>Ga0163179_10001366_pt1 | contig 17373 bp, 13 predicted proteins | sample AtlANTMetagenome_FD_109643 | JGI IMG/M metagenome (GOLD analysis project Ga0163179, IMG submission 109643) | Marine eukaryotic phytoplankton communities from the Atlantic Ocean - Atlantic ANT 2 Metagenome | ecosystem: Environmental > Aquatic > Marine > Oceanic | place: North Atlantic Ocean... | reverse complement strand
TTCTATCTCTTCAGAATTACTATCGCTAGTATCTTCTAGACTTGATAAATTTATCTCTTGCTTTTGCATTTCTTGCTTTCTCTCTTCTGCTTGCTGCTTTGAGTACTCATATATTCTCTTTGATAGAGATAATACTTCTTCAAATGTTTCTGCTTTTGAGATTTCTGTGATAAACTGATTCTCTGTATCATTGAAATCTAAGCATAAGTATGCACCTAGTTTGAAGTATAGATTGATTTTATCAATCAACTTGAGTTGATTTATATCTACATCTTGTAGTTCAAAGAAGTCTAGAGCATTGAGTTCTTCATATCCTTTGTAGAAATCTCTGTTGAGACCTGCAAATTTCTGTTTCATAAGTCTCTCAATTCTTGCATCCTCTACAACATTGACATAAGACTGTGGTACATTAGCATACTCATCTTTTTTCCACATTGTATTTGGTGTGAATAGTGCATGACCTACTTCGTGTGCTACTAGCATGTCATATACAAAGTTGCTAACTGTATTCCACATAGGTAGAGTCAATACTCTACGATCAACGTCAAACTGTGCAGTCTCTACTTGCTTATGCTCTACAATAAGATTTTCTGTTGCAAGTAATCTTGCTAAGTTACCTTTGATTTCTATGTTTACTGGCATGTTGTCTCGTGTGTTATACTATCATTATAGCAAAAAAATACCCCCTAACAAGGGGGTGTGTGACACTTTCTCAACTGGTCAGTAGGATTTTCCTTCGAGTGGGTACGCTTCGATTCTCTTTCTAAGCGTGTGAGAAACATGTTCCTTGCCTTCCTTGCCTGTCTCATCGCTTGCGGTTTCAAAGTTCGTTTTGCATCCTTCCCTGAGTTGTGCATCCAATTTGGTGTATTCATGTTCTTCTAGTATCCTACATGGTGTTACAGATGATAATACTACATTGACTGCCCTATGTGGAAGTTCATCTGTGCCAGTTCCACATCTGATACATACGGACATATATTCTCCACTTACAAATGATACAATACCATATTCATAGGTAAAACCTTTATGCCCATATTCAACAGGGTCTCCAACTTTGAAATCTCCGACCTTCCAGACTGGTTTCCAGTTATTACCGTAATTGGAGGGTCTAGTTGGGTGTGGAATTACCATAAATATATGAGATAGTGTTCTTTTTATTCTATAATAGACAATGGCAACTGTAAACCTTAGTTCATATACTGGAACTTTCCACCCATTTCTCAATCTTGGAGATACCACTTATATAGACAAGTGGCATGGTGCAAACAATACTGGAGAGTGGTTTGATCCCTCAAAAGACTCTCGCAACTGGACTTTACCTAGTCTAGCAACCAACGCAACCGCAGCATCTAAAAGTAGTTCAGCAGATGGAGTTGGAAAACCAAGATATTTGTATCTATCAGAGATAGAAAATCTATTCGTAGATGCTAACAAAAAAACTCTGAATATAAGTGATATTGCGTATATGAACGACAATATGACATTATCAGATCAGGCAACTGCTTTAGGTTCAGTAAAATTAGGAAAAGTAAAGGCAGCAACTAAATTGGTTGTCCTTGAGGGAACTAATACTAATCCAGATGGTAAGAAGTATAGACTACTAAGACACGTCAATAATCTTATCAAGGCACAACAAGATGGAGATACAACGATTGATGCCTATGTTGTTACACTAGATGATATTGCACCAAAGACACTATCTGCTAGTGACTGGTTTATTATCAATGGTCACTTCAAACTTATTGCTGATGGAGTAAAACCTGGAATGACTGTAAAGGCAATTGTTGACAATACAATTCTAAAACCACAATTAGAAAAATTCATAACGAATAAAATTATTGTAGATACTCCTTGGAATGGTCCTGATACACTTATGAATAGTATGAGAACATTTCTTACTGGTAACAGAGGTATGTTAGGTACTGATGATTATGTGGATAGTCCTGTTGGTCATGGTAAATTATTCCAGTAAATAACAACTTTTATTATGAAAATCTATTGGGGTGCTTGCAATAGCGGTAAAGCACATTTGAAAATGCTCTTTAGAGCAGATTGTAAACGACAATTAGAGTTTACAAATGATGGTTATCACGCAATAAAACTAGATTATGTAGATGATAATGAATACGAAGTATTTTACTATTCAGATGGTAATATACAACGTGAGGTAAAACAAAAGAACACTACTCTTGATGACAAACTCACATATAATTATGGTGAAAGATACAATTATGTTGATGACCGTCCACCAATAGACCGTATTAGTAGACCTAAAGATAGGAAAGTATCTCAATACTCTCCTATTTTTTTGTCTCAAAATTGGGAGCATCTAATAGACGAGTGGGTTGACTGTGATTTGATAATAACACCATATCCATTGATAGGTATATCATCACAACAACAGTGTGTTACTAGAATTAGAACGAATCCTACTGATAAATGTTTATCTTTACTCAAGTCATCGACAAATATAGTTCCATATAAATCTAATCTATTGGATAGTATGATAAGTAAATTATCTTTATTCAATAAGATCGAGTCAGCAAAGAAGTCAAAGAAACTAACAGGTAGATTTGTAGTATTTAAAGATCTATCTGATGTATATAATAAGCATAAAGAAATGCTATGGCATCATCTTGATGGTATATTGGAGGAGCATAGAGAAATAGAATATAGACTAAGACAGTTAGATATACCATATCAATACTTTGACTTAGATAACGATAGTTATGATATATTTGAGTGTACTAATAGATTACCATCAACATATACACATCCAGACTGGGATTTGAATGATAGTCAAACTCATAGTAATTGGACGATACTTAGAGATATTGCAGAAGAGTATATAGAATTGAGAAACTTGCACGATATGCGTTTAGATGCTACAATAACTGGGAAGATATAACATCATGTACAATAACAAAACTATAGCATGTATTATCCCTGCTAGGATGTCATCCAGTAGATTTCCTGGCAAACCTCTTGCTAAAATCAAAGGTAGGGAAATGTTTTTGAGAGTGGCAGATATAGCAAAGCAATCACATTATATTGATAGAATTATTGTAGCAACAGAAGATATAATTATACAACGAATGGCACAAATAAATGCCTATGAGGGTATGATTACTAATAAACATTATACATGCACTCATAGAGTAGCAGAGGTATCAGAAAACATAGACTGTGACTACATTTTCAACCTACAAGGAGATGAACCACTAACTAAACCTGAGTGGATAGACAACATGATACAGTTTGGTGTGGACAATGACTGTGACATGGTACAATCATCACGAAAATTAGAGGATGAAGAGGTAGAAGATGAAGACGTTGTAAAAATGATAGTCAATAATGGTATAGTGACACACATGCAGAGACAATGTGATGTTATTTGTAATAATGTAGTGACACAACTAGGATTGTATATGTATAGACGTAATGTTATTGTTGATTTTCCTAATTGTGATATGGAATTTGTATCATATTGGAAAGGACTAGATACTATTGGATTCTGTGGTAAATATAATGTAATACCGTTTGATCTGAACTGTGGTAAAGTAAGGGCGGTTGATAGACCACATCATATACAAGAAGTAGAAGCACAACTGTGATAACAAAAGAACAACTAAAAACATTTGATGATGCTAGTAAAATAGCATTGATAGGTAATGGAGGTAATCTTGCCATTGCACAACATATGGCAAGTGATATCTATAGACACACTGATAAATTTTGTTTTGCTCCAGATGCTATAAATCTAACAGCATTGGGAGGAGATCATGACTGGAAAGAACAGTGGATAGATTATTCTGAACACGTAGCGGATCTGATTATTGCTATTACATGTAGAATAAACTCTCCTATGATAAAAGTATTAGAACAAACACCCACTAAAGTATTACTAATAGCTCCCAAACAACACGAGTTTTTAGATACTATTGTCATACCTGCCACACACTATCATAAATTTGAGTGTGAAGCACTAATGACAGTTTACATGCTCATGGAGTATAATGGTGTTGACCTACCTAAGTTACCATGAAACCATTAGTGGAAAAGTTTGATGACATCACCGATCATGTCACCAACATTTATTGTATTGACATTGATGGTACACTGACTGAACCACATGAGGGGACACCTTGGGAAGCAGTGCCAAGGTATGATCGTATAGAATATGTAAACAAGTTATACGATGAGGGTGCTACAATATATCTTATGACAGCAAGAGGATTTATTCGGTCAACAGAAATGCACGGATCAGATGTAACTGCTGGACAAAAAGAAGCAGACTCATATTGTCGTAAAAGAACTGAAGCACAACTTACCAAATGGGGTGTAAAGTACCATACCTTATTCTTTGGTAAACCTAGAGCAGTTGTATATGTGGATGATCGTGGTGTGAATGATAAGGATTTTTTTCCAACATAGACTGCAACCACTCATATGATCGTTGATATTCAGGGTTATAACAATACTGTTGACTATATTCTAAGAAACCTTTATTCATAAGGTCTTCGTGTAGTGCTGCTGGTGACTTGAGAACATCGAGTCCTAGCATCTTTATAGTAAGATATCTTCTTACATCTTCTTCGATATCGTACCACTTCCTCGTCCACTCAAAGAACTTCTTCTGGTCTGGTGTCAACCAATCATATCCCCACTTCAGGTAATGCAATACTAAGTTAGGTTGTCTTTCCATTTCTTCCTTAGTTTTAGTACGATATTGTTCTAACTTATCATAAATGTGTATTGTTCTACCAAGAAACTCTGCATAATATATGTCTGTTCCAGGCCAAGGGATATATACATGTTCGTGATCCAAAAATGCTTTTGATAATATAAACTGTCTTGTTACAGGATCTGACATCTGTATAAACTTACACTCACCATTACCTAACTTGAGTTTATCCCAGTTCTTCCATATATCACATGTCCTCCAAGGTAATAAAAACGTAATAGGTCTTGGAGCATCATCAATTAGTCGCTGGACTGACTCATATTCGTCGTCTCTGATTGTAACTTGATCGTCTCTTGGTAAGAAGAACAAACTTCCTTCAGGACTAGGCATTCTTTCGGTGCTTGTGGCGATCCGTCCAAGTTCCCACAAAAATGGACTAGTGCCGTAATAAGCAATTTGATTGCTAAATCTTCCATTGTTTATCTTGTTGGCATGATGCTCTGACCATGCATATGTTAGGTTAGTGTTGAAGCATTCACGTTTAGTATACATGTGGTCGTAACGACCTATTGCTTCTCGACATATACCAGGTATTATACCAAATAAAAACGAGGTTGTCTCGGATAAACCAAGAAACCTCGCCATTGTGTTATGCCATTTGTCAGATCTGTCAGCGTACATAATAAAAAGAAGGAGATGTCAAATAATTATGTATTACCGAACCATCTACCTCCTTGGTGGTTAGTAGCGTCGGATGCTTTTCTCCAAAATCCTTGGAAATCCTCTCTTTCTAGTAGAATACTATCTACTTCCTCGTCAGTTATAACTCCTTTCTCAAGTAGTAACTGAACTAAACCTTCATTAGATACTTCAACCTTATCTTCAAAGAAAGGTGTCCATCTATCTGCGTCTGTTGGTTCTACAAAATCTGCTACAGTACCATACGCACCATCTAATGCTTGTGTATACAAGTATCTTGAATGTTCTGTATTAGTATCTGATGGATCAGCAGTATATGGTAGAAAATCTTCAGGTAGATCTTTGAATTCTACTTCTAGATCTATCTTATTCTTTTCAGGATTTGCCCACTTAGGGTTTTTTGCTGTTGTTACTTCGTAACTTACTTCTGTTGCCATTGTTAGATCTCCTTAGGAATAGCGTAACCATAGGGTTGATGAATATGCAACCACTGTGTTTACAGTAACACTATTGAGGTTGACGTTGACTGATACGTTACCAGCGACGTTTAGATCATCAGTTGCAATAGTCTGGTTACCTTGAATGTTACCAGAGATTGATGCTGAAGTGTCACCTTGGATATTACCAGAGACTGATGCTGAAGTGTCGCCTTGAATGTTACCAGTTATGTTGTTATCATCAACTGGAATTGTACGGTTGACACTGAAGGAACCACCTTTACCACCCTGTATGTTACCAGAGTAGTTTACACTGTTATTACCCTGTACGTTACCTGTTGTGTTGAAGTCATCAATAGGTATTGTACCTGTGTTACCAGTAAAGTTGAGGTCATCCGTTGGAATTGTACCTGTGTTACCAGTTGTAGTAAAATCGTCTAAAGGTATAGTTATATCACCTTGAACGTTACCACTACCAAATGAACCCGATGCAGCAGCGACGTTAGGACCCGAAACACTACCTGCGTTAGTTAGTGCAGCTCCTGAGTCATATCCCATACACCTCCAGTTTCCACTTGGTGTATCAGTATGTGTTCTTCCTGTAGCATCTGAGTATCTAAGACTCGACCCTGCTAAAGTTGCACCTGGTGCATATTGAGTGTTACCACTCGATTGTTGCATAAAAGCATATGATCCAACCGTACCCACTGTTGAGTTTGTTGCCAGTGTTGCAGTAATAGAAGCAGTATTTATAGCACTGATTCTTTTATTAGCATCAACAGTGATACCACGTATGTAATTGTTGCCTGACCCTGCATAAGTTGCAGCGTTTACACTCACAGTTTGGTTGACGTTGGAACCAGTACCGTAAATTGCCATTGATTTCTAGTCTCCTTCTTTGTTATTTATACTTCTTGAAGTACAAACTTGTACTGTTTGCCTGTTCTTCTGTTTTTCAAGAACAAGTCGTTCTCACCCTCTTCTAAAAGGTAAGATCCCCATGAACCATCGACTGTGTTACCACCCTTTGCTTCATTACTCAAGTCCACGTCAGAACTGTAGATGTTTGCCCATCTTGTACCTGATGCTCCTAAATCACGAGTACCGTTAGCATTAGGTAAGATGTTACCTGAAACTGTTAGTGTACCTGAGAATGTGTCAGAAGTATCTGATCTTAGGAACGAAGCACTACTGATACCATCAAGTGTGTCAGCATCTAGTCCAGAACCTGAACCGTCAACTGTCTTGATAAGTGTCAAGATTTCTGATGCTGTCTGATCGGCAGTCGCTGACGCTTCAATACCATTAAGTTTTGAGTGGTCTGCGTCAGTAAACACATTACTGTCACTAGCACTTTCAACTAAGGTACGAATTTCTGCTGCTGTCTGATCGGCAGTCGCTGAACTCTCAATTCCGTCTAATTTTGATCCATCGGATGCTACGTCTCTACCGTCCACTGTACCAGTGACAGTTATGTTACCAGTGACATCAATACCTGCTGTGAAGTCATGGTTACCTGTTGATGTAATAGGTCCATTACTTGCTACTGCAACTGATGCTGATCCGTTTTCGATTGTTGTGCTATCAACTGCTGTTGTTGTAGCAGTGGTTACACGTCCTTTAGCGTCAACTGTTATAATTGGAATCGCAGTTGATGAACCGTAAGTCGCTGCAGATACACCTGAAGCAGCAAGAGTAATTGCTCCACCTGAAGATGCGGTAGCGTCTCCTGAAGTTGCTCCGTAGATGTATGTCTTGACTCTACTCATATCGCAACGTCTGTTGGTTCCACCACCACCGTCGTCTACGATAATCTCGTCTGTGTTTGCTAGTGCAGCACCGATATCTGTACCACCATCAATGTTCAATGCAGTGATTGAAACTTTATTGGCAGTTGAGATTGTTGATAACTTACTATCAGCAATTGAACCTGCTAACTTACTGTTAGCAATAGACCCTGCAAGTTGAGCATTGGTTATAGTACCACTCAAACTTGAAGTAGGATAGTTAGTAGCATCACTCAAGTCAAATGCTGGTGTTGCATCTGATCCACCTAATGATAGTGATATACCACCATAAGATACTGTGCTGTTTGCTAACTTACCGTTTGTGATTGAACCTGCTAACTTACTATTAGCGATAGACCCTGCTAACTGAGCGTTAGTTATCGTACCACTTAGACTACTTGTAGGATAGTTTGTCGCATCAGTAAGATCGAATGCTGGAGTAGCATCTGATCCACCTAATGATAGACTTATACCACCATAAGATACTGTGCTGTTTGCTAGGTTAGCATTTGTGATTGCTGTTCCGTTCCAAACACCTGTCGCTATAGTACCAACACTTGTTAGTGATGATGATACAACTGCAGATCCAAGTGCAGTAGCAGTCAGTGTACTTACATTATTTACTTTTAGTACTTTACCTGATGCAAGGTTGATATTCTCTGAGAAACCCCAGTTATCTCCCGTTGCTTCAAAGTTGATTGTTTTATCTCCGTCTCCTGAGTCAACTGTAAATCCAGCACCGTCAGCAGCAGCATCATCTGCAGCACCTGTCGCTACTTGGAAGTTTTTATCATCAATAGCAACTGTGGTAGAGTTAATGGTAGTTGTTGTACCGTTGACTGTCAAGTTTCCTGAAATGACACATGCATCGTTGATGGTTGTAGTACCACCTGCAGAATCTATCGTAAGATTACCTGATGATGTTGTTACTGTATTTCCGTCCAGCGATAAGTTATCGACAGTTGCAGAACCTGTAACTCCTAGAGCTCCAACCACGTTGGTCGCATCTAAGTCTGTTGTTCCATCTACATCTAAGTTTCCATTGAAGTCAGCGTTACCTGCTAGAGTTAGATTAGATGCCATGTCAACAGCACCGTCTATGTCTACAGCATCTAAGTTTGTAGTACCATCTACATCTAGGTCTCCGTTGAAGTCAACGTTACCACTTGCTGATATAGTTGTAAAAGCACCTGTGCTTGCGGAGGCAGCACCGATTGTTGCACCGTCAACAGATCCTCCATTGATGTCAGCAGTATCAGCGACTAATGAGTCAATGTTTGCTGTACCATCAAGGTATAAGTCTTTATACTCTAATGATGATGTACCTAAATCAACAGCGTTATCAGTAAGAGGTATCAAAGCAGAATCAAATCTACCTGTTACAGTAATACTATCTGTAGTAGCATTACCTAAGTTGACATCACCGTTTGCATCGAGTTGTCCAGATAATGTTGTTGTACCTGTAACTCCTAGTGTGGATGAGAATGAAGCACCTTCTGCTACTGTCAATCCATCAAGAGTTGTTGCTCCGTCTACATCTAATGTTGATGAAAATGCAGCACCCTCTGCTACTGTCAATCCATCGAGTGTAGTTGCACCGTCAACATCGAATGTTCCTGTGACTGCAACGTTAGCACTAAATGCAGCATCTTCTGCTACTGTTAATCCATCGAGTGTAGTTGCACCGTCAACATCGAATGTTCCTGTGACTGAACCATTACCACTAATTGTGATATTATCAGATAGTGATACAGTTCCTCCTGTGGAATCTATCGTAAGATTACCTGTTGATGTGGATACAGTGTTACCATTTATAGTAACGTTATCTGCAGCGATGTCGCCTGTTACAGTCAAAGTTCCAACCACGTTGGTCGTATCTAAGTCTGTTGTTCCATCAACGTCTAAGTTTCCGTTAGCATCAATATTACCTGCTATTACTAAGTTGGATGCCATGTCAACAGCACCATCTATATCAACTACATCTAGGTTTGTTGTACCATCTACATCCAAGTCTCCGTTGAAGTCAGCGTTACCTCCTAGTGTCAAGGTGGTTGCCATGTCAACAGCACCATCTATATCAACTACATCTAAGTTTGTAGTACCATCAACGTCTAAGTCTCCGTTGAAGTCAGCATTACCTCCTAATGCCAAGGTAGTCGCCATGTCAACAGCACCATCAATATCTACGACATCTAGGTTTGTTGTACCATCAACGTCTAAGTCTCCGTTGAAGTCAGCATTACCAGTTAGTGTCAGGTTACCAATGATCCCTGCATTTTCATCAACATCTAATGTGTCAACATGTGCAGTGCCATCAATGAAAATGTCTTTCCATTCCTTTGTCGATGATCCCAAGTCAAATGAGTTATCATCATCGGGTATGATATTACTATCTACCTCTCCTCCAAAAACAACATTATCTGTTGCAGCATTACCAAGGTTTATTGTGCCACCATTGAAGGCTGTGGTTCCTGTTATTGTTAAGTTTCCACCTACTGCTGCGTTACCATTGACCGTCAGGTCTTCATACATGACAACATCTGCAGCAAAAGTAGAAATGCCGACGTGGGTAGATAAACCAGAGATGACCTGCTGATTCAAACCACCGACTTTGGCTAACTCTCTAGCTCTAGACATAACTGGTATTTTTTAAAAGAATTCGCTCTTAGATATTTATACCCAATTTATATTTCAGTTAGATTGAATTTGAATTTCTTACCTGATCTGTTATTTTTTAGGAAAAGATCTGACTCCCCTTCCTGTATTGTCCAGTTACCCCACGTACCATCAATATCATTTTTAGACCCTTCATTATTCAATTGTAAGTCCATAGAATGAATATTCTTCCACCTCAAAGTAGATGAACCTATGTCATGAGTATCATCAGCTGCAGGTAATATATTTCCAACAGTAATGTTAGGATTACCTGTTAGTCCAGTAGCAGGTGCATCTATAACACCAACTGAAAGAGTATTTGTGCCTGGATTATATGTGAACCCTGTATCTGTCCTGACATTCTCACTACCAGTAGCGGTATCTACAAATGTCATGAAATGACTTGCATCTGTAGTGTTAGTAGCGGTAAGATCTATAGTTGCTGCATTTAGATTTGTTAGATTACTACCATCAACACCTACAGCAACAGTTCCTGTTAGTTGCCCTGCAGGTATAGATGTAAGAAGTGAAGCATCGCCCTCGAATTTTGTGGCAGCAAGAGTTCCGTTAGAAGAGTTAAAAGTTAAGTTTGTATTACTCTTAGGTTCAAGATCACCTGTAGGACCACCACCTACAAATACTATATTAGTATTGGCAACTGCGTTCTCATTTCCAACTGTAATTTTAGTTGCTGCACCAGTTACATTACCAGTGACATTACCAACAAACCCACCTGTGGCAGTTATAATACCACTATTGTTTATTGTGGTAGAATATAACTGTCCAATTGTAGATACTCCTGAAGAGTTTATATTACCAGTGACATCACCCGTTAGATTTCCAACCACACCACCACTTGCTGTGGTAACACCACTGATGGATAATTGGGTTGTTTTAAGATAAGCAGCAGTTGATACACCACTAGCGTTGAAGTTACCGACAAATCCGAACGATCCGCCTGGAGCAATATATCCTTTGGTAGTTGTAACTATACCAGTAGCATATACTGTATCTACTCTAAGTTGTCCTATAGAAGATATACCACTCGGAGGATTTTGGTTGAACTGTCCATTTACATTACCAGTAAAGGATCCACTATGATCTCCATTAGCATTTCCTGTTAGGTTTCCAGTTACATTACCTACAACTGCACCTGTGTGAGTACCTGCAGAGTCTCCAGTAAGATTACCTGTTACATTACCTGTGACGTTACCAGTTAAATTACCATTATATCCAGCAGATGCTGTGGACGCTCCAGTAATTGATATATGCTTACCTACTATCTGATCTATATGATTGAAACTACCATTTGGGCTGATTGATCCAACACCTGCAACAGGATTTGTTATAGTAAGACCTGCACCTACTCTTATAATTCCTAAATTTTGATATGAAGCAAATCCTCTTTCGTCCTGAAAATCTATTAGGGCATCTGCCTGTGAAAATATTGATACAATACCTGAAGAGAACTGACCTGCAGGTACTTCTACAAATGATAAACCTGCACCCACTCTAAAAGTGGTAACACCTGTAATACGTGTGAATGCATTAGCATCCTGAATGTCATTGGTAGATTTTTGGATTGTTACAGTGGCAACACCTACCTCTACACCACCAATAGTTTGTTTAGTTTGTATTGCTTGTACACCATTACCAACAAAGTTGACTCTAGTAACAGAACCACCATAACCTGTTGGTGCTACACCCTCATCTTCTACTGTTATACCATCAACAGTACCAGATGGTGCACCTGATGGTGCTCCCCAGAATCTTTTTCCATTTACATCACCATACAATACAAAATCATTATTGCCTGGTAATCCCAAGTTAGGTTCTGCCTCTTCCAGACCAAGGAATCCTGGAAATCCAGTAGTTTGTTGTCTGGTTGTAGATAGACCAGCGTAACTGGTTACACCTACCTTACCTGAAAGAAGTTTTGCCATTACTTAGCGTTCTCCAATACACTTATGATGCATTTCTGTGTGTTATTGACATCACCCTTAATTTTGAGGATGTCACCTGTTTCCAACACCATTCTACCTTCAATGAATGAAGCAGAATCTTGGTGTGGAATTCTATATCCGTCAACAATAGGTGTATCAACAGAATTTCTACTGTGAAATACACTGAATTGTGTAACTGACGACATTGTACCCACGTTTGCTACGTTGCCATATATGACAAGAGAAGCAACACCTGGTGGGCATGTGTATATACCAACTGCGTTTACTGTTACAGTATGAGTATACGTTCTAAATCTATTCAGTGGGATTGCTGCCATTTATCCTCCTAGTGCAATAATGAGTGGCGTTAATGTTGCTTGAATGCTCTTATTGAAAGCATCCCCTGTAATTGTACCTGTCTGTTGATTGATAGTAAATCCATCACCAACTTTCAGATTACCTCGTTCATCGGTTGAGGTATATACTACCCTACCGCCTTTCTCTGATACTGTCTCATTTTCTGGTATTGTAATACCACCCTTTCTAGGTAGTGCCACACCAATTGTCAATCCAGCACCGACATATTCAAATGTATATGAAGATGCAAGAATTAGAGACTGTCTTGCGAATGGAACAGTTGACCCAACTCCCACATTGGAGGGTAATGTTTGGTCAATAGTGATCGTGGAAACACCAGCTGTAACTGGAGTCGTACTATTTATGGTAAAATAAGATGGTCCGATTCCAGCAGTTGCTGTTGCAGTTACTCCTGATGTTGGTGGATCAATCGTAATGCTCGGAGCAGTTCTATATTGTGAACCAGTTGCAAATAAGTTTACAGAAGTTATACTACCAAAACCACTTACAACAGCAACACCTTCTGCAGTGATACCGTTAGGTCCGCTAGGTGCTGAAGCAGCAACTTTTGGAGGATTAGTAGTTGTATAACCACTACCAGCATTTGTAATAGATACGTTTATTACTTCATTATACAGTTCACCAAGATAAAATACCTGTCCAGTGTAAGGTCTTTCAGTTAATCCTGAAATAACAACCTGATTATTTTCCTCAACTGCTGCTTGTGCTAGTGCACCTGTTTGAGTTACAGTACCAACACCTGACGCTATAAGACCAAAAGTACCAAATGATGCGTTAGAGTTGTTCAGGTCACACTGTCCACCTGAAACACATGTAATAGCAGACTCATCACATACAGTGAATATTGATACTAACTGAGCATAACCATCATTTGATATAGTAACACCTATACCACCTTGATTATACTGAGTGTAAGAGTCAACAACCATTGACTTCACACCTTCAGCATGATCACCGTTGATTCTCATACCAACTGAGTTAGGAACAAAGTTAGTACAGTTTCTAACATATGGAGATTGTGTTATACCTGCACCTATTCTTGTACCACTTCCAGCATTATAAGAGTTTATAACAAATGTATTAGCAGTAGCACCTATAACTGCAGTTTGTATTCCAGCTAGAGGATCTGTTGGTCTAGGATATGTTTTTTGTGATGTATGTCTGTCTTGATCGCATGTAAATGTAAGTCCGTTTGTGGTAATACCAACAAATGCAGTGGTTCTTTCTAATCCATTAGCAGCAATAGATTGTGTCTTATGCAGAGATGTATTAGATGAAGATCCAACATTTACTTCAAATGTGTTTGTAGTTATATTAGAAAGACCTAACCATCTTGTACTACTAATACCAGCAACGTCTGTTGCTCTAGGATAAGGATGTTCTGTTGCATAACTGTCCTGATTACATTTTAGTACCAGTGCACCAATCTTGAATGCAACTAAATCTTTAGCACCAAAACCATGACTTGCTAGTGTACAAGTTACAATACCTGTTGTTGGGTTATATGCTGCAGTTGTTAGACTGTGACTGCTAGGTGCTGATATACCATGAGGATTTTCTGTGGTAAATGTAGTAATACCACTTGTAGGATCATAGTCAACAGCAGTTGGAGTGGTAGAGACTCCACTATTCCAAGTGGTCTTGACTATTGGATTACCAGTTGCACTGACAAACTTATGATTACTTACAACTCCCTGTGGAGGGAATGTAATAATAGCACCTGTGTTAGCAGCACCGACAAATGACATGTTCTGGAGTAAACAACCATTGTTTACTTGAAATAAATCTTGTCCTACATTTGCTGGTATTATTTGTGTATTTCTTAGATCATCACCATCTATAGTAACATTACGTGGAACAAAAACTGGATTTTGCTCTGTGTATATACCACCTGCAACTCTTATAACATTACCTGCCTGTGCTTTTAGACATGCAGCTTCTATTGTTCTTAGGGCGTTTCCTTCTGTAAATCCTGTATTGTTATCATTTCCATCTTCGTTGACGTAAAATATATTTGTTATACTAGCACCTGCACCTATCCATTGTAATCCACCATTGTCAGTAGCTTGTAATACACTCTTACCAACACCTATAGTACCATTCGCATCAAGGAATGTACCACCAATCTGAACCAACCCGTCAGTTTGTAGAGTATACTCTGGTTGTGTGCTTCCAATACCTACTCGCTCATTGACAGGATCAAATACAAAGTTAGGAGCACCACCAAATTTTAGGTTTGCTTTCTTATACTGTACTGAATATACTTTATCTGCAGCGTTTGTCTCAATTTCTGATAGGTCTGACCATGATATACCAACACCTGTGGTTATCAATGCTTGACCATTAGTGCCTTCTCCACTATTCTGATCGTAGACTTTACCTGTAAATCTTGCTGTGCCTCGAACATCGAGATCTCTTACAGGTTGGGTACTACCTATACCGACCTGACCTGCAGCAACAATACCGTCAAAATTGGCGGTTGATGCTACATCTAAACCATAGATCGGGTTGGTTTTACCAATACCAGTCTTTTCACCGTCAGCATCAACTACAAGAGCCTTGTCACCGACTTCTAGACCTTTTTCGACAGCAAACTTCTTATTAACTGATGCCATTTACCAAATGCACTCCTTTGTATATGTATTTAGATCAAGTAATACGCATGATATAAGCGATAGCATAGTATGGAGGTAAATTCTTACCAGTGCCACTAACACCTTGAGCAACAATACTAATTCCTGTTGTATTATTATTGATATTAGTCATGGCACCACCAGCAGCAGTAGAACCTGGAACATGAGCACCACCATCATCATTCGTAGTTCCACCAGATTGTGTGTGAGCATGACCAGGATCTGTAATAGTATGATTGTGACTTACCACTACTGCATCTGCACTACCAAGTGCTTCATCTGCAGCATATGCTGAACCACGACCAACAACAAACCTATCAACCAGATTAGGTGTGCCACCTGTACCATCACATAGAGCCCAGTTTGTCGGAACTGCAGCATCAGTTCCAGACCACATTATGATACCACCTATAGGTATAGTTCCATTACCAACAAATGTAGATGCAGTTGCAATACCAGTGGCATTTATGTGACGTACCTCAAGGTCATCGTCTATCTTAACTCTGTCAGAGAATGTTGAAACACCTGCAACAGAAACATTATCTAAATTTGTATGTCCATCAACGTCAATTGCTGCTGAGAACGTAGCGTTTTCTGCAACTGTTAGTCCGTCAAGTGTGGTCGTACCATCTACATCAAGGGTACCATCTACATCAAGGTTATTTTGAACATCGATTGCAGAGGCAGTTAATTTAGCACCTGAGAATGTGAGTGAAGAACTATCTTGTAACTCTCCACCAGCTCCAGTAAGAACAACACGTCCAGAAGTAAGATCAGTAACCTTTAGACTACCAATAGTTCCTATACCTGCAACACTTAGAGTCTCACCACTGCTAACACTAGATTGTCCTAATGCTAACTTATCAAATGAGTAGGCATTACTACCACTTTCATAAGAGATAGGAGCAAACTCTTGCCATCTCTCAGATCCAGATCCATCTGTCTTCACCCAACCAAGATTTCCACCTGGCGTGTGACTTACTCTGAATAGAATATTATCTTGTGACTGACTATTACTAGGAGTAGTTTCCTGAATACCAACAAAGACTTGCTTCGATATATCACCACCTCTATTACCCCTTAGTTTTAGATCTATTACATCAGTATTACCATTACTGTATAAGTTATTATTGACTGTAAGGTCATCAAATATAGCACTTGTTGGCATAACAAAATCGTCACCAACATCTGTGTTATCAAACTTATCAATAGTATCAATCTCTTCACCTGTTACAGCGTTGATTTTCTTACGTCCAATATAGAAATCACCCTTGTCATTCATACCAGTGTAAGCAACCAAACCACCTCTAGTTTGAAGCGACTGTGCTTTCAATTGATCATCATCGTCTGGTATACTAGACTGATTCTGTGGCAGTGCGGTGCTGTAGTTGCCTGGACCGTAACCAACATATTCAAATGTATGACCAGAAGCACGTATAATACTATAACGTCTGTTTTCTACTGGTAGTACGTTGATACGACGTACTGACACATTGCTCTCGTGGGCGACAGCATTTGTACCAAGTAGTCCCCTAATAACACTAGTTGCAGTTGTATTAGCAACTCTTACTATCTCATCCTCAATAAGAAGATAATCACCTCTTCTCAATAACTTCTTATCATTTATTACAATCGAAGATCCAGTTGCACCTAAACCACTATTGAGTTTAGTTGTAACACCATCGTAAAATGGTATCTCTCTGTCACCTGACCTTACACCAATACCAGTTGCATGAGCGTATGCAGACGTAAGAGTTCCAGATGCTTGATTAGATGTAAACTTACCAATATTTACTAGAACTGATGATCCATATCCTACTCTATCAGTAACATCATATGTACCATTTAGATTAGCATTAGGTACACTGTTTATAACAATCTGATCTCCCTTCCTAAGTCCAATATCACCAGCAGTTTGAACTGTCGCTATACCACTTATATGGTTATGTTGTATAGATGATATACTAATTGATTGACCTACTCTGAAGATATATCCACCTGTAGCAGTACCAGTTGCTGAGCCAGGTACTGTAATTCTTTGAGCACTATCAACAGCAGATATCTTATGAAGACCGTTGTATGCCTCACTTGACATTCCTACAACTTGGATCATATCACCAACACCATTATCAATCTCAGTAATATCAAATGTAG
>Ga0163179_10001365_pt1 | contig 17381 bp, 30 predicted proteins | sample AtlANTMetagenome_FD_109643 | JGI IMG/M metagenome (GOLD analysis project Ga0163179, IMG submission 109643) | Marine eukaryotic phytoplankton communities from the Atlantic Ocean - Atlantic ANT 2 Metagenome | ecosystem: Environmental > Aquatic > Marine > Oceanic | place: North Atlantic Ocean... | reverse complement strand
CCCATACATTTATATTTAAGAAATATAATCTTTTTTAAAATTTAATAATATGTGGGGGTATATGGTCGAAAGCCCCGTAGAGTATAGGAGTCAAAATATATATATGTTATTAGAGTGTATTAGTATTTATGAGCAAGAAGAACCCAAATACCAAGAGAGGTAGAAAGAAGAGTGTTGCTTATTGTTCTGTATGCGAGAAGAAGATAGGGATAAGAGATAGTTATATAGTGGGTGATAAGTATTGTTGTAAGGAATGTATGGATAAAATTACTAGAAAGAGAAAAAGAAAAATATAAAATTATATATTTACTAACAAAAGAATACCAAATATTTAGCCCCCTTTGTCTTAATAATAAACTTTTTAAAACTATTTTAAATACGAACGCCCGATTTACAAATATTGACTTAAATTTTGAAGGTTGATACCTTATTTACTAACAACAAAAGGCCAAATATTATGCCGAGAGCCAAAAAGAAACCCAAGTTGAGCAAAGATGCAGTAGCACAAGCTCAGAAATATGAGAAAGCGTGGCATGAACTGTTTTATAGACTGCCTAGATGGAAGCAAGAGAACGTGATTAACGAACCAGACGGCAGAGACGCCAAGGAGCTTACCAAAGCGGTAATAAGATTAGGAGAACGAGATTCGGGGTGATTCTTCCTCCCCCGTAAAGAGATGATATTATTATTGTCTTTTAGCCCCTCTTTAAACTTCATGTTTATAGGGGGGTATTTTTTTTTAAAAAAAAGTATTGCCATTAATTTTTATTTTTTTTAATCTGAAGGGGTCATGAGCAATTCAGACACAACTAAAAAGAGGGCAGCAAAGAAGGCTCCCGCAAAGGCAAAGCGTAAGTCCGGTTCAGGACGTACCAAGGGTTCTTATAGCTTCATTAACGTGACGCTAGGGCAACTCAACGAGTTCGTGCAGCCAAATGCGGTAGTTTTGGTTAGTCGTAAGTGGGCCGAGAATATCGGTCTTGTCGGCCAACCCATTGTTGCGTCAACCAACAACCACAATTCAGTCAAGACCCCAGTTCAGATTCAGACCCACAACATGGGAGAAGATGATGTTAATGCGGTTCAATGCACATTGCAGACTGATCTGTAAAGTTAATAATAAATTATATAAAACCCATTATGAAAAAGGACAACCCATTTCCTGACATCATTGGTCAGGAGTCCGTTAGAAAGCAGTTAGAGTTCTTCATCAAGGGGTACAATACAAACGGAGTAGTTAATTCCTTGATGTTTACCGCTCCAAAGGGATGCGGCAAAACCACGCTGGCAAAGGCTTTTGGTCGTAACCTAGTACCAGAGGGCATGACCAAGCATAAACCCTTGTTAGAAGTTAATTGTGCGACGATTAGAACGCTTCGCCAGTTCTTCAACAGCGTGATTATCCCTAATCTCATCGAGCGTGACGCTACGGTGCTTCTTGACGAGGCCAGCGAGCTACCGCGAGACGTTGTTATGGCATTATTGACCATACTTAACCCCAACCCAGAAGATCGCACTACATTCTCTTATGAAGATTATGATTTTGTGAACGACTTCAAGCGATTGACATGGATCGTATGCACAACAGAGGGACAAAGTTTGTTTGAACCGTTTGCTGATCGCTTCTGGAGAATTGGGCTGGAGGAATACTCCCTAGAGAACCTTGCTGATATTACTCGCTTGGGATTAAATAAGGGAATAACAGTAGACAAAAAGACTGGGTTGCAAATAGCCTCAGTGCTTCGCGGCAATGCCCGTGCTGCTCAGAAAATGTCTGTTAACCTTAATCAATTCTGCTCTTTTAATAAGATTAAGAAGTTGGGATTGAATCACTGGAAGAAGTTCATGGATACCCTCGGTATCGCTCCGTTGGGATTGTTGCCCGACGAACGCCGTGTGCTAAATGAACTGTCCAAGGTGAGCGAGATGCGGCTGACTCAGCTTGCTTCTAAACTCGGCATGACTCGACAATCGGTGCAGTTGGACTTGGAGATATATCTTCAGAAGATGAACTTGATTGGAATTAATACAGGAGGGAGGTATCTTACTAAAGAGGGACATCAGTACCTCAAAGATGCTAACGCCTAACTTGAGTCACAAATCACGGCAGGTCAGGGAGGAGTTCTTCCCTGACTTTGCTGTTTCTTATAGCGACTCACAAATAAGGGGTACGTTTGCTGACGGGAAATATTACTTTAAAATATATAAAGTATTGTGGCATATATATATAAATATATCGGAAACAGAACACGACCTTTACGATGTTAAGCCAATAAATATTGCATCTTATGGTTTCGATATAAAAGGGGATAAAATAAAGACCAAGATAGATATAGAAGAAATATTAATAATGATGGATTGGGATAAATGTGATTGGTGCTAAAGAAAATAAGTAAATAAATAATAGACAAATAAATATATGATTATACCTTCTATAAATATTGGGAATTAAATAACCCAATACTCTATTCCATCCTTCAAATCCTCCGGTAGAAATATCGGGGGATTTTTTTTGTCGATCAAAAAAGTATAATAATGATTGACTAATATATTTATCGCTCACTAATGATCGGCTAATATTTAATTATAAAAAAAGTATTTTAAAAAAATGCGACCGGCGGAATTATTAAAAAGTACTTTATTTGTAGCGGCCCAAGCCTGTGAATAACTTCTTTTTATTATTTAATAAAAAGTCTTGCGCGGTTCTCTGTATGTGTTAGTGTGAATTGAAAGGAAGGAAGGACTACAAGGATGGATAAAAAACCGGATATGTCGTACCAGTTCAGTGGCTACAAGATGGCGTTCTTCTTGCAGCACAAGGACAGGCAAAACGTAGAGGATTATTACAACCTCTTTTCTAATCACGCTGCCACTTCTGGCAAACTCTATTGGGTTCACGACCATAGAGCCTACTTCTGGACTACTGAGGAAGCTATGAAGCGAGCTTTGGCGAGCGTTTTCATCGGTAGGATTATGGACTTGCCGTTTGACGAACGCAGAAGAATGTTCAGGGGTGAGTCTGGTGCGGGTAAGAAACACGCCGTCAGGCTGGCGGATGACGCTTTTGATAAGATCATCAGAATAGCGGGAGCCTTTAGGCTAACTGGTAGTGCGAGCCACGAATACTCAACAGAGTTACAGTTGGAGGGACTATGAGATACTCGAAACAATTACTTGGAGGTAATATCGCAATCATAATGGATAGCCATGATGATGAGGAGATAAGGCAAACTTTCAATTCATTCTTTCACCACGGAGCCATAGGCCCCAACGCTGAGTTGCACTGGGCTAGAGAAACAGATGGTGGTGGCAGAGCCTACTTTTGGGTTCATAGTGGTAGGGGCAGCACTTCGGCTTTAACTAAACGTAAGATAATTGATGCGTATGCAAAAATGAAAACTTACAAGTTTATCAACAAGCGGCTCAAGGTGGTCGAATCGTACATAGATGATCTGCATGCATATGAAGATTATGTTTATGAAAAGATTTACCCAATCATGCACGTTAAAGCCCACAAATGGTTTGATTCTATGGACACATACAGTAGGATTCAGTCCGTTAACATTTGTGTCGGCAATCCTTTGTTTAGCTCGAACTGGGTCACGGAGTATTACGACTTGGGCATAGTTGACAGCAACGTGTACGAGCATGAATCAAAGGCTGTAAAGTGGGGTAAGCACAAAAGAACGATGGATAGACACATCCAAGGTCTACAAACAATATAGAGCTATGGAGATAATAATAATAATCGCGTTCCTTTTATTCGGAGCGTTTTACTTAACGGACTAATAACATGATTACCAAGGAAGAATGCAGAGAGCAAATTCAAGAGGACATTCGCACCTGTATGGAAGGAATGTGGAACATGGACGAGAAACATCTTATTGAGGATATGCTTTGCCAAATCGTAGTAGACAACTTTAAGAAGTTGGAGGACTAATAAGATCATGATTATAACAAACGAAGATAGACTAAACTTGATCCATGTTTTAGAGAAATATCAATACTCTGTGAAGTTGACAAACTCAGAGGTGGGACTAGACTTTGACCGCTGGTCAGACCTAATGCAAAGACTGATAGACAAGGAGGATAAATATGAAAGTAAAAATAAAGTACAAGCCAACGATTGCAGCCAGAACTAGAATGATGTCAGCCATTGAGATGGAGAACACTAGGGAGCAGCCATCGTATAAACACTGTTGCGGAATCTTTCGGGACATGCAGCACATGGCAGACCAAGGAACCCATGCTGGTCATTTCGAAGTGCTGGAACATCTATGGGCAGCGTATGGTGTAGAGGCGTACACTAAAAAATAATCTTTAACGACGTTGCTCCAACAACGTCCTGTCGCAGACCTCGCTCTCTTTTTTTTGGTTTTGGGAGAGCGGGGTTTTTTTGTTTTATTTAATTATATAAAAAGTACTTTTAAATAGTTCGCCCGCCCGCAGATCAAAAAAGTACTTTATAAGCAAGGAATACTTGTTAACAAAACAATGTTAATAACCAACAGCACTTTTTATTAAAAAAACTGTTGCGCTAAGTTTTGGCGACTGGTAGTCTAATCTCAGTTGAACGACACAGAGCGATGACTAAAAAAGAAAAGAACACTCTCCAGATGCTCGCCTACTTAAATCAAGTGGCGGGGGTAAGGGGTAAGAAGCCGATGGACAGGCTTGAGGCTTTACATATAGATATCGTGCGTGTCAGCGAAGGCAAAGAACCTATCAAGATGAAGGAATTGGTATGATCAACGCCGAGGTATATTATAATGTTCACAAGAAGTGTCTCTCGATCAGAGACACCAAGACCAACAAGGTGGTCAAGCACACCCACACTGTAAGGGTCAAGGGTGGTCAGAATTTTTACAAAAGAGTGAACTTTGTAGTGCAACCCAGTGGACGCAAAAGGGTTCTTGAACAGAAGAAAAAGAACGTTCATGCGTTTGTCCGTGGTGCGGTAGATTTAAGCAAGACTCCGTCTCTTGAAGAGCGGAAGTTACGCAAGCCCAAGACCGTGGGCAGGGTTAAATATAATCCTTATAAGTATGAGACTTTTGTAGATGCGAAGACCGAAAAGGAAGCGCACTACGCAAAAGAGGTTTTCATTGAAGATAGAAGTGTCTTTATTGTGAAGCCTCACAAAAACTGATCTTTGAAATTTTGTAGGTAGAGAGCATGACTCCCTTTGCGAGTTTGCGGATCGTGTGGGTATGTTGGTGTAGGTGAAAAAATAAACCTACACTGTCAAGAAGCACGTTTGCTGGGCCTTTGGTTCAACTGGCAAACCAAGGGATAACATTAGGATAAAGTCTGAAAAAATACTTTAACCCGCCCTTGCAGAAGCGAATAGTTAAATGAAAGGACAAAGATGATTGCGACGACCTACCTACAAACAATTTTACTGGGAGGCGACATACAGCCTTGGCAAGCCTAACGCAGCGAACGGGATACGCGTCCTGTTAGGGGCGAGGAAGCACCAGTATAACAATTTGGGTAGTAGCGATGAAAGTCGTTCTATGGCGGAAGGTTTGTATGAGTAATCTCCATAACGGTTCCTTCCTTTCAGGTTGTTGCGTTTACAACAACATGACCATATTAAGCGTCATTCTACGCCGTGACCTGCCCAAAACAATTTTGAATCCTCGACGGAGGGTTCATCGGGAGTGACTGAACTAAACTCTAGTCATAGGAGTTAAGGTGCAATGCTTACTGGTAGGAGATCACCATCTCTGGGGACTGGTAAGGGTTGGCTTAAAGTAGGGATTCTAGCTGAAATCTTGGAGCTATGGCCCCGAAGTAATAGAGGTACACAAGAAGTCCTCTCTCCCATTAATTTAATGATTTGCTAGAAGGTCGAACTTGTTTCTGTGGACGCCTTTTAGCAAAACCTTGATGCAATAACGCATCAAGAAACAAAAACAACAGCGCAGAACGGGTTTCCAGAGGGTACTTTGTTGTTAGGTACAAGGAGTAAAACCGCGCTTAATAAATGCCCAACAAATTTTCCTCTTGGGTAGCACTGTAAAGGGATGATGATTATAGCCGACAAGTTCGGTTACAAAAGACGATAGGTTGTTACTGCTTGTCATCCTGCCGAAAAGAGGAGAAAAAGTTTGACTAGGCTTTTCCTTATGTTAGTCTAGTCGAAGCGGTAAGGGAAACCCCGCTGACAGTATTGTAACTCATGCTGTTATCCTAGTAGCTGGGAGGGTAAAACCTCCCAGTCTATGGGGATAATTACAAAAGAAGGAAGAAGGATGGAAGCTAGATTAACAATCAAAATGGACGATGACGCATTCGTTCAAAACCCCACACACGAACTCTCAAGAATTTTGAGTCGTCTTTCAGAAGACGTCGAAAGAATTCAGGTGTCAGACGTTGGTCATATGGTGACTGCGGCAGACATCAACGGCAACACAGTCGGAGAACTTGAGATTTTCTCTGGAGAAGATGAAGAGCAAAAATAATGAACTATACTTATGAAAAATATTATTATTGCGATTGCTGCGGTCATAGGATTCGCAAGCCAAGGTGAAGATCGTGAAGTACACGTTGTTGCTCTCACTTTGCTGGGAGAAGCTCGTGGGGAAGGATACAACGGGCTTTACGCAGTGGCCTCGACTATTGCACAACGTTCGATAAATAGGAACATCACACCAAAGCAGGTCTGCTTACAAGATAAACAGTTTAGCTGTTGGGATAATACTAATAAGGAGGTAAAAGACCTCAAATATTTGTTCGAAGAAAATAAAGCCATTACTGATATGGCGATGTTATTAGCGGCAAATATAAAGACACTCAACAGAAGCTGGATCGGAAACGCTGATCATTATCATAATAATAAAATAAATAGGCCCTTTTGGACATACAAGACAAATAAGAAAACTGGTAAGTTCTTAAGAGATAAATACGGAAATAAGATTCCACTACAACCAACTAAAGTAATAGGTAATCATATTTTTTATAAATTAAAATAAATAACATTGACTCTAAATATAACTCAAATATATTAAAATAATGATTTAAATATCTTCCTGCTGCATACTAAAAAAAACGCTCTCGGTTTCTTCTTCCTCCTTGGCCGGGAGCGTTTTTCTATTTATAAAGTACTTTTACATAACGCGACCGCCCGCAAAAAAGCAAAGTACTTTATGCAAGCAAAAGTTATTCACAAGCTGCCAATAAAGTTTTTAAAAAAAAGTATTGCGCGGTTTCAGATTATGGCCTAAGCTTTTCTCATGAGCTTGGAGATTACTCATTCACCAGAACAAGACCTGATTTTTACCACTGCGTTAATCAGGACAAAAGACATAGAAGAAGAGATTGGGACACTGTCCAAACCTTCGAAGATGCCCGGTCATGGTTGGAGTACTCCAGCCAAAAATTGCGTTACGGGTAGCAAGCTTGCAAAAGTAGTCAATTCAATTTGCAGTATCTGCTACGCCAGAAAGGGGCGTTATGTCTTCAAAAACGTGGCCACTGCATTGGCTAAAAGATTAAAAGCATGGCAAACGGTTGAAGATTGGCCTTATAAGATTGCCGAGCTTATAAAGCGCAAACAAAAAACCGGCTTTTTTCGCTGGCATGATTCCGGCGATGTTCAAAGTCTAAAACACTTGTGCGATATCGTAAAAGTTGCCGAGCTTTTGCCAGAAATTAATTTTTGGCTTCCGACTCGCGAATATTCAATCGTCACAAGGTACAAAAAGGAGATCGGAGAATTTCCAAAAAACCTTTGCGTTCGCTTGTCTGCTTTCATGATTGACGGCAAACCTCCTGTGTCTGTAGCCAAAAAGCTTGGATTGACTACGAGCGGAGTCGTAAAAGACGGTTTCACTTGTCCAGCACCCAAACAAGAAAACAAATGCGGAGAATGTCGCGCTTGTTGGGATAAAGACGTTTCAAATATTAACTATAAACAGCATTAAAATATTATGACAGTCAGCTTATTAAAATCTGCGGTGGCAATGATCCACGATCCAGAAATTGATTCAGTATGGGAATATAAAGGTCAAAACAATCAAACCCTCTGGGCGTGTTATACAAAAGGCAAATATTTAGATATATATGGAAGCTGCACAGCATTAAAGCATGACGGCGAAACAACCCCAATGGGAAAAGACTTTCTAAATAAATATAAACCAGAAATAGAATCGGGCGAATACCCAATTTCACCAGAAACTAGAAACTGGTGGGAAGAGAAGATGAAAGAATACTCATGAAATAAAATAGTATGGAAATAATAATATTAATATCAGCATTATATATAGGAGCACATTTATAAGATGATTTATTTAAAAGGAAACTTTCTGTAGCAAAACGGCGGAATCTCCCCGCCAATATAAAAAAAGTACTTTTTCGTAATGCGACCGCCCGCGAATCAGGAAAGTACTTTTGGGGCAAGAATAAAAAAACATTTTTGCAAAATTTTTTTCAGATTATTTTCTCTCAGGGCTTGACCTTTTTTTTGATATATCAGAAGATGATCTTGTCAGCGGGATGCTGACCTGAGAATAAACAAAGTAATAGGATAACAAGCATTATGCCATCGTTTCAAAAAATCAGTTCGGACTATGACTTCGACGTTCAAAAGCTGCCTTTGCGCGGCCCTGACAGCCAGATCATCAAAGGGTTATTCGGTACGTTCCGCGAGGGCGTGTCTCAACCTTTGGGCGTAGTTTCAGACCGCTACAAAGTGGTTAACTACCGTGACGTTATCGGCGGCATGGATGATGCCATCGAGAAAGCCAGCAGCACCAACAAAGCAATGGCGGACGTTGAGCGTTCCGTTAGCATCATCGGCAACGGCGAGCGTATGCGAGCGCGTTACCGTTTCCCCAACCTAATCGCCAAGGTTCCAAAGGTAGGCGATGAGGTCGCGCTGGTGCTGGAAGCGTTAAGCTCTCACGACCGCTCTAATCGCCTCAAGTTTTTATTGGGCGGCGAGCGGCTTGTCTGCACCAACGGCCAGACTTCAATCGAAAAACAGTTTTCGATCTCGCGGCTTCACTCGAACCGTTTAGACATCAGCTTCATTGCTGACGCGGTACAAAAGGCGGCGAGCAAATTTGAGGAAAGCCTCAAGGTGTTTGGATTGCTGGCTGACGCAATGGTTACGCAGGAGCAGGGCCGCACGGTTATCAAAAACCTTGGTTTTACCAAGCCCGTGCGTGAGGGTATCGAGACCGTCTGGAACGATCCGACCCACACTGAGGACAGCGAGCGCAACCTGTACAACGTGTACAACGCCACAACGCAATTTCTCACCGAGAATGAGACCATGAAAAAGCGCGTCGAGTACGCTGCCGATACCAACCGCGATGCACTGGGCAAGCTCAACAAGGCGGCCCGTACCCCTGACTACTTCAGCAAGCTGCTGATCATGCCAGTGGATACTGAGACGGTTATGAGCGTCGAGGAGGCCGTGGACGTTTCAAATAATTAAATAGTAAAGGCTACACGGGAGGGGCTTCGGCCCCTCCTTTTTTTTTGTCTTAAATAAATAATGGTAAATAAATAATCCTTAAGTATATATAGGAATGATTTTAATAGAGGGGGAACAATTAAAATTTAATTTTAAAATACTATAAAAAAAGTACTTTTGCATAACGCGGGCGGCCGCAGATCGCCAAAGTACTTTCTATGAAAAAAAGCTTGCGCGTTGCAGATGATTTGATAAGCTGGCGTTGCTATGGATAACACATTGAACAGCATGATGCCCAGCATCGAAGAAACCATCACTCCTGACGTTGAAGCTGAAATCGAGCAGCGAGAGCTTCACGCTGAGATAATGAGAAAGAACCCCAACGCATCGATCTATGAAACTCCAGAGGGTGAGTTACTGTATTGCGATACAGCAAGGTCGTTTTATGATAACGATGGGGATGTTCGGGACGTAGTTGTTTCGGGCAATGACGGGACAGAAACTTTCCGATCCGCTGGATGGGCGGCAACAAATAAATATAAGCTGATCAAATAATCTTCCCGAGGAGGTAGGGATAACCCTGAAGGGTGGAGCTTCTGCTCCACCTTTTTTTTGTATAAAGATAGTATTAAAAAAGTACTTTAACATAATGCAACCGGGGGAAAATTGAGAAAGTACTTTTTGTCAACAAAAAGTTATTAACAGGGTGTGAATAGTTTCTAAAAAAAAGTATTGCCTGAAACGGCTTTTTTTAAGATGATCTAGACAGCCGCCAGTAGCGGCCAAAACAGACTAGGAAAACATTATGGAAAAGCACATCATTATCGAATTCAGCAAAGCCGATGAAGCTTTGCCGACATTGCAAAGCATAGGCGGAGGTCGTATGATCTCTGTTCAATACGAAAAGCCTTTGAAGATGGTCAAGAAAGACCGCTTGACGGGTGAGCCTAATGAGTTGCACGGATTAGTTGAAACAAAGGTAACGGTTCAAGCGCAAACCAACGTTTCGTACACCAACAAAAAGCGCAAAACCGATCCGAATTTTCAGGCTGAAAACTTGGACAAATTCGGCCAATCCTATCTGGATGAAAACGGTTCCGAAACTGATAAAGTTTCTAATATCGTAAAGTATAAAACCACCGGAACAAAAACGTTTCGGATTTACCCAAAAACCGGAGGAATCAAAACGGAGTATTTCGTAAATGGAAAACCGGCCACACCGGAACAAATCGAGATTGCCAAGCGCAACAAATCCAGCGTGAGCAAGAGCGATGTGGTTCTGATGAATGTCGGATTAAATAATATTAAAAAGGTTATTGCTGACGGTAAAACGTTAGTGTTCTCCTAGAAAAAACGGGGAGGCGAAAGCCTCCCCAATTTTTTTTGTGCTAAATATATTATGTAATAAAGAACTATAAATAGTCGGTATTAAAATAATAAGCCAAATAACTACTTGGTCTTCTTTTAGTATAAAAGATTTGTATTTATATACTGGCAGCCGCCAGTGGCGGAGCCACCACTATGTAAAAAGTACTTTTTAATAATGCGACCGGCTGCAAAAATCAAAAGTACTTTGATCCGAGGTTTAGGCTTGCATTATATCAGCCATTCTTTAAGATCATCCCAATGGCCGCTGTTTGGCCAGAAACTAGGATAACATTATGAATACAATCGACAAAGCTACTACTAGGTTCCGCGTCTCTCTATTTAATGGCGACGAATCGTTCAACCACTATTACAAAGCTGCGAACCGCGATGAGGCCGTGCGGCTCGCCTCTAGGGCATGCCCTGAGTTTGATATCAATTCGTGTACTCAAATGGCCGCTGGTTGGTTGAACGTGTACCACGTTGGCCGTGCATATGGTGGCCCAGAGGAGGGCGGCTGGTGGTATAACCACGGTACGCTTGAATGCGCTATTGATACCAGTGGAATGACCGAAGGCGAGGCTTGCCAGTTGGAACGGCTCTTGCGTTTAAGCTACCCCAAGAGCGACACGCCGCTGCATAGCGTGTTATCTGATGGTGACTACTACATCGAACATGACGAGGAAAAGGGCAAAAGCTACCCTGATCACCGGCCCCATTACGAATAAATAATAAATAAATAATAAAACACGGGAGGCAGAAATGCCTCCTATTTTTTTTGTGCTAATCCATACTAATCATTATATAAAACAATCACATTATCATAATGGTATTAAACAAGTACTTTTTCATAATGCGACCGCCGGAAAATCACAAAAGTACTTTTGTGTCAAAGAATAAAGTTATTAAAAGTTATTCACAATCACACTTCTATAAAGATGATTATGTTATGATTTCGCTTCATAACGCGCACACGCGCACGACACAAACAGCGAACGAAAGAGACTAGGATGAAACAAGTACCAGAATGGATCGAAAGATGGACAGCGGACGAGGTAGCCGAATGCGTATCGTATCAACCGCACCTCACCAAACCAGAAGCCGATGAGCTTTACGTTAAGCTTTGGGGCTTTCTGGAGGATGCGAACAATCGCACTCCACAGGGCGGCGACGGAACCAATGGAACGGTTGAGGAGCCAGCCGCACGGCTCGGTTTAGATAATGATGACAAGGGCGGACATTGGTGGCATTTGCTCGAAACCAAAGAGCAGGATGCGATTGTGAAAGGTCACGCTTCAGATTGTGACGAGTTAGAATTCACAGCGGAACAATTGGAAACGTTTCAACGTCACTGCGATGATCGTGATATGACGGGACAAGATAATTGTGACGGCAGCACACCACTTGCAGATAAACCAACTCACCAGTATTAAATCATGGCAACGAAAAAACACCCGAATGAGTGTCAATACTGCGGCCAAGTCATAGATGCCGAGGCGATTGACAAAGCTATGGATGCTAACAAGGTTCCAAGCTGTACTCGCATTTATGATGGCGAGGTTTGCGATGGCTTACCCGTAAGCTGGATTGATCCACATTGCGGTGAACGCTGGATGCGGGGGGACTAAATAGCATCAAATAAATAACACGCGGGTCGCGCAAGCGGCCCGTTTTTTTTGCCCCGACCAAATATAAAAGGCCAAATAATTTATAGGATTATTATATTATGGAATTTATATATTAATCCTGCGGTAAGCCGCAGCCGCGAAGCGGATGCTACTATGTATAAAGTACTTTTATGTAATGCGTCCGGTGGTAAAGCTGAAAAGTACTTTGTTTGTCAATAACTTTGTGAATAACTTTATGGTCTGTAGGCTTTACAGATGATCTTAATAGTCCATACTGGGGGCAGCTTAAGGCCGAACAACTGAAGCCAAAGCGACTAGGAAAACAGAACAATGAAAGACAATAACAAAGTCAACGGGCCGGTGGGATTTTTCAACACCGAAGTGGAGATCATGCACCACCAGATGAAAGTCATCGATGGGATCAATGAACTGCTAAAGGTTCATGATGTACCGGATCACATAATCTCATTGGTGATGAAAGACATCGGCCTCATGAATAGGAATGAGATTCACGGTCTACCGTCTTGCGGCCTGAAGGCCGAAGAGATTCTAACAAGTTGGAAAGTTGAGGATGGACAGCTAATAAATACAGCCTCGCAAGAGTAGAAACAAACGGGGGGGCCGAAAGGCCCCCCTATAAATAATCCCCCTGAAATAATAATATAAAATAAATAAATATATATAACTAGGATTAACGTAAGACTTTCATTGTTCCTAGTATAAAACTGTGCTTGTTCTGTAGCTGATCTACTATGGAACAAGTACTTTTTCATATTGCGACCGGCTGCATTTTTGAAAAGTACTTTTCCTGTGAATAACTTTGTGAATAACCCGCTGAATTATTTTTGCAATTAAGTTGACTTTGTTTGTGGCTAGTCCATACTCATAACCAGTGCGAGGGAAGCCCAGTAAGCAACCCCGCCAAGGACTAGGAAAAATGGACTACTCGTTTGATGAAGTTGAATATATCGCAGAAGATGGAACAACCTTTTGGCTAGGCGGAGACGCTGACCTAAATTGTTATGTTGAGCCAGCAGAGCCAGAGACGCGGGAGCAACCCGGCGTTCCTGCTTCAATCACGGTTGAATCAATCACCGTCACGCTTCACACTGTCGCGCTAATGGTCAACGATGAACATTTCGGGAATATCGACATTAAGGAGATGGACAAAGAGACGTTGCAAAAGCTCGAAACGCTAACGGAAAAGCTTATTGATACAGACGCGCAAGAGTATGCAGATGAACGTGATCCCAAAGATTACATAGATTAAAACAAACGGGAGGCGGGCAACCGCCTCCCAATATCTTAAACCTTATATTTAATATCATGGCTAAACTAACAAGAAGATTTTTCGAGATGATGGCAAAGGCTATTCAGGAAGAACCTAGCGAAGAAACGCGCAAGCGATTATCTAAAAAGCAAGGTGAAGTATTAGAGCAAACCAACAAAAGCTTTTCTTGGCCTATCTGGCAAGATGCTTGCAACGTAAAAACGCCGCATCCTATTACAAAGGCGAGCGCGTTTAATACGCAATCACTTGGCGGAAAGCTCAAGGAAGTGTTAGAAAAAAACAACCGTTAACTAAAAACCAAGGAGGAAAAAATGGAGGTTATTATTTTAATGAGTGCATTAATTATTGGTACTCAACTATAAATCTATCCTAGTCCGATAGCACTGGGCGGGAGTGTTCGAAGTGTCGTTGACCTCGCACTCCCGTCCTTTCATTATTAAAGTAGTTCGTTTTTATAACTACTATTTTAAAAGTACTTTTTCATATTGCGGCCGGTCGCATTTTTAAAAAGTACTTTTTGTCGACTCAAAGTTATTCACAATTGTCAACTGTATTGTGAATATTCTTTTCAGATTATCTTCACTGATAGCTTGCCTTATAACTTCATTCTGTTAGAATTTTTTCAGTGCGAGGGAATGCCCAGTAAGCAAACCCCGCCGGACTAGGAACAATGAAAACAATCGAACTAAAAAACGGTAGCATCTACCAAAACACGCGCACGGGTAATCAATACCGCGCAACAAACATTGACGGAGAGTTTTTCTTCGAAGATTACCAAGGCAAGGTTCACGCGTTCGACGGTGCAGAGATCACCACGGCGAACGGCGAACAAGTAAAGGCGTTCATTGACGCGGTGCGGCAAGTTAAAGCTAACCTGCGTTAACCTAGTCGGGGGCGGGAAACCGCCCCCATAATTTTTAATCCTATAAAAAAAAGATCATGAACAAAACTCACAATCTCACAGTAGAACAACGCAAACAAATGACTTGGCCCATTGAACAAGTCACCGATTCGCAAGTCGTTTTCATTCGGGCAAAGCAATCCGAAAAAGAAAACAGGCAATTGGCAAACAGATTGCGCGGCATGGAAAAAGATATTGATTGCGCTTACTATCATAAGAGTGACATTCACAATTGGGTAATGATTATCTTTTTGGCGATTACCGTTGGCTTGCTTTTCGGTCTGGTCTATCGCGAGGCGGGTTGGTCGCAATGGTTGCTTGCGGGTTATCTCACTGCTGGCATTACAGTTCCCGCTTGTATATATACAACGCTGGCATTTTTAGATTGGAAACGGTCACGCCAATAATTCAAACACAATCCCCAAGGAGGGAAGCAACCGCGCAAGTCCTACACTTGCGCGGTCTTTTTATATTGGCCCCGTAGAGTCTGGTATTAAATAGTAAGAGAAGAATAGTAAGCACACCCATACCCCTTTATGAAAAAAAGTATAAAAAATGCAAACTTTTGTAGGGGGAGGAGGTATATTTCATTCTCCCCGAAATATTTTAAATTACTTTTTTTTAAATATTATTAAAAATCTTGCTGAACATTTGTTGAAAAACCGCTAAACAAGCGGTATATGTTCAATAACATATAAAATATGCGTTTAGCGCATTTCCATTTGTAAAAAAAACGTGTATATAAATGATGTATCGATATGAACAATAAAGAATCCGAAGCTCACAATGTTCCGATTCCAGTAGAACAAAAAAAGCTACTGGACATGGACAAGTATAAGAATCTCTTGAAGATGGTTTCTGACCCTCCCAAGCAAGCAGTGCAAGCTCAAAGACCGAGCATGCATATGCCAGTGGAATATGAGGGTGTAAAACTGATGACCCGCATCATGGACGTTAATTGTCCTCACTGCGGCGAGCCAGTTGGCCGTTGGAGTTTTTATACAAGAGTTGCTGGCAGCAGCGAAGAAGTTGAAGCGAGTGAAGTTACGACTACTCCTCAGTGCTGCCCAACCGAAGAACTTACAGTGACTGAAGAAATCGCCGCTAAATACGAAGAGCTTTACAAGTTGATCAAGGCTAAAGAACAAGCCGAGAAAGAGACTGAAGCTTCTGAAGCCTCTAAGAGTGAAGATGGAGGTTGGAAATGGGGAAATACATCCGAAGAAGAGGATGATCAACCCAAAGAAGAACCTGAAGAGGCAAACGAAGAACCAGCAGAAGAGCCAGTAGAGGAACCTGCTTTCGAGCCAGTGGAAGAAGTTGCTGAAGAGCCAGCCGAAGAGCCCGCTCCAGAACCTCAACCCGAGCCAGCTAATAATGACGACGAGTCAGGTCTCTCTCCTGAAGAGCTTTACATGAAGAGAGAAAGCGAGGCAAAGGCTAAAATCGAAGAACTTAATAGTAAAATTAAGGATATGTTGGGATAGTTAGTGAGATAGGATTCATTGTTCAAAAGGCCCCCAGAAATGGGGGTCTTTTTTTAATTTTCGTGTATAATAAAGTCATGGGTGAACATAGGATTCATTGGCCAAGTTGCGATGTGATGAATGAGAAGTATGATATCATTGATCAGGGCGGCTTTTCTAAAACTCCACTCGGAGGGCAAGTACAACAATCGTTACAAAGTTTAAAAGGTGGAGACATCTTTGTTGAAGTCGGCGTCTTCTGCGGAGGCTCTTTATTTAATTTCTACGAAGTCGTGTCAAATCCAGAGGTAGAATTTGTAGGAATAGATGTATGGGAAAACCAAACTAGTTCAAATGGGATAAAGTTGGAAGATTGGAACGAAGAAGATTGGGAGAAATATATAAAAGTCCAATCAGATTGCAGAAAAAAAGTAGAAAATATAATAAAAGATAAAAAATTTAATATTAAACTAATTCAGTTGGAATCTACAGAAAGTGTATATTCGGGCTTTGATGACGAATCGATAAGTTTCCTGCACTTGGATGCTAATCATAGTTTTGAATCAGTATACCAAGACTTGGAAACGTACTATCCAAAGATGAAAAAAGGTGGAATGATATTATTCGACGATTGGCAGTGGAATCAGGTGCGCGAGGGTATAACAGAGTTTTTGAAAAATAATAATTTAAACGCGGCTACTGACATGAATGGCTTAAAAGCTTACGTCATAAAGTAATATAAAGTGTAAAAAGAAACACATCAAAATGATTAAAAAATTGTTAAAACCATTAATTTGGATAAAAGATTTTAAAAATAACGCGATATCTTATTTAACAAAAAAGGCTGACAAAAAACTGGGGGCTAGTAAGCCGAACAAGTTTAAAACTTGGAAGCTGAAACAGCCTTTATGGAAGCAGTTTTTGATCGAGCTACCTATATACGTATTGATATTATGGCTGTTGAACTTATTGTTTAACCAGCTAGGATATGAAGTAACCCCTTGGTAAAAATAACATGGCTGAAAAAGAAAATAAGTATGAGGACAACGCAGAAGGAAAATTCTACGTTGATGAAGAATGTATTGATTGCAATCTGTGTCGTGAAACAGCACCAGACAACTTTACAAATCATGAAGACGGATACTCTTACGTCCATAAACAACCCGAAAACGAAGAAGAAGAGTCTCTTTGCGCTCAAGCTTTAGAAGAGTGTCCTGTTGAAGCTATAGGGGACGATGGATGATCATAAAACCTAATCGTAGTGAAAGGCTAGCCTTACTGGTTGTTGGTACTTTCGTGTTAGGTT
>Ga0163179_10001364_pt1 | contig 17387 bp, 18 predicted proteins | sample AtlANTMetagenome_FD_109643 | JGI IMG/M metagenome (GOLD analysis project Ga0163179, IMG submission 109643) | Marine eukaryotic phytoplankton communities from the Atlantic Ocean - Atlantic ANT 2 Metagenome | ecosystem: Environmental > Aquatic > Marine > Oceanic | place: North Atlantic Ocean... | reverse complement strand
ATCGCTGGTCGACATTGATGGTAATGCCACGACTTACGAAGCGGGCGTATTGGCTCAGCCATCGAACATTGGAAACTACAACGACGATGAATTTGCCTTTACCTCGGAATTGGGGGTTTCGCTTCAGTACGATCTCACCTGCCAATTGCGAGCTTCTGTCGGCTATACCTTCCTTTACTGGTCGGATGTGTCGCGGGTATTGGATCACGTAAGTCTTACACTCGATCCAGACTTGATTCCGCCACCGGGAGGAACGGCCACCAACACCTTTGAATGGGTGACCGACGATTTTTGGGCTCAAGGATTGACCGCTGGATTCGAATACCAGTTCTAACCCGAAAATGTTGGTCACGGTAATCCAGGTTGCGGGAGAATCAGCCCCTCGAGACTTTTGATGCGTCTTACCGTGGGCAGATTCAGGGTGGTGATGTGCCCACCTGGAATTCATCCGGCACGCGCGTTGGGCTGACGATCCTCACCGTCTTGTTGCGGCTTGATTTCCCCAACATGACGGTGACGCTCGATTTGGGAACCGAGCACAATTTGGCGATATACCGCGTCAGATGCTGATTGGCTTTGCCGTCGACTGGGGGTGCCGTGATCGCGATCTTGAGTCGGTCACCCATCAACTCTCCCACCTGATCTCGGGAGGAGCGCGGTGCGACCCGGATCTTCAGAGAGAGGGTCTGCCGGTCCCAGCGATAATGCGTCGACATTCGTCCTTCCCTCAGCCGATCTTCGGGCCATCGGAGGACCGTGAACAATTACTGCCGCACTGATATTCACGGTTTCGCCGGTAGGCCGATCAGGGTTTCACCCCATGGAATCGGCCTACCACCGCTTGAAAAGAAACGCGTTTGCTGAACAATGCGAGTTTGAGTTCTACCAAAGTTTATGTCCAAAGTGGGGAATCAAAGATGAGTGAAGCGCGAGGAATCCCAGTTGGGGCAGAAGTCCCCGACTTTTCCCTGACTACCTACGATCCTGTAGCCGATGATTTCGGTTCCGTGAGTCTTGAACAGTTAAAGTCGGACGGCAAGTGGTCCATTTTGTTCTTTTATCCGGCCGACTTTACCTTTGTCTGAGCGACCGAGTTTGCTGCTCTGGCAGAGCAGTACGACCGCTTTAAGCGAATGGGTTGCGAAGTGATTACGGTCAGTTGCGACACCCAGTTCGTTCACCTTGCATGGAAGAACTCCGAGGGTGAATTGGCCAACGTCGAATATCCGATGGGCGCTGATCCGACCGGTAATCTCGCACGTACGTTCGGTGTCTACGATGATAATACAGGGCTCTCCCTGCGTGGGACCTTTATTATCAGTCCCGAAGGCAAGTTGATGAATTCAGAGATCAACTTCTACAACATGGGGCGCAACATCGACGAATTGATGCGTAAGTTCAAAGCCAATATGTATCTTTCCAAGAAGACGGACGAAGGGTGCCCGGCGAAATGGAAAGATGACGGTGACAAGACTCTGAAGCCGTCCGCCAAGATGGTGGGCAAGGTCCACGAAGCATTGAACGATTAGTTGCTTCGTTTCTGTCTTCGTTCAAAACGTCGTTGTGACGACAAATAGCTATAACGAAAAAAAGCCGTTTGGCAACATCGCCTCTCATGAGTGGGACGCGACATTGTTGCCGTTCGGCTTTTTGCAATGGATGATCTTGCCAACGGGAATTGCAGCTTGCGTTAGTTTGCTTTGCTGTTCGAACTGATGCAATACAACTGTTCTTGGCGTTGATCATCCATTTCGCGACCTACTCGCAAGAATACCTTCCCGTCGCAGATCGCTGGAGAACCGTAGGCGTCGTCACCAAGTCGGTTCTGTGCGACCTCCTGGTACGCTTCCGGATTTGCCGCGAATACAAAGGTGGTACCGGAGAGATTCGGAACATAAATGTTGCCGTTACAAAAAACGGCCGACGCGCTGAAATTGCCGGCAAGCCGCTTTTTCCAATGGAGCTTCCCAGTCGTCGCATCCCAGCAATGTGCAATTCCCGAGTCGGTGACGGCGTACAGTTCGTCTCCAACGACAAGCATGGATGGCTCATAACTCTTGACTCGGTTGCTCCAGGCAATGTTTCCGGAGCCATCTCCGAGCACGGCCAGCGTCTCGTTATCCGGATAGCCTCCACTCGCAAAAACCATCGTCTCGTTCCAGACCATCGTGCCGCACGTGGCATCGGTGGTTCCCTCACACGACCAGAGTAATTCGCCGGTATTCGGGTCGTAGCTTGTAACTTCGGAGCTACCACTTATTAGCAACTGATCACGTCCGCTGACGTGACCAACAACTGGAGACGAGTAGGTGCTCGAGCGAGATCTTGCCTTCCTCCAGACGATTTCCCCGCTGCGACGATCGAGTCCCGCCAAATAACCACCTCCCTGATTATCCGCTGCGAAAATCACTAGTGATTGGTAAAGCGTTGGCGACGGAGCATAGCCAAATTTCGAATCAAAGGCCCCCAAGGTTGTCGTCCAGACGATCTCTCCAGCAAAGTTCAACGCCGTTGCAACGATTTCGTCGTTGGTCAGGAACGCAATGAACAAGGTCTGGTCGTCGCAAGCTAACGTTCCGTTCGCATGACTTCCCTTGCCGTGCATCTTGTGAGCCGGAGGGAAACCTCCTTGATGGATTTCTTTTCGCCATTTCTCCTCTCCCGTAGCACGATCGTAGGCGAGCACCCAATGGCTTTGAGGATTCTCGAGAGCTGTCGTCAGGAATACCAGCTCGTCACAAACAACCGGCGATGAGTGACCTCGCCCCGGAACAGTTGTCTTCCAAACAATATTTTCAGTCTCGCTCCAATTTGTGGGAGCCGTGAGAGAGACGGCGATCCCGTTCCCGTTTGGGCCTCGCCAATTGGGCCAGTCCGTTTCGCGTGGAAGGAAGGCCGGAGTATCACTGGCTGAGGACGCGGTCGGTGTGATTTCCTCAACCGGTGTGCCTCGACTGCAGCCTGTTAAACCAATGTATCCGATCAAAAATAGCGTCAACAAAAATCTCATGTCGGGATAGGATCCTTGCAGTTCTTGTTAGAAAGATTGCTAGAGTGATGCCGTGTAGCTGTGATGATAGATATCTGCCTGCGAGTTGCCAAGGAAGTTGCGATTTCATTAATCACCGTTCAGAATGGAATTTTTCGCTTTTCCCCGGCAGACCAGTTGAGGTTGAACATGACCAAAATGGGATGGAATATGCTTTTCGGGCTGGCTCTCGTTCTGGGAGCCGGCGTGCATCCTGTCGAAGCGTCCCAGCCCAATGTTGTATTCATTGTTGTCGACGATTTGGCAACCACGCTGGGCTGCTACGGTGATCCACTCGCAAAGACTCCCCATATCGATCGACTTGCCACACGCGGGATTTGTTTCGAGCGAGCCTATAATCAACTCCCTCTCTGCAATCCAACACGTGCCTCGGTGATGACAGGACTGCGTCCGGATCAAATCAAAGTGTACGACTTGGATCGGCACTTTCGTGACGAGTTGCCAGATGTCGTGACCCTGCCGCAGGCGTTTCAACGAGCCGGATATTTTTCCGCTCGAGTTGGAAAAATCTATCATTACAATGTGCCTGCTTCGATTGGTACGGACGGGTTCGATGATCCGCCTTCATGGAATCTTCGCGTTAATCCGAAGGGACGTGACAAGGATGAAGAGCATCTCATTACGAATGCGGAGCCCCATCGCAAGATCAGCGCGGCGTTAAGTTGGCTGGCCGCGAGTGGAACGGATGAGGAGCAGACGGATGGAATGATTGCGACTGAGGCCATTCGAATCCTGGAGCAGCGAGGCAAGAAACCTTTGTTTCTAGCCGTCGGCTTTTTTCGTCCTCACACCCCCTATGTCGCTCCCAAGAAGTATTTTGATCTTTATCCACTCGAGCAAATTCGACTTCCCTATACACCGGCTGGAGATCGCGTCGATATTCCGATTGCCGCGTTTGCGCACAATTGTCCCGTGCCCAACTATGGTCTCGACGAATTAACTCTGCGAAAGGCAACTCAAGCCTATTACGCATCCGTATCGTTTGTCGATGCACAAGTTGGTCGAATCCTGGATGCATTGGATCGCCTTGAACAGTCGCAGAATACGATTGTTGTGTTTTGGAGCGACCATGGATACCATCTCGGTGAACATGGAGGCGTCTGGCAGAAGCGTACGCTCTTCGAGCAATCGTCGCGCGCCCCGATGATCATTGCGGGACCCGGCTTGCGCGGACGAGGTCAAACCTGTCGCCGAGTTGTCGAGTTCGTCGATATCTATCCAACTCTAACGGCTGTCGCCGATGTCGCCGCTCCGGAAAGTCTCGCCGGAAGAAGTCTCATGCCATTGCTCAACGAGCCTTCGTTGCCTTGGGATGGATTTGCGGTGACTCAGGTTTTAAGGCCGGCCGATGAACGACTCGACAAACCCGTGATGGGATGCAGTATCCGGACTCAGCGTTGGCGGTATACCGAGTGGGCTGGGGGTGAGCAAGGTGTTGAATTGTACGATCACCATGCTGATCCGCTGGAGTTTAACAATCTGGCCAACGATCCTGACGAAGTCGCCAAGGCTGTGATGGATCGGTTGCGGCCGATGCTGCGATCACGTGCTTCCGCCAAAATTCCGACGACGCCCTTTAATCCAAAACGCCTGTGATGGCAGCCTCCGTTAGCCGCGGCCTCCTTCACAGCATGTTTCGCAAATGGTGTGGCACTGTGAACATTGTAATTTGGCTCGGATCTCGATCAGTTGTCCTCCACATACGGGACACACAGGTGCGGCATCTGACTTTTGGGTGTCCCTCTCATCGGACATGACTGTCATTCTCCTTGCGCAGGCAGTTCGTTGGGTGAATCCAATGGTGGGAATAGCATAAATCGCCCGCCACATAATAACCAGACAGGTTTTCAAATGGGGTACACGCAGAGTAACCCTCTGCTAAAACTCAAAGTCGGTCAACGTCAATGCGAAGACGAAATCTGTCGAGTCGAAGTTGCCATCGAGATTCCAATCGCCCTCGACAAACGTTGAGTTTCCGGTGACTCCGTCTTCATATTCTCCAGCTTGAAAGACCAACACAAGATCGCTTGAGTCAAACCGAAGATCACCATTCGCATCACCAGGAATAGGCTCTGAGAATGTCCCCCATAGCGAATCCAAGCGAATTGTAACGGAAGGGAAATGTCCAATAATTTATCGCTCCAATCGAAAAATGGATGATTGAGGGAGGATGGAAGTCGGATTTTATGCCTCGCGTTACAATCCTTGACATGTTTCAACAGTTTGTGACTTTTTTGCCCAGGCCGTTTTTCGTTATCATGTCGATAGGAGAAAACTATGAGTGATGTATCGATGTATAACGTCTTGTTGGTGGAAGATGATCAAGCACTCGCGTCGATGGTCGCCGACTTTTTACTGCCCTACGGAATCATTGTGAAGATTGAATCGCGGGGCGACACGGCGGCCAGTCGTATCGTGGATGAGAAGCCAGATGCTGTTGTCCTTGATATCGGCTTGCCGGGCCAAGATGGGCTGGCAGTGTTGCGGGAAGTGCGGGATGATTACAAGGGCGCCATCATCATGTTGACGGCGCGAGGTGAAGAGGTCGATGAAGTGATCGGTATCGAAGCAGGTGCGGATGACTATATCGCGAAGCCCGTTCGCCCGCGCGCTCTCCTAGCACGGCTGAAGATGCATCTGCGGCGCAGCTTACCTGATGATGATCCAGGAAAGTCGATTGCCGTTGGAGCTTTAACGATTGATCCGTCTCGTCGCGAGGTTGAGCTGGATGGACAGCGTATCGACCTTACCACGGCTGAATTCGATCTGCTCTATCTGCTGGCTAAGCATGTCGGAAAGCCTCTCAGTCGAAATGAGATATCTCAAGCGATTCATCAGATAAAATACGATGGTTTTGATCGTTCGATCGATCTCCGCATTTCGCGTCTCAGGAAGCGACTTGGTGATAGCCCAACAAGGCCTCAGCGGATTAAGTCCGTGAGAGGCGTTGGATACATGCTCGCAATGGAATCATGACCTGGCTCTTCGTGCGATTTTATCTCGGTGTCTTGGCTGTTTTATTTGCAGCATGGTGGATTGTCGGCATCGTCTTCTGGGCGCGGTTCGAGGCGGATCAGGCGCGTGTTTATGAAGAAGCACACGCCGGGGGAGCTCGTTTAGCTGCCGCTGCATTGCTGAGGGTTCCGATTGCGGAACGTCCCTCGGTTCTTGAAGAGTTGCAGCGGGGCTTCGCATACCCGTTGTTCTTGGAATCGCGGGGAAATCTTACGCCCATCGTCGATCGTCGTCTGAATTCGTCCAAGAATGTGGTCTTCATTTCAGAATCTCAGTCCGTTGTGACGGCGCTTGATGACGAACAGGCCCTCGGTCTCGGCCCGTTTCCGAACTATACCCGCCAGGAGATCGAAGGGGCTCTCGCGGGTTGGATGAAGTTGGCGGCTCAAGAAATCGACGACGTCGATGCCACTCAAAGAAGGCAGGCGTTGGAAGATTTGCAAGTACTGTTTGAATTTCCCATCGAACTTGTGCCGTTGCCAGAGCTCCCGGCTCGTGAACAGCTACGCATGGGTGCTGGGTCCGAAATGGTCTTTTTTGGGAATGACGATGATGGCTATTTCGTAGCATCGCCTCTGCAAAATGGCCAGGAGGGACTGCTCGGTGGGCCGTTGCCACGTTTCGGAAACATTTCTCAGTTCGGAAACATTTCTGCAACGGTGGGTGCGACGACGTTCGCTTTAGTTTTGATGCCTGCTGCTTTGGCCATCGCAATTCTGTTGCGACCTGTAGCTCAGCAATTGCGGCGAATTGAGACGGCAGCGAAAACCTTCGCGACCGGTGATCTCAGCGCTCGTGTTGACGAACGTCGAGTACCGTCTGCAAAACAATTGGCCGAAGCCTTTAATCAGATGGCCGCTAGAACTGAGGGAATGGTAAAAGCTCAAACCGAATTGTTGCAGGCAGTTTCACATGAGTTGAGGACACCTTTGACTCGTATTCGTTTCGGAATTGATCTTATTGAAGCGGCAGGATCGGATGACGAACGTCAGGAACGACTCAAGTCACTTGATCAAGCGAGCGAGGAATTAGACGAGCTGGTCGGAGAATTATTGCAATATGTGCGATTAGGGAGTGCGGAACCGACGATTCATCAGGAGCACATCAACATCGATCAGGCGGTCGAGAGTCTGGTCACGAAAAACGCAATTGCAAACGAAAACATCACATTTGAACAGCAGCATACGGAATCCAACGCCGTCGTTTTTGCCGATCCCGTTGGCCTGCATCGTGTCCTGGGAAATCTGTTGAGCAATGCCTCTCGTTTTGCCAAAACGACCGTGACGGTTTCGTCACGAACGAGGGAAAATAATACGGTCATTCAGGTGGATGATGATGGAATTGGTATCGATCCCGCCGAACGTAGTCGTGTGTTTGAACCCTTCGTTCGTCTTGAGCAACAGGGTGAACGAGGTGGAGGGGTCGGACTAGGTCTTGCCCTGGTGAAACGAATCCTGGAAAACCATGGTGGTCGAGTTGAGATTTCTGAGGCCCCGCAAGGTGGCTGTCGGATTATGACCTTTTGGCCACAAGACCCTTCCTCTTCAAAGGCTTGATCATGGTCATCTGAAATGATCGTTGAATTGAGGTCCACTATGCGCTTTTGTCAGAGTTGCTTGAGTCTGCTCTTGTTCTTTGTCTCGGCTGCCTGCTGTGTAGCACAAACGGCTCAGATCGATCGACATGTGGTGCTCTTTGGGAAAGAAGGGGAGTTCGCTGGTTGGCCGGCTAATCATGGTCTTTGGAGTTGGGGCGATGAAATTCTCGTCGGGTTTAGTATCGGAAGTCATCAAGATCTTGGAAGCCGACATAACATTAACCGTGAGCAACCCGAATACCATGTATTAGCGCGTAGCCGCGACGGTGGTGTGAATTGGGAAATCGAAAAGCCCAATGACCGTGGAATGCTGATCAATGCTGGTGGGATGCGACACGGTATCACCGATCCAAACCATCAGGAAGGTGATCCCAAAAAGATCACTGAGTCGATTCGTTTCAATCATCCGGACTTTTGTATGACGATGCGTTTTCAAAACGTCGATGGCGGATCTTCACGACTCTATTATTCTTATGATCGAGGCCGTCGTTGGCGCGGACCGTTTAAGGTGCCAGCCTTCAATCAACGTGGTGTGATGGCTCGCACGGATTATCTCGTCAACGGCAAGACAGATTGCCAGGTCTTCCTGACGGCGTCCAAAGCAAATGATGAGGAGGGTCGCGTATTTGCTGGCAGCACCAAGGATGGCGGGTTGACGTGGAAGTTCGATGCCTATGTCGGACCAGAGCCACCCGGTTTCTCAATCATGCCTACCACCGTACGCATCTCCAATCATCACTTGGTCATGGCAACGCGACGGCGAGAAGGGCCAGGGGAGGCAAAGCGGCGATGGATCGATGGCTGGCACTCGCTTGATAATGGAATGAGTTGGACAGCGTTGAAGGACCCCGTCGATGACGTGGGAGAGGGGAATCCTCCTTCATTGATCAGAATGCGAGACGGTCGATTGTGCATCACCTATGGTGATCGCAAACCACCGTTTCGAATGTATGCGAAACTCAGTGAGGATGCCGGTCAGAGTTGGAGTGATCCTCTCATCTTGCGAGACAATATCGCCGGTCGCGATATGGGCTACCCGCGCACTGTGCAGCGAGCCGATGGCAAACTTGTCACAATCTACTACCTGCACACGCCCGACAATCGATATCGCCGAGTTGAGGCGACGATCTGGAGTCCTAACAGTCCATGACTTATCTGCAGCAACGCACACGACCGGCATCGCCATTGATTGCCTCACCAGGCCTGAATCACTTCGGATCGTCGCAACAGGTAATGAAGAATAGGATCCACGGATGTTCCGTCGTCGTCGGCTCCCTCCAATAACTCACGCCCAGTGAGCCAATAAGCCTGGGGATGAGCATTCACCTTCTGTCGGGCCACGTTGCGATATGGGTGAACCAAAAAAAAGGCAACCGTGATATGGCTCTCTTCAAAATCTCCCGGCAATACATCATGGACATCCAGGTTGATCTGGGCCACACTCGCCACGAGCAGTTCACGCGGTGCTAATCCTAATGCGTCACAGGATTCTCGTTGGACGCATTCTCGAAAGGATTCGTCCCGCTGCGGTTCACCGGTGACGAACTCTAACTGGTTGCGGTTAGGATCTAGGAGGCACAGCCACCGCGTTCGCTCCGCATCGGCTGGGAGCATCGCGACGGCTCGGATATAACGATTCATCGTCGATTTGTCTTCCCTTGTGGGAGCGGTGGTGAAAGACGCTTCAGGTCCGTTGCGTAACAAACTATAGCGAAGTCACGGTGAAATCTCTTCATGAATCTTCTCGATCGATTAATTCGCAACCGAGGAACCGAGAAAGATGTGCGGGATTATCTCGATCAGCAAGGCTGGGAGGGAAAGTTTGCACAATTCGACTACCTCGAACTGTTTGCCATTCAAAGACCAGGATGGGTTCAGGTCTTTAAGTTTTCCCTTCGAGTCCCTGATTCCGAGGGAGAGTGGAGACAATGGCTCGGAGTTGTGAGAGATGACGAACGCAATTCGATTCAGGTAAGCCTCGTGGAATCGGAGCTTGAGCAAGAACAGATTGCCGAACGCCTTTCGAAAGATCTCCATAAGGCGAGGCGAGAATCGCTTTCAAAAATTCAAATAGCACTTGTCGCGCTCGGTGCCTCGTTGGTAGGCCTCGCTGCTCTCGGTGCTCTACTCTCCGAAACACCCTCTTAGCTAACGAGCTGAAACGGTTCCGAATGCGACTCGTATAAGAAGGGATCGTGATGCCATTCATTTCTAAGGGCATCACGATCTGATGGTCACCCTACGTTACTTTGAAGTGAGTGTTTCCATCGGAGTAAAACCCGGCTCGGCCTTGATCCAATCGATTTCTAAGCGGAATGGCCCGGGTTGCTTATCTCCCAGCAGAAATCCGATCCCGCCGATAGACCGCGGGTCCGGTCGTTGATTGAGAGTGCGTCCGAAGTACGAGGCAACGAAGTTGCTTAAAGGGATCCTGACTTCCGTCCACTCGTCTTTCTTCGTTTTGAACTTGGCTCGATAGGAAAAAGCCATTCGTCGCCGTTTCGGGTATAGATTCAGAGTGTATTCCCGGCCGTCACCACGCACACGTGCGACAATCACGTCGTCTGAAGTCAGATTGAGTGTGCTTCCGCGTGAGCGGACGGAGGCGAATCCTCCATTGTTCGCGAGCGAAAGTGTTCCATAGAAGTCGAGCGTTCCGTCACTTCCGTGCCGCATCCGACCCACAGATCGTCCGCCCATCACGCCATCGTTGACAGTTTGCCACTGCTTCAGGTTGGCGGCGTCGCCAAATGAAAACAGGAGTCGCTCAGGCTCAGCAGCTCGGGTCGTAACGGCGGAGCAAGCGGTGATGGCCACGGCGATGAAAAGCAGTTTGTTCGTCATGGGATTCTCGTAAACCTTCAGACTCAGGAGGGCGTAGGGATAACAGACGCTTTTGGGAGAATGACTTCCAGCGTCACTATTGCCGGCCCTTCGAGTTCGGCTACCCCCGCAAATCGACCAAAGGCAGGCGGTTTCAGCCTGCTGGGTCGCTGCTAGCAACCGTGGTCGGGAGTTGCGGTGGCATCATTGAACCCAGTTTTCAGGGAGAAATGCCGCGTTGATGCGTAAACAGGAAAAGGTGGATCTGGGGCCGTCGACGCTAAAACGGCGGGTATTTTTTTTCTTGGCGCAGCGAGGGATTTTTTCGCTGTCTCGAATCAGCATTGAAATTGAGGGGGGGAGGCTGACATTTCGGGGGACGGTGCGCTCGTTTTACGAACGCCAACTTTGTTTGGCCTGTCGCCGTTTCCCTGGCGTGGAAGAGCTCGTTGACGAGTTGGAGGTAGAGGTCCGATGACCGGTCTTGGCCTTATCCCAACTAGGAGATATCACCCGTCAAGCCGAATACAGTAGGGTTTCAACGAGAAGCCGATTGGATCATTAGTCGTTCTTGCGTGAACCGATTAATCTTTGACTGATACTTCAACGCAGACTCTCGACTTGGCAGGAACGAGGAAAATTGAACAATGATGCTTCTATCAGGAATTGGTGCATGCACTGATTCCGTCAGGAGCCAGCCATGAATCCGATCAAAAGTATTCTCTATTACGTGGAAGACGAGGTCGATCTAGCGGCACTCGGCCATGTTGTCGAGATCGCTCGCTCGACCGGTGCCCGGATCACGGTTGGGACGGTGGTCAAGCCAGCTCATTTACAAGTGCTTTTCACTCGGGACAATTTTGATGTCCAGGAGGTCGAGCGTCTTTTGATTGCCCACCGGGAGCGTCATCTCGATGAAGTGGTACGAGGTGTTGGGATCACCGATGTCATGATTGACACTCGTGTCTTCGTAGGCGATCCGGTCTATGCAATTGTCGAGGCGGTGACGAAGGGCGATTACGACGTCCTGGCAAAATTGCCGACCCACGAGGACGGGTTTCAGCAGCATATTTTTGGGACCATGGATATGCGTTTGATGCGGGCCTGTCCTTGTCCGGTATTCATTGGTCGCGTTAAACCAACGGGGTATTCGGAACGAATTGTGGCTGCCATCGATTATGACGAGGGTGACGCGTCAAAGACAACATTGAACGAGAAGATCTTGGAATCGATTGCTCACATGTTGAGTGATCAATTTAGCATGGTCAAACAGGCATACATCGCACATGCCTGGTCATTGTACGGAGAGTCCTTGTTAACGGCTAAGGCAGAGAAGGCACCTCCTGCTCGTCTTCAAAAGGCGATGCACCAAGAAGAAAATAAGCGACGCGAATGGTTGGCAGAATTGGTGAAGCAATTCAAGTCCAGCTTGCCGGCAGGCGATGCGGAAACCTTTAATCCCGAACTGGAGTTACTGCACGGCGATCCCGTGACGGCCATTCCCGAATTGGTCCACCATCTCAATGCTGATGTATTGGCGATGGGTACCTTGTCGCGAAGTGGTTTGGGGGGCATGTTGATTGGGAATACGGCCGAGGCGATTCTCAATCGAGTAAACTGTTCGGTGGTGACGTTCAAGCCACAGGGTTTCGAGTCGCCTATTCCTCGGCATTCACGACGCTAGGTTTGGAACTCAATGTTTTTTTGTGCGACCTTGGTTTCGACCGTCCTGCTTTGCCTAATCCATCTTTATGTCGGACGCTTTCGTATTTTCGATCGGGGACAGGGGCAGTGGAAATCAGCCGCTGGCGGTGTTGGCATTGCCTATACTTTTCTCATCCTCATGCCGAAGATTGCGAAAGCTCAACCAGTGCTGGAGCAGGCATCAGGTAGTGGGATCTACAGTTATCTAGTCCATCATTCCTATCTTGTCGCGCTCTTCGGGCTGGTGTTCTACTACGGTATGGATGCGGCGGTTGAAAACATGCTTGTTCGTCCCGATCGACGGGATCATCGGTTATGGGTTCGCTTGCTCCTGTACTTGCATGCGAGTGCGCTATCGGGATATTACTTCGTCGTCAGTTATCTGATGACGGAAGATAGTCAACCGAGTTTCCGTGGCTATCTGACGTTGACGGTGTTTGTTTTGGCGATGTTGTTTCACTACGCGACCATCGATCATGGGTTGCGCGCCAAGTATGGCGGAATCTACGATCCGTTTCTGCGCTGGGCATTTTGCATTGCGAGTGCTTCAGGATGGCTTGTGGCCACCACAACCACGATTCCGTACACCTCTTTAGCGCTGCTGAATTGTTTCTTCGCAGGGTCGTTGATCGTCTTTACCTTGAAGGAAAAGGTGCCGGAGACGGGCTATGTGCGACTCAGACCCTTTCTGTATGGCGTCGGAGGCTACACGATCTTACTTCTGATCATCGAATCGCTTGCCTATTGATCGATGTCAGCGAAGGTTGCAAAGGTTTTTTGTCCGGGCGATTTTTGATTGCATTCGTTGACGTGGTAATGCTTGACATCGGCTTCCACTTGGGGTGACATATGTAAACGGACATGGATGGTCTACCTCCCTGAAATCATTCCGCCTCAAATGCCTGGCACGACATCAAAGACGATGTCAGTGGCTAAGGAGAAAATAAAGATGAGTTGTAATGCCGCGGTCGTTGGCTTGCGATGCGACGATCTGCCAGACTCGTTATTGGTCGTACCATGTTACCATCCTCCAAGACGTCGCCATGAAATTAGAATCATGGGGTAAGGATCATTCATGAGTCATGAATTAGCGGGACGTATCGCTCTTGTGACGGGCGGAAGCCGTGGGATCGGTCGAGCGTGTTGTCGACGACTCGCCGAGGCTGGAGCTACGGTGGTCGTGAATTACTGTACGAATGAAGCTGCTGCTCTCGAAACCCTTCAGCAGATTGTTGAGGCGGGGGGAAAGGCGGTGCAGGTTCAGGCCGATGTCTCTCTAGAGAGAGATGTGAATCGGATGGTCGGCTGGGTTGAACAAGAAGTTGGGCCAATCGACCTGCTCGTAAACAATGCAGGCGTCTTTGATTTTTTGCCGCACGATCAAACGACTCCGGAAATCTGGCAACGGGCCATCGATGTCAACTTGACCGGAGCCTACTATGTCACATGGGCTGTCAAATCCGGCATGATCGAAAGGCAGTTTGGACGGATCGTCAATGTTGCGTCGATAGCTGCTTTGCGTGCCCGTTCCATGGCGATTGCTTATTCGGTGAGTAAAGCTGGAATGGTTGCCATGACCAAGGGATTGGCGGAGGCTCTTGCCGGAGCGAATGTTCGTGTGAATGCCGTGGCACCTGGTTTGATAGAAACCGAAATCCATCAGTCCATCGATCGGGATCGATTAGACCAAATCGTTGCCAACTCGCCGATTCAACGCATGGGAACGCCTGAGGAGATAAGCGAATTCGTGCTTTTTCTGCTGAGCGAACGTTCCAGTTTTATGACAGGACAGACGTTAGTTGCCAGCGGTGGGCGCGTGATGTTGCCCTGAACGACGAATAAATTCAGCGAAAAGTTGACTTCGCAGACTTGAGTTTGTCGAATGCAGGCTATGTTACACGCTCGTTCCACACTGTTTTGTTTCGTTTTCTTTTCGCTTGTGGCGACCGCAGAGACGCACGGTCAAAAGCTCGGCTTCAATCGAGATGTGCTGCCCATTCTTTCGGCCAAATGTTTCCAGTGTCACGGAGCTGATGCGGCAGCACGGCAAGCCGATCTCAGACTAGATCAGGTGGCTAGTGCAACTGAAAAACGTGATGACATTATTCCCGTCGTCCCCGGCAGACCCGACCAAAGCGAATTGATCCATCGCATCCGTTCAGAGGATGCGAACGAGATGATGCCGCCTGCCGAACTTAACAATCCACTCACCGACGAAGAAAAACAGATCCTCGAGCAGTGGATTGCAGAAGGTGCCCAATATGAACAGCACTGGGCCTTTGTCTCGCCGCGCAAGCCGCCGATTCCAGAGGGTGAGTGGGGGGAAACGGAAGTTGATCGGTTTGTCTTGCGTCGTTTGCGACAAGTGGGGTTAGTGGCTCAAAGCAAGGCCTCGCGTGAGCAGTTGATACGACGTGCCAGTTTTGACCTCACTGGACTACCACCGACGCCCGAACAACTTGAAGCCTACCGTGAGGATACCGCGCCGTTGGCGTACGAGCGATTGGTCGATCGCCTCCTCGCTTCGCCTCGGTTTGGCGAGCGAATGGCCGTGTGGTGGTTGGATGGTGCTCACTATGGCGACAGCCACGGATACGACAACGATCTGGAAAACAGCCAGTGGCCATGGCGAACTTGGGTGATTGATGCATTTAATCGAAGTCAGCCCTTCGATCAATTCACCGTTGAACAATTGGCGGGCGATCTGATCCCGAATCCGACGGATGACCAGGTCTTAGCCACGGCCTTTAATCGCAATCACCGGATTCAAACAGAGGATGGTGCGATTGATGAAGAATGGCGGACGGAATATGTCGTGGATCGTGTCGAGACGATGGGAGCCATGTGGATGGGGCTCACCTTAGGTTGTTGCCGATGTCACGACCACAAATATGATCCGATCAGTCAACGTGAGTTTTATCAGCTCTTTTCGCTCTTTAATAACCTCGACGAAAAAGGTTTCATTAACAATCTGCGAGGGAGTGCTGAACCTCGCGCGCGATATCGCCCACAACAATTTGCAAAAGAAGAGGCTCGAATCAACAACAGCCAAATCGATTCGAAAGCCAAGCAACAAGCTCTGAAATCGCTCGAGAGCGAATATCCTTGGGTGATGATCATGCGTGAGATGCCCTCTCGTCGTGATGCGTATATTTTGGCCCGAGGACAATACGACGCTCGAGGTGAGAAGGTTGAACCTGGTTTGCCTGCCGCTTTCCTGCCGCCTTCGGATGCGGGGGAAGTGACGCGACTGACCTTGGCGAGGTGGCTTGTGGATGGTCGGCATCCGCTGACTGCACGAGTCATTGTCAATCGTATCTGGGAAGAACTGTTCGGCATCGGGTTGGTTGAAAGTTCCGAAAATTTTGGCGTCCAGGCCGAGTGGCCCAGTCATCCCGAATTATTGGATTGGCTGGCTGTTGACTTTGTAGAAAGTGGTTGGGACATGAAGACGCTTGTGAGGAAGATCGTTTTGAGTGCGTCGTATCAGCAAAGTGATCACGTTGATGCGTTGCGTTTAGAAAGAGATCCTCAGAATCGTTTGATTAGCCGAGGTCCTCGCCAACGGCTTTCCGCAGAGATGATTCGAGATCAGGCGTTGTTGGTTTCCGGAATGTTGCATGGTGAGATCGGCGGACCTAGTGTCCGACCTTATCAGCCGCCTGGGTTGTGGGAAGAGGTGGAGAAACGGGGAACCTTTCAACAGGACCACGGTCAAAACCTGTATCGTCGCAGTCTGTATACTGCGATCCGAAAGACCGTACCACCGCCTGGAATGGTCTTGTTTGATCTGCCCAGTCGAGAGGTTTGTGCAATTCGACGCGTTCGAACCAACACGCCACTCCAAGCGTTGGCATTGATGAACGAAATAACTTACGTGGAAGCGGCTAAGATGTTGGCGGTTCGGATGCTGGTCCAGGGCACGGAACCCTCGGAGAGGATTGCCTGGGGCTTTCAAGCTGTGACCCAGAGATTGCCGCAGCAGGAAGAATTAGAGGTGCTGCGACGGGGGTATGAACGACGCCTTGCCAAATACCGACAACAACCAGATGCGGCAAAAGCACTGATATCGCAAGGTGAGATGCCCGCACCTGAGGGACTGTCGATCGGAGAACTCGCGGCAATGACCACCGTTGCCAATGTGATATTGAATCTCGATGAAGCAATCAATCGATAGGTTTTGAAGGATGTTTCGAATGACGCCAGCGGAACAAACAACCTCGATGAGCCGTCGCACCTTTTTGCGTGCGTCCGCCCATGGTTTGGGCATGACGGCACTGGCGTCTCTGTTACAGCAGGACCATGCAGCGGCCGGAGTACTCTCCTCGGATCACACAGCCCGTGCGAAAAGAGTGATCTATTTGTTTCAGTCGGGTGGACCAAGCCAATGTGATCTCTTCGACCCGAAGCCCGAGTTGGAGAAGCAAAGAGGACGCGAATTACCGTCGACCGTTCGGAACAGCCAACGTATTACGACGATGACTTCCAAGCAGGACGCGTTGCTGGTCGCTCCATCTCGATTTCGATTCACGCCATCCGGTCAGAGTGGTCTGGCGATCAGCGAGTTGATGCCGCGACTCTCTCGAGTTGCCGACGATCTTTGTGTAATTCGCTCGATGCATACGGAAGCGATCAATCATGATCCTGCCATTACCTTTTTCCAGACCGGCTTCCAATTGGCGGGTCGGCCGAGTATTGGATCGTGGGTTTCCTATGGCTTGGGGGCGATCAATCAGGATTTACCTTGCTATGTTGCGCTGACATCGCAAGGTTCGTCGGGCTCGCAACCGCTCTACAGTCGGCTCTGGGGGTCTGGGTTTCTGCCTCGCAAATATGCGGGAGTCAAACTTCGCAATGTTGGAGAGCCTGTCTTCTACCTGGATAATCCCCCGGGAATCGACAGCGATACACGTCGGGATATGCTCGACGATTTAAACCTGCTCAATCGGCATCAGTTTTCTATCGTAGGTGATCCCGAAATCGATGCTCGGATTGCGCAGTATGAAATGGCGTTTCGTATGCAATCCAGTGTTCCCAGTTTGGCCGATATTTCCGACGAGACGCAGGCGACCATGGAGCTTTATGGACCCGATGTCCATAAACCTGGGACGTTTGCCCGAAACTGTCTTCTGGCTCGGCGTCTCGCAGAACGAGATGTTCGATTTATCCAGCTTTTTCACATGGGGTGGGACCATCACT
>Ga0163179_10001359_pt1 | contig 17428 bp, 15 predicted proteins | sample AtlANTMetagenome_FD_109643 | JGI IMG/M metagenome (GOLD analysis project Ga0163179, IMG submission 109643) | Marine eukaryotic phytoplankton communities from the Atlantic Ocean - Atlantic ANT 2 Metagenome | ecosystem: Environmental > Aquatic > Marine > Oceanic | place: North Atlantic Ocean... | reverse complement strand
TGGTGCAGATGACGGGTTAATCCTGAATTCCGACGGCAACATTACCGAGACGTCTTCCGCGAATGTTTTCTGGACACGGGACGGCATACTTCGGACACCACCGATGACCGACGGGGTGCTGCCCGGGGTGACCCGGGAACTGGTCATCGACCTGGCAGCCGAGCTTGGCCAAGCGGTGCGGGAGGAGTCGGTTTCCCCGTCCGAACTGCAGCAGGCGGAAGCGGTATTCGCCACCAACACAGCCACGGGTATCCGCGCGGTGGGCCAGGTGGATGGATTCGCCCTGCCGGGGCATCCGCTGGTCGAGCAACTCGTCGAGGCCTATGATGCGGAACTGGCCCGGCACACATCTCACGCCGGCTGAATCTGCTCGCGCTTGGCCAAGCGATCGGGCACCTTTGTCCCGTGAAATCCGTTTTTTATCTCTTCGTCGCCGCGCTTGTCGCGGGCTGCTGTGCGGTCGAGCCCATGAAGGATCATCCGGCCAAGTCGATCCTCGACGGCAAAACATTTTCCGGATGGGAAGGCAACATGGACTTTTTCCGGATTGAGGACGGCTCAATCGTTGCCGGACGGCTCACGGAAAAAATCCCGAACAACGAGTTTCTCTGCACGACAAGTGAGTACGAGAATTTTGAGTTGAACCTAAAATTCAAGATCGTCGGTTCGCCGCAGGCCAATGCCGGGGTACAGTTTCGCACCAAGCGCATCCCGAACCATCACGAGGTGATCGGGTTTCAGGCCGACATCGGGCAGAAATACTGGGGTGCACTCTACGATGAATCCCGCCGCCGAAAAATCCTCGCGGGGCCGCCCGCCGAGGACATCCCCAAGATCGCCAATATCGATGGTTGGAATGACTATCGCATCGTTGCGCGGGGCAACCGCATCCAGTTATTCCTGAATGGGCATAACACGGTGGATTACTGGGAGGAGGATCCGGAGATTGCCAAGAGCGGCGTGATCGCCCTTCAGGTACACAGCGGGCCAGCCTGCGAAATCTGGTACAAGGACATCTCGATCATCGAGTATCCCGCCGGCAACTGAAACTCAGGAGGCTTTTTTCTTCGCAACCCGCCTGGCCTTCGGCTTGGCCTTGCCGGTCGTGAGAAAATCGAGGTAGCCAACCAGCGAGTCGCGCATCTCATTGCGCGGCACAATCGCGTCGATCATCCCCCGATCCAGCAAAAATTCCGCAGTCTGGAATCCGGGCGGCAACTCCGCCTGCGTCGTGTCCTTGATCACGCGCGGGCCGGCAAACCCGATCATTGCGCCCGGCTCGGCGATTATCAAATCCCCCACGCTCGCGTAGCTGGCCATCACACCGGCTGTTGTCGGGTGCGTCAGGACACTGATGTACGGCAGCTTGGCCTCCGCGTGATATGCCAACGCGCCGCAGGTCTTGGCCATCTGCATCAGGCTGAACATCCCCTCGTACATCCGGGCGCCGCCGCTGGTCGAGATGATCACGACAGGGATTTTACTTTTCGTCCCGGCCTCGATTAGGCGGGTTAACTTCTCACCCACTACCGACCCCATCGAGCCACCGAGGAATGAAAAATCCATGATCCCCAGCGCGATCTTGTGCGGCCCCATCTGGCAGACCCCTGTGATGACCGCATCCGACTCGCCTGTTTTTTCCTGATACCGCTCGAGCTTGGACGGGTACGACGCCACGCCGGTGAACTTGAGTACGTCCACACTCGCCATGCCGGCGTCCATCTCCTTGAACGAGCCCCCGTCGACCAGCGACTCCAGCCGTGCCCTCGCTGAGATCGGGAAATGATAACCGCACGTGGTACAGGTTTTGAGATTTTCATCGAGATCCTTGTCGAAGATCAACTCGGAGCACTTGCCGCACTTGGTCCACAAGCCCTTCGGGATATTTTTTTTGCGGCCAGAGTTTTCGCCGAACTTCAGCTTGGCCGAGCCGCTGCCCGGTTCCAGCCCAACCGGGATGGCTTCCGCATCCACGGTCTCGAGTTTCGGTAATGTTTTTGAAAAATCGTCCAGGTCAGACATGTTGTCAGTTGCTTGGCGAGCCAAGCGCGCGTGCCAGCGTCCAGACACAGACAGCCGCCGCACCCGCCTCAAGGCAGGCCGAGGCACATTCGTTGGTCGTGGCTCCGGTTGTCAAAACATCATCGACAAGCACGACTCGCTTGTCGTTCAAATTCATTTTGGCGGGAGCAAAAGCCCCTCGCATGTTGGCCAGACGCTCCCCCCGCGAGAGCAACGCCTGTGTTCGGGTTACGCGAATGCGTTTAACGGCGCGGGTCAACACGATCAGGCCGGTGTCACGGCTCAGGTTGCGACACAGCGTCTCCGCCTGGTTGAACCCGCGCTCGCGAAACCGTACCGGATGAAGCGGCACCGGCACAAGGCAATCGCCCCGCCACGAGCGGATTTGTTCCACAGCCATCTCGGCGAACAACCGCCGAAACAACGGCTCCAGCCAAAGTGCCTGTTGATATTTGAACCGGTGGACTGCATCCATCATTTCTGCTGAACCGCGCATCACGCCGCGGGCGAACTCAAAGCGTAGCTTCATCTCACGGCAGTTCGTGCATTCGAACTCGCCCGTGATCTCCCCCTCAAACGGCTGGCCGCAGCGGCGGCAGAACGGCGCCTCGATTGGTTTCATCTTCTCGAGACAATCCGTGCCGACGTAGCCGTCCGCCGGCTGTGCCGATTCGTCGCGGCACAATTGGCAGACTTCCGGATAAACCAGTGCCAGGCCGCGCTTGGCCAAGCCCGACAACGCTGTCGCCACGCCGCTCATCGCTTGGCCAAGCGGAACACAACCACACCAAGCGGCGGCAACTCTACCTTCAACGACTGCGCCATGTCATCGCTTGGTTCGGCAACAGACTCGCGGCAGCCCTCGTTGCCAACATTCGTTCCGCCATAAATGGCCGCGTCGCTGTTGAGCATCTCCTCCCAGTGGCCGCCCTCCGGCACGCCCACCCGGTAGTCGCTTCGCGGCACCGGTGTGAAATTTACCGCCACGAGCAACGCGGCACCGCCCGACTTGGCGTTACGAATGAAGGTGAGAACCGAGTTTTCCCGGTCGTTGCAGTTCACCCATTGAAAACCGACCGGATCAAAATCAGCCTCCCAAAGCGACGGTTGTTCCCGATAAAAATGGTTGAGATCGCGCACCCAATTTTGCACGCCCTGATTTGGCGAACCGTCGCTTGCCGCTTTCCAGTTTAATCCGCGATCCTCGCACCACTCACCGGCCTCTGCAATTTCGCCGCCCATAAAAAGGAGTTTCTTTCCCGGGAACAGCCATTGATAGCCAAGCAACAAACGAAGGTTGGCGAAGCGCTGCCAGTCGTCGCCCGGCATCTTGCCGAGCAGCGAACCCTTGAGGTGCACCACCTCATCATGCGACAGAGGCAAGACGAAGTTTTCGCCGAAATGGTACAACATCCCGAAGGTCGTCTTGTCAAAGTGCCACTTGCGGTTGACCGGATCCTGAGCGAGAAAACTCAGGTTGTCGTGCATCCAGCCCATGTTCCATTTGAACGAAAAGCCCAGCCCACCGTCGCCGGGCGGACGCGACACTTTCGGCCATGAGGTCGACTCCTCGGCGATCATCACCGTGCCCGGATGACGCGTGAGCACATGGTGGTTCACATGCTGCAGAAAACCGATCGCCTCCAGATTCTCGCGACCGCCATGTTCGTTCGGTATCCACTGTCCCTCCTCGCGCGAATAGTCCTGGTAAAGCATCGAGGCCACGGCATCGACACGCAATCCATCCACATGAAAACGATCGCACCAGTAAAGTGCGTTAGCGGTGAGATAATTACGCACCTCGTCCCGGCCGTAGTTGAAAATATAAGTCCCCCAGTCCGGATGCTCACCGCGACGCGGATCATCGTGCTCGTAAAGTGCCGTTCCATCAAATCGGGCCAACGCATAATCGTCCTTCGGAAAATGCGCCGGCACCCAGTCGAGTATCACGCCGATGCCGGCCGCGTGCAGCGCATCCACCAACGCGGCAAAATCGTCAGGTGTCCCGTAGCGACTCGTTGGCGCAAAAAAACCAGTCACCTGATAGCCCCACGACGGATAATAGGCGTGCTCAGCCACGGGCAAAAACTCGACATGCGTGAAACCCATCTGCGTCACGTAACCGACCAGTTCAGTCGCAAGATCGCGGTACGAAAGTGACTCAGCGTCGTTGTGTTTTCGCCATGAGCCAAGGTGCACCTCGTAAATACTCATGGGCGATTCGAAGGGATTTCGTTCCGCTCGTGCAGTCAACCATACTTCGTCCGTCCACTTGAATTGAGCGGTATCCCAAACAATCGCTGCGTTCTTTGGTGCCTGCTCGAAGAAGCGTCCCATAGGGTCGGTTTTCTCAACCACCTTGCCAAGCGCGTTAACAAGGTGGAATTTATAGTGTGCCCCCTGCCCCACATGGGGAACGAAAACCGCCCACACCCCGGCATCGCCCTGCCGACACATCGGGTGCGACTCGGGATTCCATTCGTTAAAGTCGCCGGTCACACTGACCTTTTGCACATTGGGCGCCCACACGGAGAACACCACTCCCTGCATCCCATTGATCTCCCGAAACTGCGCCCCTAGTTTGTCATAGAGCAGCAATTCGTTACCCTCGCCGATCAGGTATAGTTCGGAGGAGGAAAACAATTGTTTCTCCTTATCGCCAAGTTTCCCGATACCAGTCTGCACTGCTGTATGTTGAGAACCCAAGACCCACCGGGCAAGACTGAAAGCGCTTTCGCTTTACGCCGCTTGGCCAAGCGGCCAAAGTTTCGCAGTTGATGAGTATCACGACCCGAACCGGCGACAACGGCGAGACCGGACTACTTTTTTCTAGGCGCACTAGCAAAGGCGATCCACGAATCGCCGCCTGTGGCGATGTCGATGAACTAAACGCCGCCATCGGCCTAGCCCGGGCGCACCTTCAAGTCACAAAAGAGAATTCCAGACTCGAGACGATCCAAAAATCATTGATCTCACTCATGGGTGAACTTGCCACGTTACCGGAGGATTCGGAGCATTACGCCACAAGCAAGTTTGATAAACTCACTAAGGATGACACCCTCCAACTCGACTCATGGATCGCCGAACATGAAGCCAACGGACTGGCGTTCAAGGGCTGGGCCTTGCCGGGCAGCACGGTCGCCTCTGCCAACCTCGACATGGCCCGCACGATCTGTCGCCGCGCGGAACGTAGCACGGTCGCTATCCGTTCACCCGAGACCAACGAAAGCTCACAGGCCGTCATTTATCTGAACCGCCTCTCCGACCTCCTTTGGCTGATGGCCCGTTCGGTTGAACAGTCGCCGGAGACGAGTCGATTGGCCTGAATCAAGCACCTTGAAAGTCTTTCGCTCACCCAAGTCAATCCAACGCGCCACCATCTCTGCAGACGCTCGCCCGATCGTCGTGGTGCCCACGATGGGCAATCTGCACGATGGACACTTGAGCTTGATCCGGAAAGCCTGTGCGTTGAGGGGTGACGATGGCTTGGTCTTGGTCACGATTTTCGTCAACAAAACCCAGTTCGGCCCAAGTGAGGATTTCAAAAAATATCCCCGCACTATGAAAACCGACCTCGCCCACTGCCGGCAGCTTGGGGTAGACATCGTGTTCGCGCCGGAAGACGACTCGATGTACAGCAACGGGCACAGCACGTACGTTACAGAGGAGCGCCTGACTAAGCGGATGGAGGGCACAGCCCGGCCGACTCACTTTCGTGGCGTTACCACTGTGGTTGCCAAACTGTTCAACCTGACACGCCCGGATATTGCCGTTTTTGGAGCGAAAGACTGGCAGCAGTCGACTGTCATTTCACGAATGGTGGACGACTTAAATTTCCCCGTGCGCATCGTGATCGCCCCCACAGTGAGGGAGGCCGACGGCTTGGCGATGAGTTCGCGCAACCGCTACCTCAATTCGGCCGAGCGGACTGAGGCTACAGTGCTGGTCGAGTGCATCCGCCTGGCCAAGCGCTTGGTTTACGAAGCCAATTCGCATCTCAACGCCACTGTTCTCAAGCGCCAACTGAAAAAACACGTCGCAACTAGGCGCCTGGCCAGGCTGGATTACATCGAGTTTTTCGACCCCAAGACACTGGAACCAGCCAAGCGCATCCGTCGCGGTACGCACATGGCGTTGGCGGTATTTTTTGGGAATACACGACTGATTGACAACGGCCGACTGTGACCAAACACTCACCGGGCGGATGGCTGATTCACCAAGACAATTTGATTATATCGTCCTCGGCAGCGGGATCGCCGGGCTGACGTTCGCACTCAAGGTGGCCCACGTCGGGACGGTTGCCATCGTCACGAAAAAAAGCCGGGCGGAATCGAACACCAACTACGCGCAGGGCGGCATCGCCGCAGTGACAAGCGAGGAGGATTCGTTCGAGAGCCACGTGCAGGACACGCTGGTTGCCGGTGCGGGACTGTGCAACGAGGAGGTCGTTCGCGGCATTGTCGAGGCCGGCCCGGAGCGCATCGTGGAGTTGATCGAACTCGGAATGAAATTTTCCGAGCGCGAAAATGGCAATGGCGAACGCGAACTTGATCTCGGCCGCGAGGGAGGCCACTCCCAGCGGCGCATCCTGCACGCCAAGGACGTCACCGGCCGCGAGATCGAGCGCGCCCTACTCGAGTCCATAGCTGCGAATGAAAACATTCAAGTTTTTGAAAACCACTTCGCGGTCGACCTGATCACCACCCGCAAGCTTGGCCAGGGCGACGCCAATCGCTGCGTCGGCGTGTACGTGCTGGACAATCAAACCAATGCAGTCGAGACCTACTCGGCACGGACGGTCATCCTCGCCACCGGCGGCTGCGGCAAGGTTTACCTCTACACCTCCAACCCGGACATCGCCACCGGCGACGGCGCGGCAATGGCCTATCGCGCAGGCGCGACGATCGCTAACATGGAGTTCGTCCAGTTTCACCCCACCTGCCTTTACCATCCCAAGGCCAAATCGTTCCTCATCAGCGAGGCCGTGCGCGGCGAGGGTGGCGAACTGTTGAACCTCCGTGGCGAGTCGTTCATGGAGGGCGTGCATCCGCTCAAGTCACTCGCCCCACGCGACATCGTGGCCCGCGCGATCGACAGCGAGATGAAGCGCTCTGGCGACGACCATGTCCTGCTCGACATCACCCACAAGCCGGCTCGCACCATTATCGACCGGTTCCCGAACATTTACCAAACCTGCCTCCGGTTCGGCCTCGACATCACCAAGGAGCCGATCCCGGTCGTACCGGCCGCACATTATCAATGCGGCGGCGTTCAGGTCAGTCACGAAGGCGAGACCGGCATAGCTGGCCTGTACGCCGTCGGCGAGGTCTCCTGCACCGGCCTTCACGGAGCCAACCGCCTCGCGAGCAATTCCCTGCTAGAGGCACTGGTTTATGCACACCGTGCCGCCGCACATGCCCTGGCCAATCCCGCTCCTGCGGTCGATATCCCATTGCCCGACTGGCAATCGGGCGATGCGACGGACGCGGATGAAATGGTCGTGGTCTCACACAACTGGGATGAATTGCGCCGGATGATGTGGGACTACGTTGGCATCGTCCGGACGACCAAGCGACTTCAACGCGCCCTTTCCCGCGTGAAGCATCTGCAGGAGGAGATTCATGAATACTACTGGGATTTTACCGTCACCAGCGACCTGCTGGAATTGCGCAACCTCGCCACCGTCGCCGAGTTGATTGTCCGGTCTGCACTGCAGCGCGAGGAAAGCCGCGGCCTGCACTACACGCTGGATTACCCCGACTCGGTTGAATCTTTTGCCCAACGAAACACCCTCGTTGCCCGTGATAATAATGAAGGTTAACGCTTGGCCAAGCGTCACGAAATAATCGAAAATTGGGCTTAAATCCATTCGCTGGTTACGGTACATTGCCCGCCCTTTCCGGAAATTCCGGGTGTTACGATGGAAAACAACCTGATTCTAATTTGCGCGATCGCCTTTGCGGCGGTTCTCACCATCCTGTCACTACTCGCGGGTGTGATCGCCGGCATATGCAAGCTGTTCCCCGTGAAGGCGACCGACCTGCCGGATCCCGGCGCCGAGGAGGCCGTACGACAGGCGGTGACAAAGGCGTTCCCCGGCTGCCGTGTTTCCGAGATTCGCGAAGTCAAATCGTAACACCAGCAAACTTTACCCCTTTCCGCTCAGTTCAATGATCTTCACTGAAAAGAAAAAAGAAATCCGGGTGATGTTCACCCCGTTCCGCGACGGTCTCCAGAGTGTCTTCGGAGGCAAGACGCGACTGAATGATATCCTCCCCGCCATCGAGGCCTCGGCTGCGGCCGGCATCCGCCACTTCGAGTTCGGCGGAGGCGCCCGGTTTCAGGCCCCGTTCTTTTATGTGGGTGAGGATCCGTTCAAGTGCATGGCGGAGATTCGCAAAACTGTCGGGCCGGACGCCGACCTGCAAATTCTCACCCGCTCGGTCTCCGGCGTCACCCTGACCACCCAGCGCACCTCCACCCTCGCGCTTCAGGCTAAGCTAATGCACAAGCACGGTACGACGATCGACCGGAATTTTGACTTCATGAACGACGTCGACAATTTGGTCAAAACCGGCCAGCCGATCGTCGACTCCGGCATGCACCATCAGGTTTGTGTCGCGCTCATGGGGTTGCCGTTCAAGTCAGACAAGGCACACACCCCGGAGTTTTACATCAACATCGTTCGCGAACTTCTCAAGCGCGACATTCACTTTGACTCGGTCTGCCTCAAGGACGCTTCCGGCACAACCGATCCACATACCTGTTATGAGACGGCCAAAGGCATCAAGGCGATCCTGCCTCCGGAGATACCACTGGTGCAGCACACGCACGACACCGCCTCCACCGCCGTGGCCTGCTACATGGCCGGTATCGAGGGCGGCGTGGACAGCATCGATCTGGCCGTGCGCCCACTGGCCTCCGGCACCTCGCAGCCAGATGTCCGCTCCATGGCACACGCCCTTAAGGGCACCGGTTACAGCCTCGATATCGATCCGGACAAGATGGGCGAAATCGAGTCGCTTCTGAACAAGGGCCTGAGCGAATACGAATTTAACCCGGTCACCACCTCGGCAGACGCACGAGTGGTTGGCTTCCCGATGCCGGGCGGTGCCATCGGCCCGAACGTGCACATGATGAAATCAGCCGGCATCCTCGACAAATACAGCGAGGTGTTAGCCGAATTCCCCGAGGTGGTCCGCGCCGGAGGAGGCTGGACCAGCGTCACCCCGGGAAGCCAGCAGTACTGGTTGCAGGCGTTCAATAACGTCCTCCATGGTCGTTGGGAAAAAATTGACGCCGGCTACGGTAAATCAATTCTCGGCTACTTTGGTCGACCGCCGCTCACGCCCGATCCTGATGTGGTCAAGATTGCAGCAGAAAAACTCGAGATGCCGCCGTTCGACGGCGACCCACTCGAGGAAGCACCGGACACACTCGTCGAGGCCGAGGCCGCGTTGAAAGAACGCGGGCTGGAGGTTACGGACGAAAACAAATTTCTCGTCGCAGCCGCGATTGTCCCTGGCAAAAACATGGAACTTAACGAGGGGATTCGCCTGCTGGAGAATCGATCCAAGATTACTTTGCCGCTCAAGAAAGAAGAAAGTGACGCTCCGGCTGCCGCACCCATCACGGCCCCAACCAAGACATCCGTCACCGTTACCGAGGGAGGCAACACCCGAACCTACGAGGTCGTCGTCGAGCCACCGGTATCTGCGGCAGCACCAACCGCAGCGAGCGGCCAATCCGCCCCAGCTCCCGCAAGCGGAGGTGCCGCGACCGATGTGTTTTCACCATTCGAAGGCAACGTCGAGTTGGTTGAGGTCAACGTCAAGGTCGGCGACACTGTAACACAGGGGCAGGTCGTCGCAGCGGTGGAAGCCATGAAGGCCAAGCACGATGTCAAGGCACCCTGCGCCGGACGAGTGTCTGCCGTCCACGCCGCCATCGGCAACGAGGTTTCCGCCGGCAAACCCATCCTGAGTATCGAAGCCTAAAATGGATATCCTCGAAAAACTGATCAATAGTTCCGGCTTCGTTGGCTTGGAATGGCAAAATGGTGTGATGTTTATCGTGGGCGGCATCCTGATCACCCTTGCCATTCGAAAGAACTTTGAACCCTTGCTCCTGGTTCCAATCGGCTTCGGAGCAATCTTGGCAAACATACCGGGTGCAGAAATGGTGGCAAACGATAAAGACTTGTATCCAGTGGACGCAAAAGACAAATGGCCACTATTTGCCTTCATTTACAATTACGCGGTAAGCAAAGCTGAATTATTGCCACCGATTATTTTTATGGGCGTTGGAGCTCTGACTGACTTCCGCCCCTTACTCAGTCGACCTATCACCTTCCTGCTGGGTGCAGCAGCTCAAGTGGGGATTTTCTTCGCAGCACTTGGCGCATTTTACCTGTTTGGGTTTACAGTCAAAGAGGCGGCTGCCATCGGTATTATTGGCGGGGCAGATGGCCCGACGACTATTTTCCTAACTGCAAAACTCGCACCCGATTTGCTCGGGGCTGTCGCGGTGGCTGCCTACAGCTACATGGCACTGGTCCCGGTAATTCAGCCCCCCATCATACGGGTATTGACGACGCAAAAAGAACGCGAGATCGACATGCCACAGGCGCGGCCCGTTTCCAAAGCTGCTGTGTTAATATTCCCTGTCGCAACATGTTTGATCACGGTGTTGTTTATTCCTGCGAGTGGCCCATTGCTTGGGATGCTTATGTTCGGGAACCTGCTTCGGGAATCCGGCGTCACACAGCGCCTAAGCTCCACCGCAAGCGGCCCTCTCATCAACATCGTCACCATCTTTCTGGGCTTAATCGTCGGCGCTACAATGGAAGGCACGGCATTTCTTAAAGGCAGCACCCTCGCCATCCTTGCGCTTGGCATGGTGGCTTTCTGCCTAAGCACGGCAGGCGGTGTCGTGTTTGCCAAGTTACTGAATCTCGTCCTGCCGAGCGGAAAAAAAATCAACCCCTGCATCGGGGCGGCCGGAGTTTCCGCCGTGCCGATGGCGGCACGCGTGGTACAGTCATTCGTCTCCGGCAAAACCAACGGACGCGTCAATCCGCTCATGGCCGCGATGGGGCCAAACGTCGCCGGTGTGGTCGGTTCCGCTGTGACGGCCGGCGTCTTCCTGACTCTGATCGAAGCATTCTCAAAATAATCTCCCGCCATGGCCAACGGCGAAATTCACGCCTGGAATATCCTCGACCGACAACCGGTTCTGGCCAAGTGGGATAACGGAATCTTTACAGAATTCACCCACACCACCGAACCGCCTGCACAAAACGAGTGGATCGGACCACCTCTCGTGGACCTGCAAGTCAACGGCTTTGCCGGTGTCGATTTTCAGCAGGACGACCTGACGGCTGAGCAATTGCTCCATGCAACAAATGCGCTTGGCCAAGCGGGTTGCGGTAGTTTCTTTTTCACCCTCATCACCGACAACTGGGAGGCGATGACCCGACGCTTGGCCAAGGCCAAGCAGCATCGCGACGCCAACCAAGCGCTTGGCCAAGCGATCGCCGGTTGGCACATCGAGGGACCATTCCTCTCAGCAGAACCCGGGTACTGCGGCGCCCACACGCCCGACCTGATGCTTGATCCCACGCCGGAACAGCTCGAGGAAATCTGGGAAATCACCAGCGACGATCCAGTGCTGCTCACCATGGCCCCGGAACGTGAGAGCGGCTTGTCGGCATTTGCCAAAGCGCGCGAGCTTGGTTTCCGGGTTTCGATCGGCCACACGAACGCGCCCGGGCACATCATGCGGCGTGTCAGTGCGGGTGGCTCTACCGGCTTCACGCATCTCGGCAACGGCTGTCCGGTGGAGTTGAAACGTGACGACAATATTTTGTGGCGCGCCCTCGACACACCCGGCCTAACGTACAGCCTCATCCCTGACCGGTGGCATGTTAGCCCTGCCCTATTCCGCATCCTCCACCGGTTGATCGACCGGGACACCCTCTATTACACGACCGACGCCATGGCCGCTGCAGGTTCCGCACCCGGTAAATACTCTCTCGGCCATCTCGAACTTGAAGTCGGACCGGAGGAAATTGTCCGGTTGCCCGGAACGCCAAATCTTGCCGGCTCCGCGCTGACTCCTATCAATGCCATTCTCCACGCCGCTGACATGCTTCGCTGCGACTGGCAGGAAATTTGGAGAAACTACAGCACGATCCCAGCGCAGTTTGCAAAATTGCCCGACGGATTTGAGCCCGGCGCTCGCGCGGAGTTCGTCGAGATTAAAGCTGGCCCGGGCAATCGCATCGAGTCGGTTCGGTTAAACCGCCTCTAAAAAGGACTCCATTCCAAGCGCATTTAAATCCTCAATCACGTTTTCAATCGTGATGTTAGCGAGCTGGTTTTCGCGATTCAACACCCGCACACGCTCGCCAAGCGGGCGCCAGATTGCCTCCCGGCTTGGCCCCCAAAGAACCAATGTCGGCAGGCCAAGCGCCGAGGAGATATGCGTCACCCCGGAGTCGTGGCCGATGAAACCGCAGCACTTGGCCAAGCGCTTGGCCAAGCGGTTCAAGGGTAAGTGCTCGGCTAGCTCCAAGCGTGCGTCCGGCAACCCGCGGGCCAGACGTTGCAGTTTCTCACCCTCCGCCTCGCCGCCGATCAGCAGCAGTTGAAGTGTCGTTTTCGCGAGCAGGTACTCGAGTAACTCTCGCCACTTCTCCTCCGGCCAGTTTTTACTGGCGCTCCCGCTGCCGGGATGCAGGGCGAGGTAGTTCCCGCTTGGCTCACCCGAATTAATCGCAAGTCGGGCAACAGGGTCACCATCGAAAATGGTCAACTGCTCCAGAGGCTTCAAAAACACCTCGCTGGCGTGAATCGGCTTGGTTTCATCGGGGCGATGCCTGGCTGCGATGAACTGGCCGACCCCGCACGATTTGACGTTTTCTTCAAAGATGTTATCGGGATCGTAAAGATAAGAAACGACGATGGCGTATCGGGCAAAGAACTCGCGCCACTCCAAATCGAACGCACCGTTCGGAGTAAAGAACATTGCGAGCCCCGGCGACTCCAACGCATGCACGGCACGAACCAAGCCGGCATCCACCGCCATCGCTGCAATCCGGGGATAGCCGAGAATCTCCAGTTCGGCTTTTGGGAACCGCTCACGAAGTGCGGCCAGCACCGGTAAAGTCAGGACGAAATCGCCAATCGCTCCGCCGCGAATGACCAAAATACGAGGAGAATCGTTGCCACTCATTTTTCCACCAAATTGGTCATCAAAATAACGCCGGCCACCGCGACGACCGAACCAATCAATGAACGGACGGTGGGGCGTTCACCCTCAAACTTCATCGAAAACGGGATGATGACCAGCGGCGCCAAAGCAACCACGGACAGGACGATCCCGGACGGCAGATTGTCCACATTCAACGCCCATTGATAGGCGCCTACCCCCAGCGTGGGGCCGCATAACGCATTAGCCAACAGGAGTAGGATGATCCATTTTACTTTTGCCGGAACCACCCCGGCGCGGAGGTTTACACCGATACGTTTCGCGGAAACCATTCGTTGCCATGTAAAGACCAGCAGCATGACAGCCAACCCGCCGAGGACACGTTGGTATGCAGCGGACAGCCCATCCACCGTCACACCCTCGGCGACCAATGAGCCGGCCTTTCGGCTGAGCACCGCACCGCCGCCCTGTCCGATCGCGGAGATCAGACCCCAGAAAATGCCAACCTTCCAGCGTGCCTTGTCGATCTGGCCGGTGTCACCCGGGGCCAATGCCAGGCCAACGCCAATTAGAATACCGATCCCGGCCAACACCTGACCTGCGGTGAGCGCTTCCCCTAACCAGAGCCACTCCAATGTCGCTGCAAAGGACGCGGCCAAACATTGAGTCATCACCATGGCCAAGCGGGAACCGATGATACGGTAGGCCTTAAACAGGCCATAATCGCCAAGGCCAAAACCGACGATGCCGCTAATGAAAAACATCCCCAGCGCCCCGCCGCCAAGTCCGGCGCCAAACACATGCGAATAGATTCCGAGAAACACCGCCGCGATGAAAAAGCGGGCAACGTTTGCCTCGACCGCCGTGAGGTGATGTGAAAGACGCTTCCCCGAGACCGCCGACAACGCAAACAGAATGGTCGCAAGGATCGCGGCGGTCATTGGCCCAACCTATCGATCGAGAAAACCGGCCTTGCGCCAGCCATCAAGGATGGCCTGCAGTTCTACCTGCTCGGCCTCGGTGACCTCCACCAACGGGGGCCTCACCACGCCGCCGCTCAAGCCAAGCATGTTGAGCATCGTCTTCATCGCGGAAACCTCGTAGCCCTTGCGCTTGGTTCGCAGCGCGTACAGTGGCACCACGTGCTCGGTGATGAGTTGATTCAATTCATCTGTCGCCTGAGCCACGCCGAGTTCGTGCAGCTTGATCGAAAGTTTCGGTGCAACCGCAGAGATGCTCGACGTGTAGGCCCGCACACCGATGCCGTAATAGCCGGGTACCATGTCGTCCCCCGCGCCCCCGACCCAGTGCAGCTTGTCGCCCAGCCGTTCGCGAATCATTTGATAACGGCGAATGTCCGCCGAGCCGTCCTTCCAGGCGACAACATTCGGAATCTCGGCCAGTCGCTCGGCCTGTGCGGGCGTATAGTGCGCCCAATCACGACTGTACACCAACACCCCTAGGCCACTCGCGTCAGCGATTTCGGAGTAGTAATCAACCAGCCCATCCATATCGGCGTTTGGGTAGTAGGGAGGAAAGGCCAACACGCCGTCGGCCCCGGAGTCGGCTGCCTGCCTGGCCAAGCGCTTGGCCAAGCCGCCAGCGAACCCCACCCCGGCGATCACTGGCGCACGGCCGGCCGCCTCCTCGATGGTCGCCTCGACCACCTGCCTCACTTCGTCTGGATCGAGAGAGTACAATTCACCCGTGCCCCCCGCCGCAACGAGCGCGCACATCGGCTGCTCGAGCATGTACCGGACATTTTCCCGGTGCCCATCGAGGTCGAGCGAATGATCGTCGTTGAACGGGGTTACCGGAAAACCGATCACGCCGTTGAGTTTTGAGCAAAGTTCCTTTGGGTTCATTTTAATTCGTTACCAGCGGGGCAGCTTTCGAGTCCAATCCGAGTCGACGTGCTTGCGCATCTCCGCCTCGTCATCGCGCTTGCGGTAGGGACAGGTCAGGAACCGTTCCTTGCCGCGCTCGAGCTGGTCGTAATCGAGCGAGACGCCAAGGCCGGGTTTGTCAGGAATCGTCACGCAGCCGTCGACGATCGGGATGCGACCGCCCTCGGCAATCTCATCGATGGCAGACTGCCACGGGTAATGGGTGTCGCAGGCGTAGGTCAGATGCGAGGTGGCGGACGCAACATGTGCCATCGCCATCAGCGAGACGCCGAGGTGACTGTTTGAGTGCATCGACAGGCCAATACCAAACGTCCGGCAAACCCGAGCCAACTGCTGCACCTGCCTCATGCCGCCCCAGTAGTGGTGGTCGCACAGGACAATCTGTACTGCGTCCTGCCGAACGGCCTCGGGAATATCGCCGAACGAAGTCACTGCCACGTTGCTGGCCAGCGGCGTGTCGATGCCATCCGCCAAAAGCCGGCGCCGCACCTCTGCCATACCGTCCAGTCCCACGCAGGGATCCTCAAGATAGCCGCCCTTGGAAAGTTCCTCAGCCAAGTCCTGCCCGACCTTCACCGAGGTGTCGACCGACCAGGCGCAATTAGGATCGATGCGAAGCGGCACCGCATGGCCAAGCGCTTGGCGTAGCTGGCGAATAGTCTCCACCTCGACCACGGGCTCCAGTACCCCGCCCTTGAACTTGATCGATCCAAAGCCGTACTGCTCCCGCATTTGCTGCACCTGGCCAACGAGTGCCTCCGGTGACAGGGCCTCGCCATACTCGTCCTCGCGGGAATCCGCCCCTTCGCCACCACCGCCTGCATGCTTGTAAAACGGGTAGGCCGAGAACGGCACTTTTTCGCGGACACGACCGCCGATCAGGTCGCAAACCGGTTTACCAACCGACTTGCCGATCAGGTCAAGGCAGGCCGTTTCGATCGCGGAGTAGGTGCGCGCATCGGCGTCGAGCGGGTTTTCACCGGGAACATTGTAGGTTTGCGATCGCTCGTGCCCACTCGTGCCCCCCTCGACCATCAGCGACAGGTCGCCGGTTAGCCGGTACGGGCAGGAGCCCACGACCTGTTGGCGAATCGCCTCAAGCGCCGCCGCCGGTTCCTCGCCCCCGTAGGTCTCCGCGATGCCGATGATGCCGTCCTCGCTCTCAAGCTCGATCACGTTGCGCAGGGCGTACGGTTGGTGCAGGCCATAGCTGCTACGCAACGGCGGATCGGCCATGGCGATGGAGTGGATCCTATATTCTCGGATACGCATTAAAAACGGGCCGCATGTTGCCGCCCGTTTCCCGTTCATTCAATGCGCGAGTGCGTTTACTTGGTCAACTGGATCCACTCGCCCGCCCATCCCTCCGGCGGTGGATTCTTGATGAACTGCTCGCATTGGGCCGCGTAAATGCGGCTTGGCTCGTCGTCCATGATCTTGAGACACGCCTCGAACGCGGACTTGGCCTCGGCGAACTGTCCGCTGGCGTAAATCTCCCAGGCGCTCTCGAACTGCTGAACCAGCTTGGCCTTTTCGGCATGGAGTTCGCCCTTCTTGGCGAGCAACTCGTATACGCCGACCGCCTGCTTTTTGCCCTTGGCCACGAGCAGGCCAAGTTTGCGCGCCTCGATCTTGTCACTGGCCATCTCGTAGGTGCTCTCGCCAATCATGATCAATACACCGAAAATCTTACAGGCAGGCTCGAAACGCGCCGCCTGATTCACGGCATCGCCCATTACGGTGTACTGCATTTTCTGGGTAGACCCCATGTTGCCGGCGGAAACGAAGCCGCTGTTGATGCCCATGCGGACACCGATCTCCACGTCGTACTTTTCCTTCAACTCGACACTCAGCGGAACCAGTTTTTCCTGTTGCTCGACTGCGGCCCAGCAGCATTTCCACGCATGCGAGTGCGGATCAGCATCGCTCCAGATCGGCACGCCAAAGTCCGCCATGATGGCGTCGCCCTCGTATTTGTCGATGTAGCCACCGTAGTTGATGATGATGTCGCTCATCGGCGTGAGATACTCGTTGAGTACGGCAGCCAACTGCTCGGCATTGAGTTTTTCGGAGATCGTCGTGAACCCGGCGACGTCCGAGAAAAACATGGTTGCCTCCTTGCGTTCGCCGGCCAGTTTAAGCGAACCGGATTCCTCCTGGATGTACTTGAGCACCTCGGGGCTGACCATGGTGGAGAACATTCCGCTGATCGCCTTCTTTTGCCGGCCCTCGGTGAGGAACAGGTAGAAGACCATCAGAATCGCCGAGCCCATCATGGCCAACACCGT
>Ga0163179_10001356_pt1 | contig 17445 bp, 10 predicted proteins | sample AtlANTMetagenome_FD_109643 | JGI IMG/M metagenome (GOLD analysis project Ga0163179, IMG submission 109643) | Marine eukaryotic phytoplankton communities from the Atlantic Ocean - Atlantic ANT 2 Metagenome | ecosystem: Environmental > Aquatic > Marine > Oceanic | place: North Atlantic Ocean... | reverse complement strand
TCGATTGGATCTCTCGGTACTGGGGGAGGAGGAGGACCGCCGCCAGCAAAAGATAAATCTTTTAGCGCTTCGTACTCTACTTTTTTAGTTTCCTTTTTCATTTTACGAAGTGATGTGTCCATCAGCAGCATTTACATGGTCAACATCATTAAATGCAGCGATAACGTTACTACCAGCCAAAATCTGCCCATAAACCAAAGGAACAGGGTTCCCTTCTCTTACTATGTTTACAGGGCCATTAAACAAATAAGATCCCGCAGTTACGCCCTCTATCTTTTTAGCTTCGCTAAATTCAGGCGGCTCCATCATCATAGCCGTTATACCTGCCGCCGTTAACGCTACACCAGCAGCAAACATAGCGCTATTAATCGCTTGAGCGGTAGTACCACTAGGATCCCAAGCAAGAGAGATAACTATTAACACTATTCCGATAGCGGTCATTACGTCTTCACTTGCGCCTTCTATGATCGGCACAAAATCTATTGTCTTTATATTCTTTCTATTTAAAAAATAGTCAGAGTTGGAAAAGACCTGAAAATCTTCCCGCAAAGAATCTTCCTGACCCTTAAGAGAGCCGTCTAGCATTAACTCTTTACCATCGATTAGTATTGCAATTTTTTGGTTACTCTTAGATTTATCTATAAGAATCTTATTAAGCTTTTGATTAGTTTTAGAATTAATAGCCCATAAGGCTTCATTCGGGGAATCTACGCAAAGATCCCATTCGCTTCTTCCAAGCTGATCTGCTAAATCTCCATGTAATTTAATTTTGGTCATAGATTACTTTCGTGCCTATAAATTTTATGAATTAAAGATCTATAATCATTAGTTAGTTTTTCTATTCTGGAGTCTCTCATGTACGGTTGATGTAATATAACTCCGCCTTCAAGGTAAATTGCAAAATGTATTGAAAAATCTATATTTAACTTTTGAGCAAATTTTTTATCGGTTCCCTTCATCCCAATAATGTCATGCTTTTTAAGATCACTAACTTCAACAAAACTATTCTGCTCTAGATACAAGTCAAAGGATTGGTTTTCTCTATAAGCGTTTATCATTTCTATTAGTCTTTTATTAGACTTTGTACCAGCAAGCATAGTGGTTATGTCAGATTCAGATAAATTAACATTTTTTACTATCTCCACTTTCTCATAATCAGACATTTCTATTTTGAGAATTTTTTTATAGTAATCGCTTACAACAGAAAAACAGCCAATTTTATTACAAGAATTAGTGTCTTCCCAAGACCTACCTGTTAGTGAGGGGATAAAACCATTGGGATAATAAAAATCAAAAGTTTTATTTTTATGATCAAATAATACTAGAGGAACTTCTAGCTTCTCGCTTACCATTTTGTCTCTTGTGCTGAAAGATTTTTGGCCTTTAGTGTGCGAGTGATATATAAATTTTATGTTGCTGTGATAGCGATTGATAAGCTCTTTCGCCATTACGAATTCTTCTTGTGGGTTTGACGAAAGATTTTTTGACTCAATTACAGCAAGGCTATCATTCACCATTGTGACATCTTCGTCTATGGACGTTAGAATAATTCCCCCGCACTCATTTGGGTACTCCCGTTTTAAGTGAGAAATAATTTTATTTTTTATTTCTTCTGTGAGATTCATCTTACAAATTTGTGCCTTACAGCGGCAAGAGTTCTTAATTTTAGGGGCTCAGAGTATTCTTCCACACATGAGAATCTATTCATTGGATGATGCAATATGGTATCGTTGCCCATGTATACGGCGGCGTGAGATAAAAAATCTTCTCCATACTTGTTTATGAAGAGCATGTCGCCTTCTTTTAAATCATTTTTATCTACCTCAAAAAAACCTTCAGATTTATAGTTTTTTCTATAAAGATCCTCTCCCCCGTAATTAAACGACTCGTCCCTTTTATAGTCTTTAATATTAACACCATGTCTAGTTCTATAATAATCTCTTATTAGAGAAAGACAGTCTCTTTCGCCAAGTTGATAACTTCTTCCAAGTAGATCATCTTTTTTTCCTTTTGGGATGTATTCAGTAAATGAATCGGTTTCCAAGTGATACATTAGATACCTCATGTTCTCTACTTCACTTTGAACTTTATCGAAATGAGAAAAATCTAAGTTGCCGTCTGCATGAGAGTGATATACTGAAGCTATTGTTCCCAACGATGTAGCTTTCAAATAATCGTTCGGAGAGATTTTAAAATGTTTATTTTTTGAATTTGATTGATTAACACATTCAAATACATCTAATTCTTTTTCTTTTTGAATTATAAACCCGCAGCATTCATTTGGGGCTTCTCTTTTTGCGTGTTCAGAAATTTTCTTTTTGAGGTTCATTATGATCCTTCCTCCAGTCTTATTGTTGCAGGAAAGCCCCCAAAAGGTAAGTGACCGTCATGTGTTTTTCCATTGCCCGGAACTGCTGCGCTATCAGTTCTAGTTATAGACCCCGTTGAGAATTCACCACCAACTCTAAGTCCTTTTTGGTCTTTATATTCGTCAGACCATCTAAGTTTGCAGCCAACGGCATCTTTAGAGCAGGAGTCTTGAACCCAGTATGTTAAATTAGGTGGGGCAGCGTATTGATCGATTATACCTTTTGGTATGTCATTTGATTTAGCTACAAAATAATATTTTTTTCCACTTTTTTCTATGTACACAAAATCTCCCTTAAAATAGACCTCTGATTCAGACCATTTAACTGGAGGCTTAGACATTTTATTAAAGTCGTATTCAGGTATAGCGTCTTTAATTAATGTATTTTGACTGTCTGCTATGGGTGGAGCTTTGCTTGGTAAATTTAAAGATTTTAAGTTATCGCAGTTGAAAGCAGCTTGGGCTTTGCCTCTATTAGGGGCATCGTTTGGCGAAAAATTTTGAGCATACTCGTATAGACATCCCTCGCCTCTATATTCAAATTGGCAACTTCTTGAAATTACTAACCTGTTTGGCAAATTTTTATTTTCGAAGTCTACAAAAGAAGACAATTCAAATTCTATAGAGTTTGCTGTTTCTACGCTTTTTCTTTCTATAAAGTAAATCTCTCTTGGGAATTCTGCATTAGGGTCAGGCTCAAATCCATCTGGAACTAAACTTTGATCACCTATGTAATTCTTTTTTCCCCCTATGTTTATATAAAAATTATCTTCGTCTAAGTATTTAGCAAATGTCTTTATTCTTGTGACTTTTGCTCCAGTTAGATCATTTGCTTTTCTTAGCAGTAACTTAAAATTTTTAAATTCTTCTACTCTTGTTTCGTCTGAAAACAAACTTAATTTTGGTGATGGCGCAGAACCTTTAGTGTTTGCTTCATAGCCTTGTACGATTATCGGCAAAGCTATGTACTTTTGGCCTTTCCATATTATATCTTGCTTAGAAAGCTTCAGATTATTATGAAATCTAAATACCCATCAGACTTGGTAATCCTATCGAATGGAACATGCTGATCTAATAACAAATCTTCTGCATCTACTTCAAACAAAGTAACGATTTGAGAAGGATTTGCTCTTTGTAGTTCGCTTATAACCTTCTTGTTTGATTCAAGCGAAACTGAAGTGGGCAGATCCGGAAATTCATCTATTTTTTTGACAGACATTATACTGTTACCTCTTCAAAAGTAGTTGAAATAGTATTATTATCAAAAAACTTCATGGAGTAATTCCAATTTCTTGATACAAATAATTTCTCAACCGCATATGGAGGAGGTAGTTTGAAAATAAAAGATTCCGTTCCTTTCCTTGCGGCAAAAAAGTGAGCTATGGCTTTTGCCTCGTTATTAGTCCTGCCTTCAAAAGATACAGTCGCCTTAACTAAGTCTGGGTGTATGTCAGTTAAAGTTCTTTGCTCGTAGCCATCTCCAAATTTAAGGACTTGAGATTTAGGGTTCGACGCTACGGAAAAATTATAAGAAGGCTTCCATATAAAGTTAGGTTTAACTTTCCCTAGCTCTTGTGAAAATTTTGCACCACCCCATTGGGGGTTAGAAATGGTAGGAGCGCTAGTAGTAGAGCCATTTACCATAGAATACCAAAAATATTTCGTATCTAGGTAATTATAGAATACAATATCGAACTTATTGTAAGTCGTCCCTGAAGACCACTCTTTTATTTCGTAAATATTAACCATACCTTTTTCCTATGTTATTTACACATATTTAGCGATTGATTAAGAAATAAGTCAGTGTAATAACTATATATGGCTTTTTCGGTTCTGAATAGAGAAGACCAACAGGTTTTCATAGGTTCTGGTCAGGTTTTTGGGATACAGTCGGCTAACGCCTCTTACACGGTCCCAGAGCAACCTATGGAGTTTATTGGCTCTACGAAAATAATTCCTGTGCCGACTAGCTCTCAAGTTGGCCAAATGCAATTTGAGGCTTTGGCTATAGATACAGATCCGTTTATACAATGCATATCCGAGAATAGTTTCAATGCGTATTTAGTGAAAGATAATACGAATTTTGATGATTTTCATTATTCTTTTAATTCCGGGTATTTAGAATCTTATTCTAATTCTTGTTCTGTTGGGGAAATTCCCAGTATTCAAGCCGCTTTTAAGGTTGTTGGAGATATGGGTAGAATACCAACTGGAGATATGGCTACAGATGCTCAAGAAGAGGTAAGTAACATAAAAAATACCACAAAAGTTGACCCAGCATTCAAAATCCCTACCGCTTCAACGATTGAGATCACTTTAGATGAATTTCAGACAAATTTAGTGGATAATTACAGCGTGAACATAACTATCCCCAGAAAAGACTACTATAAACTGGGGAACAGGCAACCGCATCAGGTGAAGATAGACTACCCTATTGCAGTAACAACTAATTTCACAATAGAAATAAACGACTACTCTGGGAACTTAATTAGATCTTACCCCTGTAAACAAAAATTAAAGGATTTTGAAATCAGACTAAAAGATCATAAAACAAGAGAGGTACTAACGAAATTTACTTTTTCTGGAGCGACTTTAGTTTCCGAGAACTATACTGTGAATACTGACGAAAACGCAAAAATATCAGCTACTTACAAAAGCTATATATCCGACCTTCAAACCCTGAATAACAATATGAATACTAATGAATTAAAAACTGAAACTTCTTGAATTTTGGTGTAAAATTAACTGGAAAAAGGTTTAAGGGATGGTTTTTTTTAACGAATGTGACATTAGGGTAAATGGAACTGGGTTAATGGCTCAGAATGCTTCCATTAATTCTTCTAATTCACTTCAAGCCATTAGGCCTGTCGGTAGATCTGATGCCCTAGAACTTTCTCCTAACGGGGCTATACGAAATCAATTTTCTGCAACCTATTATGTCGATCTAACAAGTGACCCCTGTTTTCCTGAAACGACTAGAATTAAAAATTCCACAGAATTCGAGCAAGCAGAAGCTCAAGTTATAGAAGTCGCTGGCATATCCGGCGCTTTTTATATGACTAACTATTCTCTTTCAATTCAAGAAAACAGCGCTATCAAGGCTAACGTAACCTATCAAGGTTTTGGTGAGATTAGTGGAAATGTCACTGGTAAGACTAGTGACGCATCATACCCAGAAAGCTTTAGTGGTTTAGCTCACGCTTGGACCACTTTTGTTCAATCGGATGCTGGCGACTTAGATATTCCTGTTTTTAAATTTGATTATAATTTCTCCAACAAGGTTCAGCCTCTTTATGGAGTTGGTAGCAAGAACCCTATGCAAGTAGCCAATTTAAGCTCCGAGGAAAGAATTATGATAGAAAGAGATAATAGTAGGCAAATGAATTTCTACGGAGAAAGCGGGTGCGCTTTATTCGATGCCTGTGCTCAAAATCCGAGAGTAAGAATATTTAAGCTAGGTTATTTATGTGATGACTCTTTAACTGACAGTATGGACTTTGATGTTTCTGGGTACAGAATTGTTTCTAACAATACTACATTGGATACTAATGATTATGTTAAATCCACTTTTGAAATAAGGAGGATTGACTAATGTACAGTAGCTACAAAAACTGTATAATTGATTTAAATGGAAGCGGCATTATAGCGGATAATGTTAGCATAAATGTAAACGGCAGTATAAATGATAGATACTTAGCGAATAGAAAATTTTCTCAAGGTCAGCAATATCCAGAACAAGCAGTCGGGGGCACTTTATCTGTAGGCTATTACTTAAGTGGTGAAGACCCAATCAAGAAACATATTTACCATGAGCAGTCTGGGATAAGTGGTAGTTTTGGCGGAGTAAGTTTTCCAAGTGGATATCTAACTCAATATGATGTAAGGCTGAATCCAAACCAGCCAGTATACATAAGTGCAGAGATAAATTTCTTTGATCATTTCTCTGGAGACTTTACTCCCCAAACTCAAACTCTCGAATCTCAAAATTTATTAAATGTATGTGACATTTCAATAGATGGAACAGGATTAGGGGATCTCACTAAAGTACGAAGCGCCTCGCTCTCTTTCAGGAATGATACAAAGGCCAACTACGAAGTAATTACTGGCTCTGGAGTTACAAATATAAAGCCAGATCGAATTTTATTTGGTAAGAAAATACTAAATACTAGAGTAAATTTCGATAATTACAGCGGTGACTTAAGTATCTTTGGGGACTCAGCCCAAATATCTTTTGAGTTAAGTAATAAAGAGGGCGTTAAGCAAACCGAATACGTAGTAAAAGGCAGAACTTCTTCAAAGCAACTTTCGACTTCCTCAGATAACGTACTGTCCAATAGTTTTTCCATAAGGCAATCTGCTCCAAGCGAAGACTCAACAATATCAAGTATAAGCGTTTTATCTGGATCTCCGGGAGACGAAATAACAGTGTCAGGAGAAAACCTTCATTTAGATCCAACGTTTTGCATAGGAGGTTATTGTGACTTAGAGGTAATTTACGTTGATGACAAAACAGTAAAAATTGTATTACCAGATGTAATAATCCCAAGTGGTAACATATTAGCAAAAAGACCAGATGATGGAGAGATAATTTCTAGGACTGAAGATAATTTTGAAATTATAAGACCAACCGTTTCTATTGGAGGGGTATTTTTAAGGGTTTAATATGGCTTTATCAGGAGTAACAACAGGAGTTATTGGTCAGTCAATCGTTCTTTCTGGCCAAGGTTACTCTGCTGTCAATAAAGTGTTCTTTGCTCAACAGCCAGAACATGAATCTAGTGCTCCATTTTCTATTCTCTCTCCTAATTTAATTGAGGCAACTATTCCTGTTAATTCTCAATTTGGGCCTATAACTGTTGCATCGGACCTTATTAATTCTTCAGGGGAGTCTAGCTTTAGCTTTGTTCCGAAACCAGAAATTATATCAGTAAGTAATTTTAATCCATTACCGAATACTATAATTAATGTAAGCGGCTTGGGTTTATCTGGAGTTACTGGCGCGTACTTTGGAGATAATGAAGTAACAGGTTATACAAGAACTGGTGATATTACTAATATACAGTCCTTGCCCATAGAAGTTCCCACGGGAAATATAAGTGGAGTTTTAAAGATAGTAGGTCAGTCTGGATTGTCTGACTCAATAAGCGGTATAGGCGTTGGCGCAAGAATAACTGGTATATCGCCAACCTCTGGAATCGTAGGGGGTCAGGTCACTCTTTCTGGAGAAAACTTTATTCCTCAAGCTCTAAAAAGAGTATCCGAAGATAATACTAATCCCGACTACAATGTCTTCGAGGTTTCATTTAATGGAGGAGTAACTGGTTTCGGATATCCTACTTTAAGTAGTGGCGCTGGTATATTAACTGGCTTCATCCCAGTTGATGCTGTATCAGGAAACGTAAATTTACTTGCTCCGAATGGAGTTCCTCATACAGGTGGCATAGATTTTAATTTATTAGTCGGCCCACCAGTTATAACTTCTGTAACTCCGCAATCTGGTATTCCAGCAGGAAACAGTAACGTTTCATTTTACGATGTAAAAGGAGCAAACTTTAGTTCAGTTACTGGTATATACGCCTATAAGAGTGGTTCTGCTTTTGATATAGATTCAGCAGATAACTTATTAAGCCCTCAAACAATATCTTACGATAACGTAAGTGGCACTGACTTAACTATATCTTCTCCATCTGGTACTGGATACATGAATCTGGTAGTTCAGACCAGTCATGGAACAGGCCAGTCTGAGGGAGCCTTTTACGCAAAGTACAAACCGGAAATAGTTGGCTTTACTCCGAGCATAGGAAGAATTAATGAAGCGGTTACTATAACTGGTAGCGGCTTCTTCACTGACGATTTAAAAGTTTTCTTTTCTGGTCAAAGCGATGTAGCTCATTTATCTAGAAAAATTCCAGCGACAATTTCAGGAGTAGTTGGAGATCCGAGAACCGAACAGCAGACAATGACTGTTCAAATTCCCGGTCTTTCTAGCTCTGCTAGTTATAGGCTTTTGGTAGAAAACGGAGTTGCAACTGGTGGAATGAGTGAAGGCTCATTTAGCTTTCTTGGTGCTCCAACAATAAATTCAGTTACGCCAGAATCTGGCTCTCATGGAGATACAGTTGTTATAAGTGGTACTTCACTAGCTGGAGTTACAAGTCTTAAGCATGGCTCAGTTCCAGTAACGACTTATTCTGAAATTAATCCATTTAATCCTACTGGACTTTCTTTCACTGTTCCTGCCAGAAGTTCTTACTTAACATACGATAATTTATTTAGGAATAGATACGAGTCTTTAACTCTCACTACCCCTAATGGAACGGCATATTACAGCGGTAAGTTTCTTACAATTCCTGATGACGTAGTTTGCAGTGGGTTTTATCCAGCCTCTCAGTTAAGAGGAGGGACCATAACAATTACTGGGGGTAATTTAGAGGTAGTCACTGGAGTTCATTTTTCTGGAACTAGCTCTTCTGCTCCAAGCGTTGTTAAAGTTCAGAATGATGGTTTCACGACTCAAATATTGCCAACGGGATCAAGTCCCAAAACTGGCATAATGGTTAGAGTTCCCGGAGATGCAACAAGTGGACCGTTAAAGCTAGTAACTGAATATTCTTCTTGCACTACATCCGATATTTTCTCCATTGATGCTGCGCCGACAAATGTAACTGCTAACCCATCTACCGGAATTTATGCAGAGACTGTCTATTTGAGGGGCAATGATTTACATAACTCAAAGTTTTATCTTTATCCGGGATATACAGGTGGAAGTCTTGATTTAGACAATCCGGTAATAGGGAATTCGACTCTTAATACTAATCCTAACAGAGCATTTGTAGAGCCAACTAATACTCAGTATCTTACTTCAGGAGATGGTGAGCAGTATGTCACTTTTGAAATTCCTCGTGGATTACCAGATCAGGTTTCAGTATACACCACAAGAAAAGAGGTCACTTCTCCTTCGGCAAGTGATTATAGGCCAATTGGAGTTAAGTTATATATTTGGCCAGTCATAACTGGAATATCTCATACAGAGATAAGGGTAGGGGATACTCTTTATGTGACTGGTGTAAACGCATTCAACACCTTTGAAAACTCCATTGGTATATCTGGTACGGGAGTAGGAGCTAATCATGAGCCTAGCTCTTATAAAGAATTAGAATTTTTAAGTAACTACAATACAAAAGCTAGTTTCTTTGAGGATGGAAGTGATGCTAGTTGGTTTAACCTAGGTGATATATTTATACCTAATCAACCTCAGACATTAATAAGTAATAATGATCCTCAAGCTCACAAATATAATGCTGAAATAAGAAGAGACCACTTCCAAAGTGGGATTGCAAATGTCGATGAGACAGGAGTTTATGTATTTCCAATAACAATTGGAGATAATTTTGTAGGTACTGGTCAGTTATTCTTCTTTTTAAATGAAACTGGCTTACTGCATACTTATAGAAGTCATGTTGTTGAAGCTGGACCTGATTCAGCGGCTGGGCAACAAGGTAGATTATTTAGTAACATAGATGTTGATTCAGATGGCGTGGTAGACCCCTTCTTCTGGAGCGGAAAAACAACCGGCACTGCTTATCAACATAAAAGCCATTTTTACTCTGGATTTACTGGAAGTTTTACTAGTAATAAATTTGAAGATATAAGATTTAAGGGCCATGAGCTTGTAATTCTGCCAGAGCTCATAGACATAAGCGGAATTTCTACTTTGTCTGGCTTCCCTAATCAAAGTTTATTTATAGAGGGCACAGGCCTAACAAACATAACAGGCGTTGACCTAGTAGTTAGCGGCGGTACTATAAGTGGTGGTGCAGAGTATCCAATTACTATATCTTCTACTTCTATTACTGGGATTGAAGCTGTTATACCTAGCGTTTCTTTTTCTCATGGAAATTTCCGAGAGTCTGGTACAATAAAGATCTCTAGCAACTATAGTGAAACATCTTCTCAAGACATTCAAGGTGGAAGCGGTCATTTAATAGTTTCTAGGCCTCCTGAAATCACAGGTTTTTTTCCGTCAGTAGGAATTCAAGGAGAAACCATATTTGCAGTAGGCGGTATAAATCTCGAATACGCCAATAGTCTTCAGATTGATTCGCAAGATACAGACGATTTAATAACTCTAACTACATCGTTCACAGGATTATCAAATGGAACTACAGGCATATCTGGATTAACTCCCACGGGAATATTGCCATTACCTCAAGATTTTGATTTTAAATTAACTTCTCCTTATAATACAGATCGAATAGGTACATTCAAAATCGTAGAAGGAGACTTAGATGTATTTGGAAATCTAAGAGTACATGAAAGTGCTTTCGTACAGGATAAATTAGTTTCTTCAGGCAACACTTTTGTTCATGGGGATATAGACGTATCGGGAGAATACTTATTAGATGGTGTTCCGTTTGAGGCTGATACGCTTGTTAAAGGTCTTCCTAGAAAAAATAAAATTTTGCATTTAGATGCTTCAAACGAAGCTAGTTATTCTGGAGCAGGTTCAAGTTGGGTAGATGTATCAAAGAGTAAAAATACTGCCACTCTAGTTAATTCCCCAACGTTCTCAATAAATGAACTTCAGTTCAACGGCTCGGATCAGTACGCAACAATGCCGATGTCTGAAGACTTGAAGGCTCAAGACTTTACGATTGGTATTTTATTTAATCCAAAAGAGGCTGGCGGAACAATAGCGACACCAATTTTTGAAGCTCCAAACTTAGTGCCTACTGAGCTCGTAAGTTTTCAGATAAGTTATGACTCTAGCAGAAGATTCTTTTCTACTCTGACATTTACTGATCTTAGTTCTTCCACGGTATTTACTAATCCCGTTGACACAGGTCAGTACCATTTAGTTAATTCGACTTGGGATGGGTCAACCCACAAAATATATATTAGTGGTGAGGAAGCTAATTCTGAATCTGTAGGTTCAAAAACCATTTCATATACAGATCAGCAAATCAACATACTCTCAAATACGTCAGCAGCTAGATTTGTTGAAGGAAACTTGAGAGATATTCATATGTTCAGCGGAGCAAAAAGCTCCGACGATATTTTAGAAATATATGAAAATATTACTAGAGCTACTTTACTTGACAGGGACTTAATTATTTCTGGTGGGAAAATAATTGCTTACGAGAAAGATGATACTTCAAAATCAGCCGTTATAGAGAACAACTTTATAACCTTAACTGGCGATGGAGCAGGTATCAACATAAACGGCCACTCGGTAGATCCTACAACAGACACTTACAATTTCGAGAATGTAAGTATTGGCAATCACTTAGGCTTTACTGGAGTGCAGGGAACCGCGACTTCAAACACTTTAACCTCTACGGATACACTTGTTGGGTCTATAGCTTTAAATCTTCCCCCTTCTTCGGTGTGGGAGCACGTTAAAGTTCATTTTACTACCTTTTTACAAACAGCGGATAATTTACAAGACGTAAAAATTAAAGTCGGCAGTGATGAAATGGATTGGCCAATCGTTACTACCGCTCAAGTAGAAACGACAAATAGTGAGAGCGATAATATTCTAGCTAGTTATGTCACGGAAGGTTATCCATCAGCGCACAATGGGGATTCGCCGCTTAACCTTGACGTATACGCAAGACTTGGATCAACGCATTCCGATGATGATGTAGCAAGCCGTAGAAGTTTGTACGCTGTAGGTACTTTCAATAGCGGTAGTGGTGCTGCGAGTTTTGAAATTACAACTCACGGTAATGCATCTCTTACTTTTCAGCCTAACACTGGGATAGGTTCTGTAATAGGAACAGCAATTTACACAGGGAACGGAGATCAAGATTCGTTCTTAATGGAGTATACAGAAAATGACGTAGAACGAGTCTTTGTGTCTCTTGACGGCATAGAGCTTTCACCTAGCATAGATTATGTATTATCAGGAACTACTGGCGTAAAGATAGCTTCTGCTCCAAGCGTAGGTGAAGAAGTCTTAATAAGACAAATATCAGATAGTGTTGTAGCTCAACCTACCGAGTACAACATTACTATTCCTATGGAGGGATCTGGAAGTCTTAACTTCACCGATCTTTCAACAGGAACAAACATTACTTTTTCTGGTGATATATCTGGGTTGAACGTAGATAACTATAATATTTACGATAGTAATGTAAGCATTACTGGTGGCGGTCAATCTATATATAACCAGTTTACAGGAATCGATGTTAGCATCGACAACAACGCAGCAGCTACCGCAGTTAATGTATATACTGAGCCGGGTGGTGATTCTAGCGTAACTTCCACTAATTCAAATGTAGTAGTAGCCAATGAAGGAACTATTAACTACATAACAAACAATTCTGAAACTTTCGTATACGCAGAAACTGGAGCAGGTAAAGTTCATGTTACTGGCGGAAGCAATCAAATAACTGGAATTGCACATATTACTGGCGGCACTAATTCAGTAAGCGGAACAGACGTTAGAATATATGAAAGCACTAATGACGTATTTTTCCTATCTGGGTATACTGGAACCGCATCAGTTACAGGCACTAATGTAACAGTAACAAACTCTGGAATTATTCCAACTCTTTCTGGGCAGACTTTAACAATTACAGACAGTCAAGTAAGTAACTTTGGCTACTCTGGAACTGGAATAACAATACAGGGTAATTCAACCGCAAATATAACTGGGCTTGCATCTGGGGTTCATGTTACTCAAAATAATGGTACTGCTAATTATATTTTCTCAGGCGCAATGTCTGATAGCGGTAGTATTAAAGTACCTCATTTCCACGCTTACAGATCTGGAAGTGACCTGACTATAGCTCAAAACAAATACGAAATTGTAGAATTTAACCATGAAAGATCTGGAGAAAATTATATTACAGGATATGATGAATCCAACTTTAGATTCATAGCGCCAGAATCAGGAAAGTATTTCTTATCCGCATCTCTTTACATGGGTAAGATTTCCGCAGGGGATTTCGTTGAGGCTCAAATCCATAAAAATGCCACATCAATTAATGGAACCACATCGTCAACTCACCACAATAGTGAAATTGCCGCTAGTAAAGTCTACAATACAGACGATGTTGCTAACTACTTTTTAACTCCAACCGTGTCATCGGTTGTAGATGCGTTATCCGGAGATTATTTTGAAATCTTTGCGATCACAGACTCCTCCGCTAATAGAAAAGTAAAGGATGATCCGGATCAATCCTTCTTCTTCGGATACAAAATCGACCCAATGTCGATTAATACGCAAGAATACAACAACACAATTACAGCAAACGCCTCATTTACGGCTCAAGGATATGGGCAAACTCAATTCAACATAACTGGTGATGATGCTACGATCACTGACAGTGAAAACGTAGATGTGTTCACCAGTAATGTAACGGTAAATAACTCTACTGGCGTTAATATTACAGGCAACAGCATAGATAGCATATCGATAACTGGGTCTGGCCAAATAACAAATATAGATTTAAACAGCGGAGACCTGAGCTTTACAGGTAACGCCAACTCGACAAATGTAATAAGTGGTGCGAATACTGTACAAGCTACAGGCACTAATTACTACATTTATTACTCAACAGTTTACCTAACTGGGGCTGCAAGCTAATAATGAATATAGATTTAGTACAATTAAATTTCTCAACAGGATACATTACGGGCAATAATGTATCAGTAAGCGGTAGTGTCATTGAGGAATTAAATGTCGGTGGCGATCTAAATTTAGATATTAGTGGGGGTACTACGTTTGTTTCTGGGGCCAACAACATCTCAGTAACTGGAGATGTTAATGTAACTAGCGGTGGTATAATTTCAGGAGATGTAACTGGAAGTGTTTACATAACCGATAGCGGAATTGGTTACATCAATAGCTCTAGCAGTGTTTCTGTAACTGGGGATAATAATACAATTTCTGGGTCTACTGTATATGCTACAGGATCTCAAATAATAATTACAGGTGGTGAATCTAATGTAACCGGAAATAGCATTAGTGTTTTCAGTGGAACCAACACAATAAGTTTAGCTTCTGGTCAAGACGCTTACTTTACAGGGGTAAGCAACTCTAATGTAAACGTATACTCTGGAGCAGCTACGATATCAGGAGATGTATCAAATGTATACAACCAGATAATTGACTCCACGAACACTAGTGTTACCGGAACATTAGTTCAAATCACTGGAGGAACTACTACTGTATCGGGGCAAACTTTCTATATTACTGGAGAAAACAATAATGTAACAGGTGATTCAGTAACTATAAATGGAGGTACAACGACAGTAACAAACTCATCTGATGTAAATGTAAATGGGACTGTAGAAGTACTTACCGATAATACAATTGCCACTTTGAATTTAACTGGTGGGTCGCCATTAGTTTACAAGCCAAATCCAGCTAATATATATGAGTCTCAAGTATTAGTAGCCACAGGCAACTTCTCTACATTTAATATGAGAGATACTTCAGTTTTAAATTTAACTGGAGATGGAAATACAATAAACAATAGTTCTACATTAAGTTTTACTGGCGATAACGTCAGCATAACAAATTCCGTAAGTGGAACCACAAACATAAATCAATCTGATTTTGTTTCAATTAGTAACAGCGGAGACGTTTATATAACGGGAACAGCAAATGTAACCGGGGATATAATAAACTCTGGAGAAGTAACTGTTATAGGCACAGGCTTAAATGTTTACTCTGGAACTAATACTATAAATAGCTCAACAGTAGACGTAAATGCAGATGAAGTTACTCTTTCGAGCTCTGCTCATGCGTCTATCACTGGATCTAAAAAAATAACAGTTATAAACTCAGATACAGTTTCAATAACTGGAGATACAGACGTTACAAATTTAGCGGGTACAGTTTCAATAGTAAGTGGCTCTGTAACTGACATAACAGGATCAAATAGCACTATAAATATCAGTAGCTCTGATATTACTAATTTGTCTAGCGATCAAGTTTATATAACTGGATCTGGCGGAAACGTTAATAATACTGGGACAGTAATATTTTCAGGAGGAGAAGTAACCGTTTCAAACTCAGGCACTGTAAGTTTCCAGACTGGATACTTAACTGGTGGAGTAAATACAATTAGTAGTGGAAATATAAATATATACTCTGGAGAAAATTATATCTCTGGAGATCTTAGCGCGTCAGGCGACAATCTCGCTATCACTTTAAATGCTACCGGACAGAATGCTTATGTAACTGGATCAGTAGATCAAATAAATTCTGGAACTGTAAATATAACAGGAGATGTACTTTCTGTAACTGGCAGCACAATAACTGTAAATTCTGCTTCAGTAAATATTACCGGGACAAACAATACAGTCAACGCAACAACTGGTTACGTAACCGGGCAAAACATTCAGCTTAATTCTGGCACTAATTACGTCACTGGAAGTACTGTTAATATTACCGGAGGGACATCCTCGTTTTCTCAATCTACTTCCGGAAGCTTTACCTTTAATAATGGCACAAACGCTAGTATATACATAACTGGAAGCGGTAATTCTGTAGATGTAGCATCTGGAGCTACAATAAATTTAGATTCTTCTGATTATGATCAGTTGACTTTACCCGCCCCAGAAAATCTTCATATATACACTGGGCAAGTAGATCTTACTGGAAATGTGTCTGGCAGCGTCTTTGCTACTGGCGGAACAACAAATATAAATGGCAATTTAGGCACTGGGGTAACTGTAAACTCTGGAACAGCCATAATTAATTCCACTGGTAATTTTACTTTTAATTCTCCTAATAATATAAATATTTACAATAAGGAGAGTGGAAACTTATTTGTATCTGGAAATGATATATTTATTACTGGAAGTGGCTCTAATCAGTATATTACAGGCCAAAACATTTCTATCTCTGGTAGTACGTTTACCACAATTACAGGATTCAGCGGAGCTTCTTTCGACATTGATGATAGTATAAACGTATTTAATGACACCAAAAGCGGTACGTTTACAGTAGATGGTAATAATAGCACCTTTAATGTAACTGGCGGCACTATAGTTAATAATGGCACTACAGAAGTTAATCAGTATTTTAACGGCGGAAATTTATCAGGCGATTTAACAATAACTGGAGGAGTAAATTCTGTTACAATTACAGGGACTGGAAATACTGCAAATATATATAGCGGTGAAACAAACTTAGTTTACGTAACTGGCGGTACAGTTAATGTTAATAGCGGGGCTACCGCCACCTTAATTCAAGAAAGCGGCACTTTAAATACGTTTAATAATTCAGAAGTAGATGTAGAAATTTCTGACATATCTGGGGATTTTATATTTAATTTAACTGGAGATGTAAGTTCATTATCTGCCGAAACCATAAATATAGATTCTTTATCTGGAAATACGACCATAACTGGAGAGTCTACTCAAGTTACATTTTCTGGTTCTCATTCTGGAAATATATCCATAACTGGTGGGCAAACTGTATCTTTAGATATTGCGGCTGACACCGTTAAAAAAGATGCAGTTACAGTATCAGATCCGGGATTTTTCGTACTGCAAAACTCTGGAGTAGCTACAATAAGCTCTCTCCAAGTTACGGGCAATGCGGATATATATAATGGAACTTTAGATATAGAAGACTCTACCATTTCGTCGATTCATGACTCCGAAATAACAATAAAGGATGCTAACGCTACATTTAATGTAACTGGTGGAGTAATCAATAGCACAAATGAAGTAAGTGGTGATTTAATTATTTCAGGTGGTACAAACACCATAAATGTTACTGGTGGTCTTGAATTAACAGGGGATAATATATCGGTTAATAATTACGGTACTGGATACATAACTGGATCTTCAATAACGGTAACAGGTGGAACAAATTACATTACCGGAAAAGAGCCGGGGTCATTCTCTTTATTGAGCGGAACAAATTATGTAACTATAAGCTCAAATGATTTAAGTCTTACTGGCGGCGTTAACAACGTCACCGTAAATAGTGGAAACATAAGTGTCTCTGGAAACAACGCTAGTATTTCAGGGGCAACTGTAAATTATACCGGAACAATCCAGAATGTTCACGATTCGAACATTATAACTACAACAACTGGTACAAATGTATA
>Ga0163179_10001355_pt1 | contig 17459 bp, 8 predicted proteins | sample AtlANTMetagenome_FD_109643 | JGI IMG/M metagenome (GOLD analysis project Ga0163179, IMG submission 109643) | Marine eukaryotic phytoplankton communities from the Atlantic Ocean - Atlantic ANT 2 Metagenome | ecosystem: Environmental > Aquatic > Marine > Oceanic | place: North Atlantic Ocean... | reverse complement strand
GCGGGCGCAGCGGGAGGGGCTGGTGCCGCCGTTCCCCATCCGGGGGAGACTTCGCTGTTTTCACCCGTCGCAGGCGCAGGCGTTTGCGGAGGAGGAGGTGCCGCGGGCTGCAAGGACCGTTCAAGCTGATCAACCTTGGGTTGAACGATCTCCTCCTGAGCACCGATATCTAAGGCCTCTTTATATCGAACGATAGCACCTGGAACGTCACCCGTAGTCACGAGATCACGCGCGGCAGAAAGCGTAGACACTATCTTTCTTAAATGTGCACTGGCTGCATCGGTACTCTCTTTCGGATCGAGTACGTCACCGGGAGCGCCACGCGCGATAGATGCCTTCACCGCACCATCAGTGACAACGCCGTACTTATCAAGTGCGCTCGTAACGGTCCGAAGGACGAGGATGTAACCATCGATAGCACTGTCGTGCTGGCTCGCCAGAGCGAGATCGCCGGCTCGCTTGATGTCCGCTTCAACGCTCTTCGAAAGGCCTTTGAATTGCGCTTCTACGCTATCGGCCTCGGTACGTAAGGTCTGGCTCATACCGCCGGACTCCTTCGCAACCTTCAAGATCTTGCCGAGTGATTTCACGTACTGCGCGACGCCCTCATCCACCTTTCCGGTGATCATCTTGCTCTTGCCGCGACGAAGGCTTCGCCCCGCAGAACGATAGTCGCCAGACCAACTGTCGACGATATCCGATTGCTGCTCGGCGAAATACGCCGACCACTCATCCGCGACGTCCACACGGGCACCGCCTTGAGAGCGGTAGGTATCCAAAATGGAGATCGCCTTGCTGTATTCTTTATTGAAGTCCCCTTCGAGGACTGCAAGGTTGAGGTAGGCGTCCGTTTGTAGCGGATCGAGCGAGAGTACCTGCTCGTACGACTTACGTGCCTCGTCCAGCCGGTCCAAACCGCGGTAGGCGATCCCTAGGTTCATGTGTACCGAGACTATCGACGGGTCGAGTTTCCGCGCAGGCTCTAGGGTATCGACGATCTTTTGATAAGACCTGTTGTCCAAATAGCATTCGGACAGGTAAACCCGCGGCGGCACGAGCGTCGGGTCGAGTTTGACTGCGAGTTCCAAAGATTCACGTGCGTCGAGAAAATGCTCTTGCAAATAGTAGACGCGGCCGAGTACCGCGTGGAGATACGCGTTGTTTTCGGCGCCTTCGATGGTGTTCAGCGCCTTGGTCAAAATGAACTTGGCCAGGTCGAGTTTGCCTTCTTCGATATAGATCAAGGCAAGGTTGGCATATAGCGTCAACGCGTTGGCGTTCACTTTCAACGCTTTGCGTACGGCTGCTTCCGCTTCCGCAAGCCGTTCTAGCCGGAGCAACGCTTCAACCTCAGCCTCACGAAGCTCGATCGCCTCCGGCGCCCGACGAATGCCTTCGCGATAAAGCGCGAGCGCACGAGGGTGCTGACCCATCGCGTCATATATCTGTCCGAGCTTCAACCAAGCGTTGGAAAACGCGGGGTTGAGCTGTGTGGCTTGGCGGTAATAGCCCTCAGCCTTCTTAATTTCATCGAGCAATTCGTAGGCGTAGCCGATGTTGTAGGCAATTTCCGCAGACCCAGGCGCTTTAGATTGCAACGCTTCAAGCGTCGCCGCCGCGCTGCGCGCGTCCGCAGCCTGTCCTCTCGTGAGCAACGCAACAGCCTTTTCCGCCTCTGCGTTAAACGCCTCGCGTGCCTTCCGCGCTTCCTCTTCCGGATCGACTGTGGGCGCAGCCGGCGTTGGCGCGACAGCCTCGGCAGCTTCGGTAGCCGCTGGCGAAACGGGTTCGACCACAGGCGCCGGAGGCGGCGCCGAAACTGGCGACTCTACGGGTGCTTGTTTCGAGCCACACGCTGTCAACAGCGCCAATGTCACGACGACCGGAAGGGTTCGGATCATTGTCCTTCCTCCTCTGTCGCGTTCGGATCTTCAAGCTTGACGCTGACCGGTCCAACTGCAGGCGGCGCGGTTGCGCTCGTCGTCATCCGGAATTCGCCCTTCTCTTTCGAGTAGGACACGGGGTCAATATCAGCGAGCAAGTTGAGCGTAGTGGTTTGCCACGTACCCCACCGCTGTTCTTCCGCTGCTTTCGAAAGCACTTTTTGCGCGCTCTCGATGGCCTTAGCGTCGATGTCATCGGCCGGAAGCGCACGTTCAAACTGTTCACGCCAGATATCCGCCGGCGTACGTCCATCAGAAAGCTCGCGCTTATCTTTGGTGTACTTCGTCGGCGTTGGGATCTGACGAATCATATTCGAGTACTCGTAGTACGCAGCGGCCTGAAGGTAGAGCGCCGCCGACGCATACTCAAACTCTTGGTAAGTCGTGACGAGGTTCAAACAAGCGCGCAAGAAACCATCAAGTTCGACGGTCTTTGGCGTGATCTTCGGATCCATGTCTTGCGGAAGCAACCCAATGAGTACGCCGTCATGCACTTCGTCGGCCTTGAACTCCACCGCCTTGAATTCGTCGAACTGTTCGAGCAATGGCGCGAAAGCTCCCTCGGCAGCGTACCGGCGTCCCTTTGACCCGATCTTTTCTAGCGTGTGCTGCTGAACCATGCGGTCAAACAACTGCGCCATCTTGTCCCATTCCGCCTGGATCTTTCGATCGCGCTTGCCCAGGCGTTTAGACATTTCGATAATCTTGTACTGAGACTCAAGCGTTCGATCCGCGTCGTTATCGCCGTACTTGCGGAGGAAGCGTTCATAAAAAGCAAGCGCCTCTTCGTCTCCGACCTTCTCCCACTCTTCACCGGCTTTATAGAACACGGCTTCTGCGTCTTCAGCGTCCGCGAACCGCCGAGCATACTCTTCGAAGCGACGTGCGGCGCCGGCATTATCGCCGATACCTATGCGCAGGAAGGCGGCGTTCCGCATCGCAGCAGGCGCGTTCTCCGAGTCCTTGAAGTTCCGTCCGAGCTGCTCGTAGTACGTGATGGCCTTTTCGAGCTCGAGAATACCCGCGTAGTTGGTCGCGATTCTGAAGAAGAAGTTCTCCGACCGTTCATCCTTCGGGTACTGGTTTATGTACTGCTCCAAGAGCCCGTTGGCCCGCTGCACCTGGCCCGCGCTTTCAAAGGCGTTGGCCGCGAAGAACAAGGCGTCGATAAGCGCTGTTTCTTCGGCTTGCGGATAATCATCAATGAACTTCAGGAACGCTTCGCCCGCGTCCTCAAACTCTTCTCCCTGGAAAAGTTCTGCGGCGAGGTTGAAGGACGAACCGATCCGGTTGTCTTCCCAGTCTCGACGGAAGGACTCAGCGACGCCGGCTTCGCCGAGGCTCATGCTCAAGAACTTGCCGGTGTAGAGATTGACCTTCCTTAGATCTTCTCGGTCCTGATGAATCCGTACGATCATCCCGGCGGCGAATAGCCCCTCATTCTTCCGAGGGTAAAGCTCAAGCACGCGCTGAAAGCGCTCTTCAGCCGCGTCGAGATATCCAAAGGCGTACAAAATCTGCGCCGGTTCGTAGGCGAGCGCTGGTAGCGCATTACGCCTGAACTCTTCGTAAAGCTTGTGCTCATCGTCGTCGTATTTAGGATTCAACAGGCTCGTCGAATACAGCCGATCGCACAGCTCGATGAACGAACGATGTTCGTCCGAGAGGGTGTAAACGGAAATCTCGTTGCCCTTCTCAGTCTTAATGGTCCGCTCGACAACGCTCCCGGCAGGCGGTTGTACCCAATCAGGCACACCGTCCTGGGAGCCCCCACCGAACTCGTCGAGCAGCAACTGCCTGCGGGTATCCCAACTGCGATAAAGCGCGGGTTCCTTGAACGGATGCTTTTTTGCTTCGAGCAAAAGCCTTAGCTCGGACAGTCCAGCTTCAAACTTCTGCGCACCGAGCAGCGAATCTGCGAGGTACCATTTCATCTCGTAGTAGTTGTCCGCGAACGGGAACTGATCGAGGTACTCGCCATACTTTTCGGCGGCCATCACGTAATCGGTCGGGATGCCGCTCTCTTGCGCCTTGAGGTGATAGTTCACCGCTACTTCTGAGAGCGAGTCTCTGATGAACGATTTCGCTACCGCCAGCGCATCAGGATTGTTCTCGTTGGCACGCCACCAATCGGTCTTGTCTGCATATCGCTCTGCAAGAATCCGTTCAGCGTCAGCTGCTGCCTCAAAATTCGGGACAGGTAGTTCTCGGTAAAACCCGGCGACCTGCTTCTGCAGTTCGGGGTTGTCTGGGTCGAGCGGCCAACGCTTCTGCAAAAAGACCAAACTATCGATGGCCTTTTCCAGTTCAGCGCCTTCAAAAAGCACCTCGACAAGCTCTCGATAAACTTCCTTTTCGTACTCGCGGTCGGTCACACGCTGGAAAAACTTGTTCGCCACTTCATGCGGCCGACCCTCTACACCCGCGATCTCCGAAAAAGAGATCGCCATGTAGCGGATGGCTTCCGGGTCCATCTCGGAAAGCTGACCCGTAGCGAGCCGTTGACGACGCGAATAATCGAGCAAGCGCGTAAAGAGCTTCAGGGCATTGGCGTATTGATTGTTTCGATACTCGGCCCACGCGAGCTTATAAAGCCCCTTGTCGTAGTGCCGCGCCGCTTCGCCGCCCTCTACGATCAACCGGTAGTGCGCCGTAGCGCGCTGAAGATCGTTTTCTTCGAAGTAGAATTCGCCGAGACGCATGTGCGCGTCATTCGCGAACTCACTGTTCGGGAAACGGGACACCATCTCTTCAAAATAGTGACGCCCCGAAGACAGGTTGTATGAAGAGGAGCGCTCTTCCATGTGGCAATACGCCAACATGTAGTAGGCGCCGTCCATGTCCCGATAATCGAAATCGCCTTCGATGATCTGGCGATACAAGTTGATGGAGCGCTCGAACTGCATCTTCGGTTCTTCGGCGTACATGAACTCTTCATCAGAGAGGTTGTTGTACGCCTCGTAGTCGCGCGTAAACTGCGTCAACGCATCGTCGAAGTATAGGTCAGCCAAGCGATACATCACATGCGGCGTGTACGTTCCACCCGGATACTTAGCGAGAAACGCTTCAAACTGATGCCGCGCCTGGTCCCGAAGCGCCAAGTCCTCGTCGCGCAACTCCGCCAATAGTCGACCATAGCTGGTGTCGATTTTCCGCAGTTCGCCACTCTCGGCCATGTCTACGTATTCACGTACGTCCGTGCGAAATTCCTGGGACCGCGACTCGAAGCGCTCCGAAACCTTCGCATAATGCTCGCGATCCTCGGCGGTCGCTTCAGCCTGCGTGCGTACCGGTCCATCTGCTACCGCCGAAACCGAGGGTTCGAGACCTTCTTGCGCAAGGACGGGCGCTGCTATCAAAAGAGCAAGAAACAGTGAAGGACGGCGGATCATTTCTCACCCATCCGTTCACGAAGCAGACGAAAGCGCTCGGTGAGTTCGAACTCGAGATCTGCGCGCTCCTCCTTCAAACTGTCCATCCGCTCCGCGGTCTCCATCTTTTGGGACCAATACACATCGACGATCCCGATGTCAGCGCGCTCTACCGCGTTTAAGAAGAAATCAGCGAGACTCCCAAAGGCCGCGCGGGTCACGCCAGTACCCACATCGAGCGCATCATTCCGAGATAAAGCGACCTCTTGTTCTAGCCGGGTGACCTCGGTAGCGTATTTCGCCAACTGCAGTCGGATCCGCGCGATCTCATCACGCTCGACGGCGTCCAACCTCTCAAGCGTGGCGTTGGCCTGCTGATAAATCGCGTCCGTTCTGCTCCATACCGCATCGATCTGCGAGAAGAACGTACGTGCATCCGACCGGTTTACTTCGCCTCTTCTCTGCTTAAGCTTCGATCGCAGGTTCGATAGATCCGATGCGACCGCTTCATCTGCGGTCTTTTCTTCATCGGCCACGGGAACGAGCAACGCAAACTGCTGTCGCAACGACTCGCCCCAAAGCGGCGCAACCTCGGACACTATTTGCGTGACGTCCGACTCCAACGACTGAAGACGTTGCTGAACAGACTCAACCTCTTCCGTTGACAACGAAGGCTGCCCCGAGTTGAGATAGTTCCGATTGGCGTCAATCTGTTGCAGAAGGTCTTGCGCGACCTGGTCTACCTTGAACGCCACGCTCTGTACCGCACGAACCTGGTCTAAGTACACGTCATAGCGATCGGCTTTATCGGCGGTGTCCGCACGAATCTCGGCGACACGTCCCGCTACAACCGAGCGCTCTTGTCGCAAGATCTCCATGCCGACGTCGTCGTCGCTATCTGACGCGATAAAATCGCTCTCGAGAGTCACAAGCGAGTCAGCTAAAGTCAACGATTCCGTCCGCAACGCGAGCAACGACCGCCGCGTCTCTTGGAAGGCGCCTAAAGTACCCGACTCATCGACGAGTGCGGCCTCCAAATCGGCGATAATCTGCCTACACAGAGCCAGCTGGTCCGTCTCGCTATCCAACTCTCTCTTGAGATCGATAGCCTTCCGCACCGCGCTATCTTCAATCAGCATCTCACCGGCGTAGTCGGGCAGCCCTTCAGCCTCGAGACCCGCGCCAGATGGCGAATCGACCAAGCGCTCGAAAAACGCCGCCGGCTTGTCGGCATCATCGCGCACGCTCAATGCCAGATCTCGAACCGGCGTGTACTGCTCGATCACGTCATCGTACGCCTCGATGGCGTCAGAATACTGAAGTTGCTTGATGTGCAAGTGCCCACCGAGCACTTCTACGCGCGGCCTGTACTTGTGATCACTAAACCCAAGCAAGAAGATCTCTACAGAACGAAGCGCTTGCTCGTACTCTTCCTGCTTGATGAACGTCCAGACCAACTCGTGTAGTTGGTCTGCGAAATACTCGGAATCGCGTCCAATGCGGTTGTAATAATCGACGGCTTCTTTGTAGTCGCCCACTTCGAGCATGACGCGTGCGTAGGCCAGGTTCGCGAGATCGACGACCTGCCGTACTTCCGGGCTGACAACATCCGCCTTGGACGCCTTAAGAAATTCGGCCGCCGCTGCGGCACCTTCGCCTTGTGCCAACAGAATGACACCGAGGAAGTAACGAGACTTCGCGAAGACGGGACTAGTTTCTTCAAACGACGAGAAAACAGACTTCGCCTGCCCCACTCGCCCCTGCATATAGTAGGCCTTCGCCAGCGTATACCGAACCAAGTCGGTCACCGCGATTAAGCCTGACCCCACATACCGGTCATAAAGTTGCTGGAAGCGGTCCGTGGCCTGCGCATAAGCGGCCTCGGTGGCTGGGTCGCCGCCGTACGCTATCTTTAGCGCCTCTGCCTGCACGATCTGCCTGCTGTAGAGATCAAACATCTGACGTACAGCATGGTCTCTAAAAGCGTGTTCACTTCCGCTCATCAGAATGACGTTGTACCACTCTTCCGCTAACCCAAGATTTCCTTGGTCGAAGAGCACACTTGCGAGGTACCACTCCGCCTCATCGTGGAGCGCTGATTCGCCGAGTGCTTGTGATTCTACGAGCACAAAAAACTCGGAAGCGGCGCGGTCATAATCGCCCATCAAATATGCATAAACGGCGTCTTCGTAGCGCTGACGCGCATCGGTTACGCCGATCAAACCGCTTCGGTTCGAATAGTTCTCCGAAAGCTCGCCCAGCGTGTCTTCCTGGTCAGCGAGACGAACCTCGATATTATCGAGCCGACTTCCGAAGTTCGCTGGCGCCGCATGCACTTCGAGCGCTGCGACCAAGGCAATGCCAAACGCGCAAGCACGTAAAAGCGAGCCAGGTAGGCCTACGCCGCGCAGAGTGGCCCCGGCCATATCTATCGCCTACTCCTGGCCGGTGCGCACGCACTGCATATCGTAGAGCACTTGTGGGCGTTCTACGAATGTGCGACCGATACCTTTGCGTTCGTCCATACGGACACGGACTTCGCAGGTTTTGCTGTCTTCGGCGACGAAGGCGTAGCTTGACTGCACCTTGAACGTGTACTGGTCGATGTAGTTAAACACACCGAACCCGTTTCCGCGCAGAACCATAGAAACCGAAATATTGTGGTTTCCGGGGGGTATGGCGCCGTCGTGCAACTTGATTTCTTCTGCTTGGTCGAGTGAACCCTGTTCATCGACGCGCGTATAGATGGGCTGCCCATCCAAGTAGTAGCTGATGGACTCCACGGTATACGCAGAACCCAACTCATTTTCGTGCCAAAGCACAGCTCGGGCACCATGCGATGCCCCCTGTACGACGATCTCTCTCAAGAGTTCAAGCGTGGCCTTCGACCGAAACACCCGCTCCTTGAGATCGTTCACCTTGTCTTCGACCGAAAGTAACTTCCGGTTGTAAGCGGCCGCGGCGTCTTCACTGTCTTCTTCCGTGACGGAGAGCGTTTCCTCCATCACGGCGCCAGCGCCAGAAGTCATCGTGCCATCATGTGTAGGCATCGGTGGCGGTACCGAAGTGTCTGCCGGTGCCGGTGGTGGATTCGCTTCCGGTGCAGAGGGCACCTCTGCAACAGGCAAAGCCGTACCGACCTCGTCTGCACCCACATCCTGCGCCATTACAGCCCCACTCACGAGGCTAAAAGGCAGGAGCACTGCCGCGATGCGCAATGCGCTCCTCATCCTATTTCTCCATCAGCCAAATGAGCGTAACAGGTCGGACCGGACAGATCCCTATCCTGTGCACCCCTAAAAGTGCCTGACTGGTATACCGTTCGCATAGCTAGCATGTCAACGCATGTATCGGAGCCGAAGCCCCACAGATGTAGTGCCCTGACAAGCAGTTGACGTATCCATGAGAGACGCTGCTCGAATTTAGTCCACCTCACCGGCGTTTGATGCCGGTATCAACACCTCAGAAGAACCATCAATTTGTTCGGGGGTCCCTACAGAAAAGAGGGCGCTTGCGAAGCGATCTTGAAGCTTTTTAGCGCGCGACAGTGGTCCCGAGAGATCGTTGACCAAAAATGCGAAGGCGTACATTTCGCCGTCAGCGGCCTCAACATAGGCCGTCAAGCAATGCACACCGTTCAACGAACCCGTCTTGCCGCGCAACCGGTTGACCTCATCACCTTCGTCAAAACGTTTGCGCAGCGTGCCATCCAACCCCCCAATCGCGAGACTGGAACGAAATTCCGCCCCAACCTGCGGGTCGGAATACATATCGACCAGCACGCTCGTGAGGGTTGAGGCACGGATTTTGGAATGCCGTGACAACCCTGAACCGTTCACCAGTGCGTCCTCACCGCCAGACACACCAATACTCGCGAGGTAGGCATCAACAACCTTTAGGCCCTCTGTAGTGGTGCCCTTCTGTTCGGGCGACGTCGTGCCCATCGCTTGAAGGACTTGTTCCGCGATGAAGTTGTTGCTGAACTTGTTCATATCTAAAAGGATCTTCCCGAGTGGCTGCGACTGAACCGTGAGGAAGGTACTGGCCCCTGCGGGCGTGATGCCTCGCTGAAACCCTTTACGAACGCGAATGCCATGTGACTCACACATCGCGGCAAACGCCCCAACAAAATACGCCGTAGGGTCCGGAACGGTGCGATAGTAGCGGCGCGTTTTCGATGTCGCAGGCACCCGGCCCTCTACTTTGAAGGTCACATCTGATGCTTCTACGGAACGGCTCAGTCGCACCCAGCGACTGGCGCCAGTGGAACCGGTGACCGCCGCATTATCGATCGTCACCACATCCGTCGGCGTCTCGAGTTCGACACGCGCAGGGTCTCCAACATTCGCACCCGGCCCTACGACCAACGCGACCGTGTTGAAGTTGAGCGAAAGCCCTCCAAGCGCCGGATAATACGAAGGGCCCCGTTCGATATCTTCGGGCTTATTCCACCCGGGCACCCCGGCGTGCGTCTCAAAATCTGAATCGTCGAAGACCACGCGACCATTCACTTCTCGAATGCCATTGAGACGAATGTCTTGAACCAGCTTCCAGAGCTTTTCAATGACCATCGTCGGATCACCGCCGCCTTTGACGTATAGGTCGCCGTTGAGCACGCCTGCGCCCGTAATGTCTCCGGTCTTCAAAATCTTAGTCTCGAATCGATAGGCCGGACCGAGCGTGCGCAACGCGGAAGCAGCTGTCACGGCCTTCATCGTGCTCGCAGGAACCAGCGGCTCACTGCCGCGATGGTCGAACACCACTTCTCCGGTCGAAGCATTGACCACGTGGACCGCCACATTCGCCCGCTGAACGAGCGGGTCTTCGAGCAGTGGCGCGAGGATCTCTTGTAGGTCGGAGACCGGCGGCTCGTCTTGCACAACGGGTGCTACAGGCTCGCTCTCCGTGGGCTCCTCAGAAGCAGGTTCCGCCTCGACAGCGCTCGCGACGGGCTCCAAAGTAGCAGGCGCGTCCGTCGATATCGGCGCGTCTAAAGCCGAGGCACTGACGGGAAAAAGCGCGACCATCATCGCCAGCCAAATCGTCTTCCGTGGACACACGATCTGGCTTCGATTCATGGCTACCCTCCCCTTCTTATCTTCATCGGATCCAACAACATTTTCCAGAGCGAAAAACATCCCTCGACCAGCATTTTCCCGTGCTCCCGAGACGTTCATCTGTTCTTCCCTCTTTTCACTGGGCAATTGTCGCAAAAAAGTCTTGACATGACAAGAGTAGATTTATCCGTCTGATTGCCGAGCGCAACGTGGCGTGTCATCCTGGGGCACTCCCTCCCCACGAGGTTCTTTGATGAAACGCCTGTCGAACGCGATCTCACTGGCATTAGCGGTCATGGTCTCGACTCCTTTCCAAGGCGCGCACGCCCAAGAAAACGGAAGACTGGAGGTTCCAGGGGTTGGTTTAGCGGTCGAAGATGACGCAGCTTCCATAGCGACGAACCCGGGGCTTTCGGTATTCGATCCAGATGGAAGTATTTCTGCGCACTACCGGACAAACCTGGACACCGCGCGCTCAACTTTCAACTTTCAGACGGTCGGTGGAGGACTCGGGTTCGGGGCATTGTACGAATCCACGCCCGACGGACTCCCCTACTGGGTGGTCTCCTCATCAATGGCCTTCCGTATCGATCAGCAAACCTCGTTCGGGACGAATATTCGCTGGCACCTGCCTTCAACCGGTGACGGACAGTTCGTCGGCTGGGACCTGGGCTTGGGATACCGTCCCTTTTCTTGGCTTGGCTTCGGCGCGGTCGCGAGAAACCTAGGCGTGCCGGAATCGGCAGACCTGCCGGAGACCTACGGCGTCGGGGCGGTGGTCCGACCTTGGGGTGAACCGCTTGCGTTCGGCGTCGACGCGCTTCAACGCATTCAAAGCGATGGCACAACGCAGGACGCTGCAGAAGCCCACCTAAGAATTCAGCCTTGGCGTGGCCTGAGGCTGCGACTCACAGCTTCTACTGATGGCGCCTACGCGGGCGGCCTAGAATTTTCGTTCGGGGAATGGCGTGAAGGCCTTTACTACGGACAAGGCAACGACCTGGTTTTCGGCGTGGAGACGGTAGACACCCCGGAGCAAATGGTGGTGGTCAACCGACACGTACCCGTCTTCGAAATCGACGGACGATACCCCTACGAAAGCCGCCGCAGTCTGTTCGCAGACGCCGCGCCGACGTACCCTCACCTGGTACAGCGCCTCCGAGCCGCCGCACAAGATCCCGCAGTTGTTGGCGCTGTACTACGCCTTAAGTCTGTCCAGTTTTCCTTCGCCCAGCTCGAGGAAATACGCGCGCTCGTAGAGGACATCAGTTTGAAGCGGGGACCGGTGCTCGCCTACTTGGATGGCGACGGCAGCAACGCCGCTTATTTTCTCGCGTCCGCAGCAGATCGCGTCGCGATTCATCCCGCAGGCGACCTATTTCTAATCGGCCTTTCCGCTGAGATGCAGTTTCTTCGGGGCGCACTCGATAATCTCGGTGTTGAACCCGAGTTCTACAAACGAAGCGACTACAAATCGGGGCCGGAACAATACACCCGACACGAGCCATCAGAAGCGTCGTCACGACAAATGAACGCGCTCCTTGATGATCTCCACAACGCCATGGTTGACGCGGTTGCCGACGGTAGGAAGGGTACAGAAGGCCAAGCCCGAACCCTGATCGATGAAGGGCCATACACCGCCGAGGACGCGTTCAAAGCGGGACTCGTCGACGCAGTGATGTACCCAGACGGTATCGAAGCCGGGATGAACGAACTCATCGCCAAGAAATTTGCGCTGAAAGACGACTACCGGGAAATGCCCACCGCCGACGGTTGGCAAAGCCCGAAGCAAATAGCGGCCGTCTTCATCACGGGCGTGATCACGTCGGGGGAGAGCGCGAGCCCTGGGCTCTTTAGCGGCGGCAGTACAGGCAGCGACACCATCGTACGGGCGATCACGCAAGCCCGCGAAAAAGACAGCGTTGCCGCGCTCGTTATCCGCGTCGACAGCCCGGGCGGCTCCGCCTTTGCGAGCGACGCCATCTGGCGCGCAGTGAGACGTTTTCAAGCGACAGGTCGGCCCGTCGTCGTCAGTATGGGAGGTACCGCCGCAAGCGGTGGATACTATGTGGCCGCAAGCGCAGACAAAATCTACGCAGAGGCGACCACAATCACCGGATCTATAGGTGTGTACGGCGGGAAAATATCGATGGCTTCGCTCTACGACAAAATCGGCGTAGATGTCACCCTTCTAAGTAGAGGTCGAAACGCGGCGATGTTTTCAAGCGCGAAACCCTTCGACCCGGTCGAGGGTGAAGCCATGGATCGCCTTATCGAAGACACCTACAAACAGTTCAAGTCTCGGGTGGCAACGGGACGGAAGCTCAGCGAAGAAGAGGTCGAAAAGGTTGCGCAGGGGCGCGTCTGGACCGGCAGCCGTGCACAGAAGATTGGACTGGTCGATGAGATCGGCGGCATCTTTGAAGCTATCGCCGAGGCGAAGTCTCTCGCTGAGCTCAGCGACAAACGACGTGTCGATGTACTGACCTTCTCCGGTCAGGGTTCGAGCGCCAACGGTAACCCTATGCCGCTTCTAGGTGCGATCGCACCGGAGCTGGGTAAAATCGCAGCCGATATTGCAGCCTTGGAGACGCTGAAGCGTCTAGAATCCGAACGCACCCTGCTGTTGCTACCCTACAGACTGGAGTTGCAGTGAGCGCCCCCACTATCCGAGCGCTAATCGCTGACGACGCACGCGCGGTGCGTGTAGCACTTACTGCCAACCTGACGAAGGCCGGCTTCGAAGTAGAGAGCGTGCCTACAGCTGAAGAAGGACTAGAACGGCTCGGTCAAGAGCACTTCGACGTGGTGCTGACCGATGTTCGAATGCCCGGGCGTGGGGGGATGTGGCTCGCTGAACAAGCCCTGCAGATTTACCCCGACCTGATCCTCATCGTGATGACTGGACACGGTCGTGTGGAAGACGCCGTAGAGGCGATGCGATTCGGCGCAACAGACTACGTCATCAAGCCGGTTTCTAAAGACGAGATCCTCATGATGCTGTCACGCGCACTCGAGGGCCGAGCACTCCGCGCGGAGGTCCAAAACCTCCGAGATGTCGTACACGCGCATTTCGGCTTCGAGAATATCGTCGGCACGACACCGGTGATGCAAGCCGTTTACGAGCAAGTTCAGGCCGTCGCGCCCACGCGAACACTCGTGTTGCTTAATGGCGAAACAGGCACCGGTAAGGAACTGATCGCCCATGCTATCCACGCCCAAAGCCCGCGAAAGGACGCCGCCTTCGTGCGTGTGAACTGCGCTGCGCTGCCTGACACCCTCTTAGTAGCCGAGTTGTTCGGGCATGAAAAGGGCGCATTCACTGGGGCGGTCAAACGGCACATCGGACGATTTGAACAAGCCAATAACGGCTCGATCTTCCTTGATGAAATCGGGGATATCTCTCCCGCCATGCAGGTGAAGCTCCTGCGGATCCTCGAAGCCGGTGAGTTCCAGAGACTGGGCGGCAGAGAGACTATTAAGGTCGACGTCCGTGTGATCGCCGCCACGAACCGTGATCTGCGCCAAGAGGTCGCGGAGGGCCGGTTCCGGCGGGATCTCTACTATCGCCTAAACGTGTTCTCCATCCGCCTTCCCGCCTTACGAGACCGACGTGATGACATCCCGGCTCTCGTCGGACACTTCGTAAGTAGGTACGCCGATCATAACGAACGACACGGGCTGTCTATCGACGGCTCCGCCATGCAGGACCTGCTGCGACACGACTGGCCGGGCAATGTCCGTGAACTTCAGCATGTCATCGAACGCTCCGTCATTCTCACCCAAGGTGACGTTATCCAACGCGTGCACCTCGGAGATGGCGCACCAATCCAAACCGACTCGCCCGTTGCTGCAAACGCGCAATACACAGGGACACTCAAGGACCAGGTCGATGCGTTCGAGCGCCAGCGGATCGTCGACGCACTACGTGAAGCGCAAGGCAATCAAGCTGAAGCCGCGCGTGTACTGGGGATTTCACGTTCCGTGATCAACTACAAGATCAAACGTCACAACATTCAGCAACGCGCCGTAGAGTTTGACTGATACAAACAGCGTACCGAGACGGCCGGTTTAAAAGCGACAAGTGGCGGTCGTGGTGGTGGCCAGGGGCGGATTTGAACCGCCGACACAGGGATTTTCAATCCCCTGCTCTACCAACTGAGCTACCCGGCCGTAAAACACACGATCGCTGCGCAGGGTGCGCTTTGCGTTCCCACTTCTACCGCCTCTCGCAGACGGTGTCAAACCGCTGATGCACATTGACACGCCGGGCAGATCGTAGAAGGTGAAGTGCGTGCCTAAACTGCTGCTGATCGATAACTACGACTCCTTCACCTACAATGTGGTGCAGGCACTTCGTGCTCTGAACGCCGAGGTATGCGTTGTGCTGCACGACGAAAAGCCCGTCGAAGCACTGCGTGCGATGAACCCGGAAGGTCTGGTCTTGTCTCCAGGACCTGGCAACCCAAAGGACGCCGGCATCTGCCAGGCGGCGCTTTCGGCTTTCGATCAGCACATCCCCGTGCTCGGTATATGTCTGGGGCATCAGGTCATCGGCCAACATTACGGCGGCGACGTGATTCGTGCGGAGCGCATCTATCACGGACACACCTCACCGATTGAGCACCAAGGCTCGGGTCTTTTTAAGGGCCTCCCCTCCCCATTTGAAGCCACGAGATATCATTCCCTCGTGGTCTCGGAAGCCACGCTTCCGGACACGCTAGAGGTCACCGCCCGCGATCCGAGCGGCGAGATTATGGGCATTAAACATCGGACCCTACCCGTGGAAGGGGTACAGTTCCATCCGGAGTCCTTTTTGACGTGTGAAGGCGCTAATCTCCTGTCCAACTTCGTTCAGAGAGTACGACAACACCCATGATCCGCTGGCTACAAATCTATGGCATCACCAATGCCGAAGACGCCCGTATTGCCGAAGCGGCAGGCGCGAGTGCTATCGGCCTGACGCTTATCCCAGGCGATCCCCGCGCAGTCGGAATCGATGAGGCGTCCGAGATCGCGCGACAGTTAAGAACCCCAATAGAAGTGCTGGTCGACCAACCCACACAAGACGACTTGCGCCAAATCGCGCTGATGGTCGAGCCCGCCCGTCTTCAAATTCGAGGCGGCCTCCCCACCGATGCCGAATATTTGGGACCTTGGTATCGCGCCTTTGATGTGTTTGAGCGTAGCGCACTCTCGCAACTACGCTCACATCCTGGCGACCGCTTTGTCGCGCGCTACGCTCCGAACCACCGCACGGGTTTCCGCCGTCGCGACAGCTCTTTTCTTAAGGAAGCGGGTCGACTCGGCGCGATGATTCTTGACGGAGACCTTCTGCAAGAAGACCTCGCGGACACACTGCACAGCGCGCGCGCTTTTGGCGTGCAGCTCAACAGTTCGATCGAGAGCGATATTGGCGTCAAAGACCCACCGCTCCTACGCGAAAGGCTCCGCGCGCTTGGTTGGCATCATCGATAATGTCTCTCGCCAACGCCTAATATAGAGACGTGACACCAAAGCATCTGGAGTCGGCTTGGAAGGGGCGGTCGCAAAACGTGTAGCTGACTGGCTGCGAACACGAAATTCTGCAGCGCTCTTCACCACTGTCGTTATCGCCATGTGGGCCGCTTGGTATACCCGCGCCTACGCAGACATCGCACAATTTGAGATCGCCTGCGGTGTAGACGAAGACCAATGGATGGGCGCGGTATTTGAACAATTCCGTGGTGAGTTCGTGTCACTGCCACCGCTACATTCAAAGCTCATCTTGTGGCTCGGCGGCCCCGACCAGCTCATGCTGGCGAGCCATACATTAAACGCCTTTGCCTTCGCGATCGGAATAATCGGCTGTGGGCTTATCGCCGCGCTCCTACAAAGACGCCCGGAGGCGGTAGCGTTCGCGATGCCTATCACCGCCCTATTCATGGCCTGCGCAGTACAAACGCGCGGCTATTTATGGCTTTTTCATCCAGACATGACCACCTTCGCCGTCGTGACGAGTGTAGGCGTGGCCACGCTTGTCGTCGCCCGCGTGACAAATGGCTGGACGGTGATGGCGCTCGGACTCGCCTGTGGGATCGCCTGCTGTGTAAGAGAACACGGCATGATAATCGGGGCCACCGCGACCCTCTTCGTGGGCTGGTGTACCGCCGGCGGAGCGCGTAAGCGAATCCGAAATATGGCCACCGTACTCGCCTTAATCGAGGCCACCTCACGAATACTCGCCGGGCAGTGGCTCTTGCTCTCTCCGTTCTTTGCACAAGCCGAAGCGGGCTTGTTCTACAAAACTAAGCTTCCTTGGGCAGACACGCTCGCGCTCTTGGGCCTGAACCCCACGCACGCGCCAAGCTGGATGATAGCGAACGTACACACTAACGAAACCCCACTGCTCGTTTCCGCGATAGCCGAGCACACATGGATTGCCGTAAAACCGTACGGATTGGTCATTTTAGGCGGACTGATAAGCGCGGGGCTGCTGTTAAAAGCCAAACGTCGACGCGAACTGCTCGCGATAGCGGTCCCACTCTCCCCCTTCCCGGCTCTGTTCTTTCTGTGGGCAGAACCTCGGCATGTGCTCTCAATGGCGGGTGTACTGACCGGGGTAACGACGGGATGCCTGCTCGCCTACGTGCTCCCGTACACCCAGCGCCTACATAAATTCGGCAACTACGGCCTCGCAGCATTCGCCTTACTGGCCGCGATGCTCATCAAACCCCGTATTCTTGCGTTGGACACCTTCTACTTTACTGACTTCTGTAGAAACTCCATCACCTACCTTGACCGCCCTGTCGTCGACGCCGCGCGTTGGATTCGGACGAACGCCGAGCCAGGAGAAGATCTTCTGTTAGGGCCGCACATCTCCCTCAATATCGAGGCAAGCCTCGCCGAGTCGCCGGGGTTGAAGGTCACGCTCGTCGGAGAACGCCCAGATGTCAGCTGGCGAACCTGGATACTCACCAAGGAAAATCTGCTCGCTGTATGGGAACTGCAGCACGAAGTTCCGCCATGGAAGGTCTACAAGCGCAAGCGTCCCGAAGGCATCGAAGAGCCCTGTTTGCGTGGGACAATTGAGGGCTGGGGACGGCTTG
>Ga0163179_10001353_pt1 | contig 17476 bp, 20 predicted proteins | sample AtlANTMetagenome_FD_109643 | JGI IMG/M metagenome (GOLD analysis project Ga0163179, IMG submission 109643) | Marine eukaryotic phytoplankton communities from the Atlantic Ocean - Atlantic ANT 2 Metagenome | ecosystem: Environmental > Aquatic > Marine > Oceanic | place: North Atlantic Ocean... | reverse complement strand
GCGGTAGAAATGACAACTGTAGCTACTGGAGGGTTAGCTCCTCTTTTCGGTAGGGAAACAAATATTTTTGATCATATTGATCTTGATCTCACTATGCACGGTATGACTGTAATTTACGACTACAACCTAAATAAATAGTTTATGACTTAATATCAAAAAATGTTCAAATCTTGGGTTAAGTAAGTAATCCATAAAATAAATAATTGCTATCGTGTTGGAAAATTAAATTGGGAAAAGAAAAGAAAATAACACTTATTATTGGTGGCGGAATAGCTGCCTATAAAAGTCTAGAGTTAATTAGACTTCTGCAAAAAGAATCCATTGAAGTTATCCCAATACTTACAAAAAGTGCCGAAAATTTTGTGACTTCTTTATCCTTAGCAGCCATTTCTAAAAAGAAGGTTTATTCTGATTTATTTGATTTAAATGATGAAACCGAAATGGGCCACATACAATTGTCCAGAGCAGCTGACTTAGTTGTAGTAGCGCCAGCCACTGCTAATTTAATTGGTAAAGTGGCAAATGGTTTAGCTGATGACCTGGCATCAACACTGATCCTGGCCACCGATAAGAAAGTCTTGTTAGCACCTTCAATGAATGTACGAATGTGGAACCATCCCGCCACCCTTTCTAATATAAAAAAATTAGGTGAATATGGTTTTCTTTTTGTAGGTCCTAACAAAGGAGATATGGCTTGTGGGGAATTTGGCCTTGGACGAATGGCAGAACCTTCTGAAATAAAAGATCAAATAATCTCAAACCTTAAAGGAAACTCTCTACTTAACAAAAAAATCCTTGTAACTTCTGGACCCACAGTAGAACGAATTGATCCAATTAGGTTCATTTCAAATAATTCAAGTGGGCTGCAAGGAACCGCCATTGCCAATGCCTTGGTGAACCTTGGAGCCAAAGTCATTTTTATCACAGGACCAACAAATGTTCCGCATCCCATAGGAGCAAAAATCATCCCGATTGAATCGGCTAAAGACATGCATAAAGCCGTTTTCTCCAATGGCCCCTATGACGTAGCTATTTGTGCAGCAGCTGTTTCAGATTGGTATGTTCAAAATAATAGTAATAGGAAAATTAAGAAAAAAGATGGTGCAACTGTTCCTCATATTTCCTTAATGGAAAACCCTGACATACTTGCAGATCTCTCAAAATCTAAAACTAGACCAAGTTTAGTTATAGGATTTGCAGCCGAAACAGAACAATTGGCAAAAAATGCTACAGAAAAGTTGAAATCAAAAGGGTGTGATTTAATCATTGCAAATAAGATAGCGAAAAAAAGCTCTCCCCTCGGTAGCGAAAACAATGAAGTAACCATTATTGCCAATACCTATATTAAAAAATGGACGAAAATGAGCAAAGTTGAAATTGGTAAAAAATTAAGTCAGCTAATTATAGAATATTGCCATCAATAGATTTGGTTTTTATTAAATCTATCATTATTGCACTTTTTACTATCATTTCTTTATTTTTCTGTCATGCTGAGTTTTGGGGGGACATATTTTGATTCATAGCACTTCAGAGGAGTCTGAAAAGCTATCTCTTGCTATATTTGCTCTTAGCGAGGTTGCTACAAAAAAAATCACAGCTGAGAAAATCTGCTTTCAAAATGAGTTAGATATATTTTGTAATGCTATTTTATCTCGGGATGATGAATTTCAGACACAGTTCATAAATGATTTATGTCATAAGCATAAGTCAACGGATCCTATCCTTGAGCAATTTATTCCTGAAGTTGCCGATAAACTCGGCCAAATGTGGAAAGATGATAAAATTTCATTTTTAGACGTCTCGTTTGGAGTTGATAGACTTCAAAAACTAGTTCGTATTTATGAGAAGAAATACCTGGGCCCGCTTTATCATGACTATAAAGGGCCTCCTATCCTTTTGATTTTACCCCAATCTGAGACCCATAGCCTGGGCATAATTACGGCCTCCATTATTATGAAAAAAAATGGTGTAAACCCATTCTTAGCCTTAGGATATTCTGAAGAAAAACTAATGGACCTGATAAATTCAATAGACTTTAAATTGTTTGGTTTATCTGCATCCTGTTATAATAGTTTGGATGAGTGTATCCAGATTGGTAAAAAATTAAGGAAAATTATCAAGCCTAAGATCCCTCTAGTATTAGGTTATAGTATTCAAGATTCAGTCTATAAACCAGAAATTAAGAAGATCTTCACTAAGATTACGAAAGATCCTTTAGAAGCAATAAATCTCATAAAATAACGATCTTTTATCATAGCTATTTGGGAGAGTACGTTGATTGATCTTTATACTTGGTCAACACCCAACGGACGTAAAGTTTCCATTCTGCTGGAGGAGCTTGGTGTAGAGTATACTGTATATCCTATAGACATCGGAAAGGGGGATCAATTTTCCAAAAAATTTCAAAAAATGTCCCCTGATTCTAAAATACCAGTCATTTATGATAATCAAGACCAGAGGTTTATAAGGGAGAGTGGTGCTATTTTACTTTATCTCTCCAATAAATTTGGTCAATTTACAGGTACTGCTGATTACCATTGGGATGTTATGCAATGGCTGATGTGGCAGATGAGCGCTATTGGTCCTATTTTAGGTCAAGCTCATCATTTTTTGTATTATAATAAGGGACGTTCTGCCTATGCTGAAGATCGCTTCAGAACTGAGGCTAAAAAACTTTATGGGATTCTGGATAACCGATTAAAAAACTTCGAATACATTTCTGGGCCAGGAAAAGGCGAATACTCAATTGCCGATATCGCCTTGTGGCCTTGGATTTCAAGGTTTCAACGTCATCAAATAAATTTAGACGAGTATCCAAATGTGTATCAATGGTATAGAAAAATTTCTGAACGGCCGGCTGTAAAAAAAGGCTACGATATTCCACTTTTTGGAAATAAAATCCCTACCTAATTAATAAAACTTTTGCGTGAGGTTTGGGAAATGATAATCCCCGCACCAACAATCAATGCACCTAAGAAATGTAATCCATTCCACACGCCTCCTAAGGAAAGCATGATTATCATAACATAAAAGGAGACAGTATTAATATGGATAGAAGCAAGCCCTAGGCCTATTTTCTTTATGCCCGAAAGCCAAAAAAACTGAGATACTGCCATACCCAGAATTCCATAAATCATAAGTTGACCCAATTCTATTTTCGACATGTCAAAGATTGATTGATTTTGAAACTGACCAGTAAAAAACATAATGAATGACATGATACTCATTGCGAAACATGATCCCACCATGCATATGCTTGTCTGGCCTAATGTTGTGAGGTTTGGAAAATCAACAACATTGGCTCTTGATGCCCAAGAAAATAATATAACAGCCAATAGCGCAAATAAAGCACCCCATGAGACCCTAACCATATTATCAGCACCTGCAATCACAACCATTCCACCTATAACAGCTATACTTACACCGATAACAAATTCTTTGTTCAGTTTTCGCTTATCAAGAATTACTTCTAATAATCCAGAAACAGCAGGAAAAGCCCCAGAGATAATGGTAACCGTTACAGGATCGGAGAAAACCTGGCCATAAAGTAATAAAATACTCCCGACACCAAACCCTATTCCACCAACAAAGATTCCCCACAGCCAATTTGCACCTAAAAGTGCTTTAATACCGTCAAAGTAAATCCACACTGGTATTACAAATGAAACCACTATGATATGTCTTAAGAAATTCAAATAAACTGGGTGCCAACCAGCATTTAAAAGATACTCTACAGCAACGAACCCTGATGAGAAAAACATCATCGAAAGCATGCATATGAGATTTGATTTTATTAAAGACTGATGGCCAGAAGACTGATTTTGCATAATCAGTATCCTTTTATATTAGATCGATATTAAAGCCGTTTATATTAAATTTAAAATTATTACTAGCTCTTTTAAAACTAAAATATTTAGGCAAGTAATTTTGAAGTAAACCTATAACCATAAATGCATAAAATTGAAATTTAATAGCATAATAATATGATCCACCATAAGGTAGTCTCATGACTACTCTCACCTTTTTCATTATTATGTTTGCAGCTTTATTACATGCTAGCTGGAATGCAGTCGTAAAAGCTGGATCTGATAAACGTCTACAAATGACTGCAATAGCGCTAGGTCACTTACCATTTGCTCCCATTGCTATTTATTTCGCACCACCATTAAATTTCGCCTGTTGGCCAAACCTTGTATTAGGAGGCATATTTCATTTTGGATATCAATATTACTTGGTACAATCATATAATAAGGGTGACTTATCCCAAGTTTATCCAATAGCAAGAGCTTCCGCACCTTTAATAGTCACCTTAATCAGTCTCTTTATACTAGATGTGGATCTTGGATTTTCAGAACTTACAGGGATATCCCTAATTGCCCTTGGTTTAATTGCAAGTAGTGGTATACACAATAAGAATATTCCCAGTTTAGCAGTCAAAAGTGCTCTAATCACTGGATGTTTTATCGCTGGCTATTCCATTGTAGATGGGTATGGAGGCAGAATTGGTGAAAGTCCGATTGCCTTTTATGGCTGGCTAACCCTAATCAATGGTCCCGTTTGGTTTATTTATATTAGTTTTGTGTCTCCAGAATCTATTCCTAAAATGTTTGGTTCAGCGAAATGGGTTTTTTTAGGCGGTGGGTTCGCCTCTTTTTTGGCTTATTCATTAGTAATGTATGCATTTTCACAAGCACCCATAGCTATAGTTATGGCCTTACGAGAAACGTCTATTCTATTTGCCTTGTTATTGGGAATTTTTTTCCTCAAGGAAAAAATTACCTACTCAAAGTTAATTGGGGTTGCACTTACGATTTTTGGTATAATTGTACTGCGGTTACAAATTTTTGGGTAAAAAAAATCAGTGCCAAATTATTTTTGGATTTATTCGTTCAATTTTTGAATAAATAGGAAATTTGTTGTAAGACTTTTAATAAAAATAATTATAGCCAAATTGGATTTGACCAAGCTCTTCTACCAAACTGATCAATTATAGTTACTCTTATCCAAGAGCTATTCTTACAACGCACCAGCTTTATTTCATTCAATTCACTATTCTGACATTCTACATATTGAGATGTAGTTGCTTTTCCACATAAAACTATTCTTTCTATGGGAGAGGATCTAACCAAAATCTTATCATTCTCATACCTCAAATCATAAATTTCCGGACCTTGAGAAGAATAATAGTTACCAGCCTTCAAGCTATCAAGTAGTGCCTCTGGCGAGTTTTCCAATGCCTTCACCATTACCCAGCCCCTAAAAAAATCCCTCTTCTTAAAATGAGCATCGTCTGCAGCAGTAATGTTACAACGCCTGCCTCGATCTAATAATGCATCCAAAAGCGTGAAACCATCTCCCCGCTCTTGCATAGCAGATCCATGGTTATAACATTCAACCGCATGAAAATTATCTATTGAAAGTGCATCCTCCAAAACAAGGCCTGACCACTGGGGATGAGCTATTGATAGGAAGGCCCCGTTGTCGATACATCTCTTTGCCAGATCATTTGCTGTCTCCATTCCTGGCAAAACAGAAAAGTCGGGTGTTTCGGGTGGGATAAAATCCAATGGCAGTCCAACAGCAACCAAATGCCAAAGTTCACCATTTAACATCGCCCCAGAATGCACTTCTGAACCAATCAATGTGGTAAATTTTTCATTGCAAAATTCATTGGTGTCAACGATAGGATAATTATAGCGACCCACGAGATGGTCAGTCAGGGAAATAAAATCGTAACCTGCAGTTTCATATCTTTTACATACTTCAGAGGGCTCCAGTATACCGTCAGATTTATTTGAATGGGTGTGAAGGTTCCCTTTAAAGAATCTTCCTTCCATAGAAAATACCTCTATTTGCATAAACTCTCCTTATCAAAAATTTTTTGAGATATTAGCACCTGGTTTAGACTTAGATGTCCTAATATCGAAGTAATATTAGAATTACAATCCCGAAACTCACAATTACTAATGGAAGTTTATCCCGTAGTTTTGTACTTCTATCTCATGACAAACCATTCAAGCAGTAAAGATTTCTATTCCTTGCTTCAGTTAGTTTGCAATTAATGAATAACCAAAACTACGAACTGTTTTGATTAGTCTTCGCTTAGTGACTAACTTAATGGCTTTTCTTAACCTACCGATGTGTACGTCTACTGTCCTTGAGTCAACATTGGCAGATATCCCCCAAACCCTATCGAGAAGTTGATCCCGACTAAGGACCCTGCCAGAGTTTTTCATTAGTTCTAATAATAACTTAAACTCAGTAGGTCCCAAATTAATTTCATAATTTTGGACCTTTACTACATGTTTATTTAAATTGACTGCTATTTCACCGACGATAACTTCGTCTTTTGTCGTAATTGATGCTGGACGTCGCAATGCTGCTCGTACTCGAGCAAGCAGTTCTTTGATTGAATATGGTTTAATAACGTAATCATCAGCACCAATATCCAAACCACGAACTTTATCCTCTTCTTCTGATCTTGCCGTGAGAAGAATAATTGGAATTTCCCTGGTAGACCTGTTTTTCCGCAACTGCCTACACACCTCTATTCCAGAAACCTTTGGAATCATCCAATCTAACAATATTAAATCTGGTATTGTTTCCATTGTCTGTATGAGACCATCTTCCCCATCAAAAGCAACCAATACTCTGTAACCTTCACTTTCTAAGTTATATCGAATTAATTCTGCTTGATTAGGCTCATCTTCGATGATTAGTATTAAAGGTTGAACTAATGACAAATATATATCCTTAATTTGAGGCTTTTAAATCCTCTCCAGTAACGATCTGGTGAACTTGTCTTGCTATATTTACGATATGATCGCCAGCTCTCTCAAAATTTCTTGCCAGAAGAATAAAATTAACAAGGGTTTCTGTATCATTAGGGTTTTGCTGAATAGCGAGAATAGATTCTTTCTGAATTTTTTTGTACAGCTTATCTAAGTCAGCATCTCTATTGCGTATCTGTCCTGCTAGTTTGATATTAACTCTCTTGTAAGCTTTCAAAACTTTGGTCAACATCTCTTGAATGATTTGGCTCATTTGGCCCAGAAGATTTAGAATATCTTCTCCAGATGAATTTTCACTTAGCTTTTTAACTCTTCTAGCGGTGGATTTTGCGTGATCTCCAAGTCGCTCAAGTTCTGCTGCTATACTTGTTGCCATTAATGCTGATCTAAGATCCAAAGCCATAGGCTGACGCATGGCTATAAGCTGTTCGACATGTTGATTTATAGTTTTGTTCATGCCATTAATTTTCAAGTCTGTAGTTATTAATTCATCCACATCTTTCGTTTCAAAGGACAGTAAGGCTTTTGTTGCTCCTTGAATTTGTTTTTTAACCAACATCCCCATTTCTAAAATTTCATTTTTTATGCGATCAAGTTCTTTATCAAATTTACCTACAATATGTTCTTTTTCCATCAGCTTACCCTATTCGCCCAGTAATATAATTTTGCGTTCTCTCATCCAATGGATTGGTAAAAATACTCTTTGTATTACCAACTTCAATTAAAGCACCCAAGTGAAAATATGCAGTTCGTTTGGAAACTCTGGCGGCTTGCGCCATCGAATGGGTTACAATTACAATAGTAAACTTTTCACTTATTTCATTAATCAAATCTTCTATTACTGCGGTGGCAATTGGATCCAAAGCAGAGCAAGGTTCATCCATTAGAATTATCTTAGGTTTTACAGCAATTGCTCTTGCAATGCAAAGTCGCTGTTGTTGACCTCCAGATAACCCTAAAGCCGGTTCTCCTAGTCTGCTTTCAACTTCAGACCATAATCCTGCAGATTTTAGAGACCATTCTATTCTATCATTAAGTTCCGATTTTGATCCTGCAAGCCCATGTATTTTTAAGCCATATGCCACATTATCCCTAATTGACTTAGGGAAAGGATTTGGTTTTTGAAATACCATTCCAACTTGAGTTCGAAGGGAAACAACATTTACCTTAGGATCATAAATATTCTGTCCACCAATAGTAAGCTCCCCTTTAAATTTACAACTTTTAATCAAATCATTCATGCGATTAATGCATCGTAAGAAAGTAGATTTTCCGCATCCAGAGGGGCCAATTAAAGAAGTGACCTGTTGCTCATAAATATCTAAATTTACCTGCTTAAGGGCCTGTTTCTCTGAATAGTAAACTTCAACATTCTTAGCACTAATAATTGTTCTTCCCATTAATTCAAAACCTTCTCTCAAGCTTTTTGCGTAATAGTACAGCAAATAAATTCATTATAATTAGGAAGAATAGTAAAACAATGATTGCAGCTGATGTTTTTTCACTGAAGGCTCTTTCAGGGCTGTCAGCCCAAAGAAAAACCTGCACCGGCAAAGCTGTTGCTGGTTCTAGAATAGATTTTGGTACATCAACTATAAAGGCTACCATCCCTATCATCAAAAGAGGCGCTGTATCACCTAAGGCTCGAGCCATACCTATAATAGTTCCGGTCATCATTCCAGGAAGTGCATTTGGAAAAACATGATGAAAAACAGCTTGAACTGGGGTAGCACCGAGTGCCAAGGCTGCCTCTTTTATTGAAGCTGGAACGGACTGAAGGCTTGCCCTAGATGCAATTATTATTGTGGGTAATGTCATTAAAGATAAGACCATACCTCCAACCAAAGGTGAGGATCGCGGTAAATCAAAATAGCCAAGAAAAATGGATAATCCTAAAAGACCAAAAACTATTGATGGGACAGCCGCTAGGTTATTAATGTTAACTTCAATTAGATCATAAAGACGGTTCTTAGGTGCAAATTGTTCGAGAAAGATTGCCGCTCCTACACCTACGGGAAAAGATAATATGAAACAGACTAAGAGGGACCAAGCAGAACCAACTAATGCCGCTAAAATCCCCGCTATTTCAGGCTCACGACTATCACCGTTTTTAAAAAATCCCCAATTTGTGACAATTCTAATTTGCTCTTTCTTTTCTAAATCCTTTATCCAAGAAAGTTCCTTATTTTTCACAATTCTTTGATCTTCAGGTAGATTGACATCCATTTTTCCACGAATATATAAGCTTAGATCATCAGAGGCTGAAACCCAAACACTTGTTATTGACCCAACTATTTCAGGATTCTTTAGCACCTTTCTTCTGAGTTCAAATGATCCCTCAGGACTTACAAGTGCATAGAGTTTCTTTTTGTCCTTTCTTTTCGTTACATCAGGAAACTGACGTCTCAGACCTGATTTAATAATTGATCCAAAATTTGTACTCTGGATATTCTTTTGGTCAATTTCTTCACTCGTTAAGTCAACCTGTATCAGAATTTGTACATGCCTAAAAGCCCCAGTAGAACCCAAAACTATCGTTATTAATAACCATAATAGGAAACTTATTGAAATAATAATTGATCCCAAGCCCACTAATCTGAAATATTTCTCAGATCGACCTCTTCTTGCCAGATTGAACCCATCAATTTTTTTTAGATCAATCATATTGATTCCGATATTTTCTAACAATCCATTGCGCAGTCATGTTCAGTGCTAAGGTAATCAGAAATAGAAGCAAACCTAGGGCAAAGGCTGACAGGGTCTTGGCACTATCAAATTCCTGATCCCCAGTTAAGAGCGCAACTATCTGTGCGGTAATTGTAGTAACTGCTTCTAAAGGATTTAAGGTTAGATTAGCTGCAAGCCCAGCAGCCATCACTACAATCATGGTTTCTCCGATTGCACGGCTAGCGGCCAATAGTAACGAACCTGCTATACCCGGTAAAGCTGCAGGTAAAATTACTTTTCTTATGGTCTCTGATTGTGTGGCACCAAGTCCAAATGAAGCATCACGTAAAGCCTGTGGAACCGCATTTATGACATCATCAGAAAGAGAAGAAATAAGTGGTACTATCATCATTCCCATTGCAATCCCAGCTGCTAAAGCACTTTCAGATGCTATCTCCAATCCTAAACTTCCACCACTAAATCTGATAAAAGGAGCAATGGTCAAAGCAGCAAAAAACCCATAAACCACTGTTGGGATTCCAGCTAATATTTCCAAAGCTGGTTTAACTAAATCACGTGTTCTACTGGAAGCATATTCAGACAAATAAACCGCTGAAGCTAAGCCTAATGGGGTTGCCACTAGCATGGCTATAAAACTAATTAAAAATGTTCCATTTATGAGGGGTATGGCACCAAAAGAACCTTCAGAAGCAACCTGATCGCTGCGTATTGCAGTTTGTGGAGACCATTCTAAACCAAATAAAAAACTACTTAGAGAAACCTCTTCAAGGAAGTTCAATGTTTCTGCAAGAAGTGAAAAAACTATACCGATTGTTATCAGGATTGCTAAACCCGCCATTATACCCAACATCATGATAACAGAATAATCTATCCAAAGGGATCGCGAGTTTTTATGAAAATTAATTTTGGTTTCTGGCATAATTCTCTTTCGCTTATATCTGCTCTAAGGAGGAGTATTGAAAATACCCCCCCTAAATATCAATTAATTAAGATCCAAAGGCTGCAGATCATTTATTTTTTTTGCCCAACCCATTCTTGAACTCTCATCCATAGGGATGAGTCCTTTATCAACAAGATAACCTTCATCACCCCACGTGTTTTCGTTTGTGAACTCGTTCATGAATTCGATGATCCCAGGTATCAAATTAATATGTTCTTTTTTTACATAAAAATATAAAGAACGTGCTATTGGATAAACGCCACTTGCTATCTCCTCAAACTCTGGTTCTACCCCGTTCACAATGGATCCCTGAACTGAGTCAGAATTTTGCTCTAGGAATGAATAACCAAAGACACCAAAAGCATTAGGGTTAGCTAATAGTTTTTGCACTATGAGATTATCATTCTCTCCAGCTTCTACATAAGCACCATCTTCCCGCACTGTATGACAAAGGGCTTTATATGCGGACTTATCTTTTTTCTTTAGAGCCTTTATAAAATCAAATTCTTGACAGCCACCCTCTAAAGCAAGTTCCGCAAATGCATCCCTAGTTCCAGAAGTTGGTGGTGGTCCCAAAACTTCAATTTTAACGTCTGGCAGTGAGGAATCTATCTGAGACCACTTTACAAAGGGGTTTGGAATTATTTCTTGATTGGAGTCTGGAATATTCTTTGCCAAAGCAAGAAAAATCTGCTTTTGAGATATTTCTAGGCGGTTAGATTTTCTTGAATTTGCGAGCACAATTCCATCGAAACCTATCTTGGCTTCTATTGGTGTTACACCATTTTCTATGCATTTATTTGCTTCTGTTTTTTTTATTCTTCGGGAAGCATTAGTTATGTCAGGAGTGTTCTCACCTGAGCCCCCACAAAAAAGCTTCATCCCACCTCCAGAACCTGTAGATTCCACCACTGGTGTCTTGAATTCAGTCAACTTTCCAAAACGCTCGGCAACAGCTGTGGAGAATGGAAACACTGTGGAAGAACCCACAATCTTAATTTGTTCCCTCGCTAGCATGGGGAACGAAAATATAATTAGAGAACTTATCACTATAATAAATCGAATAATCATTTTTGACCTTTCTAATTTGGTTTTGTTCTAGTTGAACTCACCCCTTTTGCAAGAGTATTATTTCTGAAATATGACAGTTTTGTAAAAGTTTTATGACAAAGTTATTTTGAACAACTTTATTTTGAAAAATTTTTCATCATTCGTAATAAAATCGAATTTAACTCAATGGTAAATAAATGCTGAATTTAGATCCTTTACCCCTAATGCTCTCAATGGAAAGTTTTCCTTTATGCCTCACCAAGATATGTTTCACGATCGCTAAACCTAAGCCTGTTCCCCCGATATCACGAGATCGACTTCTGTCAACTCTATAAAATCGTTCTGTTAATCTAGGTATTTCTTCCTGTGAAATCCCATCCCCTTTATCACTTACGGTGATCTTTACTGCTGGTCTTAAAAAGACTGCTTCTTTTTGGACACTATTAGCTGAAATCTTAATAATAGTATTTTCTCCACTGTAGTTTATGGCATTTTCAATTAGATTTACCATCACTCGAAACAAGTTATCTTGATTTCCAGGTATTTTTGGTAAATCTTTTTTCGTTGTCACTACAATTCTTTTTCCTTGGTTATTAGCTCTCAAGCTAGTAGCTTCACAAGCAGCCGTTATGATTTTCCCAGGATCAACATATCCTTTAATTTTTCTCTTTTCTTTGGCTTCAACAAGTGACAGAGATAATAGATCAGAAACCAAATTAGTCATTCGGTCTGCTTCTTTTCCAATTACATCTAAGAATTTTTCTCTCTTATCAAGGTCATCACCGGCAGGACCTTTAAGAGTTTCTACAAAACCAAGTATGGATGTTAATGGTGAACGCATTTCATGACTAACATTCGAAACAAAATCTGTACGCATCATCTTTGCTTCTGAAAGTGGTGAAAGGTCACTTAAGGTTACGATAGCCAGCTTAGTATTATCTATTTCAAGGTCCCTGATATTGACCGCAACCTCAGGTCCCTTATTAGTTCTATAACGCATTTTTTCAAATTCTATCTTTCCAGTTTTAATGCATTGAAGAATTTGATTTGATATCCTTTTTTTTGAAAAAATTTTCTCGGCACTAGTATTGGTTTCGAGATTAGGAATAAAATTTCTAGCTGATTGATTAAAATATTTTAATCTAAGAGAATTATCAAAAACTAAAACTGGCATTCCAATGGATTCTATAAATGCGTTAATATTCGTTACTAATTCTTTCTGCATAATTATAGAATATCATGTAGGAAAGCTTGCGCAAGAAATTGTCAAGATAGTCTGAAAACAACTTTGCTGATACTTATGATTATAAAGTATTATAATCAAAGTATTTTGTTTTTTGTCGATTTTTACAGGTAATATTATTATGAACATATTTATGAATAAAAAATATCTCGCAGAATTTCTTGGTACATTTTTCCTCCTAGCAACAGTAGTTGGATCAGGGATTATGGCAGACAGGTTGTCATCAGGAAATGAGGGGCTTGCTTTATTAGCAAATTCAATTGCAACAGGTTGTATATTATATGTAGCAATAAATATTTTTATCCCAATTTCTGGAGCCCACTTTAATCCAGTTGTATCTTTAATAATGTTACTAAAGGACAAAATAACCTATCAGCAAGCTATCATTTTTATGGCTCTACAAATTTTAGGAGGGATTTTAGGTGTTTGGGTTTCCCACTTTATTTTTGAACTTCAGATTCTGCAACTTTCATCTAACGAAAGAACAGGTATTTCTCAATATTCTTCCGAATCCTTGGCAACTTTTGGGCTTCTTCTCGTGATTATAATTGGAGACAAATATAGTCCCAATAAACTTCCATCATTAGTAGCCTTATATATTACTTCTGCGTATTGGTTTACTTCCTCAACTAGCTTTGCAAATCCTGCAGTTACTATAGCTAGAACTTTGAGTGATACATTTTCTGGAATTAATTATGCCGATACGATTCCTTTTATAATTTTTCAAATATTAGGTGGTCTATTAGCTTTATGGATAACAAACTTTCTTATAGAAAAAGAATAAAGGCCTTTGGCCAAGATCATTAATATTTATAATTTTAAATCATTATACACTGGGCATTAAAATTGTTTAGAGTTTCAATAAATGTAATCTTTTTTGAATTTCTTAAACTTGGCCTTTATTCGTTTGGGGGACCTACCGCTCATGTAGGGTTTTTTAGGCAAAAATTTGTCCTAAAAGAAAAATGGTTAACAGAAAATCAGTACATGGAAATCGTTTCCATATGTCAATTCCTGCCGGGACCTACTTCCAGCCAAATAGGCTATACCATTGGTCTATTAAAAGGTGGTAGCAAAGGCGGTTTGGCTGCTTGGTTAGGCTTTACCCTCCCTTCTACTCTTTTAATGATTTTAGGGGCATTTTTTTTAATTGAAATAACAAACATATTGAGTGAAGAAAGCCTCTATGGATTACTACAAGGTTTTGCTAGTGTGGCCACTCCAGTTGTTGCTATGGCTCTCTTAAGTATGCAAAAAGCATTCTGTTTTAGCTTCAAGAGAATTCTAATTACACTTTTTTCCACTTCCTTTTTATTTTTTTTTGAATTTCCCATGGAACAAGTTTTCATAATTTCATTAGGTTTCATTATTGGAATTTACCTAAAATTAGGTTCAAAAAAGTCAGATCAAGTTGACTATCTTCAGAGTAAAAATAATAACCTATTAATAGCAGCTTCTTTGGTGCTTTTTGTTTCATTTATCATTTTAGTAATTTTACCAATCATTATTCCAAGTGAGAAAAACACTGTTTTGAATTATCTTGCAGGTTTTTACAAAAGCGGTGCTCTAGTTTTTGGAGGAGGGCATGTCGTATTACCTTTCTTAGAAAAAGCATTTGTTCAAACAGGTTTCATATCAGAAGAAATGTTTGTTGGTGGTTATGGAATGGTTCAAGGAGTCCCGGGGCCTTTATTTAGTTTTGCAGCCTACCTGGGTGCAATCCTAGGGCTTTCATCAGGTAATGCCCTCATTGGAGTAGCATTTGGCCTTATCTGTGTATCTATTATTTTCTTACCAGGTTTGGTTATCATGCCAATAGTTCTAAATTACTGGTCCCATATTAAAACTATAACTTGGATAAGAGATGGCCTAGGTGGGGTAAATGCATCTGTTGTAGGCCTTCTCCTTTCCGTGTTTTTAAATCCAATGTTAATGAACTATCTTGCAAATCCAAAAGGTCTAATTTTAGGTTTTCTTAGTTGTATTTTTATATTTTTTTCAAAAATGCCAACTTGGTTAATTGTAATGATAATGGGACCTGTAGGATTAACAATATATTCTTTTTATTAACTAAAGTTCCAATAAAAGATTTTTTATGAACATTTTTCCGTTTTGATATATTGATTAGAATTAATTGTTTTCCTGGTCCATAGAGCACGACTATTAGATTATAAATACGGGTTAAATTAATGCTAAAAAATAACTATTCTATTACCTGGTTACCTATTGGGAGAGAAAGTAAATTGTTTGGGTTAAGCCATTGCCCAGGAAAAAATTTTAATCCCCGTGTGAGATTAAATACGCTTGAAAAAGATGGCGAGTTTATAAAATCAAATGGTGTTAAAGTGATAGTTTCTTTGCTCACGGATCAAGAGATAAAAAACCTTGGTATAAAAAATTTTGACTCCATTTGGACTCAATTAGATATAGAGCATATAAAATTCCCTATAAGAGATCTAAGCAGTCCCAACAAAAGTCAGCTAAGCGACTTTGACGGACTGATCAAAACTATTGTATCATATGTACATCAATATAAACCCGTCTTAATACACTGCAACGCTGGTTTGGGTCGTTCAGGATTGGTAGCGGCAGTGGTATGCAAGGAACTAAAAATACCAAATGTAATTGATTTTGTACGATCTTATAGAAAAGGGACGATAGAGACTGAAGAGCAGGAAATTTTTATAAATAATTGGAAATTAATGACAGGATTTTCCCAAGGCCTTTAGACGCCAGTAGTTATATGGTAAAGGAGTTAAGAAACCCGCTATTAGCATTATGGGTATTACCCAAATCACTAATTTAGCCTCTCCTACAAGAATAAAATCTACTAGGTTCATACTCACTTCCATACTGACCATAGATATTAGAGACATTCCAAGGCTTGTTTTAATTGCATCGCTTAATGGCATTTGACGACATAGAATTATGGTCTCTAATATTACTGAAGTGATAATACCGTTAATAATTGCTAAGGAAAAGATTGCCAAAGGTGGCCAAGGGATTTCAGTAAATTGAAAGAATGCTATTGTGCCAAAATCACCAATAGCGCAACCTATCAAACACCATAAAGTATTATAGCTGGCGGTCATCCAGGTTTTTTTACATTTCCAAGAAAAATCTGCCTTTGACTTAATAGAAGCTGAAATCATTTGACCCAAACCCTTTCACTGTCTTATATAAAGTCTCCCGTAAGTGGAAGGTCAAGAGGTTTAAAAAATGAATATAGGTACTGCTGCCAAGAAATCCGGGCTGTCTGTAAAAACAGTCCGTTTTTATTCAAATATTGGGCTTATTTCGCCTGATAAAAGTTCTGATTCAAACTATAGAATTTACTCAAATCAGGATGTGGAAAAATTATTATTTGTTGGTAAAGCAAGAAAATTTGATTTTTCTATCGAAGAATGTCGTGAGTTACTGAGTCTTTATGAAAATAAAGACAGACCGAGCAGTGAAGTGAAGAAAATCACCATCAAGAAAATTAAAGAAATAGAACAAAGAATGTCAGAATTAGACTCCCTCAGGACCGAACTCAAAAGAGTTTCAAAAAACTGTCATGGAGATCAAAGACCTGATTGCCCTATTATCGGTTTTCTGGCTGAAAAAAAGTAGGAATTAAGAATTATAGAAGTTATATCCCCTCTAAAACGATAAAATTTCCTACTGAATTCTCTAACCTAATCTTTGCTACTTCCTTGTATTCAGGACTTTCCAGCCATTCTCTTACTATTTTCATGCTAGAAAACTTAATCAAAACAATTCTTGTAGGTTTCCATAGGTCATCTAGCACAACATCCATTTTGCCCCCCCTAGTAAGATACTCACCACCGAACTTCTCAATTAAAGGTTTAGCAAGACCTTTATATCTCTCATAATTTTCGAAGTTCGTGATCTTCACATCTACCAAAACATAAGCTGGTTTTTCATCTGACATTTCAAGCCTCGATTTTCTTTTGTTGCAAAGTATTTTGTCTAAATCTATTTTGCTATCTATACATTAGAATTCAACAAGATTCTTTTATTTCGCAACCTTTATTTTTAAATTACATACAAACACATGATAGACCTCCGAAGCGACACTGTTACCAAACCATCTCAAGGTATGAAAAAAGCTATGTATGATGCTGAGGTAGGTGATGATTGTTATGGTGATGATTCCACGATTAATGAATTAGAGCATGAAGTAGCGCAACTACTAGGCAAAGAAAAAGCTGTATTCATGACGAGCGGGACCCAAAGCAATTTGTCTGCCGTGTTATCTCATTGCGGAAGAGGTGAGGAGATAATCGTGGGTTTTCCTTATCATATAGCCCAGGACGAAGCAGCCGGAGCCTCGGTCCTTGGCGGCGTTGCTATGACTACACTTGAAGTGAATGATGATGGATCAGTTCCAGAAGGATCTATTAAAAAAGCTGTTAAACCAGAAGATTTACATTGCCCTATTTCAAAACTTTTTTGTATGGAAAACACATGTTCCGGAAAAGCTATAGATTTAAGAAAATTACGAACAAACAGGTCAGAAGCAAAAGAGCTTGATCTGAAGGTTCATTTAGATGGAGCTAGATTTTTTAATGCTGTGGAAGATTTAAAGTGTAACCCAAAAGATTTAGCTGGCTGCGCAGATAGTGTATCTATTTGTTTTTCTAAAGGTCTGGGTGCTCCAGCGGGTTCAATACTTTGCTTTCCTAAAGATATGGAACAAAAAGTACGCAGACAAAGAAAAATACTCGGTGGGGCTTTGAGACAAGCTGGCGTTCTTGGTGC
>Ga0163179_10001351_pt1 | contig 17487 bp, 13 predicted proteins | sample AtlANTMetagenome_FD_109643 | JGI IMG/M metagenome (GOLD analysis project Ga0163179, IMG submission 109643) | Marine eukaryotic phytoplankton communities from the Atlantic Ocean - Atlantic ANT 2 Metagenome | ecosystem: Environmental > Aquatic > Marine > Oceanic | place: North Atlantic Ocean... | reverse complement strand
TCGAAGACGCCGTAGTAAAAAATAAACAGTCCGCCAAGACCCAGTAGGGCGAGGCCCACAACGGTCATTCCCATGACTGCGCCACCGGAGAAGGCAACGTTCAGCGCGGGAGCCAGCCCCTTTGTGGCGGCTTGCGTGGTGCGCACGTTGGCGTCGGTCGCAACCTTCATGCCGATGTATCCAGCGAGTGCTGATGCGAAGGCACCAACCACGAACGAAAGCGCGATCAGGGTACTTGCATTTTCCCCGCCTCGATCGCCGGTGTTCGCTACAAAGAGGAGTCCCGCCACGAAAACCACAAAGGCCGAGAGGACCTTGTACTCGGTTTTCAAGAAGGCCATTGCGCCGTCTTGAATCTGGCCAGCAATCTCTTGCATCCGCTCATCGCCTGGATCTTGCTTCTTGACCCAAGCAGCTTTGATAAAGGCGTAGACAAGCGCAAGGGCGCCTGCGGCTGGAACGACATAATAAAGGGAGTTCACTTTCTACACTCCATAGGCCACTTGGGCCTGGAAAGATTGCGAGCGGTCTTGACCAGCTGTGGTGGGCTGAGCAGTCTTCTCGCGGACATGAAATTGGTTCATTGCGGCCTCTAGGCCGTGTTCGATAATCGTTTCGACAGCATTGGCAGCATGACTGATATGGCTGTCCAGTTCAGCAGCCTCGCTCGCACTCCAGCGACCAAGGACATAATCTGCGGTTTCCCAACCCTCTGGGGGGCGCCCGACACCAAACCGAACCCGGGCGTATGCATTGCTACCCAAGTGCTTGTGGATATCTCGGAGCCCGTTGTGGCCTCCGTGTCCCCCACTCTGCTTGATGCGAATGGTTCCGAATGGAAGGTCGACCTCGTCATGAATCACGATCAGGTTCCCGGCGTCGCCGCCGAAGTAATCGAGCAAGCCTCGGAGAGGGGCTCCAGACCGATTCATGAACTTTTGAGGTTTGGCCAAATGAACTTTGTTGTTTCGAATCAAGGCGTCGCCAGACGAGCTGCCGAAGCGGTCCTTCTTCAAGGTACCGTCCCAGCGGCGCACCAGTTCGTCGACCACAAGAAAACCCGCATTGTGGCGGGTCGTCTCGTAGCGAGAGCCAGGGTCGCCTAGTCCAGCGACAAGATTCATGGCTATTCTGCCGCCTCTTCGCTTGCTTCTTCGCCGGCCTCAGCCTCAGCCTCAGCCTCAGCCTCGCGTGCGGCGCTCTTCTTGCCCATACAGGTGACGAGGTTCGTGCCCGCGTCGATTGCAAGGCTCACGCCTTTCGGAAGGTCAACATCCCCCGCGCGAACAAACTGCCCGACTTGAAGGTCATCAACGTTGATCACAAACTTCTCGGGAATGTCGCCGGGTTTTGCAGCGATGCGGAGTGTCCGCCTAAGGAAAGCCACACGACCACCGAAGGTCTCACCAGCTGCTTTGCCCTCGATACGAACAAGCACCTCGACGGCCACTTCTTCATTGACGTTGACTTCGTAAAAGTCAATGTGAAGCAATTCGCGCGAGACAGGGTGCTTTTGGGCGTTTTTCACCAAGCACGTGTGGGTCTGACCGTTGATCTCAAAGCTGACCAACTGGTTCGGGTTTCCTGACCGGCGAAACATCAATTGAAGTTCGTTGGGATCCACGGTGCAGTGCGCGGCTTCCTCGCCTGCTCGGTAGATGACTGCTGGGACTCTGCCGGCGGCCCGAATTTTACGAGCTGCACCTTTTCCAAGGTCCTCGCGAATCTCTGCTTGTACAGTTTTGGCGTCCATTTGGGATTCCGTAAGCGGCGGAATCCAGTCGCACGCGAAAAAGGTATCTGGTTTTGGTTCACAGAAGAGTGAACCGTTCCTCATGCCCTGGACTCTGGGGCCGCTTTTCTGCAGCCCGGCTGGGGAACTCTTCTTTGTCTTTGCGCACCGCGCTTTAACTAGAAGCGGCCGCTAAGTAGCGACTCTGCACTTGCCTGTCAAGCCTCAAAGCTCAGAGAAACAGGCGAGAGACAGAATCGGCCTCATGGACCGACCGTATGGCTTTCCCAAGCAGGTCAGCGATAGACACGACCTTAATTTTGCCCATCTCCTTTGCTTCTTTTGACAGTGGGATGGTATCGGTGACGATAATCTCCTCAATCGGACTGTCACCCAGGCGTTCGACTGCAGGACCGGACAGGACAGGATGAGTCGCCACAGCCACGACGGACTTGGCCCCGTTCTCGACCAACGCGCGTGCGCCGGAGGTGAGTGTCCCGGCGGTGTCGATCATGTCGTCAACCAGCACGCATCGCTTGCCTTTGACATCACCGATGATGTGCATCACCTCGGATTCATTGGGCTTCGAGCGTCGCTTATCAATGACGGCCAAGCTCGTTCCAAGACGCTTTGCGTAAGCTCGGGCACGTTCGGTACCGCCAGCGTCGGGTGTGACCATGACGAGGTCGACAGGATCCTTGGCTACCGTTTCCTGTAAGTACGGCACCAAGTTTTTCGAACCGTACAGGTTGTCCACGGGTTGATTGAAGAAGCCTTGGATTTGTCCCGCATGGAGGTCAATCGTCAACACGCGGTTCATACCAGCAGCTGTCAGGAGGTCTGCGACCAGCTTGGCGGTGATGGGGGCGCGGGGCGCCACCTTGCGATCTTGTCGCGCGTATCCGTAGTACGGGATCACCGCGGTGATTCGTTCGGCACTCGCCCGCTTGCACGCGTCCGCCATGATCAGCAGTTCCATTAAGTGTTCATTGGCTGGACTACACGTCGATTGGATCAGGAAAACGTCCCGACCACGCACATTGTCGGAGATTTCCACCTGAATCTCGCCGTCTGAGAAGCGATTCACCTTCGCCTCGGACACTGGAAGCCCTTGATGACTTGCAATCTTTTCGGCCAAATCCGCGTTGGCGTTTCCCGAAATGAGCTTAATGGCTCCGATCATCGGCACAGGCATCTCCCTTGGTGAGGTACCAGGGGGGTTGGGGCGGCAGGGATCGAACCTGCGAATGGCGGGATCAAAACCCGCTGCCTTACCACTTGGCGACGCCCCAGAGACCACTGGTCTCGCTGGACTTTAACCATGCCGTGCTACCTCGCAATAAAGAGTTCTCTTTATACTGGCGATCTGAGCTTGCGAACCGCGTCCCGCAAGCCATCTAGGGTAAGCGGAAACATTGGAAACACATCCCCGATTGCTTCAACAGTGGGGTGTTTCCAGTAGCGTTCGGGGTCTGGATTGAGCCAAACCGACGCTGGGGCTTTGGCCCGGATCCGCCGCAACCAGTCAAGCCCGCAAGGTGCGCTCGGCACGTAGGACGAAAAGAGTTCCCAAGGCGCCATTGCTGCATCTCCCACGAAGAGTACGCGATGGGTCCTGCGGATATTGTGGATCACCTCCTCCGTCGACACGGTGTCCCACTGGTCGTAGTCTCGGTATAGTTTGCGGTAGACACAGTTGTGGAAATGCCACACATCGAGGCTCTTGAAGTGCTGGAGGTCTTTGGCAGCGGTAAAGAGTTGGGTCACTGCCTGGGCGTGTGGGTCCATTGAACCACCGACATCTAAGAACAACGCGAGTCGGACCTTATTGGCCCGCTCCCGCTCGAAGACGAACTCAATATCCCCAGCATTATTCGCGGTTTTCTGAATCGTGCCATCCAAATGGAGGGCCTCTTCCCCTTCCCGCTCCAAGTTCCTTAGCGCTTTAAGTGCGATTTTATAATCTCTTAGAGAAAGGGTCTTGTCTGTGCGGTACACGCCCCAGTTCATCGACTCTGGAAGCCGGATACCGTTGCGATTTCCCGGCGTGCGACCGAGTGCGACCCCTTGATTTGCTCGGCCTCCTGCGCCATAGGGCGAGGTGCCTCCGGTACCTACCCAGCGATTGCCGCCCTCGTGCCGCTTTTCCTGTTCCTCCAGTGTCTTTCGAAAGTCCTCTAAAAGATCCAGGAGCTTGTCATAGTTGTGCTCACCTGCTGCTCGAAGCTCCTCCCAAGCCTTTGGGTTTTCAAGGTAGGCGGCCAAGCTTTCCTTGAGGCTCTCCGACACCTCATGCCCTGCCATCGCACTCTGAAAAGCTTCTTCGTACTGTTCAAAGTGAGCCTCCGAGTGCACCAGGAGGGCGCGACCCAGCCAGAAGAACTCATCTACGGTTGCAGCAAGTCCGCCTTTTAGTGCCTTTTGGAAGGCCATCCACTCCTGTAGGCCGACCTGTACGCCTTGTCCTCGTAGGTGGTAAAGGAGGGGCTCAAACACTAGGCCCGCCCTGTGATCGCGCGTAAATCCTCTTCCTGCTTGAGCAGCACACCAGCGAAAGGAAATGCGCTAAGAATTGTCTCCGCAGCGACCCCCGAGCCCGCCAGCACATTGAGCCAGTCGATGAACTCCGATGTGGATGGTTTTTTGCGCAGTTTGTCTTGACGTCGGATTTGGTAGAAACGCTGCATTGCAGCCTCGAGCAGATCGTCATTGATTTGAGGGTGGTGCACGGCGACGATGTCGCGGAGAATCTCTGCTTTGGGGAAGGAGATGAAGTGGAACACACAGCGCCGGAGGAATGCGTCTGGGAGTTCTTTTTCTGCATTGGACGTAATGATGATGACGGGCCGGTGTGTTGCGCTGATCGTTTCGTTGATCTCCGGCACATCAAAAGCCATTTCGTCCAATTCCCGAAGCAGGTCGTTGGGAAATTCGATGTCACCTTTGTCGATTTCATCGATCAGCAGTACAGCACGCTTGTCGGATTGGAATGCCTGACCGACCGGCCCCATTTTGATGTATCCGCGAATATCCGAGACATCACCCTCGCCGAAGCGAGAATCATTGAGTCGCTGGACGACATCGTAGGTATACAGCCCATCGATGGCCTTGGAGGTCGACTTCACGTGCCATGTGATAAGTGGCATGCCTAAGCTTTCCGCTACAGCGTGAGCGAGCATGGTTTTGCCCGTCCCTGGTTCACCTTTTACCAGTAGCGGACGCTCAAGTGCTATCGCCGCATTGACGGATGAGATCAACCCGTCTTCTGCCACGTAGGTGCTGTTTGATTGAAAACTTTCAAAAGCGGTCATGTTTTGCTCCTACAGTCCGATAGGAAATAGCGCGGCCAGGCTTTTCTGGCCGGTACCTACTGCGGCATTTTTCCGCAGTCTCTCATTGAGAGTAGGAGTTATTTTGGAGAGAAATCTTGCGGTTCTCATCGATTTTGAGAACATCGCTGCTGGCGCTGAACGCGAAAAATTGGGCCGAGTCAATGTGGAACTCATCATCAATCGGCTCAAGGAGAAAGGGAGAATTTTGGTCTCTCGTTCCTACGCGGATTGGGGCCGGTTTGCGAAATACAAACAACAATTGCTTCGAGAAGGCGTGAACCTTTTCGAGCTTCCTTCCCATGGTATGGGAGACAAAAACCGGGCAGACGTTGCCCTCGTTGTCGACTGCATGGAGTTGGCGTACACCAAACCCTATGTGGATACATTCGTTCTCGTCTCGGGGGATTCGGACTTCACACCGCTGATTACGAAGCTCAAAGAGCTCAATAAGCGTGTGATCGGCTGTGGCACCCGTGGGGGCACCTCTCGACTGATCGTCGAGGCCTCCGACGAGTTCATCTACTACAACTCCCTTGTAAAGGAGCGCTCTGGGCGTCGCCGGGCAGCAGCCCCGAAAAAGCCGGAGCAGGAACAGGAGGAGCCGCGCAAGAATGATACTCTGACGGTCGAGTCAGCAAAAGAGTTGCTTCTCGAAACCCTCGACGGCCTCCAGCGAGACCGCCCCCAGCCCGTACATGCGTCTGTCCTTAAAGAAGCGATGCTTCGAAAAGACCCTGGTTTCAACGAGGCTGATCTCGGATACCGCAGCTTTGCGAAATATATTCAAGCGCTTCAAAAGGCGGGCGACATCCGTATCGAACGCGACCGCCAAGCAGGTGGCTATCGTGTGGACCAGCCGGGCTCGGATGATGAGGTGGTAGAGCCTCCTCGCGCGGGCATCGAATTTGGCTTTGATGGGCGGACTCAAGAGCTCTATCAAATGCTAAAAGACGACGGCATGGAGCCACTCAATCCGGAAGCGCGTACTGCGGTGATTCGGGCCTTCATCTCCAATGTCACCCAGCGTGCTGCGCGAAACAAGCGTGCCACTGTGCAGTGGGTCGCTCAGGACGTGAGTAAGCAAATCCGCTCAGACCACCCGGGCATGACGAATCGCCAAGCGCGTGCCGTGCTTCGTGGTTTGCAGCAGACGGGGCTCTTGGTCCATTCGGATGGCGACCCAGTGCGCTCTTCGATTGCCCCATTCCAACTCAGTGATGACAACGAAGACCGCCTTGGGCGAGCCTTAGAGTTGGAGTATCTAAAGCAGCTCGCCGGGCATGGTGTCGACCTCGCCGGTGAGATGGACGCAATCGGCACCTTGCTTCTTTCCGAAGAGGAGGGCGCGAACTATCTGGAGGGCATGCTGGCCGTAGTCAGTGATGACCTGGAACAGACTCGCGTCGAGGAGTAACTCAACCGGCACTGGCTTGGGCCGTCGGCCCGAGCTAGTGTCGCTGTGGAGTACTTGCAGATGCCTCGAATTCACAATGGTCCGATTGAGCGTGCGCTTGTCGTTGAGAACCCCCACCCTTCCATAAAAACACTCTTAGAAGAGCGTGGTGTTGCAGTGGAATGGCTGGATGCGTCGCCTTCTGAAGAGGAACTGATCCGCCATATTCAGGCCGGCAATCACCAGGTGCTGTTTAAGCGGTCGCGCGTTCCAGTCTCCCGTCGGGTGGTTGAGGCTTGCCCTAGCCTTCTCGCTATCCAGTTGTGCTGTATTGGCGATGATTCGGTGGACAAGCAGGCCTGTGCAGACGAGGGCGTGCTCGTCTTCAATGATCCGGTGTCCAATGGCCGTTCGGTTGTGGAATTGGTGATCGGTCAATTGATTGGTCTATCGCGTCAGTTGTTCGAGACCTTTGACGCCACCCACCAAGGGATTTGGCAAAAAACCGCTGTAGAGCGCTACGAGATCCGCGGAAAGATGTTGGGGGTCTATGGTCTCGGTCGCATTGGCCGTGGCACGGCTCGCGCGGCGGAAGCGTTGGGTATGAACGTCCAGTTCTGGGACAATCGTGAAGTGGCTCAAGAGGTGGGGCAAGAGATGGGCTGGGTGCTCGCAGAATCTCCTGAAAAGCTCTTCGCCTCTTCTGACGCGGTAACCATGCACGTATCGGCCGCCGACACCCATGGGTCCAGCAATGAAGATCTTCTGCCCCGGAAGTTGCTGGAGACGCTTGGGTCGGAGCGTCCGGAGAATAGCCCACGCATTTTCATTAATGCTGCTCGAGGCCTCTTGTTCAAGCCCGAGTGGCTCATTGACGCCGTGCGCGGAGGTCAGATTCGCCGTGCTGCTGTGGATGTCTACCCGAATGAACCTGGAAACAATACCTCCGGGTGGAACAACCCCTACGCTGGAGAGCCGCGAATCGCGACAACGCCGCACATTGGGGCAGCCACCCAGGAAGCCCAGCCGCGAATCGCACGCCGGGTATGTCAGACCCTTCGCGCTTATTCGGAATTTGGTGCCGTACGCGACTGTGTGTTTTCTCCGAGAACGGTGATTAGCATGACCGACGAGTTGCCCGGCCGTGCTCTGCTCTTTGTCGTCCATGCGACCACACGGGGAACGAAAAGGGCATTGGATGACTCAATTTATGCCGCCCAGGCCGACAACCTGCGTTCCGCACATCGCGATTTTCCACGCTGGGGAATTGCTTTGGATGTGAACCTTCTTGACCGGCCGCTCACGGCACAGCAGTTGGAGACACTGGTCCAAAGGATGCAAACCGAAACCGGCGATCCGAATGCGGTGCGACTTGTGCGCCAGGTCGTAGGTGATTCGCGCTAAGGTAGACCCATGTTCGCTGGTCTATTTTTACTTCTCTCGTGCCAGGCACCCGACAATGTGGTCGACGACCGGACTGCTTGGGCGTCTTGGACGGTGGCGGATGTAGGCCCCTATGAGGCCGGGTATCGATCTTGGACGCACAGCTATGAGCCAGCGCTCCAATTAGGCCCCGAGTTTGTCGCCGACTTTGCGGGAACTCGCGATATTCAACTCAATGTTTGGTATCCCACCGAGGATAGCGACGGCCCACCTGCCGCGTATTTGTCGGGTTTGTATTTGGATGATGCGGCGATACTGGATGCAGTAGCAGCCAGTCCAGCACACATCGCAGGGTATCCGCTCATGGTGTACTCCCACGGTGACATGGGGTTTGGTGGTGACAGTGCGGCCATCTCTCGTTTCTTTGCGAGCCATGGTTGGGTTGTACTGGCGCCGGACCATACGCAGAACACATTGATTGACACGGTCCAGCCCCGTCCGACGGACCACTATGTACATCGACCTTTAGATATTGGAGCTGCCGTAGACGCCATTGCCGCGCTTGCGGATGTCGATCCACTGTCTGAAGTGGATACGCGTTCATATATGGTCACCGGTCACAGTTTTGGCTGCTATGCGGTGTGGGCCTCGGCAGGGGCACATTACGACGAGGCAGCGCTAGACGAGCACTGCGGCTCACTGGAGGAGGGCGACTGCACGGCGTCACAGAAGGCCGCACTTGTATCCGGAGCGCTGGCTGACCCGCGAGTGGTGAGTGCTGTCACTATGGGCGGGTCCATTCGGCGTGGGTTTTTTGGGCAAGACGGACACCGGGGCGTGTCCTCTCCCCTATTACTGATGAGCGGAACCGAGGATAACCACGGCATTCCAGAATCCTGGGAAGGTCTACAAGACATGGCGGAAGTCGCCTGGCTTGAGTTGGTGGGTGGCTGCCACCAGAGTTTTGCTACTGGCATTTGCTCTTCTCTGGAGCCCAGTGTCGGGTTTGGGTTGATTGGTGCCTACTCTCTTGCCTGGGGCCGCCGGGACGTTCTAAACGACGAAACGGTGGACGTACGGGCCCTTTTGGAGGGAGAACAAAGTATCTCGGACAAGGCGATTTATTCTACGCCGCCGCCCACCAGGTAGATTGCTGCGGCCTGAAACTCTAGGCCCGCTGACATCTTGGCACACTGGCCGTTTTCATCTTCAAGGTCGAGCCCAAGTCCCAAAATGCTGTTCACCAAGTCGGCCACATCACTGTCGACGCCGCCCGACGAGTTGAGTATCTCCGTAATCTCTTCCTGATGAAGCCCGCCTGTGAAGAAGCCTTCAGCGGCGCCGTCTTCGGCAAAGCGTAACTGAAGTCCCCCATCGCGCATATTGAGTTCAAAGTTTGCATCGAGTAGCGAGACGGGCACGTCCAGATTGAGTGGCCGGGCATCCAGTACGCCGTTTACGATTTGAACACTCTGGACGGTGGTCTCCGGAAGGTCTGCTCTGAGCAGCGTCTGCCCTGCAAGTAAGCCGCCGTCCGTACCTAACAGCGGCTCGCCTTCTGCTTGAAGAAAGGTGACATCTACACAATCGTCGTCGACCAGTGAGTCCACGCCTTGGATTTCTACGGCCAACAACACCCGGCCTTCGATGATCGCTTCGTTGATGTAGCCTCCGACAACCTTTGCCTCCGAAGCCTGTAGCGCAGGAATCAAGTAGGACAAGCCGTTGTCGATACCTGACGCACCCTCTGGATCGGTCAGGTCGTCGACGCGACAGACCGGGTCGTCGGTTCCGTCAATGTCGTAACCAAGGCTAATCCCGTCCTCGGAGCGCATATAGCCCATCGAGGTGACAACGTAGTGGAGCGTAGCGCCACTCTCTCCGCAGTCGTTTTGCTCAGGCTCGGGTGCGCATCCGAATCCCAAAGCGATGATCCACCAGTTTCGGTTCATGCCACCACCTCGGTCACTTCATCCTCTGAAAAAGCATCATCGGTTCCGAACGAGGACACATTCATTCCCACCGAACGCTGGACACCGATAAGCACCTTGGTGACGCTTTCTTGTGAAAAGCTACGGTGGTGAGTGCCCATCTTGAAGTAGCCATCCCCGCCGCCGGCCAATACTATTGGCAGGTCGTCGATCGAGTGAGTCTGGCCACTTGAGTGCTCACTGCAGCACAGAATTGAACAATGGTCCAGGACTGTACCATCGCCTTCCTCAATCGCATCGAGCTTGTCGAGAAGTGTGGCGAACTGGTCGACGCAGTATTTGGTGATGGCGTTGACTTGGGGTTGCTCACCTGGCTCGTCGTGGGTCAACTCGTGGTGACCGGTTCTGGCGTCTGGAAAGAGCACATTGTCCACAGGGTCGGTGAGATAATGCGAGAAAACACGTGTCTGATCGCACGCAATGGCCATGGCAAGCATTCCGCACATTGCTTCATTACGGGCAGCAATCTGAGGCCGCCCCCCGACATCCGAAAAATCAGCGTTCGGTGCCGTCGCCCGAACACAGGCCTCAAGGTTCGGTGGATCTTCTTCTAAGCGTGCGAGTCGCCGTTCAATTTCCCGCAGACCTTCCGTATGCTGCTCGAGCCGCACACGATCGGCACTCGATAGCCGGCCACTCAACGACTGGATGTCCTCCATCACAGCATCAAGAGCGCTTCTGCGCAAGCCGAGACGTGGGTCGACTATCCCCTCTCCTCCTGGCTCTACAAAAGTGGCGCCGAACAATCGCTCGTACAGCATATAGGGGTCGTTTTCCGGCGGATTCCGACTGAAGGGACCATTAAAGCTGAGCCCGGACACGTTTGAGGCTCCAGTCTGGATCGAACGGTACAGCGTCTCTCCGCCAATGCTTTGCGCTACCACCTGGTCGATCGAGGGTGTGGGGAAGGTCCAGTCGTCGGACTCTTCGAGCATTGGTGCGGCGCTTAGCACGCCTGCTGCGCCGGAGATGTGCGGCCGCGTGTTGGGCACTTTGGCAGAATAGCCAGACAGGACCGTCAGCTTCTGACGATGCCGTGCGAGGCCTTCCAATTGTTCCGAAAGGGTGTAGTCTTCGCCCGTGTCGGGCGGTACCCACTTAGACGGGAGTACACCATTGCCCCAGTAAAACAAGCCGAAACGCGTGGGGAAACCGCTGGGTCCCGAGGCATGAGCCCGAGGAAGGCTACCGCTCAAGCTCTCCAACCAAGGAAGCCCGATCGTTACAGCGCTGCCCGCGAGTAGGCCGCGAAGGAAATGCCGACGACTACTCATTGGTTCCTCCTTCCAGCGCTGCCACGCCCATAAAACTGGGATGAATCACAATATCTCGAATCAGTTGCTGGATGCGGTACCCGGAGTTGCTAAATCCATCCGAGTGCCAATCCATCACCTCCCGGTCCTCCCAGACTGGAATCCGATGGTTCGCATGGCCAAATAAGTTGTCGGATAGGCAGGGACCTAAGTCACGGTGTAGGGCCAGACGGCCTGCGAGTTGCCATGCATTATTGAACTTCGTCCCGTCGAGGTCACCACTGGGGTCGATTGTGGCTCCATTTTCACTACTCCGCCAGCGGGCGATGCCGTCAAAATTCTCCAACCCGAGCCCAATGAGATCCGTAATCTCGTGACAGGCCGCACAACTGGGATCGCTGAGGTGCTTCTGCACCCGCTCCCGCATGGTGCGAAGCTCTTCTGTCGATTCAGGAATGGAGGTGTTTACGCCAGCTGGCGGTGGCGGGATCGTGTGGCAGAGCACTTTTTCGCGAATAAAAACACCGCGGAGCGTCACTGAGCTGGACACCGCGTGTGCGTTGAGTGCCAGAAAGCTTGCGTGGCCCAAAAGTCCCCGGCGTCCCGATTCCTCCGGGAGCTCGACCCAACCAAAGCCATCAAGAGACGGTGCTTCGACATCATAAATGGCGGCGAGTCGTCGATCAATCCAGGTCGTTCGCGTGGTGAAGAGTTTCCGGTAATCCGTGTCTTCTTCCAAGACGATTCTTCGAATTACTCCAAGCGTTTCTTCTCTTGCTGCACCCGGAAGATCGGCACTCATGTGCTTGTAGATCAACGGGTCTTTGCTGATGTCATCGAGCTTATCGAAATCAAACAAATCGATAAAGAAGGCATCGATGCCCTGCTCAAAGCGCTCATCGGCCATCATTCGATCAATCTGGAGCCCATAGTTCTCGGGCATTGAGAGCTCGCCGTCTGCTGCCAAAGCGAACAGTTCTGCGTCGGGCATGGTGTTCCAGAGAAAATAGGAGAGCTTCGATGCCAGCTCAAACTCGGAAAGCGCTCCGTCACTACCCACTTCAGGCCGGTACAAAAAATAAGGAGACATTAAAAGCGTCGCGATGCCGAATTCCATCCCGTCTTCCACGTCGCCCAATGTTTCGGCGCTTAGACTAATGACGCCTTGTATCCTGAGGATTTCTTCATCAGAAAGCGGGCGCCGCCAAAGCCGCTCGCCTTGAATACGAAGGACCTCCTCGGAGCACCCGGATTCTGCGAGGTCACAGTGTATAAACGCTGCACGCTTGGCTGGATCGTCCATGACCTGTCGAGCGACTTGATAGGATGCGCCTTCATAGCGCTCAACCCCTAAAGGCGAAAGCGTCGACAGCCCAGCACCAATCGATTGAAAGCCGTCCACATCATCGACGTCTTCCAGATTGGATGGCAGGGCAACGTCCTCACCAAAGAGGTCCGCGATGGTGTTTCGGTATTGAGAATCCGTGAGGCGCACCAACGCAGGCCCATCAAAACTCGCTGCGGGACTCTCACCTCGTACCAGCGCAGTATCTGCGTCGTTTGGTGACTCTGAGCAGCCAAGAACAAGTGAAAGCAAAAGCATCGGTTCGAACCTTCAATGCTCCACCATAGCAGTGAGTTCGGCGATACAGAAAAGCTTATGGTGTGTTGTTCCGTTTTTCTACCATTTCAAGTCCGCGCTTGAGCCATTGACTGTTGGGATTTTTCTGTAGGAGCTGCTGGAAGAGATCTCCAGCTTCTTTGTGCTTCCCAGTCCACAAGAGAGCCCAGGCCTTCAAACCGTTTTCATCCTTTGTCTTTTGGAGAAAAGCGTTGTACGCCGCAACGGATGATGACTCTCCTTTTGTGGCTCGAATCCTTTCTGCCTGAAGAAATAAAAGCGGAGTGTAGCTGACGTCCTGTCGCAAAGCGTCCGCAATGATCCTGTCTCCAACGCTCTGCTCCCCCCGAAGGAACCAATGGCGAGATGCTTCGTACGCGCCCATCCCGTGTGCACCATGATTGATCGTCAGCGCTCTTGTGCGCGGGAGACTGCCGGCAATTCGAAACGCACGTTCTGCACTGCGCGGCTCAAGTGCGATTGCGGCCGAAAGCGCATTCGCGGCTCGCTGGTAATGCCCCTGAGCGACTGGGCTTCCTTTGGCCAGATAGGCCTGCGCCTTCGCAATATCCAGAAGTACCGCTGGATTGGTTGGCTGCAATACGAGGGCCTGGCGCTGTGCTGCATCGCTAGCAAAGGTCAATTCTTCCGCCGTATAGTTGGTCGGGGGAAGATGCCGGCTGAGCTGGGCCGCGCGGGCGAGCGCAATCGCAGCGCTGAGATATTCGTCGGCAGCAAGCCTTTGGTATGCAATCGCATGTCGTGCTGTATCGGCGGCATCTAAAAAGGCGTGAAAAGCCTTTTTTCGCTCTTGGTTTGCCAGCACGTTTTCAGCCCGCGCAATTGCGAGTCGGGCCATGCGGCGTCGGCCACCTGTCCGCTGTAAAGCCAGGTGAGCCTCAACACCGCCGGATAGGACGCTCGAGTCCTCCACCCGGCTTTGGGCGACCAAGAGTTTGTCGGTGCGAGCGTTGAGAAAATCCAGACCAACACTGTGAACGCTTACGAACAACATTCCGGCCAACACGATGTAGCTAAGAACGGACCGCTCTCCAGCCATCGGCGCTTTGGCCCCCGGCTTCTCCCCTTGCAAGAGAGCGAGCAGGAGGACAAAAACAAACAGGATTCCAGGTATTTGGAATGGGAAGTCTACAAGCGCATGCAAGAGTGCTGCACCGCTGCCGAGCGCAAGGGGCAAAGCGGGCTGGAGCTTGCTCGAGCTGAAACTTTGGCGGGCTGCCCTTGCGTAGCTCACAGTCAACAACACGATGAGGGGGGCACCAATCAGGATGCCGCCCTCGATGAGGGTTTGTAGAAAATCGTTATGCAAGTGCTCGAAATGAAAGGTGTATGGTGCTGTGTGTCCGAGCGAGGCCACACTTCCAAAGGCCCCCACCCCGGCACCGGCGAACAGAAAGCCTCGCCACTCACCCAGTGCGTGCCCGAGCGCATCGAACCGCCCTTGAAAGGATGGATCCTCGAATAGTGGCCCGTCGGTGCGTCCTGATGAGAAAAGCCACAAGAGCCCACACAAGGTAAAAGCCCCGGCAAAACCAAGCAGGGCCCGTGTGCGCGTCCCATTTTCACGACCGCGTGCCGCACGTACAGCGAAGAGTGCAACTGCTACTACACCCAACACAATTGCTGCTCTCGATTGACTCGCCAACAAAGCTGCGCCGCAAAGAACGCAACCAACAATTGAGGCTTTTTGTAACTGGTGTCGAAAGCGAAGTGCGGCACTACCCAAAGCACCAAGCCCAAGGAGCATCAGTGTTCCGAAGTGATTCCGGTTGACCAAGGTGCCGGTGGCCGATCCTCTGTAATGCTCCTTTTCGAACCACCCTAAACTGGTGCCGTCGATTTGGAGTAGGCCCCAAATTGCCTCCCCAACAAACAAGGCGCTGAGACCACACAACAACCAATTCGCAGCGCCGCCAGCAATGGCACGCGAACCAAGCGCCCATACACAAAATGCGGACAACCAAACCACCAACACCCAGCGTGTGCGGAACGGATCCAGTGATAATGGGCGGGCTTGGACCTTCACTGGGTCCGTAAAGGAGTCCTTAAAGACAACCGTATCGGGTGATTCGCCGAGTTCGACCTCGAGATCATGCAGGACAATTTGGTCCCAGTATGCGTCGGGTGCCTTTTGCACGACCGGTCCGAGTTCTTCATACAAGGCCTGCGTTCCGGGCGAGAGCATTGCGCGGGCCGGCGACGGCAGCGGTACCAACTGGATGAGTACGCCCAGTCCAAGAAAACACATGAGCCACTTGGTTGCTTTCTGCGGCCGGTGTAAAGGCCCGGCCAGGACCATCGAGAAGACTGAGAGGCCGACGATTCCCACGATGACCCAGCCTGTGTGCCGTGGATGCACGCCACCTTTCAAGGCGACGCAAATCGCGACCAGCAACAACAGGACGCTCGCTGTGCCCCTTCCTTTCACGCGCATAGGAGCCTATCCGACCTTTTTCCGCCCACCGAATCGGCTCTTGGAAGGCCCGGGTTCGTCGCCCTGGCCATAATAGGTGTAGTAATAGTAATAGCCGTAGCTCTTCCGTTGAATGTCAAAGTCATTCAGGGCGACACCGTAAAGATTCGCGTTCACATCCTCAAGCTGCCGTTTGGCCTGTAGAACGAGGTCGCGTCCCACCTTGAAGGACTTTACGACCAGTACAACTCCATCCACATTTTGGGACAACACCACAGCATCCGTGACGGCGGCCACTGGTGGCGAATCGAAGATGATGACATCGAAGAGTTGCTCCAGTTTTGCGAGCACATTTTCGACGCGCTCACCGCTGAGAAGTTCCGCTGGATTTGGAGGGCGCGGACCCGAGGGAATCACGAAGAGACCCTTCTGACCCGTCATCATTGGGATGGTTTCTGCGCTCCAGCGACCTGTCAACAAATCGGAGAAACCCCGCTCATTGCCCAAGCCGAAGGCTTTGTGCAGAGACGGTCGTCGAAGGTCCGCATCAATCAGCAGCACACGGCGATTGCCGGAGGCCATGGTGATGCCCAGGTTCACAGACGTAGTGGTTTTTCCCTCGCGCGGGCCCGCCGAGGTGACGAGTAAGCGTTGGGCACGCTCGCTTCCCTCTGGGCGCATATAGAGAATGTTTGTCCGAATATTCCGCATGAACTCCGCAAAAGCGGACTTCGGGTTCTTCATGCTGTACAGATAGCGTTCACGTTGGCTTTCAAGGGGGCGACCGTCAGTCCCGGTAACCGATGGAATAATACCCAAGAATGGCATTCCAAGCGCCTCAACCTCTTCTCGTGTTTTGATGGAGTTGTCCATGTACTCGAAGAAGAGTGCGAGGGAGACACCCCCGAGAATGCCGACAATCACGGCCAAGGTAATATTCAGGGCGACATTCGGCGTGACGGGGTCTTTGCCCACCATTGCTCTGTCGACAATCTGAACATTGTTGACCTGAAGATGCTGAATGACATCGGTTTCGTTCACGGATCGGGACAGGTGCTGCCACAGGTCTCGACGGGTTTCCACCTCCCGCTGGAGGCGAGTGTATTCACCACCCTGCTCGCCGAGGTCAAGCGCGGCCGCTGTTCGTCCCGAGAGCTTGTCGGCAAGTCGGCCTTCATTCGCAGATGCAATCCCGAACTCCTGTTTCGCTCTCCCGAGCTCATGTCCGACTTCCCCCATGATCTGCTTTTCTAGATTCGATATTTTGGAGGTGACCTCGATCATTTTCGGGTGTTTTGCACCGTAGGTTTGCTCGAGTTCGGATCGCTCCCTCATCCGTTCCGACAGCTTTTCACGAAGCCCTTGGAGCAGGCTGTTGTTCACCATCAACGACAACGCCAGTGGATTGTTCTCACGCCGAAGCAGTTCTTTAAGTTTCGTGTATTCCGTTTCTCGCCGTAGCCGCTCCGCTTGTGCTTGAGAGTAGGCCTTGGTGAGTTCGGTGATTTCCTGCGTCAGGATGTTTTCTCGGTCTTTGCTTTCCAGGCTCAGGACGTTGTACTGCTTCTTGAATGCTTGAAGCTTGGCCTCCGCTTCATCCACGTCGACCTTAGCGTTGTACACCTGGTCTGCGAGGCGTTGAATAGCGTCCGACATTTGAGTGGAAATCCCGTCGATATTCCGCGCAGTAAATGTGTCTGCCCACTGCTGACACAGTTGTTCAGCGAATCCCGGACTGGTGTGCCTGCACCGGACGACCACAATGCGCGTCTTGTCCTTCGGCTCCACTCTCACCATCTTGAGGGCCAAGCCTGCGGGGTTTGGGTGGTCCTCAAAACGGCTGTCTGCACTCAGGTCAAGCTTTTCAAGTACGGCGAGCGCCTGACTTCTCGAGCGAAGGCGGGTGTGCTGTGTGGCGTAATACTCTTGGTCCGAGAGGTAATGGCCGGTTCCGAGAGCATTCACGTCCTGTAGCCGTGTGTAGCTGGGCGTGACTGCATCGATCTGGAGGCTGACATTGGCTTCGTAGACCCTCTCCTGGGTCGCTGTAAACGCGGCTACCGCGATCACCAAAATGACGAAAAAGTTGATGAACGTCCAAAGTCGCTTCCGAATCGTTTTCCAGTATTCACGAAGATGAAGCAATTCAGAAAGCGACGGTTCTTGGTCCCGAAACTTCCCGCGTTTTGAATGACGTCGCCCCGAGGGGCTCCTTTCTCGCTGATCGTTCATGAATTTCCCAAGACGTTCCGCTTAAGGAGATCGGAACATTCTGCGCTCGGCACAATAGCCGGCAAAAGCATGTAAGGCTATGGTGCCGCCATGACGAAACGAAGAGTAATGGTAAT
>Ga0163179_10001347_pt1 | contig 17505 bp, 15 predicted proteins | sample AtlANTMetagenome_FD_109643 | JGI IMG/M metagenome (GOLD analysis project Ga0163179, IMG submission 109643) | Marine eukaryotic phytoplankton communities from the Atlantic Ocean - Atlantic ANT 2 Metagenome | ecosystem: Environmental > Aquatic > Marine > Oceanic | place: North Atlantic Ocean... | reverse complement strand
TTCCTCCGCGCTCTCAGCAGTCAAACGCGGCGAGCGGGAGACAATGCGGCGGATTTCATGAGCAAGCCTGTCTTGCGTGCGTCCCAGACGCTCCTTGAGCTTTTGAAAGAATCCCATGCTAAATCACCACAGTTAAGGAATTCATTGGTAATCCATGCCATCAACGTTTGTCGATGCCCATTTTATGTCAGCCTTTCCAGGAAACGCTCCAAAAAAGGAGACTCAAGACGCGTCTTCCCCATACGCATCCCTCCAGGCATCGGACCATGACAGTCAGAACCTCCGGTGACCATCAATCTAAGCTGGTCAGCCAGATGAAGGTATTTTTTAACCAGACTCGGTTTATGCGAAGAGTGAAAGGCCTCAACCCCATCCAAGCCCTGGCTTGCCAGATCCACCAGCACCTCATTGGAAACCCCAAGGCCAGGGTGGGCTATGACTGCCACCCCCCTTTCCGCGTGGATCAGGCGAATCATTTCCATGGTGGAAGGATACGTCGAGGGCACCCATCCTTGAGCCCCTTTTTTTAGAAACCGGCGAAAGGCCTGTCCCACGTTGGAGGCCAATGAGTGTTCCACCAGAGCTCTTGCCACGTGAGGTCGTCCTGGAGACTGGCAAGTGATGCCTTTCAGGACTTGCTGAGCATCCCATGGAATGCCACTTTCCTCCAACTGTCTGAGAATGTCTCCAACCCTCTTGCGCCGGCGCTGTTGGAAACGGGTCAAATGTTTATTGAGAAAAGGAGCCCCAGAATCAGAGGGAAAATAACCCAGAAGATGGATCTCCTGTTCAGCATGCGCGGTGGACAGTTCAATTCCGGGAACCCACCTCACCCCGGCGGCATCACAATGATCGGACATCTCTTGCCAGCCTTCCCGACTGTCATGATCAGTCAGTGAAAGAACGTTCAACCCTATCGAAGAGGCTCTCTGTACAACTTCGCTTGGCCCAAGAAGCCCATCAGAATGATGGCTGTGCAGGTGAAGGTCACCGATCATGGCGCCCGTTGGAACGTTCGATCGCCTTGCGAGCAGGCCTGAGCACATCCTGTCGAATACGGTCCAGAATGCCATTGACAAACTTTCCGCTTTCCTTGGTGGAAAAGCGTTTGGCAATTTCAATGGCCTCGTTGAGGCTGACCACAGGGGGAATGTCCTCACGATGAAACAATTCATAAATGGCAAGTCGCAGAACGTTGCGATCCACCACGGCCATCCGGCTCAAATCCCAATTTTGAACATACTTTTGAAGTCTCTGATCCAGTTCATCCTTGTTGCCCAACACTCCCTGAATCAGGCTTTCAGCAAACACCCGCAAGGAGAGGTCTCTGGTAGTGGGCGGCGGCAACTCGATTTGACGCCCCCAGGTAGCCTTTCCTTTTTCGTATCCGGATTCCGAGAGCTGGTGCGTTTCCCAGAAATGATTCAAATGATGAGGCAGGTCTTCGGTCACGACGGGATTCATGTCGTGCTGAAACAAGAACTGGACGGCTCTTTCTCTGGCTTCTCGGCGTAATCCCATCGCTCTGGTAAATTGGTTGATTCAAGTCCTTGGGCTAAGGCAGGACCACTGTTTTGGATTAGTAAACGGGCACGCTGGGGTCAATTTGCCCCGACCAGGCAGAAATGCCTCCCTGAACACTCTTGAGCTCCTCAAAACCCTGTTGCCTAAGGAAATCCAAAGCTTTGAGCGATCGCACACCTGCCTTGCAATGCAAGTAGTAGGATTGATTGGGATCCAGCTCAGTATACCGCTCGGCTAACCGACTCAGAGGCAGTAGAGTGGTTCCTTCCACCTTAGCGATGCGCCATTCGTCTTCTTCTCTGACATCGATAACCTGTATCCCCGACTGGGGGTCCTCCAGGGCGCGCTTCATTTCTTGAACTGTGACTTCGTCTGGATGCATATCGTTTGGGTCGTGAGTGGCGGTAACACCACAAAAATCTTCATAATTGATGAGATCACGAATGCTAGGTTGCTCCCCACACAGTGGGCACTCGGGGTCTCGTCGTAACTTGAGCTCACGAAATTTCATGTCCATGGCATGATAAGTCAAGAGCCGACCGATCATTGAAGCCCCCTGTCCCAGCAAAAGCTTGATGACTTCGGTGGCCTGCAGGCAGCCAACGACTCCTGGCAAAACCCCTAGAACGCCTCCTTCTGCGCAGCTGGGAACCATCCCAGGAGGGGGCGGTTCGGGATACAGGCAACGGTAGCAAGGACCTCCCAGATGCGGCGCAAACACACTCAGTTGTCCCTCAAACCGAAAAATGCTCCCATAAACATTGGGCTTCTTAAGAAAAAAGCATGCGTCATTGGTCAAATAGCGAGTGGCAAAATTGTCCGTGCCATCCACAATCACGTCGTAGCCTTGCAAAAGCCCAATGGCGTTGTCTCGCGCCAGCGGATGGGCATGCATCTCCAGATCCACATGGGGATTGATACCGGTAAGCGTCTCCCACGCTGAGTCCACCTTGGGCCGCCCAATGTCCTCCTGACCATGCATGATTTGCCGTTGCAGGTTGGAGAGATCCACCACATCGAAATCCACCAAACCAATTCGTCCGACTCCAGCTGCTGCCAGATACATGGCAAGTGGAGAGCCCAGCCCCCCAGCTCCTATGCAAAGCACTGAAGCTTGCCTGAGCTTAAGTTGCCCATCGAGCCCCACCTCGGGCAAGCTGATGTGGCGCGCGTAGCGCGTGATTTCTTCAGAGAGCAATTCCATCACAAAGGACCTTCAACATGGGAAGCATAGAGAATTGAAAAGACAAATCAAGAATCCCAAAGGACATCGGCTTCGTCAACTGCGAGCCTCCTGGTCCAGCGAATTGCCAATTGACAGGTCCATGCGGCTCAAGCACTTTACACACGCACACTGGTGCGTTCGTCTCTTGAATCATCTCAAAGCAATGGCGATTTCGATGAAAACCCGATTTCTCCCTCATTTTGGAGTGAGCCTGGGGCTGTGGTTGGCATCCCAAGACCTGGGGGCTCAGGGCGTCGGATCCAGAGGCTCTGAGCGCCTGATTAACGAACCTGGCCCTGCTTCTAGAGCAGGCGTGCCAGATTGGGGAGTGGATCAAACCTTCAGTCAGGATATCTTCACCTTCGTGCGGATCATGTATTCGACTGGAGGCGGCGGTTGGGGGCGCGGCGGTGGAGGCTGGCGTGTCGACTACCCCAATGCCGACCTAAATTTTTCCTACCGCCTGGAACAGCTCACCTCTCTGAAAGTGCATCCCGATGGAGGCACTCTTGAACTGACCGATGACAAGCTTTTTGACTACCCTTTCATTTTCATTATCGACCCCAGAAGGCTTGTCTTCATGGACTCGGAGGCCAAGGCCTTAAGCCGCTACCTGCTCAATGGAGGTTTCCTTATGGTCGATGATTTCTGGGGGGAATCGATGAAGACTCACTTTCTCAGTGAAATGGAAAAAGTTTTTCCTGATCGTAGACCGGTTTCACTCGAACTCAGTCACCCGATTTTCAATGCCGTCTTTCCTCTGACACTTAAGCCTCAAGTGCCCAGTGAAGACTCCGCAGAACGCAACAAAGGGCGTGGAGTCTATGAAACCTGGGAAGATGAAATTCGCTACGAGGGACCGGCCCCCGCCGATTATCTCGCCTATCTGGATGATGAGGATCGCATTATGGCCCTACTATGCCATAATACGGACTTGAGCGATGGGTGGGAAGAAGAGGGCAAGAGCGAATGGTTTTTCTCCCGTTTCTCAGAGGCACTTTCTTACCCTATGGGGATCAACATTGTTTATTACGCCCTGACACATTAGTCACTCATCCAGCGGAAGGAAACAAACCTTCCATTCACTGGGATAGCACTCGAGGAGGGCCACTGAGCGGTCCAGCCCAGTCCGAGGTCTGCCAGCATAGCCGGGATTGATGTAAAGAACCCCACCAAGAGTTTGTCGCATGGCCTTGTGTGTATGACCGAAAACAACGGCATCAGGACGTTGACGCCGAATACAGGTTGCCAGCGACTCCTCTGGCACAGGCAAATCCACGATATGATGCACCAGAATGCGACGGGTTCCTACCTTCACCCATTCATGCATTTTCAAATCAAGATCATGGTCAGTATTCCCCAGAACCGCTGAGACAGGAGCCATTTGCTCCAACTCCAGAAGAATGCGGGGGTGCCCAACGTCTCCAGCATGAATAATATGAGAAACATCACGAAACAAAGATGGAACCTTGGGGTCTAAATAATCATGGGTGTCTGAAATAATGCCTATGAGCTCCATCGAAAAAAAACGATTACTATCAAAACGGCCGATTTCAGGCAGGCACTTCCTCTGATTCTTCGGGCAGAGGATGGGAATCGGTTTCACTTTCAACGTCGGTTTCGGTATGATCAGCCGATTCCTGAGTGGCTTCTGCCCACTTGGCCGCACCCACAAACAATCCAGTAAAAAGAGCGCCGCTGGCTATGGTGTTGCGGAGAAACATCCACGTAGGAGGAAAGCCACCGGTTCCCTTGGTGAGAGCCAGCAGCCATCCGGTCATGTCACGGGTGTAACTTTCTTCTTCAAACGGATTGAACCACCACGAAAGAGTATTGGTAACCAGATAAAAACAAAGAGCTCCAAGAATACCCGCGCTTAACAAGCGTGACCAATGGGCACTGCGATGCATCCACCGTCCAAGGCCGATTAAAAGGGCATAACCCAAGTAGTTGCCCAGCTGATACCATTGAAAGAACATGTCATAGTATGCATTGAGCAGCAAATCCGTGAGAAGCATAGCCCCCATCGGCGCCAACCAGGCCATCCTTGGAGAAAAATAAAGCCCTGAGCAAAAGGCCAGTGCATAAGCGGCACTGAAATTCATCGGCATCAAGCCAGGCCAACGCGAGAGAGCAAAGACCAAAAGCATGAGACCGACCAACCAGTAATGTTGCTTGCGTTTCTTCAAACAGAAGAGAACTTTAAGTCAACGATCGCGCATGACAAGTATGGAGGGCCCATCAGCAGACAAAAAACCTGAAAGCTTGACGAATGGAACTCACCTTCGAATCAATGAACTAAAGTGAGTAAGGCTGGGCACCAGGAACTAGATGTAGCACGACAACCATCATGGCAATGGGAATCTACCCATGGGTGGTCTTCTTTGGCTAAGAACATCAAACAGAGCTATGCCCGATGGGGTAGCACCCCATCGGCTTCTTGGGCATTTATGGCCGTCCAAAGAGCTGCCCTTCTACCCAATCAACCGGTAGTGATCATCTCGGACGGCCTCAAGACACAGGAATTACTGCAGCAAGATGCGGAGACGTGGCTCCAATGGGTCGGATCGCGAGATGAAAAGCCCTCAACCACTCGGCGCCCCCTTTTTTATCCGGCATGGGAGCACCTGCCCCATGAAGACAAACTGCCTCACGCCGATATCATCACCGAACGACTGGATACCCTATGCCAATTGCTTTCATGGCGAGATTCCGAATCTAAACCAACATCGCTCGCCCCAGTCGTGGTGACCTCCATTCAGGCGCTGATGCAGCGAACGCTTGCACCTGAGGTGCTTACTGCGAGCATGAAAAGTATCCAGGTAGGCGATCAGATGGACCCGCTGGATCTTATCGAATGGCTGGAGCAACAGGCTTATGAGCCAGAGGCAAAGGTGACTCAAAAAGGAGAGATTTCCCTCAGGGGCGGCATCCTGGATGTGTTTGTGATGACCCACCCATGGCCGACACGCATCGAATTTTTCGGAGATGAAATCACCTCCATACGCAGCTTTGATCCCAACACCCAAAAAAGCCGAGAGACGATGGAGCATCTGACCTTGTCGCCGGGCGGGGAGTTGGGGCTTCTCAAAAAAGCCGTGGAAGCAAGTCGTGACTCAATTGCCTTTGCCTCTCTGTTTGATTTCCTTCCAACCAGGACTTGCTTGGTGTGGTGTGATCCTGAATCCATCAAGGAATCGGCAGAGGACTATTTGATCGAAGTTCCGGAAGAAGACCCCTACTACCTTGACTGGGACCAAGTGCTCAAGAAAGCCCTTGGATCGTCATTCGACAACCACTCTCTGGAACCCACCAGTCCTTTGCCCGGGGATCCTCATCCACTCGGTTTATCCGGGGAAAAGGGTTGGAGCCTGTTCGACACCCAGATGGAATCCATGAGCCATTATCGTCCCACGGGAACCATTCGCCCCGAAATGCATGTCATGGAGGCACAGCGGAAGGACTTCATGCAACAGATGCACCGATGGCTCAGGCAGGGTTTTGCGGTGGTCGTGGTATGCCATCATGAAGCAGAGGCCCACCGTTTCAGCGAAATCTGGGCGGAGCATCGCCTGAATGAGGATGGGAGCTCTCAACCCCAAGTGCTGATCGGCACGCTGAGGGAAGGGATGATTGTCGAAGACCTCCAATGGGTCGTGGTGACGGATGCTGAAATATTCGGTCGATACAAGATCCAGCGACCTCGCCGACTGAAAAGTGCCCATGCCGTTGCCACTCGTTCCATCATGCAGGTGGATTTTTCAGATCTGGAAGAAGGAGATTATGTGGTGCATCTTCAGCACGGTATTGGTCGCTTCCAGGGGCTCAGGCGACTGCCCGCCACCTCATCCAAACCCGCGCAGGAAACTTCGAAGGAAGGAGCCGAATACCTCGTCATTGAATATGCAGCTAAAGGCTGGAGTGAAAGCCCTCCCAAGCTCTATGTCCCCGTCAGTGAAGCACATCTTGTCAGCAAGTATATCGGTGGAGGTAAGTCGAGGCCGCCTCTGAACACTTTGGGAAGTAAACGCTGGCAGACCACGAAAAACCAGGCAGAAAAAGCGGTCAGAGACCTTGCTGGAGACTTGCTGAAAATTCAGGCCATGCGCGATGCCGAATCGGGTTTTGCTTTTGAAACCGATGGAGCCTGGCAGCGGGAATTTGAAAGTGCCTTTCCGCATGAGGAAACTCAAGATCAGTGGGATGCGATTGACGCCACCAAAAGGGACATGGAGAGGTCCAAAGCGATGGATCGATTGGTGTGCGGAGACGTGGGCTTCGGTAAAACGGAAGTCGCTATCCGCGCAGCATTCAAGGCTGTCATGGGAGGTCGTCAGGTGGCGGTGTTAGTCCCGACCACGGTGTTGGCGCAACAACACTACAATACCTTTGCCGACCGAATGGCCCCCTACCCCATTCGAGTGGAATGGCTGTCTCGTTTTCAAAAACCTTCACAGGCAAAGGCCGTCATTCAACAACTGGCTACCGGATCTGTCGACATCGTCATTGGCACGCACAAGCTAATCCAAAAGAGCGTCGCCTTCAAGAATCTAGGCCTAGTCATTATCGATGAAGAACAGCGTTTTGGAGTGGCTCAGAAAGAGTCCTTCAAGCAAATGCGCAAGCTCGTGGACGTCCTTACCTTGAGTGCCACCCCGATCCCGAGAACCCTGCATCTGGCACTCATGGGGGCTCGTGACATGAGCACCATCGAAACCCCTCCACAGGACCGACTTCCCGTGGAAACCATCGTGATTCCGTTCGACGAAGAGGTCATCCAGAATGCCCTCAGAAGAGAGCTTCAGCGACAAGGACAGGTTTATTTCTTGCACAATCGGGTCAGCACCATCGAAGCGGTTGCCTCACGCATTCAGGCCCTCGTGCCAGAGGCCCGCATCGTAATTGGCCATGGTCAAATGGAAGCCAAGATACTTGAAAGGGTCATGAGGCAATTCATCAATGGAGAGGCTGACATTCTGGTTTCCACGACCATTATCGAAAGTGGCATTGATATCCCAAACGCCAATACCATCATGATCGATCGAGCGGATCGATTCGGGTTGAGCGAGCTCTACCAGCTCAGAGGGAGAGTGGGGCGCTACAAACACCAGGCCTACGCCTATCTTCTTCTGCCAAGGCACGCTGGACTGCTCACCGATGCGCGCAAGCGACTGAGTGCGATGAAGCAATATTCCAAACTTGGAAGCGGCTTTAAGATTGCGATGCGAGATCTGGAGATTCGGGGTGCTGGGAATTTGCTGGGAGCCCAGCAAAGCGGACACATCACCGCCATCGGCTTTGACCTCTATTGTCAACTGCTCAAACAAAGCATCCAATCCCTCAAGGGCGAAACCACCGTTCCTCGCGTTGAGATTCGAGTGGATCTGGACTTTCTTGCCATGAGTCCCGAGGAAGTGACCCCTCAAAAAAATTCCACCTCCAAAAAACGAAAGCATGTCAATGCAACCAAGGCTGAGCACATTCAGATTCCTCGGGAGACGGCCATCATGGTGGAAAGCAGTGATGGTATGATGGAAACCATCCAACCTGAACCTGTTCCAATCAGAGAGGCCTGCTACCTACCTCATTCCTATGTGGAAGAGCCCCAACAGCGTATCGAAATCTATCGGAAAATCGCACAAATCCACGATGCCGCGGGAAGCCAGGCGCTGAAGAGCGAACTGAGGGATCGCTACGGTCCCTTGCCCGCCATGGTCGATAGACTTTTGCTCATGGCCGACCTGAAGTGGAAGGCCTTCAGTAAGGGCATCTCCGAGATTGAGACTTCCAAGCTTAGATTGAAGCTGAAGCGCAACGAGGAGTGGATCATGGTTCAGGGCAAATTCCCCCGTCTTGCGCCCAAAAAGGCGACCACCCAGCTCAAAGCTCTCACCCAAATGATCCATAAGTTGTAACCATGGGTAGGGAGAAGACCCTTAATCACTCACCGTTAAGCCGCTGGGCACTGAAAGAGGGATCTGGCTGAAGACGTTGACCGAAGAGGCATCGGTCAATGCATGAAGAAAGAAATACAGATCGTTTATTTTGTTAGCGCTCAATTCGAGCAGCATGATCTCAACTCGATCCGCCATGGCCTAGCAACGATCGTATTGGCTAAGACTTTTTTTCAAGACTGACCACCTCAAGCGGCGGAAACACACGAGGAGGCTTTCGAGGAAGACTCCTCAGACTGCTCATGAAAAAACGATTGCGCTTCTCGGAGGAATGTTTGCAACTGATCAGGGGTCAGGTTTGGGACACCCGCAAACCAGACAGGTCGTGGTTGAATTTCGCCCCAACTGGTTTGAAGCATTTCAACGGCGGCCGGAGGATACTGCAAATGCACCACAAAATCCTTACTCTCTCCCTCAAGGTTGCATTCGCGAATTATATTCCACCGTGGAAGATGGACAAGCGAAGAGGCTTTTTCGAGGTATTGGAGGTTCCGGAGCCAAGGATACACACCCAATCCAGCAGCGATCAGAGCAGAACCCAAGGTAAAAAACCACGAAGGATCCCTTCCCTCGGTCAGAGACTGCATCAAATGCCACAATACGAGAATCATGACCATGGCATCTGCAAGGTAAAAAACCCAGTTGGGCGCGAACCCCACGGGCTTGATTGACCCAACGCATTCAGATGAAGATGCAACCGTTTCCAACCCAAAACGGGCTGATCCGTCGTATGAGGAGTCATCCACCTGAGAAGTTCGGCCTCCCATCAGTTTGGAGATGCCCCCTTGGTATGAAAAGCCATCCTTGGGATGACTCTCCCCCAACCGGCTTGCGGGCACCTCTTGTGAGCCTCCCTCCGCATTAGAGGTTGCTCGGGAGGTTTTCATGAGCTCCTCCAATCCGCGACCAAGTGAACGTTTCATAGACTGAGTACCAAAGACCAGCATCTGGTTTAGTAGAAAGACATTCTTCAACAAATCTGACAGCATGCAAACCAAATGTCATGAAGCCGATCGTCCTGGTTGGACCGCCACAGCGAGTTCCCCTTTTTCAGAACTTGCTTCCAGTCGCCGTTCGGCGTTTATTAAAGTCTTATCTCAAACCCAAAAAAATCATGAAAAAGTCTTACTCCAAAACCTACGTTTCCAGGAGATCCTTCCTGGGCACTGCCTCGGCCTCGGCTTTTGCCTTTAATTTTTTCCCGAAAAGCGTTTTTGGGGCCAATGACCGTATCGCCTTTGCCGGCATTGGCGTCGGCGGAAAGGGCTCTGGGGATATAGATCAGGCAGGCAACCTCGGGGATGTCGTTGCGATTTGTGACATTGATCTCGGTCACCTCGATGCCAAAGCCCAAAAGTTCCCAAAAGCAAAAAAATACAAAGATTTCCGCAAAATGCTTGAGGAAATGCATACGGAAATTGATGCGGTCACGATCAGCACTCCAGATCACACCCATGCTCCAGCTGGTTTGATGGCAATGAGTTTGGGTAAACACGTCTATTGTCAAAAACCTTTGACTCATTCTGTCTACGAAGCCCGTCGTATGGGGCAAGCAGCCCGTCAATACAATGTGACCACTCAAATGGGTAATCAGGGGACGGCATCCGACGGTCTGCGAAGAGGAGTGGAGGCAATCCAGTCAGGAGCTATTGGACCTGTGAGGGAAGTACACGTTTGGACAAATCGACCCGTCTGGCCCCAGGCGCCTTCCATCACGGCAAGACCCCGGGAAGCCATGGCTGTTCCAAACCATGTGGATTGGTATCTCTTTCTCGGACCCGCTCCCGATCGCCCGTACCACAACGTCTACCACCCCTTCAAATGGCGTGGTTGGTGGGATTTCGGCACGGGAGCTATTGGTGACATGAGCTGCCATACAGCCAACCTGGCATTCATGGCACTCAAACTGGGTCATCCGTTGAGTATTGAAGCCTTGGATCATGGCCCCATCAATCAAGAAACCTTCCCAGCTTGGGCAACGACGCGCACTGAATTCGGAGCCAGGGGCATCATGCCGCCGGTTTCCTACTTCTGGTATGAGGGGAAATTCCCCGACGGAAAGAAAAACCTCCCGCCCATAGATTTGTTCCACGGAGAAAAACCTACCAACAGTGGTTCCCTGTTGGTAGGTGACAAGGGTATTCTCTATTCTCCCAACGACTACGGTTCTGATTGGAAGCTTCTCCCTGGGGGTAGTTTCAAGGACTTCGAAGCGCCGGCCCCATGGATCCCACGTATCGGTGGAGGCGACCAGGCCATGAAAAACGAGTGGGTCGATGCCATGAAGGGTGGCGGCAATGCCATGTCCAACTTTGATTACGCCTCCCAGATGACTGAAGCCATTCTGTTAGGCAATGCTGCCCTCAAGGTCGATGGGAAAATCGAGTGGGACAGTACCCGCTTGAGAGCTCGCAACATGGATATATCAGACCTCATCCAGCGGGAATATCGTCCCGGCTGGATGATTTGAAAAGGATCCGCAAATCAGATCTTCTCGGTTTGAAAAAAGCGCGTGATCAGCAAGCGGTTGCTCCGATCACGCGCTTTCACTTTTTCTGAAGGATTGATTCAGGATCTCCGGATGGAGAGGATGGTCCCATTCAAAGCCTGATGCCACGATCAAGGAACCACTTTCATGACCCCACGCATCAGCAGATGGTGTCCAGGAAAGGTGCATAGATAGTCATAATCCCCTGCTTCGGATGGAGCCTTGAATGTGACCACTTCTTCCTCCTTGCTTTGAATCAAGGAGGAAGCCTTGAGGATCTTGTCATTGTCAGGAATAAAGGCCTTGGCAAAACCATCCGCACCAAGTGCGATGGCCGCCATGCCGATATCATTGGCTGAGTCAGGACGACCAAAGACAATGTTGTGAGGCATGAAATCATGGTTAATGAACCGAACCTTGACTGTGGCCCCAACCTTGACTTCAAAGTCCTTCAGGTCGTAGCTCATTTTTTCAGGAACCGTACCGATGGTTACCTCCACCAATTGATCGGTGCGGAAAGTCACCCCTGAAGCAACCGTGGCGACAAGGATGTCCTCGGCATCCAGAGTTGGTGGGGCTTGATCGGATCCAAACCAATGGTGCTGGACGGTACGTGCGGCATTGCGCACGTGGTCGACGGGGGATTGGAGGAGCTGAGTCAGTAATTCGGTATTGCGCACGTTGTGTTGCTGATGCAACCAAAGCCCCTCCAGAAGGTGGTGAGCGTGGTCAGCATTCGCTGGATCCCACTGCCCTATCCAGCGCTGCGCTGCCTGAACAACCTCCGAAGTCGGCCGACCACTGAGTTCGATACGCGTGCGGTAGCGCACGCCATCCACCGGGTGTTCCAAATTTTTCATTAAAGCATCCAGGGAAGCTCCTGCGATGGCGACAGGCGATTGAAGAGGACGGCCTTTGTAGGTCATGCGATAAACGCGTCCGTAGTCATGATCACGGTTCGGGTCGCGCACGTTGTGCTGCATGTGCCCGATAATGACGTTGTGCCAATCAGAAATGTAAAGGGCCCCGTCGGATCCAAATTCGATGTCGCTAGGGCGAAAATTCTTGTCACTCGAAGAAAGAAGATCTCCTAGAGGTTCACCCCAGACTTTACCAGTATCACCATCGCGTTCTAATGCATATTGTTTGATTCCGAGGAATCCGATGGTGTTACCGATCATGAACCTCCCCTGATAGTCATCAGGGAATTGTTGGCTTGAAATCACCCCATTGGCGGGAACGGGACGCACTTGCATTTCAAGAAGCTTTTGCATCTTGAATCCCTTCTCTGCCGGCACGACCTGGTAGGCACGACCTCCAGTTCCGTCGGTCGCGTAATGATAACCCCACTTGTCAAAACTGATACCATGGGGGTTTGGGCTATTATCGGCGTGGTAGCTGATGTGATAGCGTCGAGGATCGAATCGGAACATTCCGGATGAACCCGTATTGAGCGAAGCACTCCAGGGGTGTTCAATGTTGTTGACCAAAAAGATACCACTCTGCCAGTAAATCCCACCATCCGGTCCATACACGAAGGCATTGGCGGCGTGATGGGTATCAGCCGAGCCAATACCCTCCAGATAAACCACGCGCTCGTCCGCCACATCATCTCCATCATTGTCCTTAAGGAAAAGGATATCCGGCTGAGAAGCAACCAGCACACCTCCATTCCAAAATTCAAACCCTGTTGGATTGTGTACCTTAGCAAAGGTGATGGCCCGATCGGCGACCCCGTCCCGGTTTTCATCGGGCAATATCAGCAGTCGATCATCCATTTCCTTGAGCGGCTCCCATTTTGGATAAGTTTTCCAGGCAGCGGCCCAGAGTCGACCCTGTGGATCCACCGCAAGTTGCACTGGGTTGACCAACTCAGGAAAACGGGTTTCGTCGGCAAAAAGACCGACCTCAAAGCCCTCCGGCACAGTCATTTTTTCGAGGCCAGCCTCTCCGCTCAGATATTTCAGATTACCCTCCTTCTGGGTGCTGGAGCTGGGGCTTCCACCACCCACGTTGGAAATCACCGCCACGGAAGGAGGCACATTGCTGTCATCTACCGGGTTGCTACGACCATCCAGATGCATCCAAATACGCAGATCACGATTGGCTGTCATGATGTCCAATTGGATCAATTCGTGCATGAGCACCTCTCGATTGGTTTGCTCGTTGACAAATTTCAGGGTGGATCGCCCCCCCCAGACGTCATTGCCATCGGTTGCACGATAGCGGTTGAACCAATGCACATTCTTGTCCAGTACGAGCTGTCTTAGAGCCTCGAGTTGGGAAGTGGCTGAGAAAGTCGTGTTGAGCAAGGTTGAAGAAATAAACTGACCCACCAGACGGTTCCCTTCGTCATTCAAGTGGATACCATTTAAGGTGAGTGGTTTATCCGACGCCTGATAAAGCGCCTGACTGGCAGCAAAAAGATCCACAAAAGTCACATTTTTTTCAACGGCAACCTGCCTCAAGGCAGCGGTGTAGAGCGCCAGGCGCGCATTGTTTTTAGCACCATCGGGCATGTTTCTGTCCCCTAGATCTTCATGTGCGATGGGAGAGAAGAGAATGATGACTGGTTCGGACTCACCATTGGGTTTGAGATCGCGGTAACGATCAATCATCTTAACTGTCGACTTGGAGAAGGCTTCCACTCCTTCCTCACCTGCAAAGGACTCATTGTAGCCAAACATGGCAAAGATGATATCAGCTTCGCAATGGGTGAGATACTCCTCAGGTGTCATGAAACCTTTGTTGCGTGGCCGTTTACCGACTTGATCACCTGGAAACCCTAAATTTCTAACTACCAGATGTTTCTCTTCAGATTGGCTTTGGAGCATGGTCTCCAGCCACCCGCTGTATTGCATGCGACTAGCCAATGAATTACCAATGAGAGCGATGCGATCTCCGTCTTTGAATTGAAGCTGACACTGCCCCTGGGGAGTCATGAAAACGAAGGTAGCCAACATGCAGGCGCTCAGTGAGTGGAAGATATTTGGGATGTGATACTTCATATTTCAGGCGTTTTTGAGGTTTGGATATTTGAACGTTTCAGAAACAACTTCGCAACCTGAAAGTCCAAAAAGGTACTCGATCGAGCATCTCAGATATTAATCGTAATCATAAGACAACACGAAGGGATCAGTCTTATCCAAGATCATGAAAACGCGAATAAGCGCGGCATGGATTGCCCTAGCCCCCACTACGAGATGGCAATCGCATTGTTGACAGAAACGCACGAATCGTTAAGTGTAAATCAATTCCATTGTCATGAAAACGTTGAGCCTTTCAAAAATCTCCCATAAAAAAAGAGGATTCACTCTAATCGAGCTGCTGGTTGTCATTGCCATTATTGCCATCCTTGCTGGAATGCTGCTTCCAGCTTTAGGCAAGGCCAAGACCAAAGCTCAGGGAATCAGCTGCATGAATAACCTAAGGCAACTCATGATGGCTTGGCGCTACTATGCCGACGACAACAATGGTTGGCTAGTGTCCTCGCTTAATGATGTCAACGGACGTCCTGAATGGATTGATGGAACCCTCAATTATAATGGAGGTAATCGTGCCAATTGGGATATTACCATGCACATTCAAACCAGCCCACTCTGGGATTACACGGGTGGAAGTCATCAAATTTTTAAATGCCCAGCGGATAAGGCAATGGTCAAAGTCAAAGGCGAATCTCTCACTCGAGTTCGCAGCAACTCCATGAGTCAGGCATTTGATCATGGCGGTTGGCTACCGGGTTCCATTTATAGGACTTTCAATAAGGAATCTGATCTCGTAGATCCAGGCCCTTCCATGACATGGATTCTCATTGATGAGCATCCTGGAAGCATCAATGACGCAGCTTTTGCAGTGCAAATCCAGCATCCTAACACAATGAGTCAGGCTCGTATCATCGACTTCCCTGCCAGTTATCACAACGGAGCAGCCGGGTTCTCTTTTGCCGATGGTCACTCGGAAATCAGGAAGTGGCGCGACAATCGCACCATAGAGGCACCCAATTACGGCCAAACCATTCCTCTGAATGTGGCTTCGCCCAACAACCAGGATGTTCTGTGGATGTCGGAACGCACTTCTGCCCTCAAGCCCGGAAAAACGCGGTAACAAAAAGGTCGGAAAGGGGTATTGTCGAATTCATATAGTGGTAGCCAGAATATCAACCATGGTTTTTCTGATAGCTTCAACCACCTGAGCAAGAAAACATTGGCTCCTAGCTAATGGTAAGGCCGATCGTCAACAATTGGCGCCGTAGGTTGTTGTCCCTTACGGAGGGCGGCCTAAGAGATGAGTTGGGCCTAGGTATTGATTGGATAGATGCTTTTTTTATCCCCGTAGTGGCCCATTTGGTCAATGCCCACAGGTAATTGAGAACGTCCAAGATCTCACCTGATATCCTGAATAAAAGCCTTTAGATGAAGCTGGTAGAGGTCTTTATAGTTTTCCTTGAATTAATCATTCCAACCTTGGAACAAAACAAAAACTTCCAGTTCATATCTTTGCCCTCGATAAGTAGGACGCCTTTCAGCTATATCCTTTAAGACCTGCTGGATCTCCTCAAGCATTCGATCATGGAAGACCCCATGGGTCGACTTGATTTCCTCCATTGTTTTCTCCTCATCAGCAGCGACCTTCTCCCAGTCCTAAGCAGCAGCCCTCATGCTCGGGTGGAGTAAGCCTCGTCCCAAGGCCTTCCCTAACCTGGCCGTTTTGAGGAGAAATATGGATTCTTCAAAATGATCCCCCGACATATTTCCCATGTTCAATTCTGGTCCAAAACAATCCTTTTCAGGAGATTTATGGGAATACACTAAACAATTCGAATGAAACTGTCAGTGCAGGCGCTGGTATTGAGTTTTTTATGCATCGTGCGAAACAAGAGTTTACTAATTGGTTTCACAGTTGTCGCCATTCTGATTCTGTTATGGTCGATTTTCGGGAATGAACAATTCGACAATCAGCCTACCTTTAAGAATGAAACCGAAGCTCGGGTTTATCTGAGGTCAAAAGTCGCCAGCGGGCAAATGTCTGAGGTGGAGGCGCGCCTTCGGCTAGCTGAAATCATAACTAAGCAAAAGGCTCAGAAAAAAGGAAATAATAAAAGAGGAGAATTAACTAAAGAAGAAGCCATAGAGAAGTTCAAGAATCGAAAGGCGATCTGGAAAAATTCAGGAAAAGCACATTCCCCCAAAAAGCAATGAATGATTTAATTTCAAATCCACTAAGTGCCTCGAATGGAAAGAAAAAAATGGAAGTTGGTGTTCCTAGTTCGGGTTTTACCTTGGTGGAACTTCTGGTGGTCATCGCCATCATCGGGATTCTGTCTGCTATGATATTGCCTACCCTCTCCAAAGCAAAGGATCAGGCTAAGCGAACTCGCTGCCTTAGCAACGTTCGCCAGTTGCAATTGGCCGCCTCCATGTATGCGGATGACCATGACGGCCAATTACCCCCCCGGGATTACGATGCCGGTTCGGTTTGGATGGATCGTCTGGAGCCTTATTACGGCACTAGAGACTTGCTAAAGTGTCCAGCTGACAGGGGCGCGCATGAGAATGACTATCTGATGAACGGTTTTGTCGATTTCTTTGCCGTCGAGTCTTTCAGGGGAGACTGGGATGCTTTCTTTGGATCATATAAGTCAGGTGGTTTTCCCGGCATGCAACTTACAGCGATCATTGAACCTTCCGAAACGATCGTGTTCGGGGAAAGGAAAACCGAATCAAAAGGAGATTCCTACATGGATATCTGGCCACCTGAATATGGCAGTGACCATTTGACCGAGGTGGCTCATGGGAAGCATCGGTCGGCAGGCAATGAGCAAGGTGGTGGTTCCAATTACGGTTTCGTCGATGGCAGCGTACGCTTTCTTAAATTTGGAGAAGCTTTCAGCCCTCAAAATATGTGGGCGGTGACGGATGAATTCAGACATGCTTCGCTGCCTGAACTTTAATGAAATGCAAGCAGAGGTCGTGGCTACGTAACCATGTTACGATAGACTAGAACCCCCGGAGTATTGCTGGGCGCTTTTCTTTTGTTGCTTTGCACAACAGTCCTGATTGGGGCTATACACCACAGTGAGATATCAGTGACGATCATAAAAATCGCCCCATACATCCGAACGCAAGCTCCAGCGATAAAATGGTGCCTCAGGTTCCTAACTCAAGGATCGCCCCATGGCCGCCACGAAGACATCGCTATCCCTGTCCTCGATCAAGTGTTGGTATCGGTTCCGCTAGACAGGCTGTAAAACCTTCCACGCAAGTGGACGAGGAAGCCCTTGCCCTCCATATTGGAATGCCCCTCCAAAATGAATA
>Ga0163179_10001346_pt1 | contig 17506 bp, 8 predicted proteins | sample AtlANTMetagenome_FD_109643 | JGI IMG/M metagenome (GOLD analysis project Ga0163179, IMG submission 109643) | Marine eukaryotic phytoplankton communities from the Atlantic Ocean - Atlantic ANT 2 Metagenome | ecosystem: Environmental > Aquatic > Marine > Oceanic | place: North Atlantic Ocean... | reverse complement strand
CCGTTGAAGCGGTCCGCCACCGTGAGCGCGAGCACCTGAACTGGCGCCAGCCACGTCGGGAACGCCCCACCGTAGTGCTCGATCAAGAAGGCCACGAAGCGTTCGTGCGTACCGAGCGGCGCGCGGTGGATGATGTAGGGGTGATGCTCAGCGTTATCGGCGCCACGATAGACCAGGCCCATCCGCTGCGCGACACCAAAGTCCACTTGGTTCGTACTCGCGGTCTCTTCACGACCGGTCACCGTCCGAAGCTGCACGTCGATCTTCGGGCCGTAGAACGCGGCCTCGCCTGGGGCCTCGGTATACGGCATGCCCGCCTGGTCCATCGCATCACGCACCATCTGCTGAGTACGTTCCCAGCCTTCAGGGTCGTCGATGTACTTCTCTTTGCCCTTGGGATCTTCCGGATCCCAGGTCGAAAGCCGCATGTAAAAATTGGGGAGGTCCAGGATGCGGTAAGCCTCCTGGTACATCTCCATCACCTGCACAAACTCTGGGATGACCTGATCGGCAGTACAGTAGATGTGTGCGTCGTTCATGCACATTCCGCGGACCCGGAGCAACCCGGATAGCGCGCCGGAGTCTTCGTACCGGTAGCAGTGCCCGTACTCTGCGAGTCGAACCGGCAGATCTCGATAAGACCGCAAGCGCGATGCGAAGATGCGGTGATGGTGGGGGCAGTTCATCGGCTTGAGCCGGTAGCGCTGCGTGACCTCTTCCACCTGGCCGTCTGCCGTCTCACGGGTCTCCTTCAACTCCATCGGAGGAAACATCCCCTCGGCGTAGTACGGCAGGTGTCCCGTCTCGTAGTACAAGTCTTCTTTGGTGAGGTGTGGGGTTGCAACCCGCTGGTAACCGGCCTTGAATTCGAGCTCTTTCGCGAGCTTTTCAAGCTCTTCGCGGATGGCCGTTCCATTCGGTAGCCAAAGCGGCAGCCCCTTCCCGATCACGTCGTCGATGACGAAGTAATCGAGCTTGGCGCCGAGCTTCTTGTGGTCTCGTTCTTGGGCGAGCTTCCACTCTTTAAGGCGCGTTTCAAGGTCTTCTTTCGTCTCAAAAGCCCAGCAATAAATGCGGGTCATCATGACGTTGTCGCTATTACCGCGCCAGTACGCGCCGGCCAAGCTGCGCACCTTAAACCCGCCGAGCGGCAACTGACCCGTGTGCTCAACGTGTGGGCCTTCACACATGTCTAGAAACGGACCGTTCCGATAAAAGGTCAGCGCGTCCAGCCCCTGGTTCTCAAGAAGCTCCTGGGCATACTCGCGCTTGTAGGGTTCACCCATCTCATCGATGCGCTCCAACGCTTCGGCTGCTGGCAGCTCTTCGCACTCAAAGGCCTGCCGCTGCTTGATGATGTACTTCATCTTCTTTTCGATCTTCTTGAAGTCTGAGTCGCTAAACGGCTCACTCAAGATGAAGTCATAGTAAAAGCCGTCATCAATCGGCGGTCCAAAGCCCAGCGTACTCCCAGGGCGTAGCTCCAATACGGCCTGCGCCAAAACGTGCGCAAGACTGTGACGGATTCGATAAAGCTGCGGGTTTTCCGCTTCGCGGAGCTCGTTCATCTCAAGGCCTCCAAAAACCGAGGCGGCTTATCCCAGAATGAGGAGTCGCACTACACTTTAGAAGGTAAGCGCCATATCTCCCATGAGCGTGACATAGCCCGAGTCGGGTCCGAGGAGGTCAACCGACACGCCCGTAAGGCCGAAACCGTCGATCTCGGGAATAGGCAATTCGCCAAGTAGTTCGGTGAACATCGGGAGCAGCATCGGTACCAGCAGCTGCAAAAGTCCCTCTGTATCCGACGCCGCGAAGGTGTTGTTATCGGGGTAAACCACGTCGAAGTACATCGTGGCCTCGCCGATACCAGTCACCAAGGCGGAACCGTCGGAGTTCGCCTCCATGTCCAACCCGGCTATCACGCTGGTGTACACCTGCAGGAACTCGTTGCCCTCAACCGGATCGCCGTTGTACAGCGTGAGCAGCAGATCACCCAGCTGCAGATCGAGCATCTCCACGCCCGTGCCAGGCACAAGCACAGGCGGCAAAAGCGCGGTGGTCCCGAGCGACAACGCGGTCAAATCCGGGAAGACAATCGAAAGGTCGGAGGCGTCGACGCCAAGGTCTTCGCCCGTCATCTCCATGTCGATGAGGCCGCCGCCCCACATCGCGTACATGGCCTGGTTCAAGAAATCGAGCCCAAGACCCATCGCCATGCCGTAATCGGTCGTCCAGGTCGGCTCGTCATACTCGCCGTAAAGACTCCCCTCGCCCATCCCGTCAATGGTCCAGGCGCCAGACATGCTGGAACCAAGCACCAACACGATGCCATCGTCGTCCACATCAAGGTCACGCGGTGCGGCCTGGACGGTGTAGGTGGCGCCGTTCAGGTCGATATCTGTCGCGATCTCCAGATCGTTGAACAGATCCGCGATGAGCTCCGGCACCGCGTCTTGCACGGCGTCTTCAAGCGCGTCTTCCAGGTAGCCCTGAACGGTGCTGTCCAAACTCGAACCAAGCCCAATGGTGTCGATGACATCGCCGATAAAACTGTCCCACCCAAAGTCGAAACCAGCCGAAGACACGACGACATCCACGATATCGATCTGAATCTCACCGCTGGAGGCGTAGGGGTAAAGCTCCATCCACACCGTGATCGAGTCCGCGGTGACATCGCCATCGTCGCAACCAAGGTCTACGTCGAGGAGGACCGCGCAGGACTCCCAGTCGATCGAGAGGTCGTAGAGCGTAAGCGTGGTGTAGATCGTTCCACCAGCGTAGGTGCCGCTGGTCGTCGGGTCGAGCTCGATCTCGACCTCACCCATCGACGGGTCCTGAACCGACAGGTCCAGCGCGTACCAGGTGTAATCCCAGCAAAACTCACATCCGCCCCAGAGCCCAAAGCATGGGTCAACACACTCTTCCCAGCTGCTCTCTTCAGAAAACACCGGGTTGGGAATGAGGTCGTCGAGCGCTGAGGCGTCGATCAAGCCATCCGCGAGCGCGGTGAACTCATCCAAACCGCCATCGCCTTCGTTAATCCGCACCAACAAGCCACCGTCGGCTTCTTCGCCATAGGGCAAGAAGTCGCCCGCGAGAAGCGCGCGGGTGTCCGTCGTCTCGTTGCCATCGCCGTCGACAGCGACCGTTTCGATGATGTTCATCCCGAAGTCGTAGGTCACGTCGACCTCGAAGTAGCCGTCTTCATCCGGGTTGATGGTCTCGCCGTTGATCGTCAGGCTCCCAATGCCGGACCACTCATCGGTGACCTGGCCCGTGATCGTGCCGACCTCGCCGTAGACCCAGTCCCCGCGCTCGGGGTCAAAGAAGTCGACGTCAGGACCTGTGGAGTCGATCAAGAAGTAGCCGACCGTATCAGAGAGCTTGGAATTGGCGTCCACGGTCGCGGTGACCGAGTAGTAGCCCTCTTCGTAAAAGGTGACGTTCGCGTACGAAATCGTGACGGCGCCGTCGCCTTCTACGGTCAACGTCCAGCTGTCATTCGTCGCGTTGCCATAGATATCTGTGATGGAGACGGACGCAGTGGTCGTCTCGTAAAGCTCAAGTTCGGTCGAGGAGAGCTCAAGCTCAATATTGGCGGCCTCTCCCGGAGAGACCACGAAGCTCTCCACATCCTCCACGCCATCCAGGCTCGCCGAAGCCAAATAAGTACCCGGGATGGTCGTCACCAAGGTGCCATCTTCGACAGATACGGCGTCAGGGTCGATGACGAGCGACACCAGCGAGGGGTCCAGCGCATTGCCATACATATCGGAGGCGGTCACCGCATATCCGAGCGGAATACCGGCCGAGACCGCGTAGTCTTCCAAGATCAGATCAACGTCGTATGCGTCGGCTGCCACGACCGTGAGCGGCGCTTCTGCGGTGAGGTTCTCCCCCTCCCACTGCAACTCGGTCGTGAGCAGGTGCTCTCCCGCTATGGTCGGGAAGATGGCTTCGGTCGTCATCTCCAATACGGGCTCGATATCACTGGCCAGTACGACCTCTACAGGCGTGGACTCGCCATCCGTAGACAGCACTTCTGCGTTGTACGTCACGCTTGAACCCGCGGCGCTCTCGTCCGCCTCAAGGGTAAGGATCAAGGCGTAATCGCCCACAAAATCCACCCCGCCGGTGTCAGTCGTTTTGGACGTGTCGGTGCGACAAGCGCTGCCGAACAAAAGCAAAGCACAGACCCAAGCGTGGCGCATGCGTCCTCCGAGATACGTAGCGACCGGATCAAGATGGCCCAAAATGGGCCGTTTGTAAAGGCGCAGCGCTCGGTTACGCCTGTGAATATCGGCGAGTGGAATGCGCGATCCGTCTCATGGGTTGCTCGCTTGACATCAATAAACCGGAGTACACAAAATGCGCCGCATCTGGATTCCTGTCACCGCTCTCACTGTGGGGCTCGCGATTGGGAACAACTTTCAGGGCCAAAGCGATCTCAACCTCCAGCCCGTCGGTGAGGCCCACGCAAAACCCCCGACCCCAACGACCACGCAGTTCGACCCGAGGATGGGCTTCGCGCCACTCGTCGAAGCGCTCAAACCGGCCGTGGTCAGCGTGGAGGTCACCCAACGCATCGATCTGTCGCAGCGGATCCCAAACGGCGCGCACCCTTGGTTCAACATGTTCTTCGGCGACAGCCTGAACCAAAACTCGCCCTATTTCGAGATCCCCGGACAAGGCTCCGGCTTCGTGATCTCGCGAGACGGCTACATTCTGACCAACCACCACGTGGTCGACGGCGCGGACGAAGTGACGGTCCGTTTTGAAGACGACCGCGCGCTTAGCGCTACCGTGGTCGGCTCCGATCGGGCACGCGACGTGGCGCTACTCAAGGTCGAAGACGATGACGCCCTACCCTTCGTTGAGCTGGGCTCTTCAGAAAAACTCCGCACCGGAGACTGGGTGCTTGCCATCGGCAACCCACTCGGTCTGGCGCACACCGTGACTGCAGGGATCGTCTCCGCAAAGGGACGCTTCCTCAACGAAGGCGGACGCAGCTTCGGCAGCGGCTATGAAGCCCAAACCTATGTGGACTTCATCCAAACCGACGCCAGCATCAACCAAGGAAACTCTGGCGGACCGTTGTTCAACCTGAACGGACAAGTGGTCGGGATCAACACCGCCGTGTCTCGCAACGGCCAAGGGATCGGGTTCGCCGTCCCCATCGATATGGTCAAGACGATCATCGAAGACCTCAAAGGAACCGGAACGGTCACACGGGGCTGGCTCGGTATCAGTCTGCAAGAACTTGATGGTGAGCTTGCGCGCGCCTTGGGCGTAGGTGTCAGCAAAGGCGCTGTCGTTCGTGAAGTGGGCGCCGACACGCCCGCGGCTCAAGGGGGTCTGAAGCCAGGAGATGTCATCACCAAAATCGACCGTGACGCCGTTCAGAACCACGACGATGTCATCCGACGAATTGGACTACAGCGCGCCGGCGACAAGGTGACCCTGACCGTTGAGCGCGATGGCAAAAACCGAAACCTCGAAATCACTTTAGGTGCGCGACCGTCAGCCGAAACCCTCGCACGCGGCCTAAACGCAGGCCAAGCGCCAACACCCGAAAAGTCCGCGCCGACGCGAGTGGCTGGGCTGCTGCTTGATACGCAGCGTGGGCTCGGAAACGCGAGCGCTGTGATCGTCCAGGACGTCGCGCGAGAAAGCGCAGCGGCTGGTCGGCTTCAGGCGGGAGACCGAATCTTGGAGGTCAACCGGAACGCTGTTCAGACGAAGCAACAAGCTGAACAGCTGCTGGAACGTTCCAGGAACGTCGCGCTGCTCCTTGTGGAACGAGAAGGCGCGCGTATCTTCGTCGCGCTGCCGGTCAACTAGCCGAAGTGGGCGTACGTTCGAAGCGGGCAACCGCTTCGACGTGTCCAGTCTGCGGAAAGAGGTCGACCGTCCATAGGTCGGTCATCTTCCATCCCCCCTCCTCCAGTACGACGCGGTCGCGACCCAGTGATCGGGGATTGCAGGCCACGTAGACCAACCGGTCCGCGGTCAATCCCGCGATAAAGCGCGCGGCCTTGGGGTGCAGTCCTGCTCGAGGCGGATCGACGATCAACACATCCCCACCGAGCCCCTCGGTCACCGTCTCTACAGGCGCCGCAATAAAGTCGCTGTTGGTGATCCCATTGCGCTCTGCGTTCTTCTTGGCGTCCACCACCGCGTCTTCCACGATCTCAACGCCGAAGACCTCTTCGAAGCGGTCAGCCAGGCAAAGCCCGATGCTCCCGACGCCACTGTAGAGATCGATGAGCCGACGGCCTGATCCGGCCGCCTCTCGAACGACTCGATAAAGCCGTTCCGCGCCCTCCGATGTGGTCTGAAAAAACGATCGAACGGAGAGCCGGAACCGCACGTCTAAAACCTGCTCTTCGATCCATGACCGACCGCGGAGCACAGCCTCTTCGCGGCCAATGGCGGCGTCAGCGGTGCGTTCATTAACCATCCACACCACGCCGGTGACGTCGGGTATCGCCGCGGCTAACTCTTCGAGCTCCTGAGCCGCACCCTCGGGCGGAGGCGCGGTGAAGATCACAACCAATCGCTCGCCAAGCGAGGTCTCACGCAACATCAGGTGTCGCCAGAAACCCGTGTGTTCTCTTGGATTCCACGGCTCAAAAGACGAACGCAACAGATGTTCGCGCACGATGCGGATGAGTGCGTTTACGTCTTCACTCACCAACTCACATCGCGGCGCATCGGCGATGCGATCAAATCGCCCGGGCGGATGAAATCCTAAGAAACGCCCATCCAGCGGAAGGCCCGCGGCAAGGTCCTCTTCAGTCAGGTAACGGGTAGCACCAAAAGTCAGTTCCACCCTGTTCCGGTACGCGTACCCTTTCGGTGCACGCACCATGGGGTGTTGAACGACGCCCTCCAAGGACCCAACACGCTGTGATGCCAAATGCTCACGTGCGCTCGCCTGCCGTTCAAGGGGCATCTCTTGGAGCACACAGCCCCCACAAAGCCCGAAAATACGGCACCGGGGCTTGACCGCGTCCGCGGCTGGACGAACCATACCTACACGACGTGCGTGCCAGACCCCTTTTTTTCGCTTGAAGGGCATGACGGAAACGACAGCACCAAGCGGCGCGCCACGCACAAGAAGCTGATGCTCCTCGTACGTTCCCAGACCTACACCGCCGTCCCCGATCCCGACGATCTCGACGTCGATCGGTCCCGGAAGTCGCTTCCGTCTGGCCATACACCCCTCACGAACGGAAGGCTTCTATTTCGCGACTCCCACAAAGCGAACCGAAAACTTCATTTCGTTCTGATTCTTGAGCGCACCGAACCCAGCCGAAAACGGCTCGAAACCGAAATCCGTCGCCTTGAGCTTAAAGGTACCCGTCGCTGTGAGGCGTTTCCCGTTCGTGTCGAGCTTCATCACGGCCGCGACCGGTCGAGACTTTCCGCGCAACTTGAACATGCCTGAGACCTTCACGCCGTTCGCTGTCGGGACACACTTTGTACCATTGAACGAGATGTTGGGGTGCTTATTCCCATCAAGCTGATCCGAGCCGAGCATCGCTTTCTTGATCTTGTCCCGATCGCTCTCTTTGACCAGCCCGTCCAAACCCGTCTTCTTACGCATATGGTCTTCGTCCGGAACCAACTTTGCGACGGGAACTTTAATGTTCACGTTGCAGGTCTGTGGCTCCGCAGGATCCCACTTAAAAGCTCCCGTCCAACCCTCTGCACGAATCACATGGTCGTGTGAAAGCCCCGCAGCGATCGTCTCTGGGTCTTTATAAACCAACACATAGAGCGAGCTTTCCGAAGCCACACCGTTGAACGTACGAGCCCCTACGCTCGCCGCGGCGGGAGTCGCCTGCACGACCGCATCACCTTCGGGATGAACATCTTCCGTGGCTGCGGTCGCGCCGCAACCTCCAATCAAAGTCGCGCAGCCCACCAAGAACAGCGCCCGACTTACGAACAACATACATTCCTCCATTAGAACCGTTCTAGACTACACCAAAGGCGTGCGCCTGGTAGAACGCTCAACGTTATGCCTTCAATATGTTCAGCATTAGCTAGGGACCTGCGCAGATGAACTCTTTGCTCGATCAATACTGTCCAAACGTGCACGACGCCCCCGTTACAGCCGCGAGCTATGACCCGTGGAGTGGCGTGATCGCGACAGCCGACGCCGACGGCGTCGTCGCCGTTCAACGACGCGGTGAAAACTCACCAGGGCTGATCTTTCAGCCGGGTGCTGGTGTGATGGGCGCATTGTCGTTGATCCGTGGTGGCAGCATGGTCGCGGTGGGCGACGAGAGCGGCTCTGTGGGTGTCTACTCAACAGACAACGGAAAGCCGACCTTCCAAGAAATTCGTGAAGGGTCCAGCGGCGCCGTTCGCGCGATGCGCGGCATGGCGATCAGTCCCGAGGGCGCCTGGCTTGCCAGCATCGCCCGAGACGGCCTGATGCGTATCTGGAACCTAACCAAAGGCGAAAGAGAGATCTCCTGGAGCGGCTTCGGTGGCGCGTCCGTTGAATTCGATGGCCGCGGCGACCGGATCTTGTGTCTAGACGAAGAGGGCCAGGTCCGGCTTGTCGACATGCGGACCCGCGAGGGGCTCCCGATGGACAAGCTCCAGACCGCGGCCGACCATGCGGTCTATACCCACGATGGCACGATGGTCGTCGCGATGGGACCGGGCGGGATCAATCTGCTTCGGGTCGTCGATGGGCAACTTATTGGCTCCTTTGCAACACGCGGCGGAAGCGGGCTGCTCGCCTTGCTACTCAACCACGAAGGCGATCATGCGGCAGCGGTGACTCAACGCTCTACACACATCTTTAAACTCCCAGAATTGGAATTTGTCGTGAGCCTAAAACACGGTGCGCCACATCCAACGGGCGCGGCGTACTGGGCGCATACCGGCTTGCGCGTCGCCGGAAACGACGGGCTTCTATATGGCGGGGGAACGGGCGGTCCAGGCCCGGTGTCAGCGGTCAGCGGTTTTGGAAAATTCCGAGCTGTCGCGCACGAAGAGCAAGCCTTCGTCTGGGACGGCGACAACCGGCAGATAGAGATCAGCCTGAAAGCCCCAGTGGACCAGATCCGTATCGATCGTGACGGGCGCCTGGTCGCGACCCTCGATGAAGAAGGCCAAGTGACCGTACACGACGCGACGACCGGTAAACGCGCCTTTAAGGGCGGGCCCGAAAGCATAGGTTCGGAAGAGGTCGCCGTCGGTGGAAACGTGGTCGCCGTATTCGCGCAAGAACACGGCGTGCAATGGTGGGACCTCGGAGAACGCAACGGCTTCCGCTTAGATTGGCCAAAAGCGATGGCGCTATCAGGTAGCGGAACGTGGTTGGCTGTCGTCACCCCTCGGGGCGAAGTGCGTGTCCTCGACCCCGCGACAGGTCAAGACGCTATCCCGGCACCGGAACCTCTGGCAGACGACATCCCTGTACGGCTGATAAGCTTCGTAAACCGACGGGCAGACCTCCTCGTTCTCGATCAGGACGGTATCTTGGGTCACTATGACCTGGCGGAGGGTATCCGAAGCGGACAGCCTGCCGTCGGACGTGACGTCATCGAACTGAACGTACCCGCAGACCGCATCTGGGGCATCACAGGGGGGAAAGCTTGCGCGATGCGGCTGCCCTCAGATGACGAAGAGACATCAACGATCATCTGGGTCAACATCGAGTCCGGCAAGGTTGTCTACAGTGTAGAAAACCTCCACCGGGACGCGTGGGTCGATCCTGAACAAGGTCTGATCCTTGAGCCGGGGCGTTCTGCCGCGATGCTTGAACGCGACACGAAAGGCCGAGAGTCTCGAGTGCTCAGATCCCTCGCGGACAGCCAATGGATCAGCTTCAGCGCGAAGGGCATCTTGCAAGCAAGCGACAACGTGACCGACGCGCTTAGTTAGTCCGGCGAATCGCTCCGACCGAACAAGCGCTGAATCAAACCGCGACGCTTTTGATTCGCGTCGATCCGCGCGCCTTCAGTCGCCGCATCCTCTACGGCGCGCCCCTTGCCGTGTACCGCACAGGTCGTCGCCGGGCCCCCATTGGCCGCAAACACACCGTCGGTTCGAGTCTCACAGCGTGGCTCCGCCAAAAGCCCCGTCTCAGAACACACCGGAACGGTGATCAGGTCACCGGACGCAACAAAGTCCTGGCTTGAACGTCCCAGGTCCGCGACTAGGCGGCCCCAAATCGGTAACGCCGCCTGACTTCCGCCTAGACCGAGCACGCCGCGATCTAAACCGACCCAAACCACCACAACCCAGTCTGGTGTGAAACCCGCGACCCAAGCGTCTCTCCCGCCCTGAGTCGTTCCTGTCTTTGCGGCCACAGAACCCGAGACACCGTACCGAGCTACACCGCGAACGGTTCCCTCTGTGACAGCGCGCTCCATGACCATCCGCACCATCTCGGCAGATGCTGCACTCGAAACCCGTGTCGGCAGTTCAGCGCGTGCCAGTACAGGCGCCTCGCCCGGATCGGCAAAGCCTGTGACCATCCGCACCTCTGAAAGACGCCCACCGGACGCGATCGCGGCGTAGGCCTTGGCGACCTCAAAAGGCGTCGCCTCAAAGGCGCCAAGACTGGATGCCGGCAACGCGTTCGCGCCGAGCAAGCCCAGGCTCTGCCAATACGCCTGCAACATCGGAAAACCGAGTTGCTGAGAGAGATGGACAAACGGCAGGTTTCGGCTGCGTGCCAGGGCCTCTTGCACACTCACGCCCCCCAACGTCGTCCCATCATAATTCTGCGGGCTCCACTGTTTTCCGTTTACATCCAAGACGATCGGCTCGTCCTGCAGCACACTCGCCGGCCCCAGTCGCGCGTCTCGATCAAAGGCGTGAAGCAACGTCAGCGGTTTGACGAGCGACCCGATCTGCCGGCGCGCTCGCATCGCCCGATGAAAACCCTGCGCAGCGCTTCCTCGCCCGCCAACGAGCGCTGCAACAGACCCCGTCGGGGAGAGTACGACCACCGCCGCCTCAGCGTCCTGCGCCTCTGGGTAACGTTCACGTACCTCTGCCAGCCCTGCAGAAACCGCCTCTTCAGCCAAACGTTGGACGACTGGAGACAGCGTAGATTGGACCGTTCTCCCCGCTGCGGCAGCGGCACCCTCGCCCCAAATAGCCTCTGCTTCAGCGAGTACCTCGGGTACCCCCCAAGCGGCCTGTGTGCCGACCGCCGTTGGCTCGACGCTAAGCGGCTTGCTTTTCCAATCTTCCGCGATTGGCGAGGTAATGGCGCCCACTTTGGCCATTCGATCAAGCACCACACCACGCCGCTTTAGCGCGCGTTCGGGATGTCGAATCGGCGAATAACCATTTGGTGCCGGAATAATGCCCACAAGCGTTGCGACCTCCCCCATATCCAATCGCGCTACAGGTTTTCCGAAATAGACCTGTGACGCCTCTGCGACCCCATGAATGGCTTTGCCTCCCACTTGGCCGAGGTAGATCCCGTTTAGGTAAAGCGCCAAGATCTCATCTTTCGTGAGACGATCTTCCAAGGCAAAAGACAGCAAAAGCTCGCGCGCCTTACGGGCGTAAGTACGCTCCGGCGAAAGAAAGAGGTTCTTGGCCAGCTGCTGCGTGAGCGTGGAAGCCCCTTGCGCCGACGTTCCAGCGCGAAGGTTCACGAAGACCGCACGCAACACGCCCCTGACGCTCACCCCGCGATGATCGTAGAAATACGTGTCCTCCATCGACAACACGCCGTGCTCCAGCGCATCGGGGATAGCCTCCAAAGTGGTCGGTGACCGACGCTCTGCAGACGGCCCCGTCAATGTCGCCAACACGACCGGCGGAACGTTCGCGCCGTTCTCGTTCCCGGCGATCTCTGCGACGCGTCCTTCAACGACGCGAACGCCACTACGGTACTGATCGTCGCCGGTACGCCACCGCCACCAACCATCGATAGCGCTGAATTCACCTGCTCGCAGCGTTCGCTCGACCTCAACCAAGCCGGCAGAACGCAGGTCAGCCTCAAGGTCGTCGGCATCTACACGCATCCCCAAGCGCAGCACAGACGCTCCAGAAAGCACACGACTCGGGACCGACCAGACCTCTCCCGCCAAACGGGAATCAACCACCGACAGTGCCTGGAGCCAAAGCACCCAAAGCACCAACCCAACGGCCAAAACAATCCCTGTGAAACAGGCGACCATCAGCCGAATAAACGCAGCCTTAAGCCCGCCTTTTTTACGCTTCGTCGCCCTGGAGCGCTTCGTGCTCTTCTTCTTGGCGGGCGCCTTCCGTGGCGTAGGTCCTTTACGCCGCCCCGTGGACTTCTTGGGGCCCCCTCGTGCCTTTGCCACGCCCGTCTAGCGACCGCTACGCGACAACAGACTTGGCGGCAGCGACGACACGCTCGGCGGTGAGACCCAAATGCGCGGCGACTTCAGCGCCAGGTGCGGAAGCACCGAAACGGTCAAGCCCAACCATCGCGCCTTCAAGCCCGACATACTTCTCCCAACCTTGCGTACGACCGGCCTCCACAGAGACCCTTGGCACGCCCGCTGGCAAGACCTCGGCCTTCCACGCTGGATCTTGCGCATCGAATAGCGCCCAACTGGGGAGATTCACGACCCGCGCAGCGATACCTTGGGCAGCAAGCTGCTCTTGAGCCTCCATCGCAACGGCAAGCTCAGAACCGGTGCCGATCAAGACCACCTGTGGGTTTTCGGCGTCGGACACGACGTAACCACCGCGCTCTAACAGCGAAGCGTGCGGACCATTCGAACGGTCTACCGTGGGCAGCCCCTGTCTTGTCAAAACCAAGGCAGTAGGCCCATCCCGGCGTTTCAGCGCGAGCTTCCAAGCCTCCACGGTCTCAACGGCATCACAGGGGCGCAAAACAACCAACCCCGGAATCGAACGCATCGCCATCAAGTGCTCGATAGGTTGATGTGTCGGGCCGTCTTCTCCGACGAAAATGCTGTCGTGGGTGTAGACGTAAATCACAGGCTGCTTCATCAGCGCAGACAGCCGTACTGCCGGCCGCATGTAGTCGTGAAACACTAGGAACGTCGCGCAGTACGGCGCGACACCGCCGTGGAGCGCCATGCCGTTACACACAGACGCCATCGCGTGTTCACGGATTCCAAAGTGCAGATTTCGAAGGCCGAAATCATCAGCGGTAATGTCACCGCCATCTGGAATCATCGTCTTGTTCGACCCAGCCAGATCAGCGGATCCTCCTACAAAACTGGGGATCGCCGCGCCAATGGCGGCGATGGACTTACCACTCGCCGCACGTGTCGCGATCTTCGAGCCAGCCTCAAACTCCGGCCAGTTCACCTTTTCTAGCCAAGCGCTTAAATCGCTATCGAGCCACTGGGTAAACTCCGCGCCCCTGCCAGAGTCGGCAAGACGCGATTCCCACGCCTCACGCGCGGCCGTGCGGTCCGCATCGCCCGCTCTAAACGCAGCGAGCGCCTCTTCTGGAACGGCGAAGTCGACGTCGGGGTCCATCCCCATGCCTTCCTTCGCAAGACGAATTTCCTCGGCACCCAGCGGCGCGCCGTGGGTCTTCGACGATCCCTGAAGGTTCGGAGAGCCCCGGCCAATAATTGTGCGGCAACAGATAAGCGAAGGCCGAACATCTTCCTGGGCGGCCTCAATCGCAGAGGCGATCTGATCGGCATCATGACCATCGATGGACTGAACGTGCCACCCCATCGACTCGAAACGCATCACGCGGTCTTCACCCCATGAAAGCTGCGTAGGACCATCGATGGTGATCTCGTTGTCATCGTAAAGACAGATGAGATTGCCCAATCGGAGGTGGCCTGCCAAAGAAGCAGCTTCATAGCAAACGCCTTCCATCAAGCAGCCATCGCCAGCCAGCGTGTAAATGCGATGGTCACACAGCTCGGCACCAAAACGCGCTTGCAGAAACTTCTGCGCGATAGCCATCCCAACGCCGTTCGCGAAACCTTGTCCCAGTGGCCCGGTCGTCGTCTCAATCATCGGGGCTTCGCCAAACTCTGGATGACCGGCAGTCGGGCTGTGCAGTTGGCGAAAGTTCTTGAGGTCGTCGAGGGTAAGCGCGGTCCCACTTAGGTACAGCAAGCTGTAAAGCAGCATAGAGCCGTGACCGGCAGACAAAATGAAGCGGTCGCGATCGGGCCAGTCTGGTGCAGAAGCATCGAACTTCAGGTACCGGGTCCAGAGCACAGTGGCGACATCCGCCATGCCCATCGGCATACCTGGGTGTCCTGAATTGGCTTTCTGGACAGCGTCCATCGCCAAGCCGCGAATGGTGTTTGCACAAAGGGTGTCAGTCGAACTCACGGGGCGACTCCAGGCCAATGATGGACGGGCCTTCTACCCGTTTGCGACCGCCTTCTCAAGGGATCATTTGCGTCCGAAACCCAGGCTTTCGACCAGGAATTACACACAGGGGCCGATTCTAAGGCATGAATCGATTATTAGAGGACCCTTCTTCAGCCTCGGAGCATCGAGATGGCACGGGACAGCGGCATCACCCCTCGCACCAAAGATTACAGCCAGTGGTACCTCGACGTGATCTCGAACGCGGAGCTCGCCGATAATTCACCGGTGAAAGGCTGCATGGTCTTGCGACCCAACGGTTTCGCCCTGTGGGAAGGAATCCAAAGCGACCTAGACCGTCGCTTCAAAGAGACGGGACACCGGAACGCCTACTTCCCGCTCTTCATCCCCTTGAGCTTCCTGTCTAAAGAGGCCGAACACGTCGAAGGCTTCGCCAAAGAATGTGCTGTAGTGACTCACCACCGGTTGCGGTCTACGATGGTGGATGGAAAGCCGGCGGTCCAACCGGATCCGGACAGCCAATTGGAAGAGCCGTTGATCGTACGCCCGACGAGCGAGACGATCATCTGGCATATGTACAAAAACTGGATCGACTCTCACCGCGATCTCCCGCTGTTGTACAACCAGTGGGCCAACGTGGTCCGATGGGAACTGCGCACACGTCCGTTCTTGCGAACCGCTGAATTTCTTTGGCAAGAAGGCCATACCGCCCACGCGAGCAAAGAAGAGGCCGTAGCCGAAGCCGAGCAGATGCTGCAGGTCTACGTGGACTTCTGTCGCGAGACGCTCGCTATCCCCGTGATCCCGGGCGTAAAAACCGCGTCGGAACGTTTTGCTGGGGCTGTCGACACCTACACGATTGAAGCGATGATGCAGAACGGCTGGGCACTCCAAGCGGGAACCAGTCACTTCTTGGGTCAGAACTTCGCCAAGGCCTTTGATGTCACCTTCCAAGACGTCGACGGCGAACGCAAGCATGTCTGGGCAACGTCTTGGGGCGTCTCCACGCGACTCATCGGTGCGTTGATCATGGCGCATTCCGATGACACAGGCCTGATCGCGCCGCCCGCCATAGCACCGACCCAAGTGGTCATCGTCCCCATCGCGCGCAAAGAGCACGAACGGGCAGAAGTCTTGGCTTATGCGGAAGGGGTTCGAAAGACACTGGCACCGCACTTCCGGGTCGAACTTGACGATCGCGACAAGATGAAGCCGGGCGCAAAGTACTTCGAGTGGGAGCGCAAAGGCACCCCGCTTCGGCTTGAGATCGGCCCGAGAGACATGGAAAAGGGCTCGGTATTTGCGGCACCGCGATTTGGCGAAGGCGGCAAGTTCGGTATCCCGCTCGACACGCTAGTGGAGACGGTGACGAATACGCTTGAGAGCATGCAGGCGGCACTCCTTGAGCGGGCCGAGACCATGCGAAATGAGGCGCTGTATACCTGTACAGACTACGAAGAATTCAAGACGCGACTGAAAGAGGACGGCGGCTTCTATCTGGTGCCTTGGTGCGATGACGCAGAGGCCGAAGCCGTGATTAAAACAGAGACCAAAGCTACCATTCGTTGCTACCCGCTGGTCCTCCCCGAAGCGCAAGCCGCCGAGACAGCGGACTGGGTCGGTAAACTGCCCTGCTTCAAGACCGGGCGGCCGTCCACTCACGTGGCGCTGTTCGCTCGCGCCTACTAGGCCGACACGCTGAAACGAGGCTCTTTTTGGCGCACATCAATGTAAGCGACCTCCGACGGGTTGAGGAAATCGTAAGCGTCCTCATCAGGCACGGCTTCGGCGAGTTGATGTCTAACGCCGGGCTTGAGCGCTTCGTACCCAAGAAAGCTCGCGTACAAGATGGCGAAGGATCTGGGGCAGCGCGCCTCAAACGCGCGATGATTGAGCTCGGCACGACGGCTATAAAATTGGGGCAGATGCTCTCGGTCCGCCCAGACATCATGCCCTCCTCAGTCGTCGCAGAGTTTCAGAGTCTGCAAGACAACGTGCCCCCTGTGCACTTCGATCAAGTACGCGAGGTCTTGTTGGAGGAGCTCGGCTCCGACTGGGAAGAAACCCTGATCCAGATAGACCCTGCCCCGCTCGCTTCGGCGTCCATCGCACAAGTACACCTCGCCACCCTCAAAGATGGGCAAGAGGTCGCGGTCAAAGTCCAGCGCCCCGGGATCGCCAAGAAGGTCCGTTCCGACCTACACATCCTGTATACACTCGCCCAACTCATCGAAGGCCAGATTGAACTCCCCGGTGTGTACCGCCCCGTTGAGATCGTAGAAGAGTTTGAGTCTGCACTGCTCGCAGAACTCGACTTTCGCGCAGAGGCCGACAATGCCCAAAGGTTGCGGACCCGCCTTGCACGCACACACCCCGACGTCGTGATCCCCGATGTACATCGAGAGATCTCTACAGAACGCGTCCTGATTCTCGACAGGATCGGAGGCGGCCCGTCTAGCCAGGTCGAGCCCACAGATCCAAACGGCCCCGCCTTTGCCCGTACCATTATCGAATGCTTCGTCGCGCAGGTCTTCGAGCACGGGCTCTTTCACGGCGACCCGCATCCGGGCAACCTACGAATTCTGGAAGACGGACGGCTCGCGCTACTCGATTTCGGTGTAATCGGGGCGCTGACAGAAGACATGCGGAAGACCGCTGCGACGACCTTCATGGCGCTCGTACTCAAAGACGCCGAGTCACTCGCGCTGACCATCTACCGTTCGGGCGCGAATAGAGGCCGGGTGAACCTAAGAGCCCTCCGAACAGATGTGGCCCGCGCGATGGATAAATACCACGGCGCCTCCCTAAGCGACCTCGGTGAAAAGGCGAGCCTGACCGAGTTTATCGACATCGCTTCCCGACACGGCATCCGACTGCCGCGCGAATTCGCGCTGTTGGCCAGAACTACCGCGCTTGTCGAAGGGCTTGTACAGAAACTGCTGCCAGACACCGACATCGCGGTCGAATTGGAACCGCAAGCACGCATCCTCATCGAGCGCTACTTCACCCCAAACGCCGTGATGCCTCGTGTCTCTCGGATGTTGCTTCAGACGCAGAGCTCGCTCAACGACCTGCCGCTTCAGCTGAATCAGATTTTGCTCGATCTGGAAAACGGACAACTCGAAGTCGTGCACCGAGACCCAGACGCGGCGGTATTAAGACGTGAAGTGCGCCACGCTGGGACCAGAATCGCGACGGCTATATG
>Ga0163179_10001344_pt1 | contig 17520 bp, 11 predicted proteins | sample AtlANTMetagenome_FD_109643 | JGI IMG/M metagenome (GOLD analysis project Ga0163179, IMG submission 109643) | Marine eukaryotic phytoplankton communities from the Atlantic Ocean - Atlantic ANT 2 Metagenome | ecosystem: Environmental > Aquatic > Marine > Oceanic | place: North Atlantic Ocean... | reverse complement strand
GCCCGTAGGAGGGTCTGTAAAGGATAGGGTGCCACTTCCATTTGTTTTGAGTAACTGTCCATTTGTTCCATCAGATACGTTTAATCTTGCTATGTCTACTGCATTATCCGCTATTGCTGCCGCGGTTACTGCATCATCATCTATCTTTGCAGCTGTAATCGCATCATTCGCTATTTTACCTTCTGTAACATTTAGGTCTGTTATCTTGATTGTTGTAATCGCATTTGTTGCTAAGTCATCTGCTACGATTGTACCATTTACTATCTTTGCTGATGTTACTGTGTTGTCGCCCGGTGTTAGACCGTCCGAGTTGATAAGTAAGTTTGTAGGACGATAAGGGTAAACAAAAATAACATTTGAACTCTCAACATATACTATTGGTTGAGATATCGCTGGCTCTGTACTCACGAGTCCACCAGCTGCTGCGGCACTTAAATAGTACCACTGTCCAACTGTTAGCCCGTGAGAGCTTATTGTAAACCTTCCTGACTGTGCGACTGTAAAAGTATTTGTAGCCGCTTCAGTTACTATACCAAGTGCTAAAGTTGATGCAGCATTTGCTTGCGCTTTTACCCATGCTGAACCATTATGGCGAATGGCATCTTTTGCTACGAACCCGTGACTATTCTGAGTCACCTCTGTAGTAGAGCCTCCTGCTCCCCCGCCACCGATCTCAATTATATTATTCGAGTTGTCTCGAACATATAACTTTTTATCAGCGGTGTTGATTGCAATTTCGCCCTCTACAATGTCTGAAGTAGTAGGAGCGCCTGCCGTAAACTTCCGCTTTGGCTTAATTACCATTGCCATCGCTATCTCCTATTAAGAATAAGTTCCGCCGTCTACTGCGTTTGTCCATGAAATCGTATCAGAAGCTGCGGTATATAATAAAAACTTGTCTGTTGATCCGCCTCCGTCTACGGCTGTAAGTACGTTTGCTGTATTTGCTGCAAGTATCGAACCTTTTGCAACTGCTGAGATTCCTGTTCCGCCATCTGCAACCGCAAGATCAGTAATGCCTGTTATTGATCCACCTGTGATTGCTACACTTGAGTCTTCCAAGTGCGCGACAAGAGTTGCTACTGCATAGCCTCCTCCTGAAGTATTTACAGTAGTGCCTGGCTCCGCTTGTAAATCTCTAAATAGCTTGAATTTTTCATCACTTGCATCTCGGAAAAGACCTGCGTACTCATCTTGTGATCCTGAAGTATCATACAAACCATAGAATCCAATATCTACAGCATCGCTTGAGTTGTTTCCAGTTGCAAGAGAAAGCATTGAGTCCGCTACATTCACAGTAGTAGAAGATACAGTAGTAGTTGTACCTGATACTGTAAGATTTCCAGAGATTACTACATTTGTGGGCAGTCCAATATTGATTTTATTATTCGATACAGTAGTTTCAATCTCGTTTGCTGTACCTTCAAAAGTAAGAGTATCAGTGCCGACTGTTACAGTATCATTTGAACCACTATCTGCAGCGATTGTAAGAGCGCCACCAACAGTAGCCCAACTAAGAGTACCTGATCCGTTTGTTTGAAGAACCTGTCCATTACTACCTGCTCCGTCTGGTAGTGTTAATATTGTATCATTAGTTACTGCGGCAGGAGCACGAATATCAATAGTATTACTTCCGTTTGCAGTTTGCTCAAGAAGTTTTAGTCTTCCTTGATTTTTTATCTGTAACTCATCTATTTGTGAGTTCGAGTCCGTTATAATAGCACTGCTTGCAGTAAGATTTCCTGCGGTATGGTCAAGCATATCCATGAAGTGCTTACCACCAATAATCTCTGGAGTATTTCCACCGCCACTTACATTACCAATCGCAAGACGTTTTCCATAGGTTCCGTTGTCCCCATAGGCATAGAAAAGCTCACCCTGAGATACCGTTGTCGGTTTCCCTGTGCCCGTGCTTCGTTTAATTTGAATTGTTTGAGACATTTATTGCTCCGAATATCCTAGTAGGATCCTGCGTCTATTGTATCTGAGTCGGGTGAGATGTTTCCTACCATTATAGGAACCCATGCAAAGTTCCCTGAACTCGTTTCTCTATAGACTTTTAATTGGTCGTCGTCTGTGTCATACCAAGTATCTCCTTCTGACACAGTTGAGCCAGACGGAGCAGATGTACCACGAAAATTTTGATCTGCTAACCCTTGTAAAACCGTTTGCAAGTTTGTAGACGTAATCGTATTATATGCGCTAACAGTTACATTGTTTGCTGTAATTTGTCCAGGAACTTCAAAGGGAACAGCAAGAGTATATGCTTGAACTTCAGTTACATCATCAGTCAGAGTAATAGTTAGTGTATCGCCAGAAGCATTGACTTCTGTAACATTCTCTGTAACTTCCAAAGTAGTTTGTGCACTCATCGTGTTACCTCAGGAGTAAGAGTTACATCTCCCTGTATTATTCGTTTTACAATGGAATCATTTGCAGTAAATATTTCTAAATCATAAACATATTGTCCTGCTGAAATACCCGAAGAAGTCGCTGCAGGTAACTGCATTTTTAATGCTCCATTCGCTGCATTTGTTACAGTAACACTAAAAGTGGCAGAAGCTGAACTAGCATCCACAGACGTACGCAGCTGTGCCCGACCCGAGTAATTACTCAAGTTTAAAGCTGTTCCTCCTTGCTTAATCACCAAGTCCAACGCAAAGTCGGAGCCTTGGTCGATTACTAAGTTATATGTTCCCGCACTCATGTATTTTCTCCATTTTGAAATTATATCTCAAAGGACATGCTTAGTCAAGTTTTATTTTTCGGTTGGTTATACTGAGAGGTCTCCAATCTTAACTCTCACAGTTCCCGAATCTGTAATAGTAATTTGTTTTTTACCCGCATCGCCTGCATTCGTATCCAAAGTAATGTTTGAAGTTCCGCTTGCTCCAACAATACTACTTGTACCTACTGTCCAACCTCCTACTGAGCCTGCTGTTTTAGCTCCGCTATTTGTGGCTAAAGAGGTTGCTGTTATAGCTCCGTTTTTGGCTATCTTAAACACAGAATTATTACTACTATCTTTTACTTCAAAAATAGGTTCGCTTGCTACTGTAGGTAATACTAAGTTTAATTTTGTTCCTCCTGTTCCGCTTGCAAAACCCGCAGATTCTATAGACCCTGTTTTAATACTACCGCCATCTATAGTTGTAACGGCAGCGCCATCTTTGTTAAATTGATTTGTTCCGTTATTAAAGGTTACTACACCTGAAAAAGTCGTGTGTGCGACAGCGGCAGTTATATAGTCTACTGTTACAGTATTTGTGGTTAAACCTGCACTTGGATCTGTGTAAGAATACCTTGATATCCAGTAAGAATAAGTACCCGCAACCTCTACAATGTAAGGTTCATTCTGGTATGCTACATTTGTTGGGCTAAGAGTACCTGTTATTGTCCCAGAAGTAAAGTTGTATGTACCACCACCTGAATTGTTGCCAGGAAAAGGGCTAGTAGCGCCTGCGGCTGCTCGAAAATAAATATATCCTTGAACACTTCTTTTTCCTGATGGCCCGGGCGTTGTTGAAGTAGGGCCTTGTGCACCTTGCTTTGACTTTGTAACCGTCTGAGTAGTAGTGATTGTTTTTATAGTACCTGCTTGCTTATATTTACAAGTATAAGTTATAACTTCTTGATTTTCTTCATTTCCTGTTGTTGAATGAGTACCAATAGTTACAACATTACTATTATTTGCGGTTGGGCCGCCAATGGTAAGGTCACTTCCAACTACTGCTGCAGATTCTACATACCACTCCTTATTGCTATGATTTTCCGTCGGATCCTTTCCGTAAGTTCCATTTGTCTTTCCAATATAAGTATATACAACTCCACCCACGATTAGTTCAAGAGTTGTTCCGCTTTCAGGTATAGTAGTTGCAGCACTTCCTCCAATTGCTCCATTCACATCAGTTGCATAAGTATGCGCATGGTTTGAGTTTACAAGTGATACACCACCAGAACCTGTTTTTACACCAATAAAAGAAATACTATCTGTTGCTTCGACAGAAGCAGGAGCATCCCCAGAGCTATAACTACCTGGTTTCTCTCCGACTTCCACAAGCAGAACTTTTGGCCAGTTTGCTTTGCTATAAGTAATTGGAACAGTTGAATATGCAAATGTAGCTGCAGAAGTTCCTGAGGTGTCTGTCCATGCACCCGCAGATCCACCATCAAAGGTAAATCGATATAAAGGATCTGTAAAGTTACGTGCAGTTGCAGTAACATCTATATCACCATCTCCGCTACCTGTATAAGACGGATTCTCTCCTTCTTCGTCATAGATTATTGAATAGTCCTCTGAGTCTAGGGTAACAGTTTTTCCGTCTGCTCCGATTGAGCCGTCTTGTACTTTTATAATTCTAAAAGTTTTAGAAAGAGTATTACTACTATCAGAGGATTCTCTTACTGCTACCGTGAACTCAAGAGGTGACTTGTCGCCCATAGCTATATCACTACTTCCGTTATGTAGTGTTTTAGTTAGGGTCTGACCACTAACTCCCGTTGTGCCAAAACTACCATCCGCACTTGTACTTACACCAGAAAAACCTGCTCCCGTTACTTGAAATTCAGGAGCATCATATGCAAGTGCTGTAGCGGTAAGAGTAATAGTAGCATTATTTTGTAGTGCGCCTGCAGAGTTATAATTTAATGCACTTATATTTAAGTCAGGAATTACTGCTCGTAATCCTGTAAGCGTCATATCAGTTACAAGACGAATTGGAGTATGAGTATAGGTGCCACCAGAGCGGTCAATCCTAGCAATTACCGCATCGTTCTTAGGATCTGTTCGCAAAGCGTTTCGTGCTATTGCTTTAGCTTCATCTACACTTGTAAGGTCTCCGTCTGTCGTATTTAATTTAACATCCGTAAACAACACATCATTACTTTCAATAAATGCAACCCTACCTGCAAAGTAGGTATTGGATGCGGTTTTTACTCGAATAATATCTCCTATTTGGAATCGAGAGAAAAAATTTGTTGTTCCGTCTGACTTCTCAACCTTGTTACTACGTTTGTGTAACTTAACTCTTGCATCGGCGTTATTTGTACAATCTGTCCATACATTTTCACTATTCGAAATAAATTGATCATACTCTTGCCAAAATGTAAGACTTGTGTTTTCAAAGTTTAATTTTGTATGAGTTGCTAATTTAAGATAATCCGAAGTTGAATCCGCATCGAAATAAATAAATGCAGTATTAATACCGCTTCCTGTAGCCATTGATGTAAGAACTTGAGAGGAAGTTGCTGCAGTCCCTTGATTTGCATTATTAACTTTTGTGTTTGGAGCACCATGAGATTGTATTGCCCAGTCTGTTTCAGTGCTTACACCGCTAAATTTCTTAAACGAAAAACTAGTTCCGCTTTCAGAAAATTTTATGTTTGCTCGAACTCCTTCAGGTACTCCTTCTGCAGTTCGAGAGCAAGAATGAGCAAACTTATCATTTACATCTGCAGATTGCCATTTAATTCTTGATTTTTTACCGTACTGAGTAAAAGTTTGAACTCCAAAGCTGTATACACCATTTGGAATTCCTGTAAGCTTTACGACTTGTTGTTCAGGATCGTTTACGTGTATTAACTCTGTTCCGTCAGGAAGTTGTGGTTCAATATGAACATCAAACCCTCCAAGAGAGTCAAATAAGGTTCCATCTTTGTTACGAGGAGTTTCCCATTGTATTGTTAATTCTTCTAGTTCTGATCTAAAATCAGGAGTTTGAAGAACATATACAGATTCGGGAGCAGGACAAAAATCTCCTTCAGGAGGTCTCACAGGATCTTGCTCTATAATCGAAAAATCTTTATCGATTGCATCAAACTTCGCATTATAAAACTCTACGCCTTGAATTGCAAAAACTCCATCTTTCTCTTCTTTTATACCTAAAACTTTATATTCTTTGTAGGAAGCGGCTGTTTTTAGACCTTTATACTCTTCTTTTATAGCCCATACTGTGCTAGTAGGAATAGTACCAGAAAAAGCACTTCCAATGGCTATTTGAGTAACACCATTTACAAGAGAAACATTTGAAGAAGTAAACGCTTTAGTTTCCACATGAGTAGAATTTCGAAACTCTACATATATATCATTTCCTGAATCATCTTGTATATTTGTTATATTTTTTCTAACCTGCTCATCGGAATCATTTGCTCCGATTAGCTGAGTAGAAGTGCCCCCAATTTTTGCGTAAGTAACTTCGTCGCCTTGATTATAGGTATAGGTATTTCCACTATGAGTTACTTGAACTGACTCATTTTGGCTCAAAACAACAGTTCTTTTTGTAACCAATAAAGATAAATTATAAGCATAGTCTGACCCAGAACCAAAAGAAAACGCTTCTGCTTCTCCTCCGTCAACTCTTGCAAGATCGGAAGCAGTTTCTACATCTCTATCTAAACTAATTGCAGAGTTTGAAGACGCTGTAATTCTACCGCTAAAAGTTACTCCTGTGTCACTTTCATTTTGCACATTTATAATATCCCCAGGAACTAAAAATGCAGCATTTATTGACGTTTTAAAACTAATAATTTCTGTTTGGTTTATAGAAGTCCAGGCTTTCCATCTTCCAAATCGAATAGCCTGCCCTTCGGAAGTACATCCAAATGCAGTAGCTTTTGAAGGGATTATATGACCTACTTTAAGTATGTTTTCCCTGTCCTCTATAACCAAAGGCTCCAGCTTATATGCTGCAGTAGGATTATTCCACAAAACAGTAAATTGATTAGCTCTAGTTCTGCCTGCAGACGTTTGAGTAAGTATGCTATCTTCAACTATATTTGCTTCTGAAAAGTTGTAAATAGGAGTAGCAGGAGCATCTTGAACTGCAAGCATTTCTCCATCCAACCAATACAAGATACCTCTAAATATAGTTGCCATATCTTTAAGCACTTTATATGCTGCGGTAGCTTTTGTCAAATAAAGATTAGCTGTAAATCTTGGCTCTGTGCCTCCATTTGGGGCGGGCACTAGTTCATCGCAATATTTTGCAATTTTATACAGTTGAAACTTATTTATTTCAGTAGAACGTAGATAATCTCCTAAACCATATCTATTATTTGTAAGTATATCATAAAATACCCAGGCAGGATTATCCGTATAGTATCTATCCTTTACAAGATTACTTGCATTAGTTGTAGTTCCTTCGTCACTAAACTCACCATTCCATATACCTGTGTATGTTGCAACCCCTGTTGCTGAGAGGTGCCTAGGAACATAATTAGAAGGCACTTGTACTCGTAAACCTCTTACTAGATACGCTCTTTTTGGGGGATTTGGAAAACTTTTTGAGCTAAAGTTTACAGAAGCTACCGCTGTGTGAGGGTAAGAAAGTTTTTCATTAATTGTACAAATAATTTGAGCTATTTTTACAGCATTCACAACTACGGCTAAGTCTGTTGATGCAGTTGGGCCCCGTGTTAAATAATGTCCCGTATTACTTGCATCAACAAGAGGGTTCATGCTTTGACCATTTGGAGTTAGACGAGTAATACGTAGCCTTAAATCTCTTAATGTTAAATGAGTTTGAACAGGAATTCTAACAGTATATGCAACGGCGGTTTTCTTCGTAGAGAATTTTTTCCAATAGTCAAAGGTATCTCCTGTCAAATCTTCCCAGTCTGTAGGGTTTGATCCGCCTGTTTGAGAGCCTTGTACTTTAATATTAAAAGCTGCGCCGTCTGCTCTATCCTTTCCTTCGTTATTTGTTGAAAAATGACCGCTAGGAAACTCAAATTGAATTTTTATTTCATCTATTTCATTTATTTGTGCGCCTGATACAGTATTACTAAGGACTATGGTTTTTTGTACCATTCCTGCAGAAATCCCCGCAGTTAGCTGTGCCTCAGTAGGATAACCTGCACTCGCAGATGTAGGGTAGGAATTTGTAGTATCAAATATTTCCATATCATTTGCTGATAAAGTTAAAGGAAAGCTTGATACTCCTTGGCCTGAAAGCTGGTAAAGGGGTTGTTGATGAAGTTCACCAACACGGAATTCCAAAGAAGAACCTGGATACTTCTTATTCTTATCTGGACTATTTACGGATACTTCTGTTGTTGAAGCAGTATTTTGTTCATCACTTAAAGAAAACTTTTTACTTGTGATTGTAAGACTATTACTTTGTCTAGGAATATAAATACTTTTCTTTCCTGTACTTGAATCTGCCTTTATATCTACTTTAAAAATTCTATCTATAAAAAGATCAGCATAAACTTCATTTGATCCAGATACAAAAATATCTTCCTCTACTAAGTGAAAAGGAAAAGCAAAAAGTTTAAGTTCGGCTCTTTTTGCCAGACCAGTGCTATCAACAGTTTGAAAGTTATTTCCAAACAACCGAACTATACAACCTTCTAGCTCCGCCCCAGAGTTTGCTCGTAATCTTACATTACACTTTAAGTTTTGATTATTATTTGCTTGATGGTTATTAGGAGATATTTGAGATTGAGAAAAAAAATCAACATCTTGATTAGAATCATTTACTGCTGTAATAAAACTTCTAGCCCACTCGCCAGTTCTAAAAGCTTGTCCTGATCTATTATCTTCATTATAGACATATGCATGTACTAATTTTACTTTAGTTGACTGCACTGAATGAACTCTTAACCAGCGGTATGCTTGTCTTGTAAAAGTTTCATCTAAATTATCAAAAAAAGCAGTAGTACCACCTTTATCAGCATGAGTACACGTAACAGGACCTATGCCACTAGACGAGGCAGGAACACTAATAAATGCGGGCTCCCCATAATCTTCTGTTGGTTCTGGAGCTTTTACAAAAGGGCTATGAAAGATGGACCGTTCTTTGTCTTCTAGAGTATCTCCGTCTAGGTATACCGAACCCTCCCCATGAACTAAACCCTCTATTGGGCCTTCTGAGATTAAATCGGTTATAGTAATTTCTTGAACATCAGAACCAAGAAGCCCACGGTCTTTAAGAGCCTCAGTTTGACTATTATTCCATTGGTTGTAATATTCTGGAGGTATATTAATTGACATTTTTAGGTCTCTAGTCCTGTTGAAGGCTTGCGAATAATATTTCCTCTTTCATCTGGTACACTTGCATAAGTTCCGTTTGCATTTTGTATTGATTGATCTGCAGTACCTTTATTTACTAAATCGAAAGTAATTGGTTGACCAGGAACTCTTAACTCTCCATATAGTATGGGTACAGGGTATCCTTCAGGAGTAGTTTGTTCTGCACCTTGAAAAAGGTATCCGTCTTTATTTTGTTCAGTGTTGTCTGTATCTGGGTCGGGCATCATCATTTCTGCAATACCCATGGATGCCAGCATTATACCTCCAGCAAAAAGAGCTTTAGTTAAAAAAGTAGCCAAACTACCAGTAGGATCAATTAAAAAACTTGCTACAACCATTATTACACCTATAATTGTTTTTAATGCTCCAGAAGATCCCACGGGAACTGGAGTAATAACTATATCTCCTTTATCCAAAGGTAATATTAGCTCTCTGTCGTCTTCTACATAGTTATCTGCAATTTTTACTGTGAATTCAATATCTCTATCGCCTGAATCAATAAAGTATTTTTTTACTCCATCAAAGTTTGCATCAAGAAATTGTATAACTTCACCCACGCTTTCTGCGCATACTTCAAGTACCCGCCCATACTTATGACCTAGTTCTCCCTCTAAATATACTTTACGCAACATAACGGTAAGCTCCTTCTAAATGTTGGTACCAAAAAGGGTACAAGTTTTCTCTGCATGATAATCTATTAACTGCATGATGATAAAAAATGTCATTTCCAATATAAACTCCACAATGATTATTTACCTCTTCTTGCACTCTAAAAATAAGCACGTCGTTTTCTTTTAAATCTGATAAATCTACTGGCTGACCGTTCCAATGTTTTGCCATCTTATCCGTAAAATAGTCTAATCCTTTATCATACCAGCTATCTTCAAAAGCGGCTCTTGGGGGAATAGTTATATTTTTTGTTATAAGGTAGTCTCTCATAGCTTCAAAACAATCCATAGTACCAAACTTATATTCTCTTCCAAAAAGATCTGTATAATTATTTTTTGGCTGTAAAATTTTTAATTCCATTTCTGGATACCTAAAAATATAATAAGGTATTCCTAAAGCATTGCATTGTTGTATATCTGTTTCTCCTGGTTCAGGGGAAGCATCTATATGATTATGAACTATACCTACTATATCACTTGTTAGTAATATATTCATGTACTCATCTGAGTCCATAATAAAATCATCATTGTTTTGTGCAATATTCTTAACGGGAAACCATTGTTTCTTGCCTTTTACAACTGCTAGAACACCACAACCTTCTTTTGGGTATTCTTTTTTAAAATGTTTTTCTATTTCTTCGTACAGATGCATTATCTAAATTTCCTGCTTCCTGGAAAGCCCCCGAAAGGAAGAGGTATAGTAGTAGTAACATCAACACTTGGAATAGTATTTTGTCCAGTGCCAGCATTTTCTTTTCTCTTATATTGATACCTTTGTCTGCAAGATTTTAAAGACTTTCCGCATATATCAGCCCTTGCCCACTGACCTGCTGTAGCCTCTGGAGTAATACCTGTACTTGTAATAACAGATCTAAATACAGTAGTGGTATCTTGAAAATCAAAAGTTGTATCATTTTTCGATAGTGCGCTTGAAACAGGGTGAACTACATAGTCGTTTCTTTTTGCATCTGTTGCATGTGTTGAATAAGTTTCTCCCGAAACCCAAGGTTCGTACACTCTAATTTGTCTCCAGTTTCCATTTGAAGTAGAGGGAACGGTACTATTTGATGCAATTTTAGACTGCCAATAGGTGTACCCGCTTCCTCCATCTGACAAAGCTACAAGATCGTCCTTTGCAAAGGTTGAACTTGTATTCCCAGGGTGCAGTTTTCCTGAAAGTATATTTGCAGGGCTACTTGAATTATGAATTAAGTATTTCCAAATGATTGGCTCATCATCTGTAGTAAAATATAAATTATATTTATATGCAACAATTCCAAGAGTAAAATTATATTCAGACGTACCAGGAATAAGAAGATTATCAAAATTTACACTAGTTCGGACACCACTATTTGCTGTCCATGTACACCCGCCTGTAGGAGTACTAAAAGTTCTTCCTTGGTAAGCCCACGGGCAGTACTTTCCTATTACCTGTCGTCCGGGTAGATTTACTTTTTCTAAATCAAAGGGGTTAGCTAGCTCAAAGATTACAATATCTGAAGTTTTTTGTTTTATTCGGTCAAATATATGAACTCTTTTCGGATACTCAACTACTGCTCGAGTGCTTACGTTTGAAGTATCTATATTTAAATATTTTTTTAAAGTTGATCGTTTTGTTATTCGTTTTCCAATTAAGTCTTCTAGTTTGAAGTTTGCAATACCATCTATACCTCCATCATTTGCATTTTGAAATATAGATGACTTTCTTAAAATTGAATCAACATTTGCAATAGTTAATGTTGGACGATTTTGAACCCCTTCTGTATTTATAGAAAGATCTGTCATCTCCATAGGTAAAGCATAATAAGTATTTCCATCAAAAACAATAGGAGAGTAATCTATTGGGGAAATACCTGGCCCTGTTACTTCGAAGCCCACGGAAAGATCGGTTGTGTTATTTAAAGTAATTGTATTAGTATTTGGGTTACTTCCCGATACGGTTTTTGTTATTGATGTAGCACTACCGTCTTGAGAATTCGTTCCTGTAAATGTTAATGTAGTTCCTGATCCTACACTTGTAAGAGCATTTACAGTAATAGTAGAGCCATCTATTTTTGATACTCGAATAGTATCGTCTACTCCTGGGTGTAGATATAGTGTAGTTGTCGAGTCAAATTCTACTTCGAAAAGCTCTACTAAAGGACTTGCTATCTCTAAAGATTGTATGTCCTGTACTAATAAATTGGGATTTTTGCTCATACTCCATAAACTCTTCTAAAAGTTGCCGATACATCATAATGATTTGCATTTGCGTATTTAATAGAGTATGTATCACATACTACTTTTATTGTAGATACAGGATTACCATCACTATCATTTGTACTACTATTTGAATCTGGTATTGTAAAAGAAAAACTTGTTACTCCTGCTTTATCCTCAAAAAATTTAACAATATCATCAGCAGCAGCCTTTTCCCTATTTTTAAATCTTAAACTATAAGTTTCTTCAATGCTATTTATTCCTACAGCACCTCTTTGCTCATATCCGTGTCCAAATTTTACCTTTCTAACTTTAGGAGTAGCTTTTCTTTGCAGGTCATTATCAGGACGAATTGTAGCCGTAGTTATATTAGTGCCAGAAATTTCAAATCCAATATCAGCCATTATGCCGCTCCATAGGGGCTAAGAATACCGCCTGCCCGTTTTTGATTCATTAACTCTTCTTGAACTATTGCTGAAATTCTTTCCCCAAGAGCCGTCGCCTCTCGTGAGTCACTTTCTGTATCTGTTGTACCTATTCCATCACCATTCATATTTACTGTTACAGCCACATTATTATTTTGCGACCCAAGTCCACCACCACGAGGCATAGTTACTGGTATTGATTTTCCGTCAGGTAAAGGAACTACTGCTTCAGTTCCATGTAATATTGCAGGGTATCCTGATTGAGCACCTCTTGCAATTCCTCCTGTCGCATATCCCATAGGAGGATATATTCCCGAACGGCCAAAGCCAAAGAAAGAAGCGATTGCTGAAAAGAATCCTCCTCCGCCCGATGTCGCCTGTGCAGTAGTATTCGCTATAACGGCAGCAGTATTTGCACTAGTGGAGAGATTATTTATTCTATCTAGGATAAACTCTCTTATTTTTGATGCTTTCTCCCAAATGAACTTAGCTTGTTGAAAAATCATAAGTGCTGCCATTATTTTCTGCAATTTCTGTCCTGCCTTACTATTTCCCATCAAAGAAGTCACTGCCAGTCCAAGACCTACTACATTCTTTGCGGTTTCACCTGTTAATTTATCCATAATACTTGAGTTTTCTTTTATTGCCTCCGATTGAGCATCTTCTGCTTTCTTAGATGCTGTAGTTTTATCTCCTGCTCCTAAGGCAGCAGCGGGATCTACTCCTGTGCTTGCTAGTGGGTCCTCTACTATTTTAACAGGTGTTGGATTTGCATCATCAACAATTTCATTTACTTTCTCGGGAAGTCCTGGCCCCATATTCCTCAGTCTTTCCATGTTTTCAGCTGAAAAGTCGTCCGCACCTGGAAGAGAGGGTTCTACACTAGGATCTGTTGTTGGGGTATCTCCTCCGCTATGCCCCATACAGGCAGAAGAAGAGCAAGCCTCTTTTATAGCCTCAGAAAACCTATCTGCAGTTTCATCCATTGATGTTTTAAATTTTTCTGCTCCGCTTGCTAATGCGGATTCAAGTGACTTACTTGCTTCTGTTCCGCCACCTTCGATTTCCGTTTTAACTTTAGCTCCTCCGGCTTCATGAGCCTCTACAAGTAGTCTTGCGTTTTTCTGGGCTTCTGTCTCCATGCCGAGAGCACCCATAATATCTGACGTAATTCCTTTTGCAAAAGCATCTATCATGGAATCAACCACACCTTTTGCAATTCCTAAAAGTGCGTCTTTTAAGCTACTTTCTTCGCCTTTAAGTAGTGCAGAAATAGAACTCTGTAACCCTGTTTCAAAAGCTTGCTTTCCTGCTCCTAACACTTGAAACCCAAGTTCTTTTTGTTCTTCAAGAAGTTTATTTTGTTCTTCAAGCTGCTCTTTTTGCAACCTATAACTGTTTACCGTTTCATCTGCGGTATTTTTTGAAAGCTCTTGGGCAGTATATATGTCTAAGTTTAGTTGCTCTATTCCTCTTAAATTATCTAAAATTTTCTTATCTATGCCTAAGCTTTCTCGTTGTAATGCTGTTGCTCCATGCAGGGCTGCATTAAATGCTGTTTGGTCTTTTATTTTTTGATTATTGATTCTTATTTCTTCATCGGCAATTTTGTCAAGTGTAACTAGATAACCTTGTAGCTCTGTTGTTTGCTTTGTTATTTCAGCTGTGAGTTTTTTCTCGTTTCCTGCTCTCTTCTGGAGTACATTATAAGATTTAATTTGATCTTCTATAAGAGTTTGTAAACTTGAAACTTTTGTAGAGTATTTAGTAATTCCATTTATTGCTTGTGTAAACTGTTTTTCAAGCTCTTCTTGTTGTTGAATTAAGAAACTCGCTTGTCTTCCTGTTTCTATAAATCCGTCTCCAAGCTCCTGTATTGCATCAATTTGTGCTTGAGTAGGCTCTTTTCCCGCAACCAGTGTTGCTTGAACGTCTTTTAAAGTCTGTCGATATTCTTTTTGAGCATCATTTAATCCTCCATTTTCTGATAAAGAATTCATTAAGTTAAGTGCTTGATTTATAGCAGGCTGTAATTTTCTTCCTAGCTCTTCGCTTGCTTGCCCAACTTCCGGTAGACCTTCTTTGAATAATTTTATTTCTTCCCGCATTTTCCGCAAGTTTTCAAGTTGGAGTTGTTCCTCAGGGTTAAGACCAGGTCCGCTTGACCTTGTGCCTCTTCTGGTTTGCTTTGTTCCACCCCCCTCTCTTGCTTCTAAGTCAGCTATATTTGACGCCTTTAATTGTTTTTCAAGGTCAGCATTTGTTTTTTGTGCAGTTAAATTGCCATCCGAAAAATCTCTCATAGCCTGAGCAGCATCAGTCACATTCTTAGTTATTCCTTGGAAGAAGTTTCCTTGTGCTTCCAACGCTTTTAAGGCCGTGCCTTCTTTTGCTAATGATTTTTGTACGTCCACAAACTTTTCGTACTCTTCATTTACAATGTCAAGAGAGTCTCCAATATCTGAAAAAGATTGCTCTAATTTTTTAATCTCAGGACTTTCTTTGAAAAACCCAAGAGTCTTCGCAAACTGCATAGAAAGTTCATATGCAAGTACGAGCATACCTATCCAGCCTGCTGCTCGGAAAATCTTCTCTGTTCCACTTGAAAACTTTGCAGCAGCACCTTTCATGGCAGCCATTGTCGCAGCCCACTGTGCTCTCATCTTTGTCATTTGAACACTTGCACTTGCTGTTATCTTTCTCCACCCCATGCCTACTTTTTCACTGAAAGTCATGTAGCCTCTTTCCATAGTTCTTAAAGTAGTAAGGTAGTCTGCAGCTTGGCGTTTGTTCATTTTTCGTATTGCACCATTTCCTGCTTCTGCATGGCGCAACATCTGGGAAATACGTCTTTTATCTTTTTTTAACGTTTCTGCATTTCCAGTTTGTAACATTTCAAGACCGCTTCCTTTTTTAGCGGGTCCTGCGGCTGTAGCAGCACCCTGAACACCTGTTTTCTTTTCTAGCTTTTTCTGTGCCCTTTCTAAATCCTCGATGTCTTGTTTTGCTTGTTGGTATGCGTCTCCTGCGTCGGCTGCAGCTTGTTTTGATTTATCTGCCCAGTTATCTAAGCCTGGAATAATTGCTTTTATTATAGGAACGGCTAAGAGTCCTAACGCAGCTGTTAATCCAGTTATATTCTCTGTTAAAAAGGCTGCCGTAGGTTCGGATATTGCATTTATAAAAGTTTTTACTTTTTTCATTACTCTATCAAACTCGATACCGAGTCGAGAGATTGCATTCACCTGAATATCTGTTGCTTTTGCTACTTCACCATACTTAGTTTCTAACTGGGTCTGAACTTCTGAAAAAACTGCTTGTTTCTTTTCATAGTTTGTTAAGTCTTTTGCTGACTTATTTAATTTAGCCGCGTAGTTTTCTTGGGCATCAGCAAGACGTAGTGTAATACCTAATTCATCTAAGAGTTCTGGTTCGGCTTTTGTTACACCTCGTACCAAACGATTAAAAGAGTCTGTAACATCTCTTCCGAGTATTTTTGATAAGTTTCCCGCACCTGCAGCCAGCTCTTCTATCTGACCAGAGCCGAGTCCAGAAGCAATACCTATGGAAGCAGCTTCAGAAGCCGCCTGAAACGATAGCATTTGACCAGAAGCATCTTGAATATTTTTTGTTAAACTCTGCATTCCTACACCCGTTGCGGCTGTAAAAGCAACTTGAGATTCTTGCATTACACGAAAGTCTGCGGCTCTTTGTAGGAATTGAAAGGCTGCAGTAATAGCAAAGACATTGGAAGCAAGAACAGCGTACGCAGGAACAAGAGTGCCTGTCATACCTTGTGCCATTTTTGAAAAACCTTTTGTAGAGTTAGCAGTCATGTCTGCTGTACCCTTCAAATTACGATCAAGAGTTTTCGCAGATTTTCCTGTTCTTGTTCCCGCTTTCCCAGCATCATCAAGGGCAAGACCTAGTTTTTTGGCACTGACAGCCACTCTCTGCATAGACCCGCCATCAGAGGTTTGAATATCAATATATACTGTATCTTTTTTTGCCATTAGCCCTTTACATTATGAGTGTAGTTTTTACCACTCGCTTGCTGACGTTTTCGTTCATCAGCTTTCCTTTTTCTTTCCTGTTCTTGTGCACGATCTTGTACTATTATGCCTTCATACATTTTCATAAAATATAGTACAACTTTCTGATCGTCTATTTCAAATAACTTAAATAGCGTATCTATATGGCTCCAGTTTTTCCCCATGTATGAACCAGAAGCGCCGTCCCATACATCAGAAAGGTAGCCATATACAAAAAATGCCACTTGAACCTCCGCAGGAAATGCAGAAGACTCGAGTGGCATTCTTTTAGGGTCTGGTTCTTCGCCTAACTGTTCACAGATAAGTAAATACTTTTCAACATCAATAGATGTTTTCTCTTTTACATATCTTTCAAGTAGAGCTTGTACTTCCTCTACTTGCTCCCAGTAAAATTTTCTAGGTCACCTACTGTTTCTGTAACCCACGAATCAAAGTCCGCAGCGTTTTTCATAAGCAGCTCTGCATTATCTTGTGTCCAAGGCAACTCATCATCTGGTTCAAAGGAAGAAACATCTACCAAAAGAAGCTCTTCTAGGTAACGATATTTTAGTCCTTTCCAACCTTTAATTACAGCTTTACAATACTCAATTAGAAATTTATCCTCGTCCAGTTCTTCTTCTAGCTGTCGGGTCTTTTTATTCCATTTATTAGATAAGCACCGTTTACGTAACTTAACTAACTCCTCTCTTGCTAGATAACACAGATCAACTGCCATTCCTGAATAACCAGGAAAGTCACAAGATACTGTTTTACTTGGAGTCATAAGACTCGCTAATGATACTGGCTCTTTCTTTGGTGTTGCTGTTTGTGTCATGCGAATAAATCCCTATTTAAAAATTAAATTATACGGTATAAGAGACGAAATGTCAAGAATTATTTTTGTGGGGTGATAAGTGAAGGGGCCGAAGCCCCTTACTTATTATGAATACGTGGCTGGTGCGTAGTATTCGATGTTGGTCAGTTCGTTTGCTGAACCAAAGTCTGATGGTAATGCGTGGAAGTTACTTTCAAGTGAGATTACGTCTTCTACCTGATGAGAAGGCACCTCGAAGTGAACATTCGGCATTGTAATTACCAACGAAGGTGTTCCTGCTTGCGCAGATCCACCAATCTTTAGTGTAACAGCAAACTTATTTACAACCTGC
>Ga0163179_10001343_pt1 | contig 17525 bp, 17 predicted proteins | sample AtlANTMetagenome_FD_109643 | JGI IMG/M metagenome (GOLD analysis project Ga0163179, IMG submission 109643) | Marine eukaryotic phytoplankton communities from the Atlantic Ocean - Atlantic ANT 2 Metagenome | ecosystem: Environmental > Aquatic > Marine > Oceanic | place: North Atlantic Ocean... | reverse complement strand
CGAAAAAATTCATCCAATGAAAGCCCTGTTTCAATAGCACGCGCAGCCCATATATTTTCAACAATTTCCTCTGGCTCAAACTCACGCTTTACGGCAGTCATCACATGCCATTCCTGCTCCGTTAAATCAACAATTGCTACCTTCATTGCCTCGGCAGGCTTTTCAGCTCGACTTCCAGGAGGCATCCCTCTACGACGCACATGACCTACTCCAAGGGCAAATAAACGTTTTGCTGGCATCAAACGAAAATGATCTCCTCCAATTTTTTTAAGCAACCATTGTCCGTGCTTTTCAATAGAATACCCTTGCGGTACCTTGAGTGTAGTCCAAAGTTTGTAATTGGAACCTTTTGAAACTGTATCAGTAGTACGGGTAACTACATGACCTGAGAAGGGATCTTCCTCATATAGGTAATTAAAGGCAGAATCCATTTTTTCAATGGGCACCTTCCATGCCACAAGCGCACCTTTGGCTAGGTTTGTAGCCAACAAGGTTTGGCGAACACGGCGAATTGCACCAGATCTGAGCATAGCCCGGATACGCTCAATAACAATTTGAATCTCAACTCCAGACTCTCTGACGATAGCGCCTAAAGGATCTTGTTGAAACCCTTGTAATCGATCCTCTGAAACCGCCAAGATCTTAGCATTTATAGGATCATTAAAATCTACGGGTATATTCTCCTCGTTCATTTGGGAGACCATTATCCGGCAACAAGTTGTCTTGGCCAAGCGCATTCCGGATTGATTTGATCGCCACAATCCTCAACCATCTGCGTTCTATTCATGAAGATCAGCAAAATCAGTGTTTATCAGGTCGACCTCCCCCTTCACGAGGGTAGTTATAACTGGTCAGGGGGAAAATCCGTTCAGGTATTTGATAGTACTGTAGTAAGTATTGAGACTGATGAAGGAATCACAGGTCACGGCGAAGTTTGTCCACTTGGCCCAGTTTATTTACCAGCATACGCCGAAGGAGCACGAGCTGGCATTAAAATTCTAGCTTCAGCATTAATTGGAGAAGACCCTTTACAATTAGCAAAAATCAATCGTCTCATGGACACTACGCTGAAAGGACATCCATATGTAAAATCCTCTTTAGATATGGCTTGCTGGGACATTCTTGGCCAAGCAACAGGACAACCAGTATGCAATTTGCTTGGCGGCCGCTATAACGATGATTTTCTATTGTACCGAGCTATATCTCAAGAATCACCTGAAGCAATGGCGGGCAAAGTCTCCGGTTACCGGGCAGAAGGTTATCGAAAATTCCAGCTCAAAGTCGGTGGTGACCCAGAAACCGACATTGAACGCATTCGAGCCGTATCAGCTGAATTACAACGCGGTGATGTTCTCATTGCAGATGCAAACACGGGTTGGTTAATGCATCAAGCAGCACGTGTTGTGCGAGCTGTTAAGGATATCGATGTTTATATTGAGCAACCATGCGAAACATTTGAAGAGTGTTACTCTATTAGAAAATTAACCGATCACCCTTTTGTTCTCGATGAAAATATTGACGGTCTGCCAATCCTTCTCCGAGCCAATGGCATGCAGGCCATGGACGTTGTAAACATTAAGATTAGTAAATTTGGTGGACTAACAAAAGCTCGACAAGCACGCGATCTATGCGTCTCGCTTGGCATTGCGATGACTATTGAAGATAGCTGGGGTGGTGACATAATCACTTCAGCAATTTCTCACTTAGCGCACAGCACCCCAAAAGAACTACTATTTTCCTCCACTGACTTTAACAGCTATGTAACTGTCTCTATTGCCGAAGGCGCCCCTCAACGTAAGGAAGGAAAACTAGCTGCATCCACTTCACCTGGTCTTGGAATTACTCCAAAGATGAATGCCTTAGGAGAAGCATTATTCACTACGAAATAATGAAAATTAATCTTTAAGTTTACCGGTGACCCAGAGTAAACCTCGGGCGATCATCTTTTGAAAAACTGGATCGTCAAATGTTGCATCTGAATGTCCGTATGTAGTTCCAAATATTTTTGCTTCACCATATTGATTAGTCCATGCCACTGCGTGCTCTTTGCCGTTTCGCTCACTCTTAGATTTCGCCAAGGGCTGAGCCGATGGCCACATCTTTTCGATAATGTACAATTCATCCTTCGGAGTAATCCAGTTATCCGGCATGCCTTTCAAGATCGGATGGTTTGGTAAAACCTTCTTAACTGGATAACGGCTCTGATGGTCGTGTCTGCGACTTGTCACACCAAGAAACTTTCGCCAGTCATCAATTTTCGCCGCACGATATGTATGCATCGCACAATGAATCACGACAGCAGGCACCCCAGCTTTGTGGACGCTAGTAATTTTACGAATGTATTTCTCATCTACAGTGTTGGCAAAACATTCATTGTGGACAACCACATCAAATTCCTTTGCCCAATTGGGATCATCATAAAATGCAATCCGAGCACTTGTCCCGCTACCCCCTTCATTAACCACTTTCCAATCAACTTTAGCATCCTTGGCCACACCTTCTATCAGTGCTTTAGATTGATATTTATAATTATGACAACAGCCCCCAGTAACGAGCAATGCACGAATTGATTTCTGCTTATCTTCAGCCTGTGCAATTGAGACTAAAAAACTAAATGAAAAAATAAAAAATAAACGGCAAAAGAAACTCATGATCACGAGGCAAACACTAGAGGGGCCAAAGTCTCCCGTCAACGCCGCCACTTAATTAAAAAGCTAACTTAGTTTCTAGGATTTTTTCCCTTAGTAGTTTTTTTACGGCGAAAATCACCTGCAAGATTAGGACCATTATCGGAAGGCATAGATCGATGCCATTCTATGCAAGACTTGGTGTACTTAGCCACAAGATCAGGATGTTTTTCTGATAAATTATTGTTTTCGCTCAAATCATTATCCATGTCATACAACTCAGGTTCAGCCCCATCGTATTCACATAAAAACTTCCATTTACCATCCCTGACCGCAAGATCAGGGAGGTCTTTGTCTCCATAAAAAGAATCCCTATCAGGAGGACGGCGAAAATAGATTGGCGCGATCCTTGAGTCATTGCTTACCCCTAGCAAAATATTTGGCAAAGACTCTCCGTCATATTTAAAGCCTCTAGATTGCTTTATTCCAGCTACATCTAAAAGCGAAGGGGCAAGATCAATTGCGGAAAAAACTGATTTGCGATTAACCTTATTTTTCACTTTAATCAGTCCCGGGCTCCATACAACCAAGGATGAACGTACGCCTCCCTCGTACAACTGAGTTTTATAGCCGCGAAACGGTCCGGCTACACCAGCCCCAAGCTCGGGACCATTATCAGAACAAACTAAAATAAGAGTATTATCCCGTAGTGATTTGTTATTTCTAATATAAGTAAACAACCTTCCCAACTGCTGATCCATCTCTTCCAAAACAGAAAGGTATAGTTCTCGTTTGCTATCACCCCACTTCGCAACTGGTGGCCAGAACGGACTATGCACATCATCCGGCCAAACATTAATATAAAATGATTTACTTTCCTTTGAAGCATGATCAATAAACGTTATAGCGTCATTAACAAAACCACCTGTAATTTTTGAACGTTGCATCCATCGAACTCCTTCACCTAGCCGTTCAGCATTAATCCAAATACGGCCGGGCTTGGCTGGATCCTGCCCAGGTCTTAGTGTTTGAGGAAGTAACTTTGGCCCCATACCTTCAAAATTAGTTAGCGACACATCAAATCCATAGTCAGTGATTGGTGGAGCGTCATCAACATCACGCTGACCTCCCATGTGCCATTTACCAAAGTGCCCGGTCGCATAACCTACTTCCTGCAATGAACGAGCCATCATAGGGGCCTTAGGATCAAGCCATTGAGCCATTCCACGTTGAATATTTCTTTTACGATTATCAAGATAGGATGTGATGCGCCAGCGCTGTGGGTATTGTCCAGTAGAAATAGCAATTCTAGAAGGAGAACAAATCGGTGAATTTACATAAAATTGCTCGAACCTTATTCCCTCCTTTGCCAAGCGGTCGATATGAGGTGTCTTCGCAGCTCGGTTACCAAAACATGAAAAATCACCCCACCCCATGTCATCTATAAAAACGAGAACAATATTCGGTTTAGCCGCTCCAGTTTGGAGAGCTATAGCAAATGTAAATAGTAGCGTTAGTGTTTTTTTCATATCTTGAAATCGCTTACCGAACTTTACTGACATATGCATAAAAAGCACCCATGGGAATACCATCAGCATCGATGAACTTAGCCCATAACTCATCTCGGCCTGGCTTTAGCCTGAGTCTAAATAAAACACTTCGGTCAGTAGACTTAATAGGCTGAATGAGTTCTTTACCAGCCAACTTAAGATGTGCCTTTACTGCACGAAAAGGTTTTCCAGGTACTGCACGAAAAGGCTTAACCCCTGGTACGTTCGCTCCAGCAACAAGTGATGCAGTGATTGCAGCTCCTGATTCTTTGGGCCATCGACGAAGTTCTACAGTGTATTCACCCTCTGTCTTTACATCCACCGCCCAAAAGCCGGTATTGCTTGGTTTCTTCTCAGCATTACGAATATGTCGCTGATTCCATGGAGTGCTGCCATCGGCAATCCAATCATGACAAGTAAGCACGACTGGATCAGCTAAAGGAGCATCTGCCCCTAGATATATAGCTGTAGGCTGCCCAAAAGTTGGGGATATCTCTTCCCACCAAGCTTCATAAAAATTTTTAAGACGAGAAACTACACCAGGGTGATCACTAAAAATGTTCTTCTTTTGACCAGGATCTTCATTGATATCGTACAACTCCTTACCATTTACAAGACGCCATTGATCAGTCATGACTGAGCTTTTACGCCACTTAATTGGATCACGCACACGCTGAGAATCAGTTACAAGAATGCGGTCAGGCCAATTACTTTGCTTACCTTCTATTAAAGGCCGTATATTGATACCATCAAACTTTACTCCTTTTGGCTTAGGAACATTACAGTATTCAATTAGAGTGGGCACCACATCCACAAAAGAAGTAATCATATCTACATCGCGACCACCGATTAGCCCCCCCTTCGGCCAATGAATAAAAAATGGCACTCGGTGACCACCATCGTACTCACTACCTTTTCGACCTCTCATACCATTGTTATGAATATTTGCACCACTAGAGGTACCATTGTCAGTGGTGAAAATGAAAATTGTATTATCAGCAAGTCCCTCCTCCTTAAGAAAAGCTCGCATTGAACCAATATTGTCATCGATATTCGCGATCATCCCGAGAAAATTGGCAATATTCACACCCTGTTTTGCGTAAGGCTTGCTATATTTTTCTGGTGCATGCATTGGCCCATGTGGAGCATTAGTACAAAGGTATACGAAGAACGGTTTATCCCTGTTTTTCTCATTTCGGATAAACTGCTTTGCATGATCAAAAAAAACATCAGTACAAAATCCTTTTACGGGCAAAGCTTTACCATTATGAAAATAGGATCCATCAAAGTATGCATTGTCCCAATAATCTGGAGTTTGCCCTACCCCACCGCCACCGTGTCGAAGCACCTCTTGAAAACCACGATCCTCTGGACGATATGGATAATTGTCCCCTAGATGCCACTTGCCAAACATACCGGTACGATAACCTCCATTAGCAAGAATCTGACCAATAGTAATCTCATTGTGCCGCAACATTGAACGCCCCATAATCGTATGCCAGACACCCGTACGATTCGTCCAATGACCCGTAATTAGCGCCGCACGAGTAGGCGAGCAAGTCGGAGCAACATGATAATCAGTTAATCGAATGCTATCTTCATATAATTCATCCAAATGAGGAGTCTTAAGAACAGGATTGCCATGACAAGAAAGATCACCATATCCTTGATCATCAGTGATCACTAAAACCACATTCGGCTGCTTTTCACCATTAATGGCTAATATAAAAGCAAAGAATACCATAAATAGGTTTAATTTCTTCATAAATAGATAAAAACAAATAAAACGACCAAAATCACCAATGGTCAACTGCCAAGATTATAAACTTATTATGTTGTCACTTGAGCAACAGAACTAATAATATTTTGGAACACAAATTAGCAATGCTTTCTTAGGAAGATGACTAAAATCTTTAGATAGAGTTATCGTAACTTTAGATTAACTAATGTTCACGGTAACATTAAATGATCGTTTGATTGTAAAATAATATGAAAAAAAGTATTCACGGTTTCACACTAATTGAGTTGCTTGTGGTCATAGCCATAATCGCAATACTTGCTAGCTTACTGCTGCCGGCTTTAGCTAAATCTAAAAGCAAAGCAAAACAGACAGTATGCATGAGCAATCAAAAACAACTTGGCCTCTCAACCGCCATGTATGCAGAAGACTTCGATGGGGAGTTTCCAAAATCACTTGCTGGATCAACTCAAGCTCATGCAAACTGGCTTGTAGTGATGCGAAAAGTTGGATATCTAAGCACAATGGAATTGTTCTCTGATCCAGCTGACACCGAAGGCCCATCAAATGAATTCAAACATCGAAAACGGCGCATCGTTTTTGATAAGGAAAGTAGAGATGTAGTTTTTTCTTATGGAGCTAATGAACAGATTGTAGGACCCGCAAATATTAAACACGGAAATTCCAATCAAGTACCGGAGCCAGATAAAATCATGTTCTTTGGTTGTGCCAACTATATGGTCGTTCCCTTTTGGGACCATGAGCGAATGTATAATGCTAGCGGTCCAAGGCCTGCTGGATCAACACAAAACCCCCCCAATTTGCTGTATGCCCGACACAATTCTGGCAACGGCCGTTTAGTAGGGCCACAAAGTAAAGGTGGGAGTAATATAACTTATGCAGATCTACATTATGAATTTCAAAATCAATACCATATCAATAAAAAACTCTGGTGGTACAAAGACCACAAGCCACTTTAATTTAAAAGCTTGAACAATATAATCTCAGCTTCAATAACTGACAAATTTAATTGAATTGCAAAAATAGAACTGGCTCAAAATTGAGCTCGGATACATTAGTAATGTATTAAATAACGTTCAGCCTTTACCGAGCAGGTATTTATCCATTCGATCGTGAACCTCTTTAATTCTCGAGCGGTCCCCTCCTCCAACCTCCGCAGTCGACCAACCAGTAAACTCAATTTCTTTAAGCGCTTTTCGAACATCCGGCCAATCAACATCACCATCACCAATCTTACAAAAGCTATTTGATTTACCCCAATCCTTAACATCCAATTTAACAATTCGCTTACCCAAGGTTCTTATCCACTCAGCAGGCTTTCCAAAACGTTGATGATTACCTATATCAAAATAACTACCTACCCATGGGCTATTGATCTCATCGAGATACTTTGCCAACAGGTCAGCTGACTGTTTTTCATCACCTTTCGGATCATAAAGAAAACCGTTCCAAACATTTTCAATGAGTATATGAATACCTAATCGAGCAGCCATTGGAATTGCTAAATGAATCTGCTGAATAGAACGTTCCCATACTTGTTCATGATTTTCATTTTTTGCATCTCGAACAGCTCCAGGTACCAGTAACACCGCCGAACCACCCACTTTACTAGTATCACGGAGCGCGGTTTTCAAACCCTGCAAACCCTTGGCACGCGTAGCTTCGTCTGGCGATGAGAGACGAGTTCCCCAGTGAATAGAGTCAACGACGCCATGAATAGGAAATCCCGTTTCTCTGCTTGCAGATAAGGCTTCATCCTTATTGACTCCACCAGGACTGTTTAATTCAACACCATCGTATCCGATCTCCTTTAATATTTTGAATTTTTCAACTGTTGAAATTTTCTCTCCAAACATACCAAACTTAATGGACTTAAGTATACGTCCGAAAGGTTTACTAGATTGTGCTCTGACAAATCCTGGCAGAACCGCTGCAGTTGCAGTTGCAGCTAATCCCAAACTACTGGCTTTCCCAAATTCTCTCCGATTCAACTTGTAAGACATAATATTAGATAAATGGAGTGATCCCAGGTTGTGCCAAAGGAGGCGGAGTATGTTTACCAGTTTTCCAGTTCATATCCTTTGGAAAACGATCCTCTTTAGAGTTAAGAGCCTGTTCGTAAGTGATCTCCTTACCGGTATAAGCGGCCGTCCTGCCCATGATTGCCATCATAGTACTTAAAGCCATTCTTTCACCGTTATTGATCGGTTTGCCATCACGAATCGATTTAAAAAGTTCATTGTGCTCCACCTGATACATATTCTCGCGCTTACCGTCATAAGTCCAACGCCCCTTGGCATTCTCAACATAAATACCACGAGCAATATCTCCTCGCCCTTTTGTTCCAATTAAATAATCACTGTTCTCATTATGACAACGACGCTGTTGACGCTGCGCCATATAAGCTCGAACACCTTTTGGATAAAGATAGTTCACCTCAATATGATCAAAAATATTTCCACTATTGTTTGGAATTCCGCGCCCTCCAACTGCAGTACAACTAATTGGAGGGGTATCACGCATCGCCCAAGCAATCTTGTCTACACTATGTACTGCCTGTTCGACCAAGCCATCGCCACCAAGCCAAGCAAAATTATACCAGTTTCGAACCTGCCATTCTATATCACTCCAATTCGAATTACGTTTTGAATCTGGCTGCATCGGCTTTACTGGACCGGTTAGATAAGTCGCATATATTGATTGAACATCTCCAATCTCACCACCAAGTATTCTGTCATAAAAAGCACGACGCTCATGGTCATATCTCCAACAAAAACCTGCAACAATTGCTAAATTTTTCTGCTTAGAAATTTTTACCGAATCCAAAATAGAGCGAACTCCCGGCGCATCAGTAGCCATTGGTTTCTCAATAAAGCAATGTTTTCCGGACTCAACTACCGCTCGAAAATGCAAAGGGCGAAATCCTGGAGGGGTAGCCAAAATTACCAAATCAACATCACTATCAATAAGCTTTTGATAAGAATCCAAACCTACAAATTGATGCGGCACATCAACCTTTTTTTCGTGCTGCTTCTTCAGAATATTAACCGCTCGATCGACCTTATCTGGAAAAACATCTGCAACGGCTGTCAACTTAACATTTTCATCTGCTGTTAGTGCTTGGTTAGCTGCCCCAGTTCCACGACCACCACAACCAACAAGCCCAACCCGTATTGTATCACTGTTTTGCCCGTAGGCATTACTACGAGCAATAAAGTTAAGTGAAGCCGCACTAGCCACAGCAGCTGTTGATGAAGTCTTAAGAAAGTCTCTTCGACTCGAATCCCCTATAGGTTTTAGTTTACTCATAGCTAAATGATTAAGAAAAAAATCTACGCCTCCAACTTAACAAGTGCAAGCCACTACAAATATAAAAGACGGGCTTGCAAAGCCCGTCTTAATTTTAAATTTGGTTTAACTTACTTGATTGCTGAAAAATCTGTTCCTTTCAAAAAAACATTCTCTATTTTTTTCACCAAACGACCATCCTTAATAGACGCCTTGTAGGCAGCCTTCCAATCAGGATCATTTAAAAAACCTTTCCAAGACTTCTCCCTCGCCTCCTTGCTAGAATAAGCTAAAATATAGACTAACTTATTATCTTTGTTGTCTTTCGGAACCCAATAACCAATGTTAGTCATTCCATGTTTCTTAAATAATTCGACAGTATAATCTCTAAAACGTGCATTTAATTCTTTAAGCTTTCCTTCATTTGCAAAGTAGGTACGCATTTCAAAAACTCGGCCCTTATCTTCTGCCTGAACAGATTCTAAACCGAAAACCGAGCTGACAATTAAAGCAGCTAACAATAAAATATACTTATTTTTTTTAATTAACATATCTTAAAATTTTAAAGTTCATAAACACAATATATTCAAAAAATTCAATCAAAGTTCACCACTTCATATAACGAAGGGCTGACTGCAATAGCCATTTATTTATTAAATTTTTTAATTGAAGGCAATCGCAAATTCCAGGCCTCAACCCACCTTTCTTCAACAAACTTCATATCAAACTCATTGATCAATCTCCTACTCATATCTGGCAAGTGCCCTGCTCCATAAAAAACTCCTATCTTTTTTACTCCCTTATCTAATTGTTTGCGCAAAACATTCATTGCTACAATATTGCGCTCAGTAATAATAGCAGATCCATTTTCACCACCAAGATTATCTAAAACATCTGTATCGGCAAACTGTTGCGCCATAATACGCTTCATCACTAGCTCGCGATTGTTTGAAAACAATGCAAAAAGCAGAGCGAGATCTCCAGGTGCTTTGTTTTTATTGACCTGTTGTTGCTTTAAACCTTGAACAAATAAATCCATAAACAAAGTAAGAAACGATTCACCTCTCTTATCCATTGTTTCAGCAAACTTATCTGGAGACATATCCGCATGAACCATATTTTTTACCGAGTAATCAATCCAATCCACCTGAAATGCCAAGCCCAACATGTCTTTAGCTCCAAGCTGCATTCCACCAACTACAGCCATTCCAGTTTTAAAACCTTTTTTATCAGATGGATGTTTTTTATTTTTTATAAAATCGGATTTTATTGCTCCACCATCTGGTTGATTATCTTTACGCTCTACAAATCTAACAGGCTGACCTCCCACACTATCCTTGTCCGCAACCATCTCATAAAGAAGGGCATCATATTTCTCAAACTCGCGATTAAGCTGCTGAAAATATTTCTGATCACCAATATGAATCGCTCCTATCAAATCCACATAAACCCCTGTTGCCGCAAGTTTATCATCTTTTGGAACAAATCTAATAATCGACGTATTAAGTGCATCTGGAATCTTTGGGCGCTTCGGATTCATTGTCATACGAATGAATTTATCCGGCACTTCTTTTATTTTTGACGAATCGTTAGCAAATACCGAAGTAACTGGTATAAAAAACAATATGCTTAGAAGAATCTTATAAAGTAAAATCTTCATTTTTAAAAAAATTAGCTCAATAAAGACAAAAATACGCTCCAAAAAAACATATCAATATATATGCTAATGAAGTGCCAAGCGCAGAACCAAGTAATCTCTCCAAAGATTGGCTAGATCAATTTTTCGGATTTCTGGAAAATGAAAAGGATGCCTCTATATACACACTCCGAAACTATCGGCAGGCACTCTGCGGGTTTAATGATTGGTATGTGAAGGAAAATGGCCAATCAACTTCTTGGGAAAATCTAAAAAGAGATACATTCAGAGTTTTCTTAAGGCATTTAGGACGTAGTAATTTCAGCCAAGCTGCGATCAGACTTCGATTCAGTGCCATCAACTCCTTCTACAAATATCTAATGCGGCGAGGTTTAATTGAGGCTTCTCCTGTTAAAGGCATAACTCTTCCAAAGCCTGCCAAACGCTTACCTCAATTTATGACCATTGAGCAAATGGTCCAACTACTCGATGCCCCAGGGACCGAGTATCGCACAAAGGTTCTAGTTAATGAAAAAACAACTAAGAAAGTCCAGCAAACACCTTACCTTCGAGATCGAGCAATTTTAGAAACTATTTATTCATGCGGACTAAGAATCGGTGAAATATGCCGCATGTTAGCTGAGGAAATTGATGCAAATGAATTAGTCGTAAATGTTCATGGCAAAGGAAAGAAAGAACGACAAGTGCCGATTGGTAAAACAGCTGTAGAAGCAATCCAGTCTTATTGGTTAAGCTTGGTTAAGCCTCCAGAAACAAACGAACCAGTATTCTTCGCATCAGAACATAAACGAAGCCCTATTTACCCGAGACTAGTTCAATTACGACTAAAAAATTATTTAAATGCTTGCGGTTTAGAACCAGCATTAACGCCACACAAATTAAGACATAGTTACGCAACACATATGCTCGACGCTGGAGCAGATTTGAGGAGCGTTCAGGAAATGCTAGGACACTCTAATCTATCAACAACTCAGATTTATACGCATGTGACAACTGAACGCATCAAACGCGCTTATAACGAAGCTCATCCGAGAGCATAAAAGAAATTTAGTGAATTACTAGATGATTGCCCGGAGGTTTTTGCTCACTTGGGGTCTTTTTTGGTTGAGGGAAAATCTGATAAAGTAACAAATATATCAAAACCCCAGTAATTGAAACATACATCCATATTGGCCAAGTCCACTTCGCAATTTTTTTGTGTAGTTCATAGCGAGCCTTCAAAGCGCGGTTCAAAGTCATAAAAATAAGAGGCAAAATTACTATGGCTAAAATTACGTGAGTAACAAGAATAACAAGATAAATTGGGCGAAACCAAGAAGGGTTTACAAAACGTGTCACCACCTCGGTATTAAAATGGTAAATCAAATAACAGGTTAAAAATACTGCTGAAGTAATAAATGCACTTATCATGCATTTTTTGTGGGCAGTTTTATTTCCTTTCCTGATAAAGAAATAACCTAATGTTAAAAACACAGTCGCAAGTGCATTTAAACTAGCATTAATAAGCGGTAAATCTTGAATAGTCATAATTTCTATTCTTTTAGTAATTCTGTGGCGATTCCAATCGCTTTTTCTTTCCACCCCTCTTCCAAACTTTCTAAAGCACCCCTTAATCTACCCTGTTTATCTATTACTACAAAATAAGAAGAATGAATAAACAAATCTTCAGGTGACACTTGCTGATTTTGTGGCTTATCCATAACCGTGAGCTTCATTTCATCAGCTGCCAGACGAACAATATCTGTCTTTTTACCAGTCAAAAAATCCCAGTTCTGATTCTTAGCACCATGCTTAATTGCAAAGCGCTTCATTATTTCTGGCGTATCAAATTCAGGATCTGTAGTGAGAGTAACAAATGCTACATTTTGATTATTTTCATAATAAGACTGAAGTTCAGCCATTTTCTTAGTCATAGCAGGACAAGGACCACCACAACGTGTAAAAACAATATCAGCAAACCATACCTTTCCAGAAAAGTCATCTAAACCAATAGGTTCTGATAGTTGATTAGTAAGATTGAAATCGCTTAATTTGGAAATCACAGGGAGTCCTTCTGGCTTTTTAGAATCAGGAGAAACAGATATAGAAGTTGAAGTTCGTTGCTCTTGAAAAAAAGCAAAGCAAATGGCGAGAATGACCAAAAACAAGCCACTCCAAACCACTAATCGAACCATTCTAGCATTGGATTCCATTTAATATAAAAAAGGCACTCCCATTGGAAGCACCTAAAACTCGTAATTAAAGAAGCGAAGTTCAGGCCTTCACGTCGCTATTAGATACAGAGGCTTGTTGTTTGTCAGAACTATTTTTTTCAGACTCCATTTTTTGCCACTGATTCCATTCTTGCTCACTTACAACCTTAATTATACCACGCATTCGAGCATGCCCATCACCGCATAATTGTGCACAGGTAAGTGTATAACGCCCAAGTTTAGTAGGCTTAAAGTGAATAGGGATATTTAGTCCTGGAATTGCATCCTGACAGACTCGAAATGGCAATACCTTAAAGCTATGAATCACATCTTTTGACGTCAGATCAATTGTAACACTACGAACATAGCCATCCTTGATCGCTTCAAATGAATTAGACCCGTGTATGAGTTGAGCATTATTAAATTCTGTTTCAGTGAGTAGCTCTCCTAGTTTAAGATTAGTTTTACCAGGATTCTGAATCCTATAATTATAAATCATTGGAACGATAATATCCGACTTAAGTACAGCTATATCATCCGAACCATCAACATCGTCCTTAATAATCCCAAATGGATTATCTCCACCAACTAAAGCCTTATCCTGCTTACCCAGGCGACCATTTAGACCAGGGTAGTGAGCATTCCAGCCAAATTGTTCAGCTGTAACTCGTACTACATGCAAATCTTTCTTAGATCCACTTGCCATTGCAGTGACTTGATCGTAATCATTCGCGGCATTGACATAGAAATTCCAGAAATAAGTAGCTACAATTACAAGTATTAATTCTGCAACAATAATACCACCTTCAACAGAATTTGTAACAGTCTTACTCTTAACACCTTTATAGTCTGCTTTTGGGTTGCGACTGGAACGAAATTTCCAAAGTGCTGCAAAATAATAAATAATCCACCCAACAAACAAAACCAGCATCAATAGATGAACAGCAATAACTAGACCGTCAACTTTTCCTCCATCCTGAGAAACCAACTCAGGAAACGAAAATGCTTTAATTATATCGTTTATCAACTCCATTTTAAATTATTACTCTTTAAATAATTCCGGGTCCCGAAATGCTGCATACTCCTTGTTACGCCGGAATATAAATACAAAAAAACTACCAACACTCCCTAGCACGGGTATTAATATAAAAAGCAGTGAGGCAATTCCCCACTGCATGCCTTTTGTCATCGGGTCATCAGGTGCACCGAAACAAACAGCACATGACTGCACCGAGTTAGGAAATGCGGTTAAAACAAAAATAATCAAAAAAACAAAAACTGAGCGTATACAATTCATAAATAATCAAAGTGTTTGAATTTCTTCAAAAAGAAAAAAAGATAAACAGACATTCCTAAAGCACCTAACAAAGAAATAATTCCCAATATTAACTCAGCAATTTTATCACTAGCACCATAGTTTACAACTGCCCATATTCCAAACGCCAGAGAGAACAGTATTGAAAGAACTATAAAAACGAGATGAAAAGCTTTGAGAGACATAAGTTAATCCTTTTTCTTTTTACGAGTTACACGCTTGGCCTTTGTTTTCGGAGCTGCTTCTGTAGCAACAGCAGCAGATTGGCTTAAAATCTTAATTGTTAAAGCTGCAAATGATGCCGGCAAAATCAATCCCAACAATGATGCTAGCACAGGCCAAACTACAGGAACTTCTTCTCTACCCCATCTAGGTATATCTCCTTCAGCCCACATAATTAAGCCCATCATTCCAGCAAAAAAGATAAAAGTCAGAATCATTGTCCATGTAATCATAATAAGCTTCTTGTCCCACTTGTAGTGCATAAAAATAGCAACCACAAAGCTAGCTTTAACCAATGCAATACTTAGTCCCACAATTGCAGAAACTGCTAAACTCATTTTAAAAGCCACATCAATGATAACAGTGATTAGTGTACCAGCAACAAGCACTCCGCCTACCAAATAAAATAATTTGATGAGGTACTGAATAAAATTTGGGGAATCGTGTGAGTCAGACATTTAAATTAAAGAATGTATAAAACAGGAAATAGGAAAATCCATACCAAATCAACAAAGTGCCAAAAAAGACCAAAACACTCTATACGATTGGCATACTGTTCTCTATCTCTATGCCAAGTTTTCAATCCAATCGGAAGTAAATTGTAGAGCATTACTATAATACCACCAAAAACATGAGCAGCGTGAAGACCAGTGATAGTGTAGTAAATACCAAAAAAAGTACTATGTTTTGGTTCGTAAGAGTTCAAGCGTTTAACATCATCAGTGTTTATAGATATCTCTTTATGATCTCCGTTTTCTTCATTATGGCTTTCATCAAGGGCAAACAGAATAGACTTAACACGAGGTTTACCCCCAATATCCTCGTTAATTCGACCAGTTCTCCAAAACCAAGGATGAGCCTTCACTGATTCATATCCAGCAACTGAAAGATTAACGGAAAAACCAGCCTTGGTCAGTTCATACTCAGCACGCTTTGCCTCATCATATCCAACCATCTCTTTTAAGATTCCACCTTGATTACGAAGCTTTTTAGTCACCCCTTGATCTCCACTAACACCTAATTTAAGCAATACTTTATCTGCATTAGCTTCGAGCACACCTGAATCAGACTTCCATCCGGAAATTTCTACATTAATCTGAGCCTCATCGTAACCATTGATATGACCAGATAATGCTAAAGAACCAGTGTCCCAAGCTTGGTTGAATGCTTTGCGACTACCACCGTCTTCTTTACTAAAGGTTTTAAAAAACCTCTCTACATAAATCTCTTTTTCTAAGTAAAGCCTTGCCAGACTCAATTTCGCATCATCTTCCTCTTCCAACAATTCAGTCTCAAGCTTTTTACCATCATAAAGATAACCCTCTTCAACTTTTTGATGGAGCACCGCAGAGTTCTTGAACCAAACATCATAGTGAACAAATTTCGATGGCCACTCATATGCCCACTTTACCATAAGAAATAAAACAGCACAGGCCACAGTAGCCCACTTCCATTTTTTATATCCAGCAAGATTCCCTTGCTTTAATTCCGCCCAAGCCAAGACTACAAACATGCTTGAGGCTATCAACACCATCGTGTTGCCAGCTCCAACAACAACATCCATCAACCCCATTGACCATGTACCGTCCGCAGCCCCAACGCGCAATAGGACATATGAGGAAAATAAAGCGCCAAAAAGCATGACCTCTGATGCGAGGAACAACCAGATACCAAGTTTTCCATTATAGAGGCCCGTATCGGGTCTAGGTTTAACCGTGAAGGGAATTTCCATTGCGAATAAATTATTTAGAGGGTTGAGCCTGCGGAGAAAAATCTTCCTTTGCACCCGGAACACTGTACTCGTAAGGATCGCGGTACACCTTTATTTCCTTTACGAAGTTTCCATGAGGAGGTGGAGTCGGAGTCTCCCACTCAAGTGTAGTAGCATTCCAAGGATTATCTGATTCTATCTTTTTTCCGTATTTAACACTCCAAAATAAATTAACGATAAAAGGCAACTGAGCTAATAACATTGCCCAAGCTGCAGCCGATATAGACACATTTAATCCCATAATAGTGTCACTCAATGCACCACCTACATCTGCGTTATCTGGATTAGACAAAGAATATGTGGCTCCACCGTCAGACATTCGACGGCTCATTCCTGCCATTCCTTGAGCAAACATGGGCATAAAAATAAGATTCATAAAAATAAGTGAAGACCAAAAATGCACTTTACCCCATAACTCACTCATCATGCGTCCAGTCATTTTAGGATACCAATAATAAACTCCAGCAAAAATCGCAAATATTGTCCCCGGGGCTACAACATAGTGAAAATGAGCAATTACATAGTAACTATCGTGCAATGCAACATCACTAAAATTGAATCCTAGAGGTAGTCCGGTCAAACCTCCTATTCCAAACATTGGAAGAAACGCAAGAGCAAAGAGCATCGGAGTATTAAAACGTATCGAACCGCCCCAAAGCGAAATAAACAAACAGGTCAAAATAATTACTGAAGGAATTGAAATTAGTAGAGTAGTTGTCTGAAAGAACGCACTGATAACTGTACCCATGCCAGTCATATACATGTGGTGAGCCCAGACAATGAATGCAAGAAATCCAAGAACAACAACCGAACCAACTAAATATTTAAATCCCCAAATAGGTTTACGTGTATTGTTCGCAATTACCTCGGTTACAATTCCCATTGCCGGCAATACAAGAACGTAAACTTCAGGGTGTGCAAGAAACCAAAAAAGATGCTGCCACAATAGCGGACTACCGCCACCACTAACATCAACATCTGCTCCATTAACAACCAAGCCAGTCGGCAAAAAGAAACTGGTTTCTAAAACACGATCCATCAGCTGTAAGATACCAGCAGCTTCCAATGGGGGAAAAGCGAGTAAGAGCAAAAATGCAGTAATGAACTGAGCCCAAACAAAAAATGGCATTCGAAGCCAAGTCAT
>Ga0163179_10001341_pt1 | contig 17529 bp, 13 predicted proteins | sample AtlANTMetagenome_FD_109643 | JGI IMG/M metagenome (GOLD analysis project Ga0163179, IMG submission 109643) | Marine eukaryotic phytoplankton communities from the Atlantic Ocean - Atlantic ANT 2 Metagenome | ecosystem: Environmental > Aquatic > Marine > Oceanic | place: North Atlantic Ocean... | reverse complement strand
GTTTGCGATAGACCAGTTCATCAATATAGCTGGAGGGAGCAGGGGCACTCCACTGGAAGCCCTCGATCTCGCGGACAAGAGTCAGACTCGTGCTCTCGATGAATTCAAGATACCGCACGATGATCGCCACCCCACCACGCTCCACGCCGCTTACAAGCCCCCCACGCGAGACCTCTGCCACCTTTGTGTCTGAACTCTCGAATACCGCAAGTTCGGTCACATCACGCCGGCTGCCATCACTGAACCGGGCATGAACCGAAACCTGCTGGGTCGCTTGCGGAAAGTGGAGCACCCGGGCTGTGGAGGGATGAATTTCGATCCCCACGCAGGTTGCCTCTCCTTCCCTGCGAAGCTCCGCTCCTTCCTCGATCCATGCGCGCAGCAGAGCATACTCCTCGCTTCCCCTGTCCAGCTTCTTTCCCCCTTCGTGACTGACCTGAGTCGTCGGCTTGAGAAGAAGCAGACTCTTGTCAGGTTCGATCGGGTTGGTCCGCCGACCCAGTTCCTCGCTCACCAGGGTCAGGGCATCAAGGGCCGGATCAAAGGCCCGGAGGGAAAGCCGGAAGCTGCCCTTGCCGTGGGGAGATCCATGGCAGGAACCTGCGCTGCATCCGAGACGAGACAGAACAGGCAGGGTTTCATGCCGGAAGGAAACAGGATCCGCAAGATCTACCCCGGATACCGTAACCTTCACTCTGCTGTCCCCGACGCGGATACCGGTCGTTCCATTTGCCACGGGCCGCACAACCCCTTCCGCTGAAACCGAGACAATACCCGGGACTTCCACCTCATAATCTGCATCCCTGGTACGATCGACGACCAGACCCTCCTCCCTCCAGGTAACAACCAATTGGAGGGATTCCCGCTTGCTGCACAAATTGAATTCCGATGGGAACACTTCCCATCCTCCCCAAACCCATCCGACACTCAGGGACAGGGCACCGATTATGGAAAACAGGGCTCTCATTGCTGCTGCTTGAGTCTCACAGTAAACGGGCGGCTTTCCACACGCAACGGTTGCCGGTGAAAATCCATTTCCACTTCCACAACAAGGTCCACCAGCTCGTTTTCCCCGGGTTTATCTACCTTCAACTCCAGATCCACGGTTTCCGTCTTGTCATTCAGTCCCTTCTCCCCGCAATGCGCCCCTCCCGGGAGCCCGAGGAGGCGGACCCGGGTATTGAACCTGCGACTGCCCTCAGGCCATTTCAACCTGACCGGGATCTTGGCGGTGCTTCCCTTTTTCATCTCGCCGGGCGCTTCCACCTCGACCTCAAAGGGGGCTTCCATCACACGCAGCGCAAGCACCCCATTAACTGTTTCAGGAATCTCGGCCGCCCCATCGCGCTCAAGAAGAACCCGCCTGGTCTCCAGTCTCGCTCCATAAGACCGGCCCTCCAGGTCCGCAACGCCTGAAATCTGGATGTCGTGCAGCGATCCTGGCATGGCCTCAGCCGGGAGACGGACCCGGAGCCCCGCACTCCCTTGATTTTCCGCCACCAGGGCCTGCTCCAGTCCAAAGGCCATGGAAGATTCCAGCTTGAGGGCAATGGCGGGGGAGAACTGCTTGCGCTGGCATTGCACTGGAATCACAAACACCCCTCCCGGCACCGCCACGAAGTTGTCCGGCAACGGGTGCTTCTTGTCCTTCTGTCCCGGGATCGAAAGGGCGAAGGGCGGGTTGCTGAAGGATACTGACAACTCAAAGCGCTGGTTCTTGCCCCGACGCCCAAAGGCATCACTCACCTCCACCTGATATTGGCCCGCATCCAACCAGAGCTGGAGTTCGCGCTCCTCGAAGGCATCGGGGGGAGACTCAATGATCGCCTCTCCCCCGGCATTCAGGACCCGCAGACGGGGAATGGCTGGCGAACGAAGTTTTCGCGCTCCCGCCATGATCGTTACATACCTCCGCTCTTCCAGAACGAGTGGGACCAGGACGAGTCCTTCCCTGCTGTCAATGACATGGCTGGAAACGATATCCCTGACCGGTTCCCCACCCTTGTCCACCACCGGGACCACGGGAGAAGAATCCAAGCCAGGCGACTTTCCCCGCCCTTCGATAAACAGCTGATATGCCTTGCCTCCACGGTATTGCGAATCCATCAGCTCGAGAAGGTAATCCCCATTTTCTGGCACGGTAAAATCAATCCTCGGGTCGAACCCATCGACCTGACTGTCATCCGCCTGGGCGAGGCGCCTGCCATCTTCTGCCCGCAGGGTCAGCACTCCATCAAAATCTGATCCACGTGATTCGGCTCGTAAAATCACAGCCTGCCCCTTCTCTCCCCTGAAACGGAAAAAATGTGACCCGAGATTCTGAGAGCTACCTCCAATCCGGGCGGGGATTTCAATCTTCTGCGCTTCCTCAGCAGTAGTCTTGTTTTCCGATGTGAGCAGGGGTTGCTTCCCGTCCGCTACCACCAGATAAACCAGGTTGCTCACTCCATGCTCACTGTGAACACGAAGCGCTCCCGCGCCAACGTGCTTGGTTGAGATCCTGAAACGAGGCGCCTTTTCCTCAATGCGTTCCACCTCTGCGGGAAAGCTGGTCCAGAGTGACACGCCTTCAAGCCCTCCCCCATGGAGTCGAATCTCGGTGGCGGCCCCTGACGGAATGACTACCGGCTCACATCGTTCCAATCTCACATGCTGGGCCAGGACGGCCGGGGAGCACAACAGCAGGGCAAGCCCTGTGGCCAGGCGCAACCATGGAGCGTTACGCTTCAAGAACCGGCACCAGCTACTGGTTTCCCATCAACAGCCTGCCCGGCCACCGGCACCTCATGGAGATACAGGTCGAAACGACCACCCTTCTCCGAGACAATGACAACATGCCTGTTATCCGGGTGCCAGGCGGGGTAGTCGTCCCGGTCAAGTCCGGTTGTCAGTGCCCGCACGTTGCTGCCGTCCATATTCATTACATAAACGTTGTAGCCTCCATCCCGGGTACTGGTGAACGCAATCTGGCTACCATCAGGGGATACGACAGGGCGGATGTCCATGATGGTATTGCTGGTAAGACGCTTCTCATTGGATCCATCCGCGTTCATCGAGTAGATCTCGTAATTGTTCTCCCTCGAGTTGCTGAATACAATGGTCTTGCCATCGGGAGTGAAGCTCGGCCAGTTGCTTACTCCCTGACACTGGGTCAATTGCTTCTTGTCCTTCCCATCCACCTGAACCGACCAGAGCTGCTGGGGACCGGTCTCAGCAAAGGCATAAACCACCCTCTTGCTGTCAGGAGTAAAGACCGGACTGCGCGTCCCCCCCCTGCCGGAGTGAGTGATGTAGACATCCTTCCTCGTTTCCAGGTTTCGGATAACCAACTTGGCCGTCAGGTTGCCGGTACACTCGGTTACCGACATGAACCTGCCGTCCGGCGACAGCTTGGGCTCGATGTGATGCTTGTCCCCCACATCCGGAACAAAGGGCTCAGACTTGCCGGAGGAGAGGTCGAGCTTCAGGACCCGGACCAGGTCATCCTGCTCATCGTATCCATAAAGCAGCGATTTTCCTCCATCAACAAAACAGGGGTCACGCTTGAGGATGCCGTCGCTGGTAAGCTGCCTTGGCTCTCCTGCGGCGATTCCATGCAGTCCAAGCATCAAAGCGAGAATCGTACGAACCCCTCCGATCCTCATCGGGGCAAGGCATGAAGAGAGGCGGGATCCGCTACAGGAGTTCATGAATTACCCGTCCTCCATCCAACACTTTCATTTCCGCCCGCTGCTGGGCCCCTACTCCACAAAGCTCAGCGATCGTAGTCCCTGCCATCAGGGGTGAGATCGGCTCCGTGACAGGATGCTCTGCCCTCGCATCACTCTCTCCGATCGTGCGTCCCGGCTGGACCCCGGCCCCAGCCCAGATCGAGAAATAGCAATGCTGATGATGTTCACGGGCCGCCCGTTTGCTGATCTTGGGAGTCCGTCCGAATTCTCCCATCGCCACCACGAGGGTATCCTCCATCATCCCGCGATCGTAGAGGTCATCCAGAAGGGCCGAGAAGGCACGGTCGAGAATCGGGCAATGCCGGTCCTGCAATAGTTCAAAATTGTAGATATGAGTATCCCAGCCCCAGTCGCCATTAGGCGTGAAGGTCTCAACATACTCTGACCAGTTGACCTGAATGTAGGGCACGCCTACCTGAGCCAGACGCCGTGCAAGCAGGCAGCTCTGCCCAAAAGCGGTCTGCCCATATGCTTCCCGGGTCTTCTCCTTCTCTCTCGTGAGGTCAAAGGCATCCTTGGCCTTCGGATCGGTGAGCAACCCATAGGCCGCCTGGTGGGTTTTCTCCCAGTCCTCGATGTGCGCCCCGTCAAGCGTCCGATGAGCGGCATCAAGTTGATCAAGGAGCTTCTTACGATTCTGGATCCGGTTGGGCGTGATGCCATCGAGCATCTTCAAGGTAGGGATGTTTACCTCGCCATGCTGAGAGCAGCTTACCAGAAAGGGATCGTAGGCTTTCCCGAGGGTGCCCCCACCATACCCTTCGATCCGGCGCGGCAGGTCCCGGGGAATGCCACGCCCAAGGTAGAAGAAGGGGGGCAGAGTGCCCTCGTTTCCCCGGTGCTTTGCAATAATCGATCCAAAATTGGGATGGACGGTGGGAGATTCCTTGAAACCAGTCACCCCGATAGTTCCCGCCCCGGGATGTCCCCCATCGGTGGTCACCATCGACCGGATCAGGGAGAACTTGTCATTACGCTGCGCGAGGCGCGGCAGCATCTCAGTGAAGTGGACCCCGGGGATCTTTGTCTTGATCGTGCCAAACGGACCCCGGTAGTCCATGGGGGCATCCGGCTTGGGGTCAAACGTGTCAATATGACTGGGACCGCCCCAGAGCCAGAGCAGGATGACCGACTTGGCCCGGGCCCGTTCCTGCGCTGCCTGCACCTCCAGCAAACTCGGCAGCCCGGCTCCCATTGCAAAGGGCACCGCCGCCGCGGTCTTCAGGAAGGAGCGCCGCGAAACGCCGTTGCATTCATTGGCCTTGAAATCACCGACTCCGATCATCGCACAAGTGGTTTTCCAAGTCTGCGCGACCGCAGCACGAAACGAAAGGAAATATCAGTCCCCGCAAGGGGTGAGACGCATACCCTCGTAAAATAAGTTGGGGATCAGGCCGTTCACACATAGGGTCCATCCCGTTGGCATTCAACAGCTACCTCTTCTGGCTCTTCTTCGTGGTGGTGATCGGGATCTACCGCATCCTTCCCCATCGTGGCCAGAACCGCCTCCTGCTGGTGGCCAGCTACGTCTTCTACGGGGCCTGGGATGCACGGTTCCTCCTCCTCATTGCCCTCTCCACCGTAGTCGACTTCTTCGTCGCACAGCAATTGGCCAAGGCCCCTCGAAAAAGCCGTCTCGCCAGGCGCTGGTGCGCGCTCTCGATCACGGTCAATCTCGGCATTCTCGCCGTCTTCAAGTATTTTGACTTCTTCACCACCAGCTTCGCGGGGTTGCTTGAAGCACTCTTCGGCTACCATGCCGACCCCTTTACCCTGAACGTCATTCTCCCGGTCGGCATCTCATTCTATACCTTTCAGACGCTCAGCTACACCATTGACGTCTACCGGGGCCAGACAAGGCCGGCAACCAACCTCCTGGACTTCGGTCTCTATGTAGCCTTCTTTCCGCAGCTGGTGGCCGGCCCCATCGAGCGATCCCACCGGCTCCTGCCCCAGATCATCAACCCGCGCAAACCACGTGGGGGCGACTTTACCAAGGGGCTCTACCTCATCGTCACTGGCCTCTTCGCCAAGATCGTCATCGCCGACAACATGGCCTTCATCTGCAATGGCGTCTTTGCAGCCCCAGCCAGCGAAGTGGGCGGAATTGACCGCGTGGTGGGCATCTACGCGTTCGCCTTCCAGATCTATGGTGACTTCTACGGCTACTCCGCCATCGCCCGCGGGATCTCTCTCTGGATGGGCATTGACCTGATGGCAAATTTTCGCATGCCCTACTTCGCCCGTTCTCCCAGCGACTTCTGGCAGCGCTGGCACATCAGCCTCTCCAGCTGGCTGCGCGACTACCTCTATATCCCGCTCGGCGGAAATCGTGGCGGCAAGTGGCTCACTTATCGCAACCTCATGCTTACCATGCTCCTCGGCGGCCTCTGGCACGGGGCAGGCTGGACCTTTGTCTGCTGGGGTCTCTACCAGGGCCTGCTTCTCTGCGCCTACCGCCCCTTCGAGAAACGTATCCGGGAGCAGGAATCAGGTGTCCTGCGCCGGGTAGCGAGCACCTTTCTCTTCTTCAATCTCGTCTGTATCGGGTGGCTGTTCTTCCGGGCTGAATCACTTTCGCAAGTCTGGGTCTTCTTCACCGAGATCTTCTTTACGGACTTCACCTCCACCTTCCTTGCCAATTACGGGCTTCGTTCCATCCTCTATCTCGCGGGCCCTTTCCTTCTGTTCGAGATCTGGCTCGAGCGTCGCAGAGACCTTCTCGCCCTTACCAAGGTGCACTGGGGCTGGCGGGCTGCCGCCTACAGCTATGCCCTCTTCATGCTCCTCGTCCACCAGCCACACCGCAGCAGTGAATTCATCTACTTCCAGTTTTAAGCACACCGAATGGAAGGTTCTGGCCGTCGTGGCGATTGCCTTTCTCGCCTTCGAAACCGTGGCGCGCCTCTTCGCACCCGTCCTCGATTACGACCGCGAGCATATTCACGCCTTCCCGGAAGTCGTGGAGGAGATGAGCAGGGACGAGCACCCACGCATCCTCATCATGGGCAACTCTCTTGTCATGCATGGTGTGGACAGCGCTCTCTTCGAGAAGGAACTCGCGCAAGCCACCTCAGCATCCTGCAGCGTAACCAAGATCACGCCCGTGGGCACAGCCATCCGCGACTGGAATTATCTCTACGACACCTATTTCACAGAACGGGACACGCACCCTGACGTAGTCGTGGTCGGGTTCGTGGCCCATCACGTCCCCGATCAATACGAGCTCAAGATGAGGAGACTCGCGCGGCACTTCTGCTCTCTCAACAATCTGCGCGACTGCCTGCGGGAGGAGGGACAGAGCTTCGACATGCAAGCACTTGGACTCTTCTCCCATTTCTCGGCCCTCTACGGGGATCAACCGGAGTGGCAATGGATCGTCAGCCCAGCCGTCATTCCCGAGTTCGGCCGCAGCGTCCGCAAGATCAACGGCCTGCTGGATATCGAAGCGGAGCGTGCGGCGGCCCTGAATGCCACCCCGGCCCCCAGGACCTACCGGAGGCTCAGCCGCCTCATGGAGACCTTTCGTGCCCACGGGGTTAAGGCTTACTTCGTCCCAATGCCACAACCAGAAATCTGGGACTTCGACCCAAAGGCCGCGGAGGCCATTGCCTCCCGGGGTGCAACCTTGATCGATGCCCGCGCCATTCCCGGCATGACCCAGTCCGACTTCCCGGACGGCTACCATCTCGGAGATACGGGCAGCATACGCTTTACCAGCTTCCTCGCCCGGGCCCTCGCCGACGACTTCCCACTGTCCGGGCATTCACCATGATCGGCCATTGACCCCCCGGGGCAGACCTGCAGGGTGATTTCATGCTCTCCGGAAACAGCGCACTCCTTCTTCCGCTCCTGGCGGTCGTCTGCCTGTCAGGTCCCCCTGCGAACGCCCTTTCCGCCGCAGGCGTCTTCGGTAATCATGCTGTTCTTCAGCAAGGCGTACGCGTTCCGGTCTGGGGAACTGCGCGTGGAGGAGCGGAAGTGAAAATCTCCTTCGCCGGCCAGACTCAAACCGTTACTGCAAACAACGAGGGCTCCTGGATCGCCTGGCTGAGGGCGATGAAGGCCAGCAGGGAGGGGCGGCCCTTGAAGATTCGCAGCGCCGACCTCACCATCCAGTTCGAAAATGTGGTTGTGGGAGAGGTCTGGCTTGCCAGCGGCCAGTCCAATATGCAGTGGACGCTGAAAGCCTGTGCCAGCCGGCTCGCAGAGGTCAAAACCGTGATGGAGGAACCAAGGGACCTCGGTATCCGGATGCTCCGCGTGGACGCTCCCGACAGCCCGCAGGTCCGCTCCCTGGACCCCAACAGGATCCGCTGGCAAATCGACTCGCCGGCCAGCCGTCCCTCCCAGTCGGCGGTCGCTTTCTACTTTGCCCGGAAACTCGCCCGCGAACTCAGCGTCCCCATCGGGATCATTGAATCGTCGTGGGGGGGCAAACCCATCGAGGGCTTTATTCCCCTGAGTGCCTTTACCCGCAATGCAGCCCTGCGACCGGTCGCGAGCCTCGCTGCCGCAAACAAGCTGGAAGAGCTGCAGAGCATCAAGGGCGGTGTCATCATACGCAATACCGCCGGCATGCCCGGGCGGATCTTCAATGGCCGGCTCGCACCAGTGGCGCCCTACGCAGTGGCAGGCTCCATCTGGTATCAGGGGGAATCCAATGCCGGGAAGGGGGAAGACCCCCGCAACTATCGTCACAAGATGGATGCCCTCGTGGCCGGGTGGCGCCACGCCTTCCAGCAACCCGGGATGCCCTTCTACTCTGTCCAGCTCCCTGCCTACCGTGACGAGGCATTCGGCTGGACGCGGTTACGCGAGGAACAGCGCCTCAGCCTCGCGATCCAGAATTCCGGGATGGCGGTGACCATTGACCTCCGTGACCCGGACATCCATCCTGCCAACAAGGTCGATGTCGGTGAGCGCCTCGCCCTCTGGCCCCTCGCAAGACAGTATGGAAAGGACCTCGTGCCCAGCGGGCCCCTTTTCAAGGAGGCGCACATTACCGGTTCCACCGTCCGGGTCAGCTTTCATCACCTCGGCGGGGGGCTCATGATTGCGCGCAAGGAAGGCCTCTCCCCTCCACTGGAAACGCCGGCGACCGACCTTTCCGAGTTTGAACTGGCGGGCGTAGATGCCGTCTGGCACGCCGCGAGAGCCGAAATTGAGAGCGAGGAAGTCGTGGTCACCTCCCCGTCCGTCCCCAGACCGGTCGCCGTTCGCTACGCCTGCAGCGGAGCCCCTCGTAATCCCAACCTCTACAACCGGGCCGGGCTCCCCGCTTCGCCCTTCTGTTCACGACTGGACTTCCTCCCGTGGGCCCCGCCCCGCTCCGAAAAATAAACCCCCTCCGCGTGCAGTCCTGGTCTGCACTCCGGAAAGAATCCGCCGCCCCGTCTGGAAACAAAAAGGACGGCCGGGTGGGGCCGTCCCTTGAAACCATCCGTCCTGCGGGCCCAGCCTTACTGGGCCGTGCCAGGCAGGAAGCGGTAGTACACCTCGAGCATGAGGGTGGCAAGGCAAGTGACGTAGTGCACATTGTTCAGGCCATGTCCCGTGTAGCCGGGAAGCGGCCAGGAGCCATCCTTGTTCTGGGCTGCGAGGGTGTTATCGCGGAAGAGCTCGTTGTATTCCTGCCAGAACTTTCCTCCGTAATTGATCATCGCCTGAGAGGCGTAGTAATGGCCGTAGAGGTCGGTATCCTTCCCCTTCCAGTCAAACTTGATGTTCTTGTTGATTACCTTGCAGGCCTTGCGCGGAACGGAATGTGCTTCCTTGCCCCAGAGCTGGAAGCACAGTGCCCCGGCCCCCGAGAGGGTGGTGCCATCGCCCCGGACGCTGGGACCAGTGTAGCCAATGGCCCCGCTGGCGTGCTGGTTGCCCTCGAAGGCATCAAGACCGTCCCGCACACACTTGGCCATGTTCCGGAACTCGATCCCTGTATGCTTGCAGGCCTTGAGAGCCTGAAGAGTCCACGCCATCACGGAGCTGTCATTACGACGCTCTTCTGAAAAACGATAGGTCCATCCTCCTGCAGCGTTCTGGCCGTCGATAATGGTCTGGCCCCCAAGTTGCACTGCTTCCATGAGACCTGGCAGGTTCACCCCGAGCTGGCTGCAGAACGTATACGCTTCCGCGATTGCGTAGGTCGCAATGGCGTGCTCATAGACCCACTGGTTGGACTGCAGGTCACTTCCGAGCCGTCCCTTGTTCTTCGCACTCTGGTTGACGAGGAAGGTAATCGCATTCGTCACGGTCTCTCCATACTTCTCGGAGAGGGGAGTCTCGCAGTGTCCCAGGTAGGCCAGGAGGGCCAGGCCAGTGTAGGCAACCTTGTAACCACCGCCCCACGAACCGTCGCCGGCCTGGGTCGTCTGCAACCAGTCCAGTGCTGCCACCACCGCGGTCTCACACTGCTCCGTCCCACCGTTCTCCTTGAGGCGCTGCATGCGGTCTTCCGGGGAACAACGCTTGCGCATGACCGCCGGGATATTACCGAAGCCACCTCCGCCGCCGTCACCGCCGCTACCCCAGCCCTGACCAAAGTCATCACCACTTCCGAAATCGAGGTTGGGCTCCGCTTCCGTCTCCGGAACGGGCACTGCGGTCGGAGAAGGCGTGGTGGAGGCGATCACCTTGGCCATCGACGAGGAAGGAGCGGAAGGCTTGCGCTGAATCTGCGGATTCACCTCCTTCTGATCCATCGTGTCCTCTTCAGGCGCACCCGCCTGGTAGGTCACGATGGTCGGCGATTTCACCATCAGGCTCGGGAGAAGGATGAAGAGCAGAACGAGTACCACGAGGGCAATCACCAGAAGGGCAATCACAACACTGGTGATGACGGAATTGCGGCGCTGCGCTTCCAGGCGTGCTTCTGCTTCAGGGCTAAGTTGGGCGTGAAGACTCATACCGGATCAGGTTGGAAGACCCTTATGGGTCCATTCGAATCGATCGAAAAGATAATTTCCCGGCTAGATTACCCCTCCGGGCTAGAAATACCGCTCTAAAATACGTATTTTGGCAATTTCGGGCAAATCGCTTCATCCTTGGCAGGCCAATACGGACAACTTCCCCGTCGTTCCCGGGCCGTGGAAAGCACCTTTCCTTCACCCATGCCGCGGGGTGGCGCCCCGAGTCCGCCGTTTTCGCCTCAGAATCCCGGTTGGCTATTCCTCGGGTGCGGCATTGGGGTCGTCATCAGGATCGCGGGTCCAGATGATGGACGTTCCCGGCTCCTGATCTTCGGGAACAATGATTTCGCCCGAGGGCTTGATCAGTTCCGTCACTTTGCGCACCTCGGTGTGACCATCCACAAAGAGGAGCACTCCCTTCTGGTTGTGGCGGGTAGCAAACGCTCGCGGGTTGGCCTTGGGGGAGCCATTGAACTTCCGCTGCGCCTTGGAGTGCTGTCTGTCCTTGGGAAGACCTCGCTCAAGGAAAATCACGGTGTTGACCGGTTGCTGGATGGAGGCCAGGGTCCCAGAGTCCTTGTAGCCGTCCGACCTGCGCCGCTGCAATCGGCTGTTCATGCCCACGCTGAAGTAGGGGCGCTCCAGCTTCTTATCACCACTGTGATAAGGGGCCCCTTGGAGGAAGATGGGATAGGCGGGGTCGTAGAATCCGGAGGGGGCATTGTCTACCCCGAGCTCGGCTACCGATGGAAAGCCCATGCGCTCAGGCAGAACGTTATACCACGCTTCCTCGGCTTCTTCACTCGCCGCCACCGTCCAATCTTCGGAGTCCGCCGAAATGTTCGGGACGTCGGCGTTCTCAAGAGGCAGCCGACCACCATGGTCGCTCGTATAATCCACGAAGGCCTGGCCCAGGTCCTTGATCTTCTGGGTAGCGCGAGTCAGGTTCGCGTTCTCAACCATGCTGGTGGTGACCTGAAAGGTAATCCCAGCCAGCACGATCACGATCGCGACGGCTACAAGCAATTCCAGCAGGGTAAAGCCCCCCGCAGGTTTGCGTTTGCACCTCAGGTCCATGGGTTTTTAGTTGTCGAAGCTTCTCTCGCGCGAGGTCAGGATCACACGGTTGTTACCGGACGCCACCTGTAGCTTCTCCATAAAATCTGATATTTTCGCCCCCGATTTCAAGAGAATTCCCCACCTCAGCTCAGTCATCATCCCTGCCTGGATGGATTCTACGCTGATAAGTTCCGTGGCATCAGCGAATTCCGCGAAAATCGGGGCAAACGCCTGATCATACTGAATATCGTTGTTCACACGGATTCTCAGCTGGTGAGAGGCCCTTTGCGGGGCAAACGCCTCCTTCTTCGAGAGAATATAGACCGCCGCCACCATCACGACCGTAGTGGCGGCGGCCATATCGTAGAGGCGCGCTCCCACCACCATGCCGGTCATCATGGAAAAGAGGATGAAGGCCAGGTCCCGGGCCTGTCCGAGATTCCGGCGAAAGCGGATCATGGCGAAGGCGGCGAACATTCCGAAGCCGATTGCAGAGGCATTCGGATGACTCCCGACCACAAGGATCAGGATGGTGGTCACTGTTCCCACGATCACGAGGGTGTGGACATAGTCCTGCGAATACCGCGTGCCCCGGTAAGTGGCCTTGTAGAGGGTGCCGATAATCAGGTTGAGACCGAAGCTCAATCCCAGGGCGAAGAACACCTCGGGGACCTTGGGCGTTGGATTGCCCCACCCGAGATTTTCCAGGATGATCTCGATGGTAGGCCGGATGCTATCGATGATGGCAAGGGAGTTCATGAATTTGGTGAGGAGGGATGTCTCGGGTATGCTGACGAGTCACATTGCCGCCCCTTGCCGCAACCGCGCTTTTCCAAGCTGGGCAACCAGGACGGGGTCATGTTTTTCGAGGGACGTGCAGTATTTGCTGAAGCTCCGGCGACTCAATCCGGTTTCCCCGGCCCGCTGACGCAACCAGTAGGGAACCGCCCCGATGGACTTGATCTCCATGATCGATTCCCCTTCCGGAATAATGAACCTGCTGAAGTTCTGGTCATCAGGAAGCAGCTTGGGAAATTCGGGGCGGCAGCGAAGGAGATTATCGAATGTGATCCGCAACTTGCCATCAGGAGAGCTGAAGGCATTCCGGTCGTAGCGGATCTGCATGGAAGGTTGGTGCCCGGCTGCAAGCATTCCGAGAACCTCATCGATCACAATCCGGCCAGCGCGACCCACCTCGCTGTACATCCCGCGTAAAACATCATCATTGCCCAGACCAAATTCCTGGGCGGCCCCAATCGACATGGGCAGGCGCCTCTTCACTCCAACCCCCTGCAACTTGTGCTTCACCTCGAGGAATCCCGCCGGAGGAATCTTCGCCGTTTCGGAGCCGTAGATACGCAAGCGAATCTTGCGGCGGCTCTGGAAGCGACGCTGCTTCTCCCAGTAGCAGTCACGCTCCGCGGTATCGTAGTATTGAGAGAGAATGGGGTAGTCCCCGGAGTTCCCCGGATTCTGATCCACTGCCAAACGCTGCGAAATCTCATCTTTCCATTGATGATACTGCTTCGCGTTGATCAGGAATTTGTACTCGGTCCGGCTGATGCTCACTGTTGCAATGAGAAGGGGGGATGGATTCGCACAGGAATGGATTTCGCCGGCAGAGCGGGCGTTTGCGGACACATTGTGGCCACAGAAACGCACTTTTTGTCAAGAAAGGACAGAAGGCCCCTGACCAGAACCCGCCGCTCGAACCCTCGGAAAGACCCAAAATGAGGTAGTTGCAACCTAGCGTTCTTCCAGAGACGGGCTTGGCAAAAATCGGCGCTTCGGGCCGCACCTTTCTTCCGGGGGGAACTCCCTGAGGATCGGGCCTTCCTTCCTGGTGCCCATCTTCTGGAAAAATTGGCCGAACCAGACCTTCACAAGCCCCTGAACAACTTCCTGTTCCTTCCTCTTGCTCCAACCCCAAGGGAGCTTCACCCTGCAACCCCTGACACGCATCGACTGCTCTCTCCCGAGCCGATAAAACAGACCCGATCCCGGAGCATCCTCCTCCTACCCATGAAAACCCATGTATCCCTCCTTGCCTCGACCGCACTTGCCCTCGCCGCCGCAAACCTGCCCGCGCAAAACCTCCTCGTCGACTTCAGTTCGACCAACCAGGACGCCGGCCCCAACGTCCAGACCGGCTACCAGGCCTACAATGCTGGTCACGAGGTCATCGCTGACTTCATCACGAGGAGCTTTCCCGCCTTCGGAACCAGCATCAGCATCACCCCGGCCTGGCCAAACACCGTCGACAATCGCGTCCAGCAGATGATCGACCGGGGCGCCGGCAATGATGCCAACTGGAACGACGGCAATTCTGACCTCCAGCTCATCACCGACTTTCTCGGCATCGACACCCGCACCGGCAATGGGGGCAACGGCAACTGGGACGGAACCAACGGCACACCCACACACATGACCCTGACTCTGGGGAATATTCCTGCCGGCACCTACGGATGGACCTCCTTCCACCACGACACCGAACACGTTCACGGCAACTTCCAGGTGGAACTCTCCACCGACGGCGGCGCCACTTTTGTCGATCTCGGCTCCGACTTCTACATGTCGGACAGCACCCCCGGGGGAAGCCCCGATTCCGGCACCGCCGGCGGCACACAGGTGGGACCAGATGCCGCCACTCTCACCTCTACCGTGACCTTCCAGATCGAGGCCACGGGTGCAGACAGCGTCGTCCTGCGCTTCACCCCTCTCTCCGGCGTCCTCGGAAACGCCGTCCACAACCAGATCTGGGGCATCAACGGCTTTGAACTTGCGGCCCCAGATGACGCCGATGGAGACGATCTCGCTGACACCTTCGAGCAATCCATCATCGACGCGGATCCCGGGGATGGGATCAATACAATCGAGGACGTCCTGCCGGGCGACGATTTTGACAACGACGGCGCCAGCAATGCAGAAGAGCAGGCCAATGCCACGAACCCGACCGCTGCCGATTCAGACGGCGACGGTCTCCTCGACGGAGTGGAAACCGCCAATGGGACCTTCGTCGACGCCAACGACACGGGCACCAATCCCAACAATGCCGACAGTGATAATGATGGCATCAATGACGGAGATGAGGTCGCGGGAACCAACGGATTCGCGACCGACCCTACCAAGGAGGACACGGATGGAGACGGCTTCAATGACGACACCGAGATCGCACAGGATACCAATCCCTCCGACCCCAATGACTTTCCCAAGAGCATCCTGTTTGTGGGGGGGCAACCCGGCCCCACCCAGGGAGCCGACGCAGCCGTCATGACCTTCCTCGAGGAAACCTACGGCCCGCAGAATGTCACCTACATGCAGGCCAGTGTGGCCCAGACCGGCGACGAACTGGCCTACAGCGCCCTCATCCTCTCCTCCACCTTTGGTTCCGGCGATGCCCGTGGGAAATTCCAGGATTCCCCCGTTGCCACCCTCAACTGGGAGGAAGCCCTCCTCCGAAGTACCGGAGGAGAATTCGCAATCAGCGAGGGGCGCCCCAAGGAGAATACCGAGCACACCGCAACCATCGCAATCGAGCATCCCATCACCTCCGGGTTCCCGGTCGGGGAAGACGTGCAGTTGACGAACGGCGCGGCGGAGTTCTGGTGGGCCACCGCCCCCATCGCCCCGGGCGCGTTAACCCTCGTCCAAGAGGACACCGACCCCAGCCGCGGATGGATTACCATCGTGGATCAAGGGGACGAACTCCTCACCGGACAGCCCGCGGCCGGACGCCGCGTCATGCTGGGCATCACCGACGCAACCTTCAACTTCTTCACCGATGATGCGAGGACCCTCTTCAAACAGTCCGTCGACTGGCTCCTTGGAATCAGTGACGGCCCGAGGCGCCTCAGGCTGACCGAGGTTTCCCACGACGCAGGCACCGACGCCCTCACCCTCAAATGGGAAAGCCAGGCAGGCAAACTTTACACCCTGCGAAGCGAATCCGACCCCTCCGTCGAGGAACCTCTGAACTGGTCCGTCTTCGGTGACCTTGCAGATCTCGCTGCCACACCCCCGGAGAACACCCTCACCATCGACCTGCCGGCCGACCCGACCCGCCTCTTTGTGGTCGAGGAGTTCGATGCCCCCCCCGTCATCCTCTTTACTGATGACCTGGAATCCGGGGCCCCGGGCTGGACCACCCTGGTCAACGACAACACCGAAAACACCCAGTGGGAGCTCGGCAGCCCATCCGGGACGACCGGACCTGCTGCAGGAGCGGAGGGCTCCAGCAATGCCTGGTCTACCAACCTCGGCGACTACGGGGACGATTCCGACATCTCCCTGCGCTCCCCTGCCATCGACATGAGCGGTGTCTCCAGCGCCGAACTGACCTTCGAGGCGTTTCGCGATGCCGACGGGTTCGGGGACCCCGCCGTGGTTCGCTTCCTGCGAGCCGCTGACTTCACCCAAGTCGGGAACGATATTGAGATCGACATGACGACGATCGATCCCAACTTCACCACCATCCGCATTGACGTTCCAGCCGCCGCGATCGGCGAAAACATCATCATCGAGTGGAACTTCGTCAGCGACGCGAGTGGAGACGCCTTCAGTGGACTGACTATTGACGACATCCTCGTCACCGACTAGGCCCGCCGGACGCGTTCCATCCTGCCAACCCATGGTTGCGACCCAGGACCCCCGGGCTTCACCCCGGGGGGGGTTTCTTGAGACCTGGCTTTCTTCACCTTTCCCCCCGCCCCGGCTCTTCCTCCCTCAACAGTCCCCAGCCCGTTGGGGCAATTCTTGAATCCCCGCCTGGAAGGCTCCAGTTTCCTGTCCGTGAAAGCTCTCGTCCTTACCTCTCCCGATGGCAGCGTGGACTTCCGCGAGGTGGAAGAGCCCGTTCCGGCTCCCGGTCTTGCGGTGGTCAAGCTCCGGGCTGCCGCCCTCAACCGCCGGGATTTCTGGATCACCCGGGGCGGATATCCCAACATTCAGGCTCCCTGTATCCTGGGATCAGATGGCACCGGCACAGTGGAAGCCGTGGGCGAGGGCGTCGAGGCAAGCTGGGTCGGCCGGGAAGTGGTCATCTACCCCAGTCTCGACTGGGGGGACTCGGAACAGGCACAAGGCGAACACTTCCGTATTCTCGGCATGCCCGACCACGGGACGTTTGCAGAGAAGATCTCGATCCCCGCGCAGCAGCTCGTCCCAAAACCCGCCCACCTCTCATCCACTGAGGCCGCTGCCCTCCCCCTCGCCGGCCTCACCGCCTACCGGGCCCTTTTCCCGCAGGGTCAATTGCAGTCCGGAGAACTCCTGCTCATTACCGGCATCGGCGGTGGAGTTGCCACATGGGCCCTCAAGTGCGCCCTCGCTGCCGGGGTCCGCGTTCTCGTGACCTCATCCTCGGAGGACAAGCTTGCCCGTGCTGTCTCTCTCGGGGCCAGCGCCGGCTTCGACTACCGAGACACAGGGTGGACCAGCAACGTGGTCAGGGACTACGGCCAGGTCGACATGATTCTGGACAGCGCGGCGGGGGACCACTTCGGGGACCTTCTCGGCATTGTCCGCCCCGGGGGTCGCGTGGTGAGCTACGGGGGCACGGCCAGCACCTCGATCAAGATTCCCATCCGTGCCCATTTCTGGAACCAACTCCGCCTCATCGGTTCCACGATGGGTTCTCCCCGGGACTTCGCCAGCATGACGGCCTTCGTCGCGGAACACGGACTCAGACCCGAGATTCATTCGGTCACCCCGCTTTGTGAAGGTGCCGGGCTGATTCAATCGATGGCGGACTTTCCCCAATTCGGTAAGCTCGTCCTCGAGACCCCGTAACCCCGGACCACCATGATGAGGACCGCATTTCGCACTCCTCT
>Ga0163179_10001340_pt1 | contig 17535 bp, 13 predicted proteins | sample AtlANTMetagenome_FD_109643 | JGI IMG/M metagenome (GOLD analysis project Ga0163179, IMG submission 109643) | Marine eukaryotic phytoplankton communities from the Atlantic Ocean - Atlantic ANT 2 Metagenome | ecosystem: Environmental > Aquatic > Marine > Oceanic | place: North Atlantic Ocean... | reverse complement strand
TCCAATTTTGAAGTTATTTCTAGATCGTTCTGTTTGAGCGCCCCATAATCTGTTAGAAGGCACTTTAACCTCACCAATGGTATCTTTTTCTATTCTATAATCCATGATTGATTATATATATATACAAATTTACGCATTTTAGTTGATTTGCTCTATTATTTTGATAATTCTATAAAGTATTTTGTTGAAAAATAATTTGTGATATAACTACCTATTATTATATCTTTGCCATAATATTTCTTATCTGAACATGTTTGAATTTGATCAATACTTAGGTTTTTTAGCATTTATGACAATTGTTTCTATGGGGTTTTGGTTAATGTTCTTAATGTTACTTGTTGTAATTCCTTACTGGGTTGTAGGCGCATTAATTGAAAGAATTAATGAATTTATAGACGAAAGAAAAGCTAAAAAATAGTTGCTTTTTAGAAGTCAAAAGCCCCTCCGTCATCATAATTCTGTCTCTGTTGTCTTCTGTTTTGATTCTTTTTTTGATTAAATCTGTAAGTAAAATTTAAAGTAAAAGATCTTTTTCTCCATCTCCACTCAGAATTGTTATAAAAAGTCTCATTAAATGTTTCAGTTCTCCAGCCTCTTTGGTCCAAAAGATCACTTACATTAAGTGTAAGAGAAGCATTTTCTTTAAATAGTTCTTTACTAAATGCCAAATCAATAGTGAAATCTCCTTCACTTTTACTTATAGCTGTTTCAGAAGGGCCTCTAACATTCATTCTAGTCTGCCATTCGATTTTCCCTGGCAGAGTCAGTTTATTATTTAGTCTATAGCTCCAGCTAACATTTTCATTATCATAAACTATGTCATTATAACTTCCTTTAACTTTGTTGCTGTAAACATTAAAATTTGAAGAGATATTCCATTTTCTTCCTTTTCTATAGGACAGATTAATCTCGAAACCAAACCTAGTATTAGTTGATAGATTTATAGGATATCTTTCAGTTATTGGAACTTGAACTCCATTTACTTCAGCAGTTTCACCAGTTTCTTCAACTATAAAATTGAATGTGTTTGTTGCTTTTTGATAATAAGCAGAAGTATTTATAGTAAAAGAAGACTGATACCTCTTTAAATATCCAAAATCAATATTGTTTGAATATGTAGGATCTAAATTTGGATTTCCTCTAAAAATATTTATTGGGCTAACTTTAGTAGGGAAGGGGTTGATAAACCTAGACCATGGTCTTCTAATTCTTCTATTATATCCAAAAGTAAGTGTTTCATCTTCAGAAATTTCTAATCCAAAATTAAATGTTGGGAAAAGTCCTGAATCATTTTTATTAGTAAAATCCTGAATAGTTAACTGATTTATATCCCTTTCAGTATTTTCCAGTCTAAGACCTACTAAAAAAGAGTATTTGTCTTCAACTTTTACGCCATACTGAGTATATAATGCACTTATTCTTTCTTTATACTGGAATAAATTACTTTGATTTAAATCTTCTATAAGTGAGTTGTTAATATTTTCGAAGACTTTATAATCTGTTAAATCATCATCTTCACTTATTCTAAATCCTGCTTCAAATTGTTTGTTTTCACCAATAGGATTCACATAATCTCCTTGGATCAAATAAGATTCATTTTCTTGATTGCTTTCAATTAGTTCATTAAGAATATCATTTTGTGAGATTAAGCCATCTTCCCATTCTTTAGAATTATCATATTGAAGATCAATGGTTAATTTGTGTCCAGAGTCATTAAATCTTCTTTCAAAATTAATATTATATTCTCTGTTAAAATCAATTTCTTTTTCATTTTCGATTTGTACAGTTTGATTTAAAATATTACCAGTACTGTTTAATTCATCTAAATTGTTTGTTTGTGAATCATCAGATTCAGATTGATTATAGAAAAAAGAACTAACAATAGAAGTATTGTCATCAATATACCATTCTACCCCATTGTTAGTAAAGAAACTATTTCTATTTCTTTCTGTTTCTCTATTTTCTTCAAAAAAAGTATTATCATCAGGATCATTTAAATTATTATAATACTCTGAAAAATTAAAACCACTACCAGGACTATGTCTATCACTAAATCCTGAAGAATTGAAAAAATTAACTTTTCCGTCTCGATAATTTAAATTTGATGAAAGCCCAGTTCTTTCTGGATAACCAATATTTGAACTTAAAGACCCATTTAGACCTAATTTTTTGTTTTTTCTAAGTATAATATTTATAATTCCACCACTTCCTTGTGCTTCATATCTTGCAGATGGTGATGTAATTACTTCAACCTTCTCAATTGCGTCAGACGGAAGTTGTTGAAGGAATTTTGAATCTATACCCACTAAACTTGAAGGTTTCCCGTTAATTAAGATTCTAGCAGCATCATTACCTCTTAATAAAATATTTCCTTCTAAGTCTACAGAAACTGAAGGAATATTATCTAATACATCCCCCGCATTTCCTCCTCTAACTGTTAAATCTTGTCCAACAGTATATATTTTTTTATCTAGTTTAATTTCTACAGTTGTTTCTTCAGCTATAATCTCTACAGCATCTAATGATTCAACATCAATAATTAATGAAATTACTCCTAAATCCTTATTTTCATTTACATATAGATTCTCAATAGTATAATTTTTAAAGGATATATATTCAATTAAAATATTATAATCCCCCTTTGATGTAGGGATATTAAAAACGCCATCTTTATCAGTTATACCTCCAGTAATAACACTATTTTCATCAGCTTTTAATATAGTCACAGTTGCATACTCTAAGGGGTCTCCGCTTTCAGAATCAATGATTTTTCCAAAAACATTGAATTGACTTATAGATACTGCTTTACTGTATGGATTTTGAGAGAAACTAAAAAATGAACAAAAAATGAATATAAATAGGAAAAGAGTTGTTTTCTTCATGGTTTATTGATATAAATTTCAGTGCGAATATAGCTTAAATTCATATATAATTACTGCAAAAAAGCTGACATTATTTTATCATTAAATTATTTTTAACACATTTTGAGGAGGTCTTCCTATAATAGCTTTGTCATTTAATTCAACAATAGGTCTTTCAATTAATTTAGGATTTTCATATATAATTTGAGCTATCTCACTTCCACTTAATTCCTTTCCCTTATAGTTTTGCTTCCAAATATCTTCATTTTTTCTAACAATTTCTATTGGATCAATTCCTAGTTTATTTATTAGATTTTCAATTTGAGTTTTAGATAATTGAGTTTTTAAGTATTCAACAACCTTAAATTCTAAATTATTATCAACTAAAATTTGCAAGGTTTCCCTTGATTTTCTACATCTTGAATTATGGTAAATTGTTATCATTTAGTTATTTTTTCATTAAATATGCTTTTAAAAATGGACCTATATCACCATTGAGAACACTGTCTATATTCCCTGTTTCGTGGGAAGTCCTTACATCTTTTACAAGTTTATATGGATGCATTACATAATTTCTTATCTGACTTCCCCATTCAATTTTCATTTTTTCAGATTCTATATCAGTTCTTTTTTTATTCTTTTTTTGCAATTCTATTTCATATAGCTGTGATTTCAGCATTTGCATTGCTCTAATTTTATTATCAAGTTGAGATCTAGTTTCTGAACAAGAGATTTGAATTCCTGTTGGCTTATGTGTTAATTGTACTTTTGTTTCAATTTTATTTACACTCTGCCCTCCAGCACCACTCGATCTAGATGTAGTAATCTGAATATCAGATGCATTTATTTCTATATTAATAGAATTATCAATTAACGGATAAACATATACCGAAGCAAAGCTTGTATGTCTTTTTGCATTTGAATCAAAGGGTGAAATTCTAACAAGTCTGTGGACACCATTTTCACCTTTTAGCCAACCAAAGGCAAAATCCCCTTGTATTTGAAGAGTTACGGTCTTTATGCCTGCTGAATCCCCATCTTGAATATTTAACTGACTAATTGAGAAGTTGTTTTTTTCACAATACATAGAGTACATTCTCATTAGCATTTGAGCCCAGTCGCAGCTTTCTGTACCACCTGCACCTGCTGTAATCTGTATAATAGCATCCATACTATCACTCTTATCTGATAACATGTTTTTAAGCTCTAACTCTTCAATTAATTCCTTAGATTTTAAAAACAATGTATCTGTTTCTTGTTCAGAAGATTCTCCAGACTTATAAAATTCCAATAGTACCTCTAAATCATTAACACTGTCTTGAGCTTTTTCAAAATCTGTAACCCATTTTTTTATAAACTTGATTTTTTTTAAATCTTTTTCAGCTGATTTAGGATCATTCCAGAATTCTGGATGGTGAGTTTTCTCTTCTTCTACTTTTATAAGTGAAATCTTAGCATCAACGTCAAAGATACCTCCTTAACGTAACCAGACGTTCTTTAAGTTGCTTCAATTGTTCAGAAGTAGTCATTTATAATGATTTTTGTGTAAATTTAACTAAATTAAAAGTCTTATGAAACAACTGCTTTATTTATTGATATTTTTATCATTTAAAATCTCCTTTTCACAATCAATTACAGATAATTTAAAGGTGTATAATGGGTTTTTTAACTTCTATTACGATGATTCTTCTGATAAGATTTATTTAGAAATTAATGATCTGGATAATGAATTTTTATACATTAGTTCACTTTCATCGGGTGTGGGTTCAAACGACATAGGATTAGATAGAGGACAATTAGGTAGTGAAAAATTAGTTAAGTTTTTAAAATACGGAGATAAAATTTTACTTATACAACCAAATTTGCGTTACAGAGCAATTTCTGAAAATAAATTAGAGAAAAGAAGTGTTGAGCAAGCATTTGCAAAATCTGTTATATATGGATTTAAAGTTGTTGAAAAGAAAAAGGATAAATATATAATTGATTTCACTCCTTTTTTAATGGAAGACAGACATGGGGTTTCAAAGAAACTTAAAGGATCAAATCAAGGATCATATAAGGTGGATAAAACAAAAAGTGGTATAGAGCTAGAAAGAACCAAGGCATTTCCAGAAAATGTTGAATTCGAAGCTTTGTTAACTTTTTCAGGTGATGCTAAAGGTAGATTAATTTCAAGTGTAGCTCCTGATCCAGATCTAGTTTCAGTTATTCAGCACCATTCTTTTATTAAATTACCTGATGATAAATATATTCCAAGAGAATTTGATGTAAGAAGTGGAGCTATACCTATATCCTTTATGGATTATGCTACACCTGTTTATGAGTCTATAGTAAAAAGATATATTATTAGGCATAGATTAGAAAAAATAGATAAATCAGCTGAATTTAGTGAGGCTAAGGAGCCAATTGTATACTATCTAGATCCTGGTACGCCAGAGCCCATAAAGTCTGCCTTAATTGAAGGGGCATCGTGGTGGAATCAAGCTTACGAATCAATTGGTTTTAAAAACGCTTTTCAAGTTAAGATTTTACCAGAAGATGCTGATCCAATGGACTGCAGATATAATGTAATACAATGGGTTCATAGATCAACAAGAGGTTGGAGTTATGGTGCAAGTGTAGTTGATCCAAGAACTGGGGAGATAATTAAAGGTCACGTAAGCCTTGGAAGTTTAAGAATAAGACAAGATTTCTTAATAGCTCAGGCCTTATTGAATAAACCCTATTTAGAAGGAAATGATTATAATCCTATGCTTGAAATGGCTTTAGCTAGAATAAGACAGCTTAGTGCACATGAAGTAGGTCATACTATTGGATTTGCACACAATTTTGCAGCTAGTACTGAAAATAGAGCTTCAGTTATGGATTATCCTCATCCACTTATTTCTATTGAAAATAATATTAATTTAGATAAAGCATACGATATTGGTATAGGTGAGTGGGATAAAGTTACAGTAGCGTATAGTTACTCTGATTTTGATGAAAATATTAATGAAAAAGAAGCTTTGAATACTATATTAGAAACAGCATATTCTAATGGTTTGAGATTTATTACAGATAGTGATGCAAGAGCACCTGGAGGGGCACATTCTCTTGGTCACCTCTGGGATAATGGCAAAAGTGCTTCAGACGGATTAGAGAATATAATTAAAGTTAGAAATAATTCCATTTCAAATTTTTCAAAATTTAATATTAGAGAAAATCAGCCTTTTTCAGTTTTAGAAGACGTGTTTGTGCCTTTATATTTTTTACATAGATATCAAACTGAAGCAGCAGTTAAAATTATAGGGGGATTAGAATATAATTATGCAACAAGGGGAGATAACCAAACAACAGTCAAACCTCTGAGTTATTCCGATCAGACAAAGACATTAAATTCTATATTAAAAACTCTAGATGCTAATTTTTTATCAATACCTAAGGATAAATTAGATCTATTTCCACCTAGAGCGTTTAGTTATCCTAGAACAAGAGAATCTTTTAAATCTATGATGGGTGTTGGTTTTGACCCAATAAGCATAGCTTCTACAGCTAGTAATATGACACTTTCTTTGCTTTTTCATCCTGAAAGAATGAATAGGTTAATTCTTCAAAAATCCTTAGATCATACAAATCTTGGAATTTCAGAATTATTTGACAAAACAATTTCTAAGACATTTATGATTAAGTATGAAAATTCATATATAAATGAAATTCAACAAACTATTAACCATAAGTTTTTAGAGTATCTGATGAGTTTGTCGCTGTCTGACAAATCTCTTTTCCAAGTGAAAGATCATGCTAATAAAGCTATTCAAAGTATTGATAATTATCTTTCATTAAAAGCTAATAGAGATTTTCCATATTTGTCACACTATAAAAATTTAATTAAGAATTTCAAAAAAAATCCTGACAAATATGAAATGAGTGAGTCATTAAAGATCCCTGATGGTTCGCCTATAGGTTCTAATGATTGTATTTATATAAATTAAATTTATGAATATTGATTTAAGAAGTGATACCGTCACCATTCCATCAAAAGAAATGCTAAATGTAATGTTTTCAGCAAAAGTTGGTGATGATGTTTATGGAGAAGATCCAACTGTTAAAGAATTAGAACATAAATTAGCAACTATATTTGGAATGGAAAAAGCAATGTTTTTTCCATCAGGCACAATGGCAAATCAAACTGCAATTAAACTACATACTAACCCAGGAGATCAAGTGATTTGTGACAAATATTCTCATGTTTTTAATTATGAAGGTGGAGGAGGAGCTTTTAACAGTGGAGTTTCTTTCAAATTAATTGATGGTAAAAGAGGTATGTTTAATAGTTCTCAACTTTTAGAATCAATTAACCCTGAAGAGTTCTATCATAGCCCTTTATCATCTCTTGTTACTTTAGAAAACACAACAAATAAAGGGGGAGGGGCATGTTGGAATCTTAAAGATATTCGAGATATTAAGAAAGTATGTAAAAATAATAACCTAGGACTACATCTTGATGGAGCTAGGATATGGAATGCTATTGTAAAGAAAAATGAAAATCCAAAGAATTACGGAGCTATTTTTGATACAATTTCAGTATGTCTAAGCAAAGGCCTTGGGTGTCCAATAGGCTCAGTCTTAATTGGTAATAGTGAGATAATGAAAAATTCTCTTAGAATTAGAAAAGTATTAGGTGGAGCAATGAGGCAAGTTGGTTATATAGCAGCAGCTGGAATTTATGCAATAGAAAATAATATTGATAGACTTAAAAATGATCATTTAAGAGCTAAGGAAATAGGAGAAAAACTAGTTGATAAGCATTTTGTAAAGAAGGTTGAAGCTATTGAAACAAATATTATAGTATTTGAGATTAATAATGCAATCAAAAAAGAATCAATTATACAGGCTTTTAATAAGCTAAACATTCAATTTGATTGGTATTCTATGGGTTTAAATAAAATTAGGATTGTGACTCATTTAAATTATTGTAATGAAAAACATGCATATTTACTAAATTCTCTTGAAAATATTAAAATCTGAGTTTATATAATTCTTTGATCTTCACTAAAACAATAGTTTAAAAAAAAACACTTAATTTTGCATTACTAATAGAAAATTTAATGGGAAAAAGCAAAAAAATTGCAAATAATTTACTGGAACTTATAGGAGAAACACCTATAATTAAACTTAATAAAATAGCAAGTGAATTAAAAGGAGAATATTTTGCAAAAATTGAAGGCTGTAATCCAGGCCATTCTGCTAAAGATAGAATAGCATTATATATAATTGAAGACGCTGAAAGAAAAGGTTTATTAAAACCTGGTAATACAATTATTGAGACAACTTCAGGAAACACGGGGTTTAGTATTGCTATGGTTTCAATAATTAAAGGATATGAATGCATATTAGCAGTTAGCTCAAAGTCTTCTCAAGATAAAATTGATATGCTTAAAGCAATGGGTGCGGAAGTTCATGTTTGCCCTGCTAATGTTCCTCCGGATGATCCGAGGTCATACTATCAAGTTGCTAAAAGATTACATGAAGAAATAAAAGGGTCTATATATATAAACCAGTATTTTAACTACTTAAATTCAGAAGCACATTATAAAACTACTGGACCAGAGATATGGGAACAAACTAATGGAGAAATTACTCACTTTCTAGCATCTAGTGGAACTGGAGGTACTATTTCTGGAGTTGGAAGATATTTAAAAGAAAAGAATTCAAATATTAAAATAATTGGAGTTGATGCTTATGGTTCAGTATTAAAAAAATACCATGAAACTGGAGAGTTTGATGAAAAAGAAATATCTCCTTATAGAATTGAAGGTTTAGGAAAAAATTTAATTCCATCGGTAACAGATTTTGAAATAATAAATAAATATATAAAAGTTAATGATGAGGATAGTGCTCACTCTGCAAGAGAAATTGTAAAAAAAGAAGGGATATTTGTTGGTTATACAAGTGGTGCGGTATTTCAAGCTGTAAAGCAATTAAATGATAAAAAAGAATTTAGAGATAATGATAAAGTAGTTCTTATTTTTCCTGATCATGGTTCAAGATATTTAAGTAAAATATATAGCGATAAATGGATGGAGGAGCAAGGGTTTTTTGACACAAAAAATGAGACTGAATTAAAGAAAGTTCAATACATTAAATAAGTAAATTTTATAAAGCAAAAATCAATGCAAGATCTTTTCAAAAAAATGTATAACGATAAGGGGCCATTAGGAAAATGGGCAGATATTGCTGAAGGTTATTTTGCTTTTCCAAAATTAGAAGGTGAAATTTCAAATAGGATGAAATTTCAAGGTAAAAAGGTTATAACATGGAGTGTAAATGATTACTTAGGATTAGCAAATCATCCAGATGTTAGAAAAACTGATGCAGAAGCAGCAAAAAAATATGGATCAGCATATCCAATGGGAGCTAGACTTATGTCAGGTCATACACATTTACATGAAAGACTTGAGGAAGAGCTCGCAGAATTCGCCAAGAAAGAATCAGCTTATCTACTTAATTTCGGATATCAAGGAATATTATCAACTATAGACTCATTACTGGGAAAAAACGATGTTGTAGTATACGATATGGATTCCCATGCTTGTATTGTCGACGGTGTAAGATTGCATCTTGGAAAAAGATTTACATACAAGCATAATGATATTTCCAGTTTAGAAAAAAATCTTGGTAGAGCAACAAAGATAGTTAATGAGACTGGAGGCGGTATATTAGTAATATCAGAAGGTGTGTTTGGTATGAGAGGAGAGCAAGGAAAACTAAAAGAAATAACTGATTTGAAAGATAAATATATGTTTAGGTTGTTGGTTGATGATGCTCATGGTTTTGGTACTTTAGGAAAGACTGGAGCAGGTGCTGGTGAAGAGCAAGGGGTCCAAGAAAAAATAGATGTATATTTTGCAACTTTTGCAAAATCATTAGCTAGTACTGGAGCATTTATTGCTTCTGATAAGGAGGTAATTGATTTCCTTAAATATAATATGAGATCACAAGTCTTTGCCAAATCGCTTCAAATGCAATTAGTAGTTGGTGTATTAAAGAGGTTAGAAATGTTAAAGTCAAGTACTGATCTTAAAAATAAATTATGGGAAAATGTAAATGAATTACAATCTGGGTTAAAAGAAAGAGGATTTGATATTGGTACTACACAAAGTTGTGTTACTCCAGTTTATATGAAAGGCACTGTTCCAGAAGCATTTGCATTAGTAAATGACTTAAGAGAAAACCACTTAATTTTTTGTTCAATAGTTGTTTATCCAGTTATACCAAAAGGATTAATCTTATTAAGATTGATTCCTACAGCTTCTCATAACTCAAAAGATATACAAGAGACTTTAGATGCATTTTCTGCCATAAGAGACAACCTTGATTCAGGACTATATAAAAGACTTTCTAAAGATTTTCAAGTATAAATATTACCTAATAAATTTTTTATAAGTACATCTTTTCTTTCTTAATTCTGGATTAAAGTTTTTCCAAATTTTATCAATAGCATCATTTTCAATTAATTCAGGTGTTCTAAAACAATCTTCTATTTCTTTTCCTTTTAGATTTTGTAATAGTGAGCTAAATAAAATTGCAGTAACTCCCTTGTTTTGATATTCTGGATGAACTCCAATTAAATATAATGTTAAGTTTTTAGAATATTTTTTTGCATTCATTAAATGAAAAAAACCAAAAGGGAACAATTTCCCTTTCATTTTTTGGAGTGCTTTAGCATAAGAAGGCATTATTATAGCAAAACCAATAATCTCTTTTTCTTTGTTTAATGCAAATGAAATAAATTTAGGATTTATAAATTTTAAAAATTTGTTCTTTAAGTATTCTTTTTGAGCGTCATTTATTTCAACAAAAGATGATAGCCTAGAGTAACTTTTATTAAACAAGTCAAACATCTCATTTGCATTTGCTAAAACCTCATCTGTTTTTGTGAAACTTGCATCACTAAAATCATATCTTCTTTTAACAATATTGCTCATTTTTAAATAATAATCAGAATCAATATTTTTAAAAGAAAATTTCTTTTCTAGATATTGTTTTTCAACTTTAAAATTTAGTTGTTTAAAATGTGATGAATAATACGGATGGTTATACCAAGTAATCATTGTTCCAATTTCATTAAAACCATGAGTAAGCACTCCTACTTTATCTAAATTTGAAAATCCCATTGGACCTTCCATATATTCAAGCTTATTTGCTATTCCAATCTCATTTATTTTATCAATTAATAATTTAGTTACATTTATATCGTCTATTACGTCAAACCATCCAAACCTAATTTTCTTTACTTTTTGTTCTTTAACCTCAATCCAATTTATAATAGCAGCAATTCTGCCTACTATTTCACTATTTTTTTTAGCTAGAAAAAGAAAAATTTCAGCATTTTTTAATGTTGGATTTAAATTAGGATTAAAAACATTAATTTCTTCACTAATTATTGGTGGAACCCAATATTTTGATTTTTTATATAATTTAAAAGGAAACTTTACAAACCTTTTTATATCAGAAGTGTTTATTATTTTTTCAATTTCTATCATTCCTTATCTTCATGAAAATCAAATCTATAGCTAGCTCCAAAATTAAAGTAAAATATTTTCGGAGTATCCTTAAAATTAAATATTAGAGAGGAATCCAATTGAAAATTTTTATTAAATAGATATGCAGCTCCAAATTCAAGTAAGTTATCTGCATAAAAATCACTGCTAATCCCATGAGTTTCAATAAAACTCACCCAATTTTGATTAAAAGCATATGTAAGTGTAACTATATATTCAAAATCGTTTTGATCTGTTCCAATTCTATCAAGAATTAAGTTAGTTATTAATACAAAATTGTTTTCAAAATTATTTTGAGTTGCAATCATGAAAGACGGACTAACACCTTCTATCCCAGGAGCAGTAAATGGATTATTTTTAAAATCAATGTTTATTCCTGCATATACTGATACTGCAGGAATAAGAGAGCTCCAATCAAACTTTTGATTAGCCCAATAGCTATATAAATTTGGACTATCGTCTTTATTTTTATAGGGATCATAAACAAGATATTTAGCTCCAAATTTTAATTTTTTAAAATTACTTCTATTGTATTCGCTATCTATTGTAGATCTCATATCAGTAAATTTATCATTTTGATAAATACCGTTAATGTTCAGTTCTAATTCTTCAAGGAGTAATCCATATCTGACCATAAAGTTTAATCCAACTCCTTTTACTTCATTTTCTAGTAATTCATGCTCTTGATTTAATAAAAACATTCCAGTTTCTAATTGGATAACATTTGAGCCTACTGAAAAAGCACTTTGAGATGATCCAGGTCTATTAGAATTAATAATTTCAGTGTATTGTGAGAAAATTTTGCTGTTAGACAAAAATATTAGTGCTATTAAAATAAGTAAGGGTTTTTTCATGATTTTGTTTCTGTAACACAAAGATAAAATATTTATATTTTAATATTATATTAACTCTTTTGAATTCTAAGAATTGTATTTTTGTTCTTCAAAACAAAAATGATTTAAATTGGGATGTTAAAAATTATATTAACTTTTATAATTATCTACTACGTATTTAAGTTTCTTTCAAGATTGTATTTATCATATATATTAAATAGATTTAAAAATAATTCATTCAGAAATTATAAAGATAAATCTAACAATCAAAAAGAAGGTGATGTTACAATAAATAAAATGCCTAAAGAAAAGCCAAAAAACAAAAATGTAGGCGATTATATAGATTATGAAGAAATTGATTAAAAGACGTTTGAAGTATGATAAAGAATCTAATAAACACCAACTTTAAACACATCTTTGTAATAATTATATTCTGCTGCGTATCTCTTTTATACTTTTCTCCAGTTTTACAGGGAAAAAAAATATTACAAAATGATATTGTTCAATATGCTGGAATGGCTAAACAGCAAAATAATTTTTCAGAAACAACCGGAAATGAAACATATTGGACTAATAGTGCATTTTCTGGAATGCCTACATATCAGTTAGGAGCAAAATATCCACACAATTATATAAAAAAGTTAGACTTGCTGCTAAGGTTTTTGCCAAGACCTGCAGATTACTTGTTTCTATATTTTTTAGGATTTTATATCCTAATGCTTAATCTAAAAGTAGAATACAGATTAGCTGTGTTAGGAGCTCTTGCCTATGGCTTCTCTACCTATTTAATAATAATAATTGGAGCTGGTCACAATGCAAAAGCTCATGCAATAGCATACATGCCATTGGTTATTTCAGGTATATTAATGGTTTTTAATGGAAAATATTCAAAAGGTTTTATTTTATCAACGTTAGCTCTTGGATTACAGTTCTGTTCTAATCATTTTCAAATGACATACTATTTGATGTTTATAGTATTACTAATTGGGTTTTATAATTTAATTGACTGCTGGAAAAACAATCAGACTAGACATTTTTTTAAATCGTTAGGAATATTATTTTCAGCGTTGTTTATCGCTCTGTCATTGAACGCAACAAATTTAATGGCTACAAGTGAATATGCTAATGAAAGTACAAGAGGTAATGTATCAGAATTAACTATAAATCCAGATGGTTCATCTAAGGAGTTGACTACTGGTTTAGATAGAGAATATATCACACAATGGAGTTATGGGGTTTTTGAAAGTTTAAATTTGTTTATTCCAATGATTATGGGAGGAGGAAGTTCAGAAGATGTTGGTATAGATTCAAATTTTTATAAGTTTTTAAGAAGTAATGGTTATTCTGCATTAGAGTCTAAACAAATTGTAAAAAACACACCAACTTATTGGGGAGATCAACCTTTTGTTGAAGCACCTGCTTATATTGGAGTTATTATATTCTTTTTATTTGTTTTTTCTCTTTTTATTTATAACGGAAAACACAGAAACTGGTTAATTTCTGCAATATTATTGTCTTTGCTTTTATCTTATGGTAAAAATTTAAATTTTATCACAAATTTATTTATTGACTACTTTCCTTTATATAATAAGTTTAGAGCTGTTTCATCTATACAAGTTATATTGGAGCTTTGTATTCCGGTTTTTGCCATTCTAGGCTTATCAGACATTATTTCAAACAAGAGTAAAAAAAGTAATCTAAATAAGCTATATAAGACTTTGGGAATTTTTGCAGTAATTATAGGTTCACTTTTTATGATTAAAGGTAATCTAAGTTTTACTGGAGTTAATGATTTTAGCTTGAACCCATCTATTCTTGAAGTTATAAAGCAAGATAGGGCAGATATATATTTAAATGAATTATTTAGAGTATCACTATTTATTATGCTAACATTTTTAGTCCTTTTTAGTTATTTAAAACAAAAAATAAAAACTTCAATTTTTATTTTATTGTTAGCTGTTTTAGTGGTTTTTGATTTAGCTCCATTTAATAGGGGATATGTAAATAAAAATAATTTTGTTGATTCAAAGTTAGTTGAACAGCCTTATAGCCCTGACAGGATAAATTCTGAAATTTTAAAGGATCAATCATATTACAGGGTGCTAGACTTAACATCAAGCTCTACTAAAACATCATATTTTCACAATTCGATTTTAGGCTATCATGCGGCCAAACTTAGTAATTATAATGAGATTATAGAGTTTTATATAAATGATGTGCATATGAATACTCTAAATATGCTAAATACAAAGTATATTATTTTTAGTGATGAGGAAGGAGCATCAAAATTGTTTACAAATGATTCTGTAAATGGCTCAGCCTGGTTTGTAGATTCAATTATAAATGTAAAATCAAAAGATCAGGAAATAACTTCATTAGACACCTTAGATAATAAACATAAAGCAGTCTCAACAGAATTAGAATCTAAAAAATATGTAATTGCTGACAGTTCTTATGTTAAACTTATAGAATTCAGTCCTAATAGAATGAAGTATGAATACAATAACAAGAATAATGGTTTTATTGTATTCTCTGAAATTTTTTATCCGTATGGTTGGAGTTCATATATAAATGGGGTTAAAACCAAGCATTTTAATGTAAATTATATTTTGAGAGGAATGAGTGTTAAGTCTGGAAACAATATAATAGAATTTGTTTTTGAACCCAATGTTGTAAAAAATGGAGGAATGATTTCATTATCAGCCTCTTTAATATTTCTTATAATATTTATAGGAATGTCATACAAATTTTTCTTAAAAAATAGAGTTTGAACAAAAAGGTCCTTATTATTACTTATTATTGGCCGCCATCAGGTGGGCCTGGGGTTCAAAGATGGCTAAAATTGTCAAATTATCTATTGGAAAACAATGTTAAACCAATAATTTATACCCCATCTAACCCTAAATATCCATCTGTTGATGAAAGTTTATTAAAAGACATCAATCCTGAAATAGAAGTAATTAAAAAGCCTATTTTTGAGCCATTTGGTAATTTGTTTTCAAAAATTAGAAAAAAAGGGATACCGAAGAAGAAAGATCAATCAATTTTTGATAAATTTTTAATTTATTTAAGGGGTAATTTATTTATCCCTGATTCTAGAATTTTCTGGGTAAATTCTTCAGTAGGTTTTTTGTCGAAGTATATTTTAGAAAATAAGATAGAAAGTATAATTACAACTGGCCCTCCACATAGTTTACATTTAATAGGATTAAAACTTAAAAGCATATTAAATATAACCTGGTATGCTGATTTTAGAGATCCTTGGACAAAAATAAATTATCATAAAAAGCTAAAGCTAAGTTTAAGATCAAAGAAAAAACATTTACAATTGGAGAATAAAGTTCTTAGTTTATGCGATAGAATTATAGTTACTTCTAATAAGCTTTTAAAAGATTACAATGAGATCACAGAAACCCCAATATCATTAATAACTAATGGATTTGATTATCAAAAACTACAATTAGAGCTTGATGAAAAATTTTCAATAACTCATATAGGAAGACTACTGCCAGAAAGGAATCCAAAAATTCTTTGGAATGCACTAAAGGAGCTTTGTACAATAAATAAAAATTTTAAAAATAACTTAAAAATAAATTTTATTGGAAATGTAAGTGAAAATCTTAGAAAAGAGATAAAAACTAACAATTTAGAAAACAGTGTAGTATATCACAATTATATTAAATACAATGACACAATACCTTATTTAATAAAATCTCAAATTTTGTTGTTAATAGAGTCAGATGATAAGGAGTCTAGCTATGCTATTCCTGCTAAAATATTTGAATATATTAATTCTGGAAGACCTATAATTGCAATTGGACCCAAGGATTCAGAAATTAAACAAATAATTGATGAAACTAAGTCTGGAAAATATTTTCTATATACTGAATATGATAAACTATTAAGCTGCTTGTCAAACAGTTATTACCTTTATGAATCAAAAAAATTACACTCAACTTCAATTAACATAGATAAATATCATAGAAAAAATATAGCTAAAAAATTAAGTAATATTATTCTAGAAAAATAATTGAAAAAATATTGTGACTTTTTATAGCTAAATAGTTAAAGCCCTATAAGTTTTAAAAGGAAAGACTAAACTTATAAGGCTTTATTCAACTAACTATTCAATAAATTAAACTAACTATTTAGTGTTATGCAAATCTTATGCCAAACTGATTTTTATAAAACTTTTTTTAGGTATTTAGCAGTTATTGATTCTTTTCTTGACATTATTTCTTCTGGTTTGCCTGCAGCAATCATTTCACCTCCTTCATTTCCACCCTTAGGTCCAAGATCAATTAGATAATCTGCACATTTAATAAGTTCCATATTATGTTCAATAATAATGACAGTATTGCTTTTGTCAATTAAGGAATTAATAGATTTTAATAATTTGTTAATATCATCATAATGAAGTCCAGTAGTTGGTTCATCAAAAATAAATAACCCGTTTTTTTTATTATTTTTTAATCCCAAAAATGATGCTAGCTTTATTCTTTGAGCTTCACCTCCTGATAGAGTAGAAGAGCTTTGACCTAGTTTTATATATCCTAATCCAACATCTTTAAGAGGTTGAAGTTTATTTTTAATTTTTAATTCATCATTTGTTTCAAAAAAATTAATTGCTTCATCAATTGTTGAATTTAGTATATCATCAATGTTTTTCTGTTTAAATTTAACCTCCAAAATATCTTTAATAAATCTTTTTCCGTTACAATCCTCACACTTAATGTGTACATCTGCCATAAATTGCATTTCAATAGTAACTTGACCTTCACCTTTACAATTTTCACATCTACCACCATCAACATTAAATGAGAAATGCTTAGGTTTATAACCTCTAATAAGACTATATTTCTGAGATGAAAAAAGCTTTCGAATATCATCATATGCCTTAATATATGTAACGGGATTTGATCTTGAAGATCTTCCTATAGGATTCTGATTAACAAGTTCTATAAATTCAATTGATTCAAAATCTCCTTCAATGCGACTACATTCACCTTTTTTTACAGAATAATCTCCTAATAAGTTAGATATTGAAGGGTATAATATATTATTAATTAAAGTGCTTTTTCCACTGCCAGAAACACCTGTAATAACCGACATAACATTTAAAGGGAAATCAACATTAATATTTTTTAAATTATTTTCTCTAGCACCAATAATACTAATCTTTCTGTTTGATGTTCTTCTTTTTTTTGGTAATTCAATTAGCATCTTCTTATTTATATAATTTGCAGTTAATGAATCCTGTTTTATAAAATCTTTAAATTTACCTTCTGCAACAATTTC
>Ga0163179_10001339_pt1 | contig 17542 bp, 12 predicted proteins | sample AtlANTMetagenome_FD_109643 | JGI IMG/M metagenome (GOLD analysis project Ga0163179, IMG submission 109643) | Marine eukaryotic phytoplankton communities from the Atlantic Ocean - Atlantic ANT 2 Metagenome | ecosystem: Environmental > Aquatic > Marine > Oceanic | place: North Atlantic Ocean... | reverse complement strand
GATTCCCATTCGAGTATCTCGAAGCAACACATTGTATTCGACCGAGTCTAATTCATCTGCATATGGTGATTCAGCCAATTTTCGATTCAATGAATCGCCGACCTTTGCAAGTTCGGGTTGAACTTGTTCGACAAAATCGAGGTAGGCTTGCTTAACTTCTTCATTTTCTGTATCACATGTCATGTCCACATACAACATTGAACCGGTTTCACCGACGTAAGCATCAAACTGACCGAGTTCCAATAGCCAAGACTCTAGAGCTTCAGCAGAAACAATTTCTCGATCTAAAAATTCTTGATATATGGGTTGTAATTCATCCCATTGCTTAGCATCAAGCCCCTCTACTGAGACCAATGTTTCACCTCAAGGGTTGTGGACTCGGTTGCCCTGAGTACGTACGGATTCGGGGCCATTTGGTAACCCATTCTCATCCCGAGTGAATTTCTGACAACGCCATACTTCGACCTCTGCCCTGACTTTTTCCTCAATTTGGTCCAATTCGGGATGGTTCGGGTTGTTCTTCTTGACCCAGCACCATAAGCAGTATCTCTTACTTTCGAAATCGACAAAATTCATTGGTGTGCATTGGATATCACATCCTTCTTCGTCGCATCGACGCCAGCCATGGTGCTTCGCCATGTTTTTGGGCAAATCATCGAGGCAATAAGGAGTTTCGTTTTACTCCCAGGTTTCAACTGTAATCCGCCAAAGCGATATGTGCCAATGCAGATCGCTCAATCGCGTTGTAATCATCGATACTTTCGCCCTCGATTTCCAATTCAAGCCGTTTTACAGTATCTGTATGGGGCATGGGCAAATGAGGTAGCAAGGTTGCGTTTAGAACCGTCATTATTCTCTGGGCTTCTTGGTCAAGTGCATGTCTGTCCAAATTTGGCCATGTGATCTCTTGTATCGATTCTGTTGGAAACTCTGGTAGGTGAATGAGCCATGCCATCTCATCCCCTTCTGCAATACCTGCGCGTTCAAATCCGATTCGAATTTGATGTGTTCCCGCAATCAATCGGATAAATTCCACATCCTCTGAATTAGCTCGCATTGTATCGCTAACATGCCTAGATGCCAAGCCGAGCCATGCGGTCCAGAGTTGCCGTTCACTCACTGCCGCAGGGCCACCGACAAGTAACCAACGCGAATTTTCCCTAGATTGAGTCATCAACTCAATCAGGTCATTTGAATTGGAAATCGGTCCGGTGAACTTGAGGCCCCAGCACGGGTAAGGGATGCGGGACATGTTGGTAGGGAGTTGGCCCCCCCTCATCAATCGGTCGGCATTCACCTCTTCGTCTGAATCGCCCTTTCAGCCGCTTGCATGATGTTCTGGACCAGCATAGGGCTCCAACCTCGTTCATCGGCCAGTTTTTGAGCAGCATTTTTGGTAATTCTACAGATTTCCAAAGGAGTACGATATCCGTGATTTGCAAGGGTTCGAGCACGAACACGCCCAACCCCTCGGATCGAAATCAGTGACAACAAATCTTCTTTGCAACCGTTTGGAATTCGGTTTCTCATGATATCGAGAATTTCGATTAACTCAACATCAGCATCTAGCAAAATGGGATCAGTTTCTTCATCGTTAGCACAAATTTGCCGTGCCGCATTCATCAACCAATCCGCATGATCGACCCGTACTCGCAAGTCCCCAGGGGCGACCCCCAGTTCACCCTCAATATCTCTCAGGGTACTTTCGTCAATCCATTGATTCAGTGTCCAAGCACTTTTGGCCAAACTTTCTGATTCAGGTAGGTAACCAAGTGCATTCAACTCATGGCTTTCAAGAAGGGTTTGATCGGCCATAGCATTCGCTTTTTGTGTCATCATTTGCATTTGTTTTCCAGAGGGCCATAGTGGGGGGAAGTCTGGTGTCGAGGCTACCAAATGAAGCAAAGCCCAAGGTGAAATTGAGCGATCCTCGATGATCCTACACAAAATTTTTCGCGCCTTCCGCAAACCTTCTCTCAGAATCAATCCAGATAGTGGATCTAGATACAATCGGCTTACACGTTCACCAAATGGTGTGGCAATATAGGTCATCGCTGGAGAATCTGGAATGATTTCTTCAGGGAGTGAGGTCGATAGCTCGCCTGCAGTCTGAAAACCTATGACTGCAGGTCGTTTTGGCCGTTTTTTTGGTTCCATATATTCATCTAAACCGACTCCTTCTACGGCTTCTGCACTTTGGGCCCAAAGCGGTTTTTCATCATCCCATTGTTCTTCGATTTCGACAGCCTTCCTTGCTGAAAGTCGCTCTACTACCGCTTGGTCTTCACCAGTTCGTTCGATGAATCGATGCTCAGCCAACCAAGAAATGATGCCATCGATTCGTCCTTCCAACCAATCGTTTTCGACTCCATACCCGAGGAAGGTTTGCTGGAAAAATCGTCCTAAGGAATCTCTGTCCCTTTGTCCACCTGTGGCAATGGCGGCGAGTACATGTACTCGCATTGCAGGATCTGCTGCCAATTTAGATTCAACATCTTCGGGGTCGTTGTTGAAGTACATCTCGGCGATTTCATCGGCATGCTCCAAGTGCCGAGCCATCAACCAAGCATCTCCAAGTGGGTCATATCGGGGTCGACCAGCTCGACCCAACATTTGGTGGACCTCCATTCTTGGTAGGGGGCGACTGAGTCCATCGTCCCAGCGTGTCAAGTCACGGACGACCACACGACGAGCAGGCAGGTTTACGCCTGCAGCGAGGGTTGGAGTTGCACAAATTGCAAACAGTATTCGATTTCGAAACGCTTCCTCAATGAGGCGCCTCTGTCGACTTGTCAATCCTGCATGATGGAAGGCAACACCACCTCGCAAGGCCTCAGCGAGGCGTTCTCCCATCAGTGTAGATTCTTCACTTGTCTCTACTTCGCGGGCAAGTTCTGCCAATACCCCCATCCTGTCTTCGAGATCAAATTCTATGGGTGCAGAGTCGGTTTCGGCTTGCCAGTTTTGCATTCGTTTGGAGAACCATTTGCCGAGCTTTGTTGCACTCCCCTCCGCGTATCTTCGGGTTGAGCGAAAAATCAGAACTTGCCCGCCATCTTTGACAGTTGAGCTCAAAACATTACGCAAATTATCTCCTTCATCATCCAATGTGAATGGAGGTGGTAATTCCATCTTCTCGACATCGGGTCCGACTTGAATCCTAGGTTCGACCAATCCTTCACATACTGTGCCATAACGAAGTACGACAGGTCTCCAGTCAGATTGGATTTTTTTGGCTTGGAGCCAATCAGCAATTTCATCGGCATTGCCAACAGTTGCCGAGAGAGCAAGAATCTGCGCATCAGGTCGCTCATGCTTGACCCTGGCCAGATTGACCTCCATGGTTGGGCCACGACTTTGGTCGTGAATCAAATGTACTTCATCAGCGACGACAATACTGACCTGATTGAGAAACCCATCACGATTTCGCATCAATGAATCGAATTTCTCACTGGTCGCTACAATCACATCAGCTTGATCTAACGAAACAGTTTCACCAGAACGATCTCCAACTGCCATACCGACGGTGAATCCTAGAGATTCTCCTGCTTCTCGTAATTCCTCAACCTTTTCTGATGCAAGCGCTTTGAGAGGAACCAGATAGAACGCGCGACTCCCAGGCCTATCGACAAGAATTCGTTGAATAATTGCAAGGTAGGCCACCAAACTTTTTCCACTCGCAGTCGGAATTGCCAACAATAGATTCTCACCCGAAAGGGCGATGGGTAAGGCTTCAGCTTGAGGGGGGTGAAGGCGTGTAATATTCCATTCATTGACCAATAAATCAATGACATTCTGGGGAAGGTCGAGTTCGCTGACTTCGTCGACCATGGCATCTGACCGGTGTCCACCGTCCAAAAGGATACGGGTGGAGAGCCGCGGAAGCCTGAAGAGCCCTACGATGTTAAGGCACTTCGATGGCAAGAGGCGAAGGCGTAGAAGAAGAACTGGCATCTCGCCTCTCTATGTTTGATGATGAACCCGATATCAACGATTGGTTTGAGGTCGCATTGGGCGCTGCAATGATTACCATGGGTCTACATCAATTGTTCAATCCCGGTGGTCTCTTTGAAGTTGGTGTAATGCAGTGGTTAGGTGCTGCAGTCGTTGCATTGGGATTCATCTTGCTCGGTCATGGAATCAAAGACATGCTACTGAAAGAGGTACGTTCATCGATTATTCGCCTAGATATGGATGATGGAAGCAGTATCGATTATGGATTGATTCGCGACGTTCTCCTTCATCCTGACAAATATCAACAACTTCTCTACGATGCCTATGAAATGGCCTATGCAGATGGGATTCTGACAGAGGACGAGAGAAATGAGTTGGGTGCTCTTGCTAGGGTTTTGCAAGTTCCCGAACGCAGTGCGGCCCGGATGGCTACTCGAGCCGCGATTGAATCCGCTTTGGAAGACAATCACGTCTCCGAGGCTGAAATGGATTTGATTGTCGGTGCTGCACGCCCATTGGGTCTTTCCGACAAGCAATTGGCCCGTATTGTCGAAGCCTTACAAGACCATGACTTGGATTCAGAGGAGCGGGCCATGTTAGACGAAATGTTGGCAACAATCCCAGACGAAGAAGAAGAGTAGTCAGCGCAAGACATCTCTTGCCATGGCCATGCCTTTTTGCCTCCGTTCTTTCTCAACAAATGCAGCTGAGATCAATACGCAGAACCCCATCACGGCTACCCAAAAATCGTATGGAATCAATCCGTTTGAGGTTTCAATCCCTCCCGGGGTAATGAGGTCATTCGCCGTAACAGGATTTGAACGAATTGAGAGTTCCATCGCATCAATACCACAATCACAAAAGGAAACAGACAGCAAATCCGGTTTTACTGCAGTTGTGACTTTTCGCCATTCTTCAGATGTCACCGTATCGGGTCGACTGGTCCAAGCAGGCGAACTGAGCGAACTCATTCCAGGGTCTGAGACCATATCCCATTGGATGTGGACGACATCTCCGCGTGGCTCCTCGTCGACAACCAGTAAAGCCTCGAGTAGCAGTAAATCCAATGCAAGTAGCCTGCCCGAACGTAAGATGAATCGAACTTCATTTTCATCAGATAAACGCCCATCATTCAACTTTCCAAAGACCAATCGATCCAAATCAACTTCTTCCAATTCTTCAGCCTGAATTTGCCATCGTCCATCTCCAATCGGGTGGAAGGACTTGATTGAGAGCATGAGGTTCAGTTGTTCCCCTTCATTCATTCCCATGAAACCGCCATACCATTGGGGCCCAAACTCTCCTTGATCATCGTTGATTACGCCCTGATACACACGATTCAATCTCTTATCGAGTAATTCATCAAAGGTCATTTCACCAGGATTTGGTGACTCATTTGAAATTGAAATCGCAGGTGAAATGATTCCACCAATCAGCAACATTAGGATGGAAAGTGGGAGCATGAATCGCGGTAACCACACAGATGATAATTTCATCAAATAACCGCTTAAAGCAAACAGAATAGAGATACTCGCAGCGACAATTGTCATCACCCCGGCACCATTCGATTGACTCGCAGACTCGGTTCGACCGACTTGAGAACTTCCTGTGTCCCAAGTGGCGTCTCCGGTGAATTCCTCAGGAGAGGTACTCCCAACCCCCAAGATGGTCTTGGAGCCAGTAAAGCTGTACGTTTGGTATCGTTCATTCATACCCGTCCAACAAAGGGTATGTTCTCCTTCACTGGGCTCCATCCATCGAACATCATTAACGACGAGATTTCCTTCATATTTGGTGCGTATCTCTGGCTCACTCTCCGCCCGACCATCTCGGTCCCAAAATTCAGGGATTACATTGGATTGTTCTACTTCAAGGGGTGCTGAGTCCCATGATATGGTCACGGTCAGGGAGCTCAACTGAGATTCTACATCAAAACGAAAGCAATCCACATCTGCACCCATCAACCCTCCTTCGGTGTTGACGCCAATCAGAGTAATTGAGCGAGGTTCAGAGAAGCTCGATGGTTCGTCATAATTGGAAGCCACAGAATCAATACTCCACTCAATCGATAGGTCAATTTTGGATTCTCCCGCGAGATGCAATTCCCAAGTGACGGGTTGGTCTATATCGAATGAAATTCGTACAAAGACCTCATCTCCATTTGCCAAAATTCGTCCTTTAGAATGATCTAAATCGGCATTTTGCAAAATGTATGGTTCTTGATTGCCCGGTGCTGGTGGCTCAATGTTCCATGCATTGGTCGAGGGGCCTAGAATCAATTCAACATACAAATCCGGGCGTGTGATTCCCAAGCCATCTTCTGATATTCGCAAATCAAATTCCATCGATTCAACGGTTGCAGGAAGTAAACTCACGGTGGTTTGACCCGGGCTCATTCGGAATTCAAGAACGACGGTCACGGGTTGTGCTGGGTTGGCTTCCCGCTCTTCACCACTGAGCATAGAGTCTCCCACTGCTTGAGTCGACAATGAACAGACATCATTCGAGCAGACCAAATTCAATGACTGATTTTCCATGGATAAATCAGCGCTGACGATGGGAGAAGAAAGCAGGGAAAAGAGGGCCATTGCAACCGCCCATCGCACCCATCGCATGTATCGAGGAATGGGACTTGGGGCTTAGCCCTTCGTCCATCATGATTCAGCCGGGACATCTATCAATACAACTCGACATTCCCTACATCGATAGCGTCCATTCCCTCGTCGGTTTCTAGGATATTCTTTGGAACATTGTGGGCATCTCCACAGCCATTTGAATCTCTTTCTGCGCAAGTGTAATCCGAACATTTCCCCCATCTTCGTTGCAGTAGTATTTGGCCAAAGAGCCTCTAGTCGGCGAAAATTCCGATCATGCCCTGTGAAGCCAAGAGCATGTATGAATTCATGGTATAGCAAGAAAGCAGCATACAAACGGAATTCATGTTCCAAGGCAACAGGATGAATATCTACACATCGGACATCTTTTGGACCGGAAATCTGCGACTTTGCTATACCTTTACGGTATCGACAAACCGCATGCAACCTTGTAGCATCTTTTCGAAGAAATCCGAGAGGAATCTCGTGTAACTGTTCAACCTGCAGGTGATCGAGTTCTGGAATTTCACACATGGTCAGAATCACTGAGTTTGCAATTTTCCGCAAAACCAGTTCATCGTCCATGTCTTGCCCTTTCCGTCACCATTCATCAATCTGACCGAAAAATTGGGCCTTACAGGCCCACCACAACATATAGGTCCAACAGCCGTTACGGAGTTCGACCATGGTCTCTAGGGCTACCACGATTCGATTCGCCGTGCTGTTGGCATTTTTTTCGATGTTACTGGCCTTGGCTCCACCTCTGGATATGGGAGAATTGAGTCACGACGAGGGTTCGATGGACACAGGTGGACGAAGTGGTCCAGATTTGACGGTGGACTATCTCTCAGCATCTTGGACAACGGCGGATGCTGGCGATTCCAAGAGTATCAGCACCCGAATCAAGAATGAAGGTGATGCATCTTCTGGTTCATTCAGATGGGGACTTTATCTCTCAACAGATACCACGATTACAACCAATGACATTCAGTTGGATACTTGGTCACAATCCAGCATTTCCGCGGGTAGTTCACGTTCTTCAACAAAATCTGTCACCATTCCATCCTCGATTACAGGTGATTACTATTATGTCGGGATGATTGTCGATATTAATAGCCAAGTCAGTGAATCTGATGAAAGCAACAATGATGATTACGATTCAGGTCGAGTCCGGGTCTATGAATTGGCAGATCTTGTTCCTAGAACGACTTCTTCATCATGTTCCACACCGTCGACAGGTACCATTGGAGATTACCTCGACTCTTCTATTTCGATTCAATATGAAAATGATGCATCCAACAGTTACGGTCAATCCACGGGCTCGTTCGATTGGGCCATGTTTTTGTCGTCAGATTCCACGATTACAACAAGCGATACCCAAGTCGGTAGTGATCAATACTCAACCAGTCTCTCATCGGGAAATTATCGTACAGATTCTCTTTCCAGTAGCACTCGAATCCCTTCTAGTCTGAATGCTGGTACATACTACTGGGGTTACATCTTAGATGTCAATTCTGATGTTGATGAATCGAGTGAAACGAACAATGTCAGGACATGTGGTCAAATCACCTTACAAGAGGATTTACCAGACATCGAGGCAACCTCTGTGGGTACTTCTTCTTCATCAGTTGTCATGGGTGAAACCATCACAGTACAATATCGAATTGACAATGTTGGAACTGATTATTCTGGCTCGTTTTATTGGAAATTGTATCTCTCAACTGATACGACGATTTCTACATCCGATGTATATGTAGATGAATTCAGTGTGAGTTCCATCAGTGGTGGATCTTACAGGTCAGGCTACGAATACAGTGTGACCATTCCGACTGGAATGAGCTCTGGTTATCACTACCTTGGGATGATTGCAGACAACCGGGGTACTGTCAGTGAATTGGATGAAACCAATAACATCATTTCTTCAAATTCTCGAATCGATATCGAAGAACCGGCAGACTTGGTCCCCGACTCTCCTTCGGGGCCGAGTACGGGCCAGTCAGGGCAACAAGTGAGTCTCTCTTGGAGAATCGACAATGCTGGAGATGATACATCAGGGTGGTTCTACTGGGAGATGTACCTCTCTACCGATTCCACAATTACTACAAGTGATACGAAATTAGGTTCGACTCAACAGGCCAGTGGCATTTCAGGAGGCTCATATCGTAGCGGAACAATGAGTGCAAACCTTCCCAGTAATTTGGCTCAAGGGACCTACTATTTCGGAATCATCGTAGATTCAACCAGTCGAATATCAGAAGGTGATGAGACCAACAACATCGAAGTTGGCAATTCAATCTACATCACAGTTCCAGATTTTGACTTGGAAGCCACCTCGATTTCTGTTGACTCGGGCTATCGTCAGGTTTGCGAAGGTTCCGATATTTACGTGACTTTGAGTGTGACCAATTTGGGCTCAGACAATGCTGGTTCACACTACTATGAAGCCTTGGTATCGTCAGGGAATTCAGCTTCGGCAATCTACACGGGGACTTCACTGGGGTATGCCAGTGGAACCGCCAACGTTCCTTCCTATACCCACACGAGTATTTTGGCAACCTTACCACCTTCTATCACCCCTGGCACATACTATGTTGGACTGTATGTGGATTATGGCGACTATATTTCTGAGTCGGATGAAAACAACAACATTGTTGCAACAAGCACTGCACAATTGACAGTGATTGATTGTGGACCCGATCTTGTCCCGACATCTGTTTCCGGCCCATCGTCCGGAGTTCGAGGAGGAACCGCTCAAGTTTCCGTTCAAATTTCCAACACAGGAATGGAAGATACGACCAATGTTGATTACAGCATCTATCTTTCCGCTGATGCCTCAATCAGTGGGACAGGAAACGATGTTTTGGTCGGATCCGATGTAACAGGCACGATTGCACAAGGGAATGCTTGGTCAGGTTTGGTCAATCTTGGCATCCCATCCAATCTAGCGGATGGTTGCTGGTATTGGGGAATTATTGCTGATCCAAACAATTCGATTACCGAAATGGACGAAGGGAACAATGCCTTACCATCCAGTGGACAATTCTGTCTTGAGCAAGCGGATATCATCATCAATTCAATTGATTTTACCAATAACGCAGTCAGTGGCCAATCCACTACCGTATACATCAATCTCAGCAATGCTGGGGGTTCAGATGCCCCATCCTTTGACGTTCGACTCTTGCTATCGATTGATGCTCAAGCTGGAACGGATGATACACAGGTGGATAGCTTCCGTATTGATCCTTTGACCAGTGGTTCTTCCATCAGTATTGAGCGCAACGTCATGATTCCAGGTCAACATATTGGTGATTTCCACTGGGTTGTAATCGTAGACACATCGTCCGAAGTTGCGGAAGATGATGAATCAAACAATGTTGCTTCCAGTCCATCTTTTACAATTTCAGCACCCGCCCGAGACCTTCTTGCTTCGTGGATCGAATCACCGATTTCTGCCGAGCCGGGTCAAACTGTTTCACTTCAATGGGCTGCTGAAAATTTGGGACAAGAGACTTTGGCTTTCGATGTAGAAATTTGGCTTTCTGAAGATCGAGACTTGGGAAGTGGAGACATCCGACTCTCACAATCACGAATCCCATCACTTTTGAGTGGTTCAACCATAGTTGATTCACAAGTGGTGAATTTGGTTGGTGATATAGACGGCGTATGGTGGACTGTTCTAGTCATCGATTCTGGTGAGGAACACTTTGAGGATGATGAAACGAACAATATCCGCTTTTCGAATTCAACATTCACAATCGATTCAAGCAGCCCCCCTCCGGCTGGTGATACCCTCCCTGGTTGTGAAGACCCACAAACTGATGGTGACTTTGAATCAGATGCTGCCTCAACTCGTTCATCAGCACATCATTTGGGTGCCAATGCCAACTTGACCTTGGACGGTTGTCTCATCGGGCTGGACATTGTCGATTGGTATGCGATTGTCATTGATTCAGGAAACCAAACCTCGATTGCATTGAGTGCTGAAGGAGCCTATCTTGAGATTGCTGTACTAAATGGTTCGGCTTCTCTTGGGCAGGGTGCTGTCGATGATGAAATTCGCTGGACAACCGTTTCTGCATTGAACGACGATTCTGAGAATGTTGGGCTATTGTATCATATTCGAGTCACTTGGGACCCATCAATGCCAGGTGGACCCTATCAATTGCGATTCGTCACGGCAAATGCGAGCATTGAGACCGACATGACACCACCACCTGCGCCTCAAATCATTCCAGTGGATGCATGGGAACATGCTGATGAGCTCACGATGTATTGGCCCACTGTGGTAGATGATTTGTCTGGAATTTCACATTATGAAGTCAGATGGGCGGGAGGTTTGTGGGCCCCAGTATCAGAAAATCAGTCGCAGGTCAATCTGACGATGCTCATGGATGGTCGCCATTCATTTGAGGTCCGTGCCGTTGATCAGGCAGGGAACATTGGACCTGCGAATGCAACTTGGATCCGAGTTGATCGAAATGCTCCTATATTTTCCACTGAGCAACTCAATGCCTCACGTACTCCAGTGTCAAAATTGGTTGTTGAATTGATGATTGATGATGGGCTTGGTAGTGGTCCATCAAGTATCGAATGGTCCAGTGACAATTTGACTTGGAGTACATTACGTGAAGACGGATTGATATTGTGGGTAGATTGGAACAATACAGAATTGTTTGTTCGAGTTACAGATGGGGCGAATTTACAATCAGTGTTGTCACTTGAAATTGAAGTTCCTCCCGATGAACCAGTAGATATTGATTCTTTAGACAACGAAAATTCTGTTTCCAAAGGGGGTGGCGGAGTCAACACATTACTCGCTTTCATTGTCGCGATTGCCATCGTGATTCTTACAGTGTTCACTGCAATGCTCGCAATTCGATTACGAGCTCGAGAAATTAACGAAGAAGAGACTGAAGATGATGCCTCAGAAGATTCAAACGATTCAGAATCGGTAGGAATCATTTCAGTTCAAACTGAAACCATACATGTACCCGATTACAATCACCTCGATGGAGGTGGAGTGTATGATCAATCAACAGGACATACTGCTTACATCGACCCTCAGGGTCGTTGGTGGTGGCAACAGGAAGATGGTTCATTCTTCCATGATCCTACATTTAATGCCAACGATGCCATGCAGGATGACCTTCCTTGACTGCAACGAATAACCCATCGCCTTGAGCACAAAGTTCTCCATTTGCAATCAGTTTCATGCTGATTTCTGCCCGATCACCATCCAACGATTCGACCTGGCTGGTGATTTCCAATGGTACGCCATGAGGTGTGGGTCGTCTCAATTTGATTGAGTATCTTGCCGTTACCGTACAGGGTGGTTCCGCCTCTTTTCGAGACTCCATAATCGCTATCGCCGCAGTCCAGTTCCCATGACAATCCATCAAAGTTCCAATGATGCCTCCATTGATCATTCCAGGAAATGCCTGATGCATGTCCTCGGTTTCAAACGTCATTTTCAGTCCATTTTCAATTGGATATGATTTGATTTGCAAACCTTCAGTATTGGCGGGTCCGCAGCCGAAACAAATGCTGTTCGGCGCATGTTTCATTTGCACACACTCTTCGCCCATAGGGTACGCTGGAAATCGACCGTCTTTGAGGATTCACTGCCGAAATAACTCCTACGGAGTCCATCCGACGGTTTCATTGAAAGAGGAGGGCATTATCGAGAAATTAACTGTCGAACAGGGAGGGGTGATTCAATGCCTGAAAACGGCAAGAAGACACAGAAATCTGGTAAATCTAAGCGGAAAAAAACGCTCAAGGTTAGTAACCAGATTCCTCCAAAAAGGCGCCGTGAAATCGAAAAGGCCCTGGATGCACACGAAGCTGCACGCCCAGAATGGGATCGATTGATGGGCGCCAAGCAACACCGTTTCTTTGGTAAACGGATTAAACCCGGCACTATTCGGCAAGTAGAACTCCCATTGCTCGATGTCAAATTGGGTGATCCATGGCATACCCCTGTGACCATCATTCATGGAAATCGTCCCGGACCGACCATTACCATCACCGGAGGTGTTCATGGGGATGAGATGGTTGGGCAGGTGGCCACGAGTCTACTTTCACAAAACGTGTTTACTGACCCAGGACGCCCGCTGGACCCAGAGGTGATGGCAGGTACCATTCGATTGGCCCCTGTATTGAACCCACCTGGTTTAGCCCGACAGCGCAGATACTTCCCCGATGGGCGAGATCTCAACCGTGAGTTCCCCGGTTCAGAGACGGGTTCAACTACTGGACGAGTTGCCAATCGCGTTCTGGATGAACTGATTACGGGTTCAGATTTTCTCATTGATTTGCACACCGCAGCAAGAGGTCGAGACAACCTTCCACAAGTCCGCGCTGACCTTGCTCATCCCCCTAGCAATCGCATTGCTCGGGCATTTGGAATTGAAGTGATTCTAGATTCCAAGGGCCCAAAGGGTTCGATGCGCCGCTCTGCTGTTGACCTTAACATCGGTTCGCTCACCTACGAAGGCGGTGGAGCCAATCTGGCTGATCACGAGGCTGTACAAATTGCCATTCATGGGATTCTGAATGTATTGCGCAGTCTGCATGTGATTCCAGGCAATGCAGCACGCCCGAAATTCCGCTTGCTTGCAAGTGGTTCTACATGGGTCCGTGCTGATGAAGGAGGCTTGGTCGATTTATTTGTCAGCCGAGGTTCCTTCGTTGAAGAAGGCGAAGTAATCGGCCGGATTGTCGATCCTCAACGACCCACTGAAAGCGCAGATATTCTCTCTCCTGCACGTGGGATTTTCATCTGTACTGCAAACAATCCAATCGTGACCCCAGGTACGCCTGTGGGGCACTTACTTCCGGTCACACGCGGAATCAAATTGATTCGTAGGGCCTTGGACAAGAAGACCAACAAACTGGTTGTTTCAGGTTCCAAGGGAGAACCCATTTGGCGTGAAGACTTCGAGGTTGAAGAGATCATGATTGAGGGTGAATGGTCAGGTGGTGCTGTTGACGCAGAATGGCAGCGAGATTGGGCCAATGAATCCGAAAAAGAACATGTCGAAGCTTCTGAGGAAGAAGATGCAGATTGAATATCCTGCGGTGATTGTTCATGACAGAGAATTCGAAATGGTGGAGACTGCATCATCTACCCTTTATTCTGTTTCTCATCACCATGGTTGCTGTGGTACTGGGCGGAAGTATCCGTATTTATGATGCGGGTGAATCTTGTCCGGATTGGCCACAATGTTTTGGTACCTGGGGATTTGATGTTTCCGAGTCCGAACAAGAAGCTTGGTGGGCGGAAAACCCCGATGAAATTGATTCCCGCGGAGCGGATTATCGATATACCGTGTGGGAAATTTTTCTCGAATGGTTTCACCGATTTGTGACTGGGATGATCCTTGGCCCTCTTTGCATTGTTCAGTGTTTCTTGGCGTTCAAGAGGCGCCGTGAAATGCCAACTGTGTTCAAGGCTGCAAACCTTGCCTTGGCCCTCGTGATTATCCAAGGTACTATTGGGATGATTACCGTGATGTACGACAATGTCCCATGGTCAGTTGCAGCACATCTCGCGGGGTCAATGTTCTTGGCTATCTCACTCTTTTGGGCATGGATTAGATGGATGGATGCCGAAGGCGCTTTACCCGAGTGGATGCAATTAGATTCAACAGAGAGTGCTCGGATTTTACCGAGGTTGTATGATTTGAGTTTGTCCACCTTGGCGGTCCTCATCTTCGGTGCTTTCGTGTCCACCACTTCTGGACAAAATCTAGCTTGTAACGTCGGGTCTCTAGAGGCTTGGCCCCTGTGTAACGGAAGTTTGTTGGTTACAAATGCCTCCAACCTTGCCTATGGACACCGGATTTTCGTGGTTGTCGTTGGTGCTTGGTTGCTATGGAATATTCGTAGCATGGAACTAGGCACCATCCGTAGGGTGTTGAATACAGGTGTTGTATTTTACATGCTAAACATACTACTCGGTGCTGCATATGTTCTGACCTTTGATGATTATGAGCGGATTTTGTCTCTGATGCACCTGATGTTTGCAACATTCGCATTCCTTTGCATTGGATTTGCCACTGTGTTGGCTCGAAACGCGGTTTTCGCTGCTGAAAGGGTCGAGGAGGAGTGAAATCAGCCCCTACGGGGCTCCCGATGGACTTATCACACCCGGGCAGGTCGCGGAGTCGCAGCGAACTGCTGATGGTGAATCATATGGTTAAACCCGTCCGTCCACACACACGCTTTGAGAAGGCTCGAATCATTGGTGCGAGAGCACTCCAAATTAGCATGGGAGCACCGCTGTATGTCAGTGAGCAAAAGTTGCGTGAAGAGTTCCGTGAAGAGTTAATCTCCCTGTACGGAGTTGACGAAGCCAATGTACGATTCGTCCTCGATCCTCTCAAGATTGCTCTTCTAGAATATGAGCAACACCTGATTCCTATCGACGTAGATCCTCACGAGGACTAAACCTGACGTAACGACGCCCTGTAAGGGCGTCATTCATAGATTGGATTCATCCGCCTTGTTTCATGGGCGAATCAGAGGCGGCCGCCAAAGCGACGCTCTCCGATTGGTTTCAGTTGATGAAGCCCGGCGTACTTTCTCTTCTACAAGTCACAGCAATGTGTGCCATTTTGGTCCACGATTTGATTCAATGGAATATTGCTGGAAGAACAGGATTCGATTTCGTTCAGACTACTGAAACCATGGCAGTCGTCTTTGTTGGAGGATACCTGACAGCCGGGGGCGCCCACACCTTCAACAATGTAATTGATCGAGACATCGATCCGACGATGCAAAGAACGGCAGGTCGTGCCATTGCCAGAGGTGCAATCACGCCCAAAGCGGGCCTCCTTTGGGCACTAATTTTGTCGATTTCTGGTACTGCATGGCTGATTCATTTCGCGAATGAAGTCGCCGCATTCTGGGCCGTCTTCAGTATTCTATTCTATGTCTTTATCTACACGCTTTGGTTAAAGCGAACCAGTGTCCAAAATATTGTCATCGGAGGAGCGGCCGGAGCAACACCACCCTTGGTTGGTTGGGCGGCTGCCATGGGAGATGCAGTTTCTATCGCCAATCCATTCGATTTGGGTAGCCCCCTCCCATGGCTGATGTTTTCTCTGATATTTTTGTGGACACCTCCACACTTCTGGGCCCTTGCACTGTATCGCAGTGACCAATACAAGGCGGCAGGGATTCCAATGATGCCTTGGGTTCACGGTCCCCGACGAACACTGACCGAGATGCGTGTGTATGCCCTTATCTTGATTGGAATCGCTGCAATGCCTTGGCTCAATCCATCTGAGGTCGGAGAACTATCTGCCTACTTGTATACGCTGATTGTACTATTGTTGGGAATTTGGTACAACCAGTCAGTCATTTCAATCAACGTCAATCAACCTCTAGATGAAAAGGGCAGAATACCTTCAGCTGCCCGTTCATTCTACATTTCACTGTCCTATTTGGCGTTGATTTTCGTTTCACTGGTCAGTGTTTTATTCAGTCCGGAATTGACGATCATGTTCCTTGTATTGATCATGCTGAATATTCTCTCGAAGATTTTTCGCAGAAAGTCTAGTTCCGAGCCCTCGGTAGCGTCGGATTGATACACCCCACCACCCCTTCGGGTGGTGCCCGTCATGTGGAGGTGGGGAGAAATGCAGGAAAGTGACCTAATTTTTGATTGGAACGTCGTTGATTACGAATTCAAGCGAAATGCCTCAAATCATCCTCATGAAATTTGGTTTGATGATGAAACGTTGCGGGATGGACTGCAAAGCCCTAGTGCTCGAAATCCGACCATTGAAGAAAAAATCGAACTTTTGACTTACATGGAGCGGTTGGGTGTCCAAAAGGTAGACTTGGGCTTACCTGGTGCAGGCCCCTTTCACGTCAATCATATCGATGCGATGCTTTCCCACATTTCAGACAATGATTACCAAATCCGACCAGGTTGTGCTGTGAGAACCGTTGTTTCCGATATTGAACCACTCGTGGATTTACAGGCCAAGCATGAGATGAAGATTCAGGCTAGCGCATTCCTTGGCACCAGTCCAATCCGTCAGTTTGCTGAAAATTGGACAATGGATCGAATTCTCAGTACAGCAGAAAAAGCAGTGACCTTTGCAATTGACAATGACATCCCAGTCATGTTTGTCACAGAGGATACGACACGTTCCAAGCCTGATGAAATCAAAGAAGTCTACACTCGAGCGATTGAGCTGGGTGCGGATCGAATCTGTGTCTGTGATACGTGTGGACACGTCACCCCCAATGGTGTAACGCAACTTCTGAAGTTCATTCAAGACGAAGTGATTCCTGATGCAGGTGTTAAGCGACGAGATATCGAAGTCAACTGGCACGGTCATCAAGACCGAGGGCTTGGTGTTGCCAACAATTTGGCAGCAGCTGAAGCGGGAGCGGATGTGATTCATGGAACCGCTCTGGGCGTAGGAGAACGAGCAGGGAATGCCCCCTTAGACCAAACGTTGGTTAATCTCAGTTTGATGGGAGTAATCAACAATGACTTGACCCTACTCAATGAGTATATGCAAAAGGCGCATGATTACGTTGAAGTTGCTCTGCCTCGAAACTATCCCGTGTTTGGTGAAGATGCCTTTGAAACTGGAACTGGTGTTCATGCGAGTGCTGTCATCAAGGCCATGAAGAAGGGTGATCACTGGCTTGCAGATCGTGTGTATTCCGGCGTACCTGCTCAGGATTACGGCCTACAGCAAATTATTCGAATCGGTCACATGAGTGGTCGTTCAAACATCATTTGGTGGTTGGAGCAACACGGCCATGAGGCCAGCGATGATTTGGTTGCGCATTTGTTTGAAGTCGCCAAGAGCCAAAGGCGATTGATGCCTGATTCTGAGGTTGAATCTACAGTTCAAGCCTTCCTCAACAATTGAACGGCTCACACACAGATTCAAGAACCAAATCATGGCCTTTAGGGCCATGAAGTGGCTTGGCATCTCGTTGCTGTTGGTCATTTCAGCCCTTTC
>Ga0163179_10001338_pt1 | contig 17546 bp, 10 predicted proteins | sample AtlANTMetagenome_FD_109643 | JGI IMG/M metagenome (GOLD analysis project Ga0163179, IMG submission 109643) | Marine eukaryotic phytoplankton communities from the Atlantic Ocean - Atlantic ANT 2 Metagenome | ecosystem: Environmental > Aquatic > Marine > Oceanic | place: North Atlantic Ocean... | reverse complement strand
GACAAGATATTCAGCAAGTCATTTGACGCTTTATTTAACGCAATTGGAGCTTACGCTACTAGAGGCGCTAAAGGTGGATATGTCGGCGCAAACGGCATTCAAAGATTCGCTGAAGGAGGAATGGTAAGAGGAGGATCTGGATTTAGAGATGACGTTCCTGCAATGCTTTCTAGAGGTGAATTTGTAGTAAGAAGAAGTGCTGTTGATAAATACGGCTCAGGATTCTTAAATACTTTAAACATGCAAGGAGGGGGAGCGACTCTCTCTGCTTCAAATAGAATCATAGCTAATGACGCTAGTAGGCCCACTGATTTCAAATATGCGTTTAGCAGAAATTTATCATCTCTCGCGTTAACAGACGAAAGTCGACCAGACGTTAAAAGAAGACGAGATCTCGCTGATAGGATTTTCAGAAACAGGGCTCAGCACACCTCCGCTATGAATGCGTACAAGCAACAGCAAAGAGGCAGGCTTATACAGGCTTATACCTCTGCTGCTATGCAGTTTGCTGCGTATGGAATGACTCACGGGCAAGGAACAGGATCTACAGGCCCAACAGGAGACACTGGCCCTCAAGGGATTGACGGAGCTCCGTTTGACCCAAGGCTGAACTTAGGAGGCTCTGTTAGAAGTTATGCTTCAGGTGGTTACGTAGATGATGTACCAGCCATGTTAATGGGTGGAGAGATGGTCATGAATCGAGATGCTGTCAATAAACACGGAAGAGGTTTCTTTGAAAAACTTAACCGAGGGTCTCTTGATGAAGAGATAGGCTTTTCTAGGGGCGGCATGGTTGGAGGTTACTCCACAGGTGGAAGCTCTGGCTCTAGCAGTTCTGTTGTCCAACTTTTTGATAGGCTCATAACCTCTAACGAATCTTTAGCTTCGGTTATTGAGGAAAGCAATAAATCTGGAGGAGCAGCAGGGACAGCTTCTTCTGCTAACAATAATGTTACTATAAATATTAATGTTGACAAGTCTGGAGTTAAATCTGATGCGAATGCTAGCTCTAGCTCTTCTTCCGAAAGTTCTACTTCCTCTGGAGGCATGAAATCCGATGAAGAGAAAGCCTCTAGTATGGCGGAAGAAATAAGAGTTGCTTGTCTAGACGTTATAATAAACGAAAAGCGCCCCGGAGGAGCGCTCTCTGATTTTGGAATAGCAGGTAGATAATTTACAATTTATTAATTCTTTTTTCTAACTGTTCTATCTTTTGATCTATAATAGAAATTGCTTTATTATAATGGGCTTCTAATAAGTCACTTGTTCCCGGTATAATAGGTAACTTTAAAAATGGGGTGAAATCTCTTGTTATAGTAATTTGAGAATTTATTACAGAAGGTTCTTTTAGTGGGTGCTTTGTTTCTATAGCCCATTTATCGAAACTAAGCTCTCCATTTCTTACGCTCTGACTAAACTCTGAATCTAAGGTAATTAAAGTAGCAATGCTTTTAGACTGCACTGATAAAACAGTTTTTTCTACGTTCTTAACTTGCCCATTATGTTGTAGAGATAATTCAATTTTAGCCTTAGAGCCATATCCTCCCTTTACAAAGAATTCTTGTTTCAAGTCTGAATTCAAAAAATATTTACCTTTGCTTTTAAAAGAAATTCTTGTTACCCCTCCCTCCCCATTTATTTCTTCTACTTTTACCACAGCCGCGTTACTTGTGCCTGTAAAAGAATCAACGCTTGCTAATTCCTCAGCTACTTCTAGTAAATCTCCCACAGCATAACCTGCGCCCGCTTGTTTTATAAATCCTTCTGCTACTGAATATTCTTTAAAACAAACTTTTATGACATCCCCCGAAGACATTACTTCTGAAACGTCTTCTTTTATTTCAATAACACTATTACCTAAAGACTCAAACTTTTTAACGTAACTATTTTTAGATGTCCCAACTACAGTAAAAAGCCCCGAAATACCATATACTTTTACAAAGCTGTTCTCTCTAATGCCTCCCCAGTTAGCTTCTGTTGAGCCATATATGTAATTAGAGTCTTTTTTAAAACTTCCTTCTGATATTTGATTGTTCATTTTTTTAAATTTTGTTTATTCTTGAATAGAACCTTCATTTTCTTGGACAGGTGATGATATCGCAATTACGTTTGAGTATATCATACCTTTCGATCTATAGATACTAGCTTCTTTAGTGGTAGTTCCATAAGTGTCAATTACACTTTTATCGAACCTATCATAGAAAGCTATAGTCAAATGTGTATGACCGTTAGGTATAGATAACTCCAATCTAACGTCTTGCTTTTCCACGACAGAAAAATCTTCTCCTTGAGGGTCTTCATCAATTTCTAAATCGGTATCTCCTTCGTCAGTATCATCTTCTTCTTCAAAAGGCTTACTTTGTAATGCAATTTCTTTATTTAATACAATTTGGTTTCCTTCCTCATCAGTTTCTTCAGTTTCCTCTGGAATAGATTGGTTTTCGTCGCTTAAGCCATTACCTAAGCCATATAAGTCGTCTGACGCAATCGTAGACCTATTCGAAGAAACAGCAAAAAATCCGCCAAATAAAGCATCGTTAAACCTTTGGTGGCCAAAATCTGACAAGCCTATAACAGTTACAACATTATTCGTTCCAGAAGTTATAAATACCAAAGATTGAGGAATTAAGTTAATTATTGAACCGTTCTGCTGTATTACAGCTTCGCATATGGCATCAACTTCCATCCAGTACCCTTCTCCTGCAGATGTCCTTGGAGCCTTAGTCCCAGAGTAAGTTCTTATTAGTTTGTATATTTTAGATTGCACGGCAGACCCTGATCCCGTTGTGTGCAAGACGTAGGAGGCAGCACTATTTAAGTCTATAGAAGAATAGTCGTTCCCGTCAGCATATACTTGGCTTTCCAAAGTCGCTTTCCACTGTATAATAGAATTGTCTGACTGTTTTCTTAAAAAGAATACTGGCAATCTTCTATTGTATATTGTCATAGTGTCATATCCAGTATTTTCCCCATCAGCATCACTACTTAGATCTGTTGTGCTAAAGAGTCCTAGCCCTTTTACAGATGAAGAAGTCACAAGACCTTGAGGGGAAGCCGCTGCGGGGTCCTCAGATTGCACTTCGGAATTAATCATCTCAACTACTACTTCATATTTTCTAGGAGGGCCATATTCGTAGTTATAGTTTAGTTGTTTATTTATTGTTTTACTATCAACTACTACTTGTTGAGTAAATTTAAATAAATCTTCCATTGTGATACTAGAAGAAGTGCTGTTTAAAACAGTAGGAGTATGTCTGTCGCTTGGTCTTATTGTAAATACTTTCGGTAAATACTTTTCTGCGTCGACACAGTCTTCAGAAAGTAAACTAAAATCATTTTTTACTTCATTTGTAAATGTTTTAAAATTATATATACTAGAAGACGGGGTTGCAACCCCTGCTGTAAAAGTAGTGCTTTCGTCTCTGATAGTTATTACAAAATTTAATTTTTTAGCTATATCTAATGGTTTATTAAAAGTCCATCTACTAACTCTTCCTTTAATAAATCCATACGTGTTCAAGAATGATTCTTCTCCAAATGTGTTAACAGACCAAGAAAAAGCGAAAGAAGAAAAATCTGTAATCGTAACATTTTCGTTGTCTCCATATTTAAGATTTAGAGCTTCTGCATCATTAGTTGAAAGTCCAGCTATCTCCACATCTCTGATTCTTTTTTCTCCAGATAATTGTTCTGGTTTTACTTGCATTAGTCTAAAAACCGGAGAGGAGAAATCCCCAAAATAGTTCATAGAGAAGAAAGCAAAAGAGTATACCCCGGGACCCTTAGACACGTCGATTTCCTCAATTAATCCTGCCGTTGTTTGAGCGCTAGCTGTAGCTATCCCGTACGGCTTCCACTGTCCATTTGGATCTGACGGTGAAGTGTTTACGAAACTGTCGTCATACTCAAAAAAGTTTTTGGTCGACCCAAGAGGATCTGCTTGGTTGCTGGTGTCACTTTCTAACAGCTCTCTTTGGTGCATGTATGCAAATACCAAACTTGTATTATGATCTGGATCTACTACTGATTGCCCATCCACCTCTTTCTTAGCAATAGAAATATCCATGCTTATGGCTTCAGGTACAGCATCTCCGTCAAAGTAAAATTTGTTAACTGCTGGTGCTTTAGGTCTATTTTTAGAAAATAGAGATGAACTAGACCCATCTATTCCGAAGTCTTCTTCTACTCTATGATATTTGCCAGTAGCATACTCTAACCCGAGTACTTCATACTGCATCTCGTTTTCCCTAATAGATAAAACTGAGTAAAGACTGTTTGTCTCCCCCGTATTCTGAGCGTCATGTATAGTATATAGAAACGGATCAGAGCTTATGTTTTGGTTTGGTTGTTCTGTAGATCCCAATCCTAAGGAATAGTTATTTGCGTCTATTACATGAGATTGATAAACGCTTCCTGTTAAAGTTATTTCTGTTAATCCATTTGGATAGTTTCCTGAAGGAGCTACCAGATTACTAATGTACCCGTCAGCATCATTTCTTAACGAATGGCCAGTCCAAAAATTAAATTCTAATACTTGAGACCTTCTGATATCGTCATGATTACTGGACCCTTCTAAATTAGTAGTTATTGGATCGTAATTATAAGTTGGAAGCATTAAACTTAGGGTACCAGTGCCGTATTTATGCGACGATTCTTCTGGAACTCCACCTCTAAAATCTGTGTATCTATCTAAAGTTATTACTGCTCCTAAGCTAGGCTTATCTATTCTTATACCCGAAACTCTACCTGCTAAATTGTATTTTATTCTATTAGAGTCTTGAATCCTAAAGACATCTCCGGGCCTCAGGTATGCAGCATCCAATCCTGCTGTAAATGCTACTGTTTCTGTCTGCATCTTTTCTGTAAGTAGAGTCCATCTACCCCATCTCAAGGCTTGAGATTTAGAAGTCGCTCCATACGCAGTTGTCTCGACTTCTCTTTCTCCATATTGCTTTATGCCTTCAACGTCTTTTACGTACTCAACTGCTGGTTGATAAAAATTTTCCCCATCTAAGTACTTAACAACAGCTACATTATGCCTAGCTTTTTTATTACTAGATTGGTAAGTGAAGTTTCCATTTTTAATATTAGTGTTATTGAAGACCATTACTGGCTCTTTTGGAGAGTCTTGAACCGCGAATATGCTACCTTGTCCATAGTAAGCAATAGCCCTAAATATAGATGACATATTGTTTACCACCTTGAAAGCTTCTTCTCTTTCATTTAATAATATGTTAGCGCTAAATCTGGGCTCTAATCCCCCTTGGCCATCTGGCACAAGTTGGTCACAATACTGGCCTATTTTAAATAATGTCCATTTATCTATATCTTCTTCGTCTATATAATCTCCTAAGCCGTATCTTTTATTGGTCATTAGGTCATACAGCACCCAAGCTGGATTGTCTGTCCATTGTTTAATAAAATTTCCATCAGGGTCGGTTTTAAAATTACCGTCCCATATGTCTGTCGTACCATTAACAGTTTGGTCTCCTAGTTCCTGCTGACTTAAACCGCTAATGTTTCTTACTACTTGACTTGGTGGAGAAAAGTAATCGTTATCAGAGTCTTGCCCATCGTTACCAGCGCTTCCGTCCGTCAATATAAAAGGATATTCAGCGCTCTGAGCAAGGGTTATTGGTTCCCCCTCTTCTATGTTTCCATTTTTCTCCCTATGAAATTCATGCAACGGGGTCATTGTCCCCTCTTGTGTATTTATACTTAAGCCTGTTTCTCCATGGTATCTCGCTCCTCCGCTTATCTGGCCATAGTTCCTTAAGTATGGGTTATAGTTGCTAGGAACCTTAACCTTCATCAGCCTCATATCAAAAGTCCTGTTAGGAATTTGACTAAAAAACTCAGCTGAAAATTTAGAGCTTACTATTGCTGAATTTGGATAAGAATAGTTGCTTTCAAAAATTTCAGTTATACTGTCCACGAAGGTAGTGTTAGCGTATCTAGTATCTACTGAATCGAAAGTTTTTCTTATAATCGTTACGTCCCACCCCAAGAAATCATCCCTAAAAGACATGTTGTCTAGTTTTATTTCCGACGAATCTATAAAACCTTTATCTATTTTTCCCTTGCATACTCTGGTTTTACTTTTAGTAAATCCGTCAACAACAGCTTCGGGCAGACTTGAGTCCGGGGTAAAAACTGGTTTGACTATTGTAAAATACTCTACAGTTGTATCGTAAACACTTCCTAATCTTTTCTTTTTTCTTAGTTCTCTATACTGCAGACTAGATATTCTTATGTTAAGTTGGATTGCTGTGCAATTTTTATTAACTATTCTATATTTTCTTGAGTTTACTACTGCTCTCCTATGCTTTTGCTGAACTTTTGTTCTATCAGCTGCAGATAAGTCAGGGCTTGGATTTGGATTATATATATCTTCAAAATCTTCAGTTGGATTACCTGAAGAATTGAATATATAATTTGGACCCCTAAGCCTCTCATTTATGTTTCTTGTCTTAGTTGCTCTTCTAGTTACATCTCTGTTAAAAGATGTATTTGTTTCTGTCGGAGAAGTAGAATTGTCGGATAAGCCATTCGGAGTTCCTCTAACAAAAGCTACATCTATATATCCAAAATTTAATTGCTCTGAAGTGTCTACAAGGGGCACGCTATTCCAGTATATAGACCTCAACCATCTTATATCGTCAGTAGACTCAACATCTACGTCACTGTCTGTATCAGTTGCTCTAGCAGCAAAAGAATCATATGAGTCAAATCTCCCTGACACATATCCGTAGTCTCCAGTTTGGCCAGAATAGAAAAATCTCCCAGATACTAACCCCTCTATTTCTCCTTCTGAAATTAAATCAAGAACTTGTATCTGGGCTCTAGATACAGCTTTCTTACCTCCGCCGATTCTGCCCAAGATACCTTCTTTAGCTATCCTAGGTCTTTTAGCTTTCTTGTTAGCTCCCTGAAGAAAAATCCCTGATGGTTGTGGAGTGTCTTCTATCATTTTATACTGTTTGTAACGCGTTGTCTGTTGGATCTGCGGAGAAGTAGTCGACATCGTAGCTAGCCGCTATAATGTGACTCCCTACAAATAAGCGACCATACCCTATGGGCACTGGGTTTCCTTCCCTAGAGGTGTTTTGAGGTCCGTTAAACATATAAGAACCCGGGCCAGTTTGTACTTCTTGGGGTCTAGGTGGCTTTGAAAGAAGGTTCGCTATTCCCGCCGCTAATAATCCTAGTCCAGCCATCACTAAAGCTGTACCTAAAGCAGGATTCTTGGCAAAAACTACAACACCTATCACTATTAATACTATAGCTAAAATAATAGTAAATATACTTGCCAATCTACCAGCGCCTTGTATTACGGGTATTATGTCTATGGTTTTTATGTAATCTCCCCTGATGCACAACTCTGATTCTGCAATTGTCTCTGGCTTATTTACATCCAAGTCTCTCTCGTGCCCAAAGTCATTACCGTTAATCAAAACGTTATATCGAATATTTTGTTTATGGTCTCTAATTAATAGCTTCTTTAGTTTTTCGCTAGTTAAATTATTAATAGCCGATATCGCTTCCCCTACGCTAGAGACAGCAAGCTTCCAATTAGACTTTTTTATTTTTTTGCCTAAATGACCGTGGAGTTTTATATCTACTAAACTTTTTTTCATAACATTTGTTTATGTCTCATATAAACGATTTTAGAATTTCTTGAAAAACTGTTTAAAGTTTCTGTTGTAGAGTCAGATGGATAAGGATGATGCATGACTTCAGAGTCATTTATATAAATAGCGCAGTGAGATAAAGCTTTGACTACGCCATTATCGCTAAGTATAATATCATGCTTCTTAGGTGTTGGCACTTCTTTGAATCCTCTTGCCTCAAAAATTTTTACAAATTCTCTATTAGACCTTCTGTTGTACCCCCAAAACTCTTCTCTCTTAGGCCATTCATTAGGTTCTATTTGCCTAATTTGATGTATTACATCTGGTATAGATATATTTAAATTTCTACCATAATAATCTCTTACTAAAGTTATGCAATCAACTTCATTTGTGATAAACTCTCTCCCTAGCAAGGGTAATTCAAAAAAAACATTTGGCACGTAAATTTCAAAATCATCTTTATCTACTGAATACACGACACAAGGAATGTTTCTTTTATGCGCGTAGTATTTATCAGTCATACTAAATTCTAAGCTCACTGGGTGAGAATGATAAAACGAATGGACCTTATTTAGATTTTCTACTTCACTAAAATTTATCTGAAATGCTTCTTCAGGGAAAGGGCTGGTGTTTTTACATTTGATAACATTTCCATCGGAGTCAATCACACCACAACATTCATTAGGAGCGTCTTCTAATGCGTGCTGTTTTATTAAATTTTTTTGTATTATGTTTAACATCCGATGTTATAAAATTTTTTCTTTTTTAAAGAATATATTACAAAAGGTACTTCCAAGTTTGTCGACATCTGTATGTCCATTTGGGAAGGGCCTCCTGATTTTGGATGAGAGTGAAAAACGGCTTTTATTTTTCCCTGTTTAGAGATTTTTAAATATTCGCTAGGACATATTTCAAAAAATTCTACTGGATTAACATGAATATTCTTGCATTCTTTAAATTGATTTAGACCCTCCTTATCTTCATATATCAGGCCACAAGACTCCTGATTCGAAAAACTTTCAGAGTATTTAATCATTTTTGAATATGCCTTATCTGAGATTTTCATTATACGCCTCTTTGTCTTTCTGCTGAAGGAAACCCTCCGAACCTTAGAGGTAAATTGGTTCCTTGTTGTAAAAATCTCAACTTACAACCCGGTATGTCTTTACTGCACTCATCAGCTATCCAGTGAGCATCATTTGGAGGCTTAACACCATTTGGCACTAAGTTTCTAGCAACAAAATAATATTTTATTAAATCTTTTGTAACAAAGACTTGACTACCTGTTGTATAAGGGGGGTTAGGCTCGGGCTCCCATTCTCCTCGGTCTACAAACTGGTTTTCCCCTATTTTTATCATATTAGATATTTTGTGACCTGCCTGAGTGGCTACTGCTTTTGCTTCAAAATTATCAGGGTAAGAAACGCCATCATGTAGATCAGTGAATCTACTTGGATACTCATAACAGCAACCTTCCCCCCTGTACGACCAAGGGCATCTAGAAGCGAGAATTATCCTTCTGGGAAGCCTAACCCCTTCGACATCTAGCTTTGAAGAAAGCTCAAACTCCATAACAAATCTGTTTTCGTTTGATTTTCTTTCAATGTAATATATTTCCCTAGGAAATTCTGCGTTAACTCCCGGCGTGAAACCTTGAGGGACTTCTCCTTCTTTAAAGTTTTCGAAATCTATAAATTTGGCAAATGTTTTATACCTAGTTAGTTTTGCTCCTACTAAATCATCTAACTCTCTTAACTTACTTTTGAAGATAGATAGAGGTTTGACTCCAGCTTCATGTACGGCTATACCCATTCTAGGCTTAGGTATTGAGCCTTGCATAGTTGCTTCAAATCCATCCATCTTAAATGGAGCGGGGTGAAATCTTTTGCCCCTAAAGTAAATTGATTGGCCTTGTTCTAAAAAATTAATTGAATTATGAAATCTTAATACTCTTTCATCTTCGTTATCGTCATCTTTACTAAAAATGATTTGTTTATCTATTAGTATGTCAGATATGTCTATTTCAAATAAGTAAATTACAGAAGAAGCATTAAGCTTAAAAGTTTCACTTGTTAAAGCTTTCGTAGCCGTTTGAGCCTGAGATAAAGATAGCTTATTATAAGTTGACATTTTATCTTGCTACTTGTTCAAAACTTGCTGATATTGTATAGTTATCGAAAAAGTTAAAATTAGTTGACCAGTTTCTACATACAAAATAGTTTTGGTTAATAGGATTATAAGGTTCTGGAGGGGAAAATAAAAAACTTTCTATTGATTTTCTTGAGTGGAGAAAATGAATTATAGCCGAGGTTTCTTTCTTTCTTCTCTTATCAAATGTTAGATTAAAATTTACTAAATCAACATTTATGCTATCTGCGGTTCTTTGCTCGTAACCATCTCCAAATGCTACCTTAGTGGCTTTTGGCTGATGAGCGGCGTTTGAAGCATAAGAAGGCTTCCAGAAAAATTCTGGGACCTTTCCTTTGCTAGTATTTTTTACCCCTCCCCAATATGACTCCGATATAGTTGGGTTGAGATCGTTTGCCCCGTGAGACCCTGAAGCTAAATCAGTTCTAGCGTAGTAGTAGTAAAAGGTTTTCTGAACGGTGGGATTTCCACTTCCGTCAGTTGGGATAGCGTTTGTTGTAGCAGCAACTGTTACTCCAGCGGAATTAACATACTCCGTAACGACTTTAACAACATCGTTTTTATCATAGATTTGGTCTAGTTCATATAAATCTTGGCCTCGTCTATTTAAAGTCTTTATTTGGTATATATTAGCCATTTCCTTAATCCTAATAGAATTTACACTAAATAGCTAAATATTAGTGTAAATAATTCGGAATGGCACATATTCCGGGTCCATTAAGGTTAAGGAGAGAGAACCAGAGGTTTTTTCTTTCATCGACAGAGGTTAGAGGAACGCAAAGCGTACAGATGTCTTACGCTGCGCCCTCTATCCCATTGAAGCATATTGGCCAAACAGGAGTCTACCCTGAGATAGCGAATGGACCCTACCTCGGGAATTTTTCAACTTCTACTCTTTTTGTAAATAATGACCCATATATTTCTTATACTGGAGATTATCTTGCTAACGGCTATCTACATGAAACAGAAGAAGGGAAACCTACTAGCGAAGATACTATAGATATAGCTTTCACATCAGGAGTTCTAACTTCTTATTCTTTTCAATGCTCAATCGGGGCTATACCTAGTATATCCGCTGAATTCGCTGTATTTGGAAATATGGGTCCATTAACGATGAGCAATGCCAATTCCGATCGATTCAACAACGAAATAGATGCTCAAACAGCTTCAACTAGTGCAGCTGGTAATGGCAAAGATTTCACTTTGCAGATAGCAGACCCTAGAAGCATTCAAATCAGTATGAACGATTTTGAGACTAATAGAGTCAACAGTTTTTCAGTTGATATTAATGTAGCTAGAAGACCTGTATATGGGTTAGGAGATAGCACTCCAATCAAAATATGTAGAGACTTTCCTATATCTGTTGAGTGTTCTTTTCAAATAGATCTCGATTCTCACGATATGAGATCAAAAACTGGTTATCAGTATAAACCTCTTAGAGACTTTCCTTGTTCTCCGAATTTAGAAAATCTTACTTTACAACTTTTTGATCACAATACAGACGGTCTTTTACAGACTTATTCTTTTACAGATTTACTTTTGGTTTCCCAATCTCATGGAGCTAATATAGATGGAAATGCAGTAGCTTCTTTGACTTATAGAGCATTAATTGACAAAAAGAAATTATGATTTATTTTGATGAAATAGATTTAGCGGTCAAGCCAAAAGGAGCAGCGTCTTATAGCGGTATACTGGCAGATAAGTGTTCCTTAAGTATATCTAACAGTATTCAAGAAAACTATAGCATAGGAAGAACTGGTGTTTTAGGCACCTCCCCCAATGGGCCAGCTCAAGCTTCGATTAATTTTTCTTACTTTGTAGAGACCGCTTCAGAGCCTTGCTTTGAGGTCGTAAGGCTTTTGAAAAACCATCACGCTACTAAATGTGATATTTCTTTTGCTGGTACGACTGGAACTTTTTATTTAGATGGTTATGATTTAGCTTCAGCGCCAAATGATACTATTAAAGCTAGTGCAAATTTTGCTTGTTTTGATTTAATTACAGGTAAGAACTTAGGGAAATTTAGTAGGCATAACTCTACAATAAACTATAACACAAGCAGATCCACCGCAAATGGATGGTCTACTTATCTTGTAGAAACTGGTATTTCTGGGCACGCGAGACAGCACCCCACCCTTGGGCTTTCATATAGTTTTAGCGCTAAACATGAACCTATGTATTGCATAGGCAAACAAGTACCTTCTCAAGTAGACTTTATGGGAGCTAAAGAATCTTTAAGAACCATAAAAACTGAATTATATAATGCTCACCAAAGCGGTATCTCGGGGCAACACGCAAACCTAGCTAATACTGGCTCTTTTTCTGGAGAAGCTTACTTTTCCCCGACTTTATTATCATGTAGCAATGGCATGTCAGATTCTAGTCTCGAAGTTAATCTATCTGGACACATTATAACCGAAACTTCTATAGACTCTCAGGTATCTGATCTAGTCTTAACATCAATTTCTTCAGAAAAGTATTTTTAATATGTATTTAAATTATAAAAATTCTAAAATTACCATTGCAGACTACGACCCAGATTACGGGCCGGGAGGAGCAGATCCGAAGGAATTTTTTGCTCAAGATATTTCTCTTGATTTAAATGCTACGATATCTCCAACGTATACGACTGACAAAAGATACAGTTACATTTTTGCTCCAAACGACGGAATAAATGGAGTTTTATCAATTTCTTATTTAATTACGGGAGATGACCCTTTAAAAGATTATATCGTAAACGATTCCGGCACTAATAATCACTATAGAACATTGAGTGGTAACTTTGGGGGGTTAAACTTTAGCTCAGGCTATTTAACTAACTATTCTTTATCTTTCTCTCCTAATAGTAAGTTAGCGGCTCAAGCTTCAATTAAATTTTTTGGCGCTCTTAGCGGTCAACACACTAAATCAAATAAATATAGTCATGCTGCTCCTGACGGAGCTTCTCAGGGTGGAGATGCGGCCATATTCAATGTACAAGACGTAAAAATAACTTCCAACGAAGTACAGGATAAAGAAATCTTTTACAGTGTTGATAACATCGCTTCTTTATCTTACAGCTATCAATCTCAAGTAGATCCAAGTTATGAAATAGGTGAGATATTACCTAGCCATGTCGTTTTCGGCCAAAAAAGCGTAACAGCTAATTTAGAGCTTGATTCATTAAGCGGCGACTTACCTGTATACGGAAAAACTGCTGACTTCAAAATTTCTTTAGCTCATCCAGACGTACCTAATTTTACTTTAGAATATCCTGTAAGCGGAGCAATTTCTAGAAGGAATATTAAAACTTCCGTAGGCCAATTAATTAAAACTGACCTAACCGTACAACAGTCTTTCTTCGGCCAATGCCCAACTACTACAAACACTGTTGGAGCTCACGCATGGGGAAGTACTTACGGATTAACTGGTACAAATTTTGTAGATGTAACAAGGATTACCATAGGAAGCAGAGAAATAGAAGATTTTACTGTAGTCTCAAAAACTTTAATAAACTTTAAAATACCAGAAGGATCAACGTCCGGACCAATATCTGTTTTCACGGAGGGTTGCGAATTTGGAACCGCTAGTTCGTCGAATGTAACAATAACTGACCCGGGTATTAAGATAACATCTTACTTTGAGTCTAACAGAACTACAGAATCTTATACAGCTAGATACCTTGATCAAATAATCATTAAAGGAGAATACTTCAATGAAGTTGATCATGTTTATTTTGTTAAAAACACCGGCCCTCAAGGAGCTAGTAGTGCTCATTCCATGATGGACGCTGATTTTGAAATAACTTCAACGGGGCCAAACTCAGAAATCAAAACTATAGTTCCAGAGAATTGTATGTCTGGGCATATCATCATGAAATCCACTGAGAGGGGTGGAGTTACAAGTACTAATGATAATCATTTAAGAGCAAGACATTTCGTACCTTTTCCTAAAATAACTAAGGCTACTTTTTCTAATACCAATAGGCCTAAAGGGCTTATAACTTTGGAAGGCCATGGGTTTTCTTCTATGGTAGATCCTTTTGGAAACGCCACTGGGTCTGTAGGAAACCTTCCTTTGGGTAGATTAAGTGGGGCACTTTCTTCTGGATTTCAAGTTCTTAATGAAACGGGAGAAGCTATTGGAAACAATAGGCTTTTAATGGCTGCCCCCAAGAACGAAAAAGGGTACCCGGGAGGTAAGATAACTATTTCTGGCGCTAGCGGAGTTGTTGCTTCCGCTCCTGTCGACTATGTCCCTGAAGTTTTTATATCAGGTATATCAGCTAGCGTTTCTAAGTCTAGCTTAGTTTTGCCTCAATCTCATATAGCTAGTGGAGCTTTAAATACAAGCATAACAATTACTGGAGAAAACTTTTTCACTAATCTACTTGATTCTGTAACCCCTCATCATTCAAATAACAGTTTAGCTTACTCGATAGATTATAATGGTGAAACTGGAATAGTTTATCCGCATAGTTCAAATCCTAACTCTATTTTAACTGGGACAGTTCCTTTTACAGCCAAAAGCGGATTATTAAGGCTTCGTTCTTCTGAAGGAGAAGTTCATCCTTCTGGAATGCTGTTCTCTCCAGTTATACCTGCTCCTGTCATAAAAAATACCAGTAATCTTTCAGGAGTAAATGGAGACACAATAACTATCAGTGGCAATCATTTTTCTAATGCGACTAGTTTAAAACTTATTAAAAGAAGCTCCATAAAAGCTTCAGACGAAATAATTTCTGGGGTCTTGCTTCCTAGAGAAAGCAACAATACGGAAACAGAAAACTCCGCTACTGCTCAGGCTTTTAGAATTTTACATGGAGGAATATCTGGTTTTTCTTCACATATAGGAGTTTCCAAAAGCTCTACAGCTAGCGCTGATATAATAACATTTCCTATTCCAACTGGATTTAGGGGAGGAGGGGCTAGTGGTGGTACAGCAGGTTCAGCGGGTACGGCTGGCACTTCATTCGACGCTTACATTAAAAGTAATTTTCTTTTCACGGGTCATTCGATATTTGACATAGTTCTTGAAACTTCTAGAGGCGGGTATACTGTTAGCGGGTCCTTAACGTCTGGCCTAGTTGTTATGGGGGAACCTACCCCCAGCGGCTGCTATGTGAATACGACTGAAATAAATTCAGCTCACCATGGTGATTTCGTTAATAGATCTGTTACTGGAGTAATTGGTGATGAAATTATAATCAGTGGAGATAATCTTTATACTAATTCTAAAGTATTTTTAAATGACTTTGAAGGAAGCAACGCAAAGTCTATACCAACTAGGTCGCTTCACTTACCAACTGTTTTCGACTCTGCAGATTCACACATAAGATCAGGTCAGTATACTGGTCTAGCGTTCAATATACCGTCCAGAACAGGGTTAAATCCTGTTGCTATTTCTGATACGGGAATAAAGTTTTTTGTTCAAACTCCTAAATCTATAACACCAATAAAAAGCTACGACGGTAAAAACTGGCCACTGACCGTGCAATCCCACAAACCCGTTGGGCCTCAAGATATAATGCTTTTCCTTCCTCCAACAGTAAGCGGCTTTGAACCTAAGTTCGCCTCAGAGGGGGATACGATTAAAGTCTCTGGAGCTTTTCTTACAGGGCTGTCTCGAGTTTTCGTAGGAGAGACAGAGATAACTGATGATAATTATCTAAAAACTAAAAATGCTGACCTCGCCGCAGATTGGCAGAAGAGAAGTAATGTCGTACAAACTATAGAGAAAAGTATATATGGCACTTCTTTTTCCTTCCATGTGCCCACTGGGATCAAGGGTGGATCTTTAAATATCCAAGCAACAGGCGGAAACGTAATCTCTGACGAGCCACTTACGATGATAGACCCTGTTCCTACTATTCACGGATTTACTCCTCAAGCTTTAGGTTTTAATAGGCCTATTTATTTATCTGGGTCTAATTTAGACCAAGTAAGAAAAGTTTACTTAAGCGGTATCAAATCTACTTATTTACAAGATGATATTGTAGCTCCTAATAGTTCTTTATATCCTGAAGATGGTTTTAAATTTAACCAAGACCACTATGTAGAAGTTCCTTGCAATAGTATTCTTCTCGACGGAGGGTCTGCAACTGGAATTAAGTTTACTACTCCTCCTAATTTAGCGAAGAGTGGTTTTATCACTATAGAGTCTAAAGATGGTACTAGACTTATCTCAGACGATTGTTTGTACTTAAGTCGAATAGAAAAAATATCTCCTGAGCTTGCTTTTTTAAATGATGAAAAAATTCTTGTGCAAGGAGTTAATTTAAATTACCCGGGCTTAGATGTAAGGCTCAGGGGCGCTTGGAATCCCAGCTCAGAAGAACAAATCAAATCTCAAGATTATAGGTTTGCTGCTCCTTCTGGTTCCGTAAAATATCATGGGCCTAATTACGAAAGTAAAACTTGGGGCGCGACAGGAGCCTACTTCTACCCGCATAGAGAAACTCAATGTGACAATATATATTTAACTAGCGGCTCTAAGACTTCGGAAACTAAAGCCACCGGCCCTCACGAAAAATTCTTTACGAATAGTTACGGAATGGTCATTGACCAATCAAAAGAAGTATTTATCCCCCAACCGGAAATATCTGGGGAATTCAGAAGACTTGTCCCGGGAGCTAACAAGAGCTATACAGATGGAGGTAAATACGGATTAGTTAATAATGTCTTTGCGGTAGGCCAACAATTCTATGTTACTGGAATGAATTGTTTTGATGTTTCCAGAAATCTTGTTGGTACTTGGCACCGCCCATCCTTTTCGGTTCGTGACGGAAACTTTCAAGGTTGGTGGGACGAAGCGATAGTAAGCAAATTTTTAACCAAAAACCTGTCTGGAGGCTTTGATAATAGTCAAAAATATTTGATATCAAATAAACAAGGAGGAGCTTACTACGACCTTCTGACAGGCAGTCTTTCTGGTACTCTAACTGGAACGCATGACAAGTATGGTGATCCTATTAGTGACTTTAATACAGGTGTCGTTGTACTTTCTGGTACTTTTGGTGAGGGGATGATAAACCCTTTAGGTTTTGTTGGAGCAGTTATGGCTGGGGATCAAATTTCAATTGACCTTTCTCTTTGTTCTAAATGTGACATCAATTGTAATATAGATGAAGAAGTCATACTGGACGATGGTTTGAATTATGCTGCCCTTGACTCTCCCAAAGGAGGATCTTTAGGATCTAAATCCGTTAACTGCGGAGATTTAGATTCGCTACCTGAAGCAGCTCAATCTAAAAACGCTCAAGATAGAATTAATCAACATATACTTTCACAAGACTGTTAATTATGCCCTTAAATTTTACAACATATTATATAGGTCCTAATAAATTTGAAGGCCCAGTAATTTCAGGCTTTAGTCCCACTAAAGGGCCCCTTGGGAGTAGTTTCACTATAACCGGAGCTAGGCTTAGCGGTATAACGGAACTGTTTCTTTTACATCCAGAGTTTGCAGACGACCCTAAAAGCGCAGGATCTTTAACGAGCGTTGAAACTTTATCGTCTGCTACTGGTATTAACTTCACCACTGGTCTTGTAGCTGATCATAATAAAAGCTATGTTCCAGAAGAGAATAAGGTAGCTGTCAGTGGAATAATACCTCTTGACTTCCCTCAGTTCCCTCAAGCACTTCAATTCAGATTAGTCACCTCTGGATATTCTGGAATCGCACACGGCGGGCGAACAAGGACTCTAAGACATGAGACTGTTACTGGAGATTTCATACCCTATCTTGACGAACTACATGTAAATAAAAACATTTACCTATATTCAGGTG
>Ga0163179_10001336_pt1 | contig 17560 bp, 11 predicted proteins | sample AtlANTMetagenome_FD_109643 | JGI IMG/M metagenome (GOLD analysis project Ga0163179, IMG submission 109643) | Marine eukaryotic phytoplankton communities from the Atlantic Ocean - Atlantic ANT 2 Metagenome | ecosystem: Environmental > Aquatic > Marine > Oceanic | place: North Atlantic Ocean... | reverse complement strand
GCGAAAAGGACCGTAAAAGGCCGACGCATACTTCGCGGCGTACGACATGAGCTGCACATTCTCGTAGCCGGCCTCGTCTAAACCACGACGGATTGCTCCAATGCGACCGTCCATCATGTCAGAGGGCGCGATCACGTCGCATCCTGCCTGAGCCTGCACGATGGATTGCTGAATCAGCACTTCAATCGTCTCGTCATTCACGACGTAGCCGTCGCGAACCAGTCCGTCCTGGCCATGGCTTGAGTAGGGGTCAAGCGCCACGTCACAGATGACACCGATTCCGTCACCATGCACTTGCTTGACCGCTCGCACGGCTCGGCACATCAGGTTTTCCGGGTTCAGCGCCTCTTCCGCATCGGGAGTTTTCAGCGCTGGATCGGTCGCCGGGAACAATGCCACAGCCGGGATCCCGAGCTGCTTTGCGTTGCCAATGGCTTCAACGGTCAGATCAATCGTTAATCGCTCAACCCCCGGCATCGAAGGCACTGGTTCTCGCTCGTTTTCACCGTCTCGGATAAAGATTGGCCAGATCAGATCGGCCGGTGAGAGCTGCGTCTCACGGACCAATCGCCGCGACCATTCGTGGCGGCGATTTCGGCGCATTCGCGTGTCGGGATAGCGTGACATCTTACTCACAACTCGTCAGAAAAGCTTTGCTCACACAACCATGATTGGCTTGAGCTACGGTGGCGCAAAAATCGGCCAGGTAGCCACGTCGTGTTGATTGTACCACGCCGCGAGACCAATGGGATCGCCTTCGCGCGAGTTCCTCGTCACTAACGGCAAGTGTAATTGACCCTTTCAGCAAATCGAACGTGATCTCGTCGCCATCTTCGACCAGCGCGATTGGACCACCAACGATCGCTTCGGGCGAACAGTGGACCCCAATCGCTCCGTGCGAGACACCGGAAACACGAGTGTCCGATATCATGGCAACCTTTCCATCCAATTCGGGAACGGCCAACGCGGCCGACGCAATGAGTACTTCCGGCATCCCGCTGGCCACAGGTCCCAGATAACGCAGTACGATCACGCTACCGGGCTTGATGCGTCCGGCTTCGACTGCGTCGGCTACTTGTTTGGCCTCATCGAAACAAATCGCGGTACCGCGAAAACGAGGTTGTTGCATGCTCGACACTTTGAAAACGATGCCGTCGGGCGCCAAGTTGCCGAAACAAATTTGTATATCAGCAAACGATTTGTAAGGCGCATCAGCCGGCGCAATCAATTCTTGATTCGCAGGCAGATCAACCATATTAGCGAGGTTCTCATCGAGCGATCGCCCTGTCACCGTGAGTAGACTGCCATCCAGAATGCCAACGCGGACCAAATGTTTCAACAGGATCGAAGTGCCGCCGATGCGATGCAAGTCGACCATTGTCTTGTCACCGCGTGGCGCAAAGCTACAAAGCACCGGCGTTCGCCGAAAAATCTCCTGCAAGTCAAGCAACCCAAATTCCACCTCCGCTTCCCGAGCCAGCGCTATCAAATGAAGAACGCCGTTGGTCGAACCTCCAATCGCCGCAATGGTCGCCGCCGCATTCTCAAACGCAGCGCGAGTGAGGATATCGCGGGGACGGATCTCTTGTGCCAACAGGTTGCGAACGAGCTTGCCGGTTGTTCTGCATTCTTGCTGCTTTGCATCGTCGATGGCCGGAATAGAACTGCTTTGAGGCGGCATCAATCCGATTGCCTCCAGAGCAATTCCCCAGGTGTTGAACGACGCGGCAATGCCACAGCCCCCCGGTCCGGGACAGGCATTACGACGAATCTCGTCGGCTTCAGCCTGGTCGATAGCCCCTACGGCTGCGGCGGCCTGTGAGTCGTAAACGTCTAGGATCGTGATATCCCGTCCGTTGTAGCACCCTGGCATGATACTACCGCCACTCACAATTAAGCCGGGATAGTTCAGCCGGGCCAATGCCATAGCAAACCCTGGGCCATTTTTGTCGCAGTTGTGCAGTCCGACCAAAGCGTCATAGCCGTGAGCACTCACGACACACTCGGCAGCATTCGCGATCATATTCCGAGATGGCAGGCTGCCGTTGCCACCTTCATGACCTTGCGTAATGTTGTCGCTGACAGCTGGCGTTCCAAACGGAAATCCGATCAGGCCGGCATCATCACACCCTTCGGCAATCAGTTTCGCAAGCTCGTAAGCGTGCACATTACAAATATTACCGTCCAATAGCGGCACACCGATGCCGATTTGCGGCCTGTCGAAGTCCGCTTCGGTCATCCCCAGACCGTAATAAAACGCAGTGATCGATTGTTGCCAACCGCGCGTCAAATGTCGACTATTCCAGTTAAGTGTCATGACTTAAGCACCGGCACATGTGCGTCCTACCAATGGTCACTTTACGATTATTGCGGAACATTTTGTGGGGCGATCTTCCAATACGCCCTTCTGCATTCTAACGGAAGGCCTTCCGATCAACACAACGACCGTCGCTCCTTTTAGACACCGAGGGCTAGTGGCTTGACGATTCTCATTGTTCCGTCAGTATGGTCACCGTCAGCATGGTCACCGTCAGCACATCGAGAATAACTTCATCACCCAGAAGTCAACTCAACTATTTCGAGATCCGATCGGCAATCATGCTAATTTCTTTTTGGCTGAGGTGCCATCCGGTGAAGAGCGAACTTCGTAGCCGAGTTGAATCAAATGATCTCGATGGGCATCTGCTGCTGAGAAATCACGTGCACCTCGTGCTTCGTCGATCAATGTACATAAATTAGCTGCGATATCACTTTCGGGATCTTGGGTCTCGCTGTCGTCTGCTGTGAGTTCCCACACTCCCAAGACCTGATCTAAAGCCAATAAAACACCGTAAGCTTCTGACGCATCTTCGCCCGGTGATGAAATCCAAGCATGAACAACGGTCATTGCTTCACTGACATTCAGGTCGTTGGCTAACGCCTGCAAAAATTTACTCACAACCGGATGTTCAGTTCGATCGATCTCCTTGGGGATTCCCCCACATTCATCGCGCAAACGTTGGCCGAGTTCGGTCAGTCGTCGCACAATGTTTGCTGAATCGGTCAGCCCTTTAGCGGTAAAATTGCTGTGTGCTCGGTAATGGGCTTTGATGAGTTCCATCCGGAGCACAGCCGGATGGACCGGGGTGCCGGTGGCTTTCCCGGACAAAACATCGCGGACAGTAAAGAAATTGCCTTTGCTTTTGGACATCTTCTCACCTTCCACCAACAAGAAGCGCGTGTGCATCCAAAATCGAGAGAAAAGTTCATTGCCCGTGGCTCCACAGGATTGAGCAATCTCACACTCATGATGAGGAAAGATCAGATCTTCGCCGCCAGTATGGATATCCAGAACATCCGTTTCGAGGACATGCATCGACATTGTCGAGCATTCGATATGCCAGCCTGGATAGCCTGCTCCCCAAGGCGAATCCCACTTCATGATGTGTTTTGGATCGGGCTTCCAAAGCATGAAGTCAGCGGGATGTCGCTTGCAACTCTGGTTGTTGATATCAATGCGACCGCCGGCACCAACGCGTAAAGCTTCGAGCGTATTGCCACTGAGCTGGCCATACCTGGGAAAGGACTCAACGCTGAAATAAACGACACCATCGCTCCCGACATAGGCATGTTCGCGTTGAATGAGTCTTGAAATCATCTGTTGCATTTCAGCAATGTACTTCGTCGCCTTTGGTACGCGCTGCGGAACCTCGCTGACGACCTTGAGCCCCAACTTACGGCCGTCGTCGATGAATGCTTGTCCAAAGTATTCTGCCACTTCGTATGGATCGTCCGGGTTGGCGACAGCTCCATCTTCAACTTTGCCACTCTTCTTGTCTTCCTTGAGTCTTCGCGCAGCTACCTGCATCTTGTCTTCGCCGCTGCCATCAACTACCGCATCGTCCGTCATATGGCCGACGTCCGTAATATTCATGACATGCCAAACGTCGAAACCACTTGCTTCCAGAAACCTTCGCAGAAAATCTGCGAACAGAAATGATCGGAAATTGCCGACATGAGCGAAGTCATAGACCGTCGGACCGCAACTGTACATTTTGACCTGTCCAGGATTTAGCGGTTCAAATCGTGCGACTTCGTTTGTGAGCGTGTTATAGAATCGAATGTCCATTTCGCAGTCTACTCCTCATTGTTTTCTTTAAAGCTGATCAGACCGCAGCGACCTAATGCACGCTGCAACATGGCCAGCTCTTGCTGCTTTCTTGCAACCTGGTTGTCAATCATTCCAGAAATGTCCGTGCGACCCGCGCTTCCACCTGGGCTGTCAGCCGCATGTCGTGTTAAGGGCTGCCGAACCACGATCAGAACTGGGTGAGAGGGCTGGTTTCTCGATCCCAACACCTGTCTTGAAAACGCGATCATCTTGACTCCTAGGGTGTCCAAATCGCCAGGGCCACAAATCACAAATTAAAGAAGAGCGACAAATGGTCCTCGCGATTCTCGCCCATCCGACGAGTGCGGATCAATTAAAGGACTAATGGAACTATGCGGTAGAGTAGAACGTTGTCTTCAACAACGAGGTTGCGAGTCATTGAGGGATCATGCCCGTTTCCCAGACAAATCATCGGACGCCCGACGAAACCACTTGATCGTCATATGAAGTCGATCGTCGCCGTAAAGCCTGGCAAACTCTTGGGTCTTCACATGCTTGTCATTCAGCAATTCTTCCAAGCGCTGGCTGATGTAATTCGGTGTCAATCGTATGCCGCCGCGTACCTCAATACAGTGTCGCCATTCATCGTAAGAGTTTGGGAAAGCATCCTGGTCATTCACGATTGATTCCTCGAAAGGGTCGTCATTAAGTGTGAACCGTTCTGTGTATCTCGGTGTGAATACGTAGCGGACAGGACAATTTCACTTGTCCTAACGAGTTTGTTATTGATCGCATCTGCGACCTCCTCTCTAGACTGCCATCCGACGAAAAAGATCGAAGGTGGCTAAAGCTAGATTGACGCGTCTGCGGATTGCACTCCATCAAAGATCCTGATTGCACATGCCTTCAAGCCGCGGGCTAGATTCGCAGCAAAAACCATCAACTGCTCACAATTATCTCACCGATCCGTTGTGCAAATATACTACACATGCAATATTCTTGCATCAACAGGAATATGGGTTAGCAGATAGGCGACGGACGATGAATCGGCTATGCAACTGACTCTCAATGACCTTGTTTGCTATTTTAAGCTTTGCGGTTCGATACCGATGTAAGACTTTCAGTCCCGATGAGGGCTTTAGCGTGCACCTCTCTATTTGCGGTCCATTCGCTGCCTGAAACCATCACCGGAAACGTGATTTCTGGCGCTCTCGCAACAGTAGCAACGCCAACAGTAGCAACGCCGCTTGGAAAGCCTTTGGACTCCGGCACTTTCGGCGCCTAGCGTTGGGTACGTTCTACAATCGACCCCAAGCCCGCTAGGCTAGGGAGTTCCAACGGAGTCGCCTCATTGCTCCGCCTGTCGGACTCGACGTGTTTCGCTAACACCGCAGTCGCAAATGGTGCAACCGACTGCGTCGATCGCTTAACACTGTTCTCCCGAATGAAACCACTTTGCGTACTTGGATTAAATACGAAGAAAAAAGAGCGATTGCCCGAATCGATCGTCGCCACAAACGTATCTCAGCCCGAATAACGAACCGGTGACTTCCCAACAGTCCACTCGACACCTGTTTTATTCTGAACATTCAACAGGTCGATAAGAGTGGCAGCAAAAATCTCTAAGCTCGGCAGATCCTCGAGTTCCGTCCCTTCTAAATCCTGGCGATCAAAGTAAGCAATAGGCGATTCTGGAAACACTGCCGGATGATTAAAGAGGAAGCCAGTCACTCCGTAAAGGAACGCCCACGGCAACAAGAACAAGCCAAGCTACAGATGTCCTCGCCGCACGAGCTGCAGAATTCGGCGAGTCATGGGTTTGTCTTACGACTATTTTGTTTCGACGCGTTCACGGACGGCTCGACCACCTTGTCTCCGAGGTGGGTGGGGATTCCATACTGTTGATCAGAATTCTTCATCGAACTGGCTTCCAAAACCTGGTTGACCCACCGACTTCGTTATAGCTGGGTCGGGTTCGGGGCATCGCCGTAAACCCGTTTCGGATCGAAGACTTTTTGTGCTTCAGTAAATCGAAGTGAATCACCGCCGTCTCGCTCCGCCCCAACAGGAACGCTTCGATAAAAGCAGGACCGATACCCCACATGGCAGCTGGCACCACCTTTAACTTCAACGCGCAACCAAATACAGTCCTGATCGTCATCAATCCGCAGCTCGCGCACGGATTGCACAAGTCCGCTTGTCGCGCCTTTGTGCCAGAGTTGCTGACGGCTACGACTCCAATAGTGCGCCTCACCAGTCTCGATCGTCCTTTGAAGCGATTCGCGGTTCATATAGGCGTGCATCAGTACTTCACCGGAGTCGATATCTGTCGTGATACTCGCGATCAATCCGCGTTCGTCAAATTTTGGTGCCAGTGTTGACCCCTCTTCAACTTGCTCAACGCTGACGCGTGCTGAAAACATCTCATTGTCGGGTGTACCGGGATTCATGTTGCATTGGTTCCGCTAGAAAAAGTTGGCATCCGGACAACCCGACCAATCAATGGACGAGCCAATCGCTCATCTCACGAGCTATCACCGAAATAGCACTCGCGATTCGCCATCATGTGATTTACCCATGGTATCTTCCTGCCCCGGAAATCCCCTCCGGGCCGCGACGGGTTGCCAGGCAACCCCTTGCATTGATGACGATTCGATACCTTGATGTGTCATCCCACGAAACGACTGTGCAATTGTTCTACACCTGCAAAGAAATTGCATCAACTGGAATCGCGATTAAATAAGCGGTACAAGCACAAATCACCATAAACGCAAGCAAATTTGATGACGGATCAAGGCAATATCTACACAGCTTGCGATTCAGCGATAACGACCTCCGACAGCGAAAAGATTGCCAAATCTCGTTACAACCATAGGCTCTTTTTTCGCTGCCCATCAATTGCACTTTTTGACGCTGCTCTGGCGGTGCACAAAGCTGTATCGTTGATCGTTCTTACGATGGGTGCGTGTGTCCTGGGCGAATCAACCCAATGAAAAATGAAGAGAGGGGGACGGATTCGAGACCTGAAACCGAACGACGAGCAACTCGTGCTGCAAACAGAGATGACGCATAGGTCATCCTACTAGACAGACGCATCACCCCAAGATGATCACGTCTGAACCTGAAATTTGATGGGAAAAACCACCCCTTCCTAGGAAGTGCCCGACTTGGGTGTTTGCCCACGCAGAACACTGTTTCCTTCCATGAGGTCAGCCTGATCATACGAGAATTGTTCCTCCCAGTCTGACGGATTAAACTGTCCGCCCGCGGCATAGGAGTCAATCGCATTCTGATATGTCACCAGTCTGATGTCAGCCTCATCAATTCCGTTTTCTCTCATGACAGCAGCACAATCCGGTACGGAAAGTGGATTACTGACTCCCCAATCAGCTGAACTGTTGACGATGATCCGTTCAGAACCATATTCCTGAACCACTTTCGCCATTCGCTCTTTTCCCATTTTGGTGTTGGGATAAATTGTGAAACCTGCCCAGTAGCCTTTGTCGAGGACATCCTTCACCGTTTCCTCATTATTGTGGTCCACAATCGCCATTTGAGGTGGAACTCCATGCTCTTCCAAAACCTCCATGCTCCTTAACGTGCCCTGTTTTTTCGCTCGATGGGGAGTATGAACAAGAATTGGCTTTTTATATTTTTTGCCGAGTTCTATTTGCAGTCGAAAGTATTTGTCCTCTGCATCACTTTGTTCGTCGTAGCCGATCTCACCCACGGCGACTACACCATCCTTCTTCAAAAACAGTGGCAGGATCTCCATCACCTCTTCAGCCAGAGGTTCATTATTTGCTTCTTTGGAATTGAGCCCGATGGTGCAGTAGTGACGTATGCCGAACTGCGATGCCCGAAATCGCTCCCAGCCAATCAGGGAAGAGAAATAGTCGAGGAAGCTCCCAACCGAAGTTCTCGGCTGCCCTAACCAGAATGCGGGTTCAACAACGGCAACAATACCAGCAGATTGCATCCGCTGATAATCATCTGTTGTTCGAGAACTCATGTGAATATGCGGGTCTATATATGGCATAGCTATTCCAAGCGCAGGTCAGATTTGATTCCATTGAGTTGCAGCTGAGAGGTCTCACTCAGTGCTGTCTCGCACAGTTCCACGACAGCACGAGGAATTGAACGACTCGCACTGTGCCTTTCGCTCACGTATTGAAAAATCGTTTCAGAGAGAGACGGATTATGTCGCTGGTGCAGTCCAACTATTTCAGTAATATCACAACCTACAAAGATAGTCTTAAGCACCATCTGATTCCACTGATTCTCACTAAAGTAATCATGCGGAAAAGGATTGTGAAGTGCCAGGCAGGAAAATACAGGTACGATATTGGTACGCGTTGCCTCCGTCGCAACATGCAGAAATCGCTCCGGTGACATCAGTAACGGCAACACCAAAATGATTAACTGCTGTTCTCGAATCTCACCGGTTTGATAGAGCCTTTCGAGGAGCTGAGTAAAACTCTTCGGAGATCCAGTCCACTGCCGGCAGGTTGTCTCTAACGCCAAAGACTTCATCATGTCTTTGAGCGGAAGCTCCATCAGGCGGGAGTGCTGCGGATCATTGTTTCGCAGTTCTTCAGATGCCGTGAAATCTCCGCACTCGGCACCAATCATCGACCACACGTCTATGAATTCCGACAGCTTTGTTGCGCTCGCTGCTGCCTGCAAAACAGATTCGCTAAGAGCCTCCGAGTCGTTCTCCATGAGGCGTTGCTGATAGATCTCTCGGTAGGCATTTGCGTAGGGAATACACTTTGATACTTGCTGCATGACGTTCAGATTTACTCAGTTGGAACTCGCCTCGAATATTCAACGACATTTCAGCGATTCTTCTAATCTCGAACAGGGCTAATGTCAACAGCCTTGCCGCTTCAAGAGATCGCTCTGATGATATGGCAATCGAGTTGGAGAGCCGTGGAAACCATCCTTTTCGTACCGGATGAATACAAACACGGATTTAAGTTATTCGCTGGAAATCGTTCCCCGGTGTGACGGTTCGAATTCTTTGGTAAGAGTCTCATGGACTCGGCGAGCGATGGGTCTCAAGCAATCAGATCAATGGAAACGAAGCACCGAGTATATCGAGGATATCTATTCCGCCACCACATTCGTCACCGATCTGGATTACGTCACAAGGGTGAAGGCCACGTATCGGAAGAATTAGGCGGAATAACGAGCAAAGACCACGGATGTCGGTCGACCACCAGGGCGACATAAGTGGGCAAAAATCAGGAAACTGATGCGGACCACGTTGCATCAAAGCTTCATGCCCATCACAAAACTCTATTCGGAGGCTGAAATGAAGAAAGCTCTTCTACTTTATCCGACCGTGGCGATCTGTTTCGTCATTGCAGCAGTCGCGTGCAACGCAGATGAGCAGACGAGATTCCATGGATACTATTCGGGAGTTACCAAGTCCGGAGAAAAGGTCATCGACAATCTTGAGGCATGGCAAAAGGTCTGGAAGGAAGTGCATAAGACGGTAAATCCAAAGCCAAAGCTGCCGCCGGTGGACTTCAAGAAGCAAGTGGTCTTGGCTGTGTTCATGGGAGAGAAGAACACCGGTGGCTACGAGATTAAAATCACGAGTATCAAGGAAACCGATCAAGCGCTCGTAGTTTCTGTGCGAACGACGAGTCCCCCAGCCGATAGTTTCACGACCCAGGCGTTGACACAACCGTACGACTTACGGGTCATCAAGAAGCCAACCAAGCCAGTAAAGTTTGTGACCCGCCGGAAGACAAAATGAAGACTGTCCAAATAGGACAAGTGTCTACATGGGTGACCGCATCCACCTACCAGTCCCCGCTGATAACGGCAGTGGAAGCGACCGCAAAGACTCAAAACAAGAACTCAAAACGAGCCTGGTGTTTTAAAGCCAGAATTGGCCCAATCAATCTCACAACCAGCGAAACTCGACGAGACGGGATACCGCACTAGAACCAAGATCCATGGCCAATGCATCAAGCATGAGTTGTGGTTCTACCAATCGCGGGTCCTTCCTATGAATTTGATTTTTTTCTGGAACCGTTGGTGGGTAGAGCGCGTCGAAGCAAAGCACCGAGGCTCGCGATTGCCTTGCAATACGAGCCGTTCCAGAGCTTCGAGGCGGCAGGCCTTGAAGCAGTTGCTAATGGCAGTCAGCCGAGCGACCAAGCCTTGAATCGCCTGAAATAAAACAGCGGTTCGCACGGCGATCTACTGACCAGAGTCGCCTGCTCCTTTAGCCGCGGCTTCTTGTTCTTCCGCGCCCTGTTCTTCGGCATATTTACGGACGTCGCCGGTGATCTTCATTGAACAAAACGTTGGACCGCACATGGAACAGAAGTGAGCGGTCTTGGCACCTTCGGCAGGCAAAGTTTCATCGTGATATTCAATCGCACGGGCGGGGTCGAGTCCGAGTGCAAACTGGTCCCGCCAACGGAATTCAAAACGAGCCTTGGATAATGCGTTGTCGCGGATTTGAGCCGCCGGATGTCCTTTCGCTAGGTCAGCTGCGTGAGCTGCAATCTTGTAGGTCACAACACCTTCGCGAACATCGTTCCGATCGGGCAGCCCCAAATGCTCTTTGGGAGTGACGTAGCAAAGCATCGCGCAACCATACCAGCCAATCTGTGCGGCTCCGATACCAGAAGTGAAGTGATCGTAACCTGGGGCAATATCAGTCGTCAGTGGACCAAGCGTGTAGAAGGGCGCCTCATGACACCACTCGATCTGCTTTTGCATGTTCTCTTGAATTAGGTGCATGGGCACATGGCCGGGCCCCTCATTCATCACTTGGCAGCCTTTGGCCCAAGCGCGTTTGGTCAGTTCGCCCTGGACTTCTAGTTCAGCCAACTGAGCGTAGTCGTTCGCATCGGCGATCGAGCCAGGACGTAAACCATCACCGATCGAGAAGCTCACATCATACGCGGCGCAAATGTCGCAAATCTCGTCCCAGTGCTCATAGAGAAAGTTCTCTTTCTCGTGGTGAATACACCACTTCGCAAGAATGGAACCGCCGCGCGAAACGATTCCCGTCATCCGTTTGGCTGTGTGCGGAATGAACGCTTTGAGCACTCCCGCGTGAATGGTGAAGTAATCCACACCCTGCTCAGCTTGTTCGATCAACGTATCGCGGAATGACTCCCAGGTTAAGGCCTCAATGCTTCCACCTGTTTTTTCCAGGGCTTGGTAGATCGGAACGGTCCCGATGGGAACTGGGCTGTTGCGGATGATCCACTCACGTGTCGCATGGATATTCTTTCCGGTTGAAAGATCCATGACCGTATCAGCACCCCACTTTGTCGACCAACGCATCTTCTCGACTTCTTCGTCGATCGTAGACGTAACTGCGGAGTTACCGATGTTGGCGTTAATCTTCACCAGAAAGTTCCGACCGATGATCATCGGCTCGTTTTCAGGGTGGTTGATATTCGCTGGAATAATCGCGCGACCTCGAGCGACCTCGGAACGGACATATTCAGCGGTAATGAAAGCAGGAGTCTTCGAACCCCAAGATTGTCCCGGGTGCTGATGATCCATGCGATTGCGGGGCACCTGCAAGTTCGGATCAATCTCGGAAGGCCGGGGCATTTCGTAGCCGTCGGGAGTAGAGCATAATTGTCGAATTCTTTCGGACGCTTCTGGCGGTAGATCTCGAAGATTCGGATAGTTGTCGGCAATCGTCTGGAACTCTTCTTTACGCCCAAGATTTTCGCGAATGGCTACGTATTCCATCTCCGGCGTAATAATCCCCTGATCCGCATACCATTTCTGCGTAACCGGATGCCATTCACCTTCGCCATCCGCAATGCCTTTGGCTCGCAAAGGCTTGCGTTTCAATCCGGGGTATTCCTTAAGTCGGTTCTTTAGCCCTTTCAGCTCGTTGTACTTTTCCGAATGTGATTCAGAGAGATAGCCATTGTCTTCTGGCGTGACCTCGCGGCCCGTGTACTCTTCGACATCGAACCGATCCAAGATCCATTCTCTTCTTAGAGCCGGAAGACCTTGAGCCACATTGCCTTCGAATTCTGGGTCTCCCCAAGGTCCAGAGCAGTCATAAACCCGCACGGGTTCATTTTTTTCAATCTCTCCATTGGGGTGCTCAGTGTCCGAGACGCGAATCTCTCGCATGGGCACTTTCAACCCTTCGTGAATCTCGCCTTCGACGTAAATACGGGAAGAATTAGGAAAGAGTGTTGGGTCTTTTTCAATCGCTCGAATTTCTTCAGCGTTGTCCGCCTCATCCGGTAAATCACCGCATTGATTGGCATCGTTCAAATTTTTCAACACCGGCAGCTCTGGAGACTTCATTTCTTCCCTTTAGATTGCAACAGTGGAAGACTCAGAAAAGAGAGAACGGCTAGGTCTTTTAGAAATCTGCAATGCCGTCTCGCTCCCTTCGTCGGTATGACCCGTATCAGGTTCGAAGGGTTGTTTCGAAACATACTGCCCAAAACTCTCAGCCCGCATAGGACACCCCCGCGGCCATTCAGTATTGCTTTTCAGAATTTGTCAGTCAACACCTCTCAGCTTTGCTGATTCTAGAGGCAAACAAGGTCAATTGCAGTCAAACCTGATTGCTTCGCCGAGGATCATCAAGACTACCGTAGCAGGATTTCTTGAGCACAACGGCTGTTTGAAACGAAAACTATCTCTCACACTCAAAATGCACCCATTGGTGGTCAGATGCCGATCTCGAGAGAGAACCGCAAAGTCATTGATCTGTCGAAATAGGGACGAAGGCAAGTGACCGATTCGACGTACAACGCCTGATCGAATTTCACGCTCCAGAATTCATTCGGGTAAGGTCGGTAACTCAGAAAATCTCAAGAATTCCGTTGATCATTCGCGCAGATGGCAGGATCCCCCAATGCGAACTTGGCCTTCAGTCAACTGAATGAAGTTGATGCAATTTCAGTTTGTTAATGAACCGCGGATTGCGTTCGGTATCGACAACGTTAGGCCTGAACTCGCCAATCGTTGCGGTCGCCTTATTCGTCCAGTGGAGTCAAATCACGATCCAGTTAACTAATTGGAAAATACCACTCATCGAATGCACCCACACGTCTTCAGGCCCTTTTTTGAGCAATGTGTTGCGTTTTTTAATCGACTTTGCACACGTTCAAAAAAAAGACGATCCTCGGCGATCAATTCATCGAACTTATCGCATCAAATTTTGGAATGTTTGCTGGAATTCGGCTAGATTAGGAACGCTTTCAAGCTGTTTGCGAGGGGAGAGCGATGGCGTCAACTTCAGGCTGAATTGATACCGAAGCTCCGGCTGGAAAAGGTAAAACGCGATGACTGGACGGATTAGACGTGAACCGCGCTGGAAGCGTTTTACTCGACTGGCTCACGAGAGACTCGAATCGCGAGTCTTACTTGTCGGCGATCTTTTGATTAGTGAGCTGATGCCTGATAACAACAGCACGTTAGCCGACGAAGATGGTCATTACGAAGACTGGATTGAAATTCACAACCAAGGAGAAACGCCTATTCAGCTGCAGGGTTGGGCGCTGACTGATGACGCAGCCGACTTGCAAAAATGGCGGTTCCCTGATCGATTGCTCCAACCAGGTGAGTATTTCGTTGTCTTCGCTTCCGGCAAGAACCGATCGGTCCCATCGGCTGAATTCCATACGAATTTTGCTCTTAACGCCGACGGGGAATATCTCGCCTTGGTACAACCTGACGGCTCAACCATTGCCAGCGAATACGCGCCGCAGTTTCCAGCTCAACGCGATGACCGTTCCTACGGTGTTTTTCAAGACCGTCTACACAACTTTGCAACGCCGAGCCCCGGCCAACCGAACCGCGACCCCATGGTGGCCGATACGGAATTCACCGTGCCCCGTGGCATTTTCTCGAACTCGACGACCGACGCATTTGACTTAGAAATCCGGTCTGACACGTCGGGGGCCACCCTTGTTTACACCACCGATGGCTCAGCACCGTCACTCACCAACGGCCATTCGGTAGCGGGAACAAACGGCACCGCTCCACTTGCGATTGTTTCGATCAATCAGACGACGACCTTGCGAGCCGCAGCGTTTCACACAGACTTGCGCCCCTCGAATATTGAAACTCACACGTACATTTTCCTCGATTCGACATTAGCACAGCCAAGCGATCCAACCGGCTTTCCGGAAATTTGGCAGCGCAGGACTCCCGACTATGGAATGGAACAGGATCCGGCCGATCTCGCGCTTATCGCAGGCGACCCGAGCCTGACGGCGGAACAGTACAACGCGGTAATCACCGACTCGCTGCTCTCGCTACCGACGATGTCGATCGTGATGGATACCGAAGATTTGTTTGGAACCCGTGGGATTTATTCCAACAGCCAATCGCGTGGACCCGACTGGGAACGCCCGGCGTCGGTGGAGTACATCTTGACCGACGGAACGAATGGATTCCAAGTCGACGCAGGTCTTCAGATCATGGGGAACACATCGCGAGATCCGAGAGCCACGCCGAAGCACTCAATGCGTTTATTGTTCAAAAGGCAATATGGCCCTGGCCGGCTGGATTATCCGTTCTTCGCCGACGCCGAGGTCGAATCCTTCAACACGATTACCTTACGTGCAAATACGCGTGACGGCTGGCCTGTCAACGACCCGACCTATGCCGAGGGTCCCAACTCTACCTACATACGCGATCAGTGGGCCAAGGCGACACAGGCGGCCATGGGACAACCTGCCGCGTCGGGCAACTTTGTTCATCTCTATTTGAACGGACTTTATTGGGGACTGTACAACCCGACCGAGCGTCCGGACGCGACGTTCTTGGCCGACCGTATTGGAGGCGAGGCCTCGGATTACGACACCATCAAATTCTGTTGTACCAGTCGAGCCGTCGACGGGGACAAGAGGATATGGAATCAGTTGCTCAAACTCTCCAGTGACGGACTGGCTAGCGATGCGGCCTATCAATTTGTACAAGGCAACAATCCCGACGGCACTCGCAACGAAGATTATGCAGTCTTAATTGACGTCGACAACTTTATTGACTACGTCATCAACGGCCAATACCACGCTTCGTTAGATTGGCCCGGCAACTACTATGCAGTACGCGACCGGAGTGCTGAAAGTGAAGGGTTCAAGTTTTTCACTTGGGACAATGACATAGCATTTCCGAAGTCAGGTATCGACAAGGACAAATCAACGGCCGATGTTGGTTTCGGCGACTTTTGGTGGAGCGAGTCGCCTGGTGTCATTGATATGGCGTTGCGTCAAAACGCGGAATACCGCCTGCGCTTTGCCGATCGCGTGCAACGCCATCTGTTCCACGATGGCGTCTACACTCCCCAGGTGGCAGCCGAGCTTTGGTTGTCACTCGCCAACCAGATCAAAAGCGCCGTTGTCGCTGAATCAGCCCGCTGGGGCGATTGGCTGGGCCCGCAGTTTACGCCGAGCGAGCATTGGCAACCCGCGATCGATAACATGTTGGAAAATTACTTTCCGTTTCGCACTGACGTTGTGCTCGACCAGATGAGAAGTCACGGGCTTTATCCTCACATCGACGCTCCGGTGTTTGAAGTCAATGGAATCGAACAACACGGTGGCGAGGTTGGCGATAGCGATCTGATCCGCATCGCTGGATCGGAGGGTGCCACGGTCTATTTCACGACCGACGGCAGCGATCCCCGTTCCGGTCCCGAAGTCATCAACTGGACACCCTGGGTCAAATTCGGCGATTCGACGCGATTCCATATCCCCCCTGACGAATCGTTAGGTCAAGCCTGGACGGCCGCCAATTTTGATGATTCAGCATGGACCGAAGTCACTGGTCCGATTGGCTTTGGTTCTCGAATGGCTGATTATTTTTCCACCGATGTTTCCGCAGAGATGCGTCGACAAACGACCACGGTTTACGCCAGAGTTGAGTTCGATGCTGTGGATCTCGCGGAAATCGACCGGCTGAGATTACGATTAGACGTGGACGATGGTCTTGTTGCATATCTCAATGGAATCGAAGTTGCGCGCCACAATGCGCCTACCGATCTGGCATTCGACTCGAAAGCTACGGCCAGCGTCCGTTCAGTGCCGGATGGAATCACTCTTAACTTGACCACGCAGCTCCCGCTTCTGAAGTCGCAAGGTAACGTGCTGGCGATCCACGGCCTCAACCGTTCGGCAACAAGCAGTGATTTCTTGATTGCCCCAGTGCTGGAAGGCGGGGTCGTGACGGACTCGTCCTTGTCCAAAACAGCCGAGTTGTATTCCGAGCCGCTGCTACTCGATGCAACCTCTACCGTTCGGACCAGAGCGTTTATCGATGGCGAGTGGAGCGCCATGGCAGAAGCCACTTTCAACCAGCCCAGCCCGCTACGCATCGATGAGGTCATGTATCATCCAGCCGACCCCACGGCGTCTGAGCAGTCGGCGGGATTCGTCGACGATGACGATTTTGAGTTCATTGAGATCGTCAACACAGGTACGCAATCGCTCGATTTGAAAGATGTTCGATTAGCAACCGACGCAAACGACGAACAAGGCGTGAGTTTTGATTTTTCCGGCAGTTCAATCACCGAGCTCGCACCAGGAGGTCGTGTGCTCGTGGTCGAAGACGTGGCGGCGTTTGAGAATCGGTACGGTTCGGGACTGCCGGTTGCCGGTCAATGGGTCGGTCAGTTGAGCAATCGTGGTGAGACGATCACGTTGGTCACTGGCGATCAGATGATTCAGCAATTCTCATACGTAGACTCGTGGGAGGCCACCACTGACGGCGGCGGATATTCACTTCAGGTTGTCAATGCACACGACCCGGACCTTAGCCGCTGGAGCAATGCCCGGGGTTGGCGTTCGAGCTTGCTGGTCGGAGGAACACCAGGTCACAGGCCGCCGATGTTAGCTGACATCGACAGCAGTGGACGTATTGACGCTACCGACATCGATCTTCTGTCAGCTGCGATTCAGGCGGACAGCAGCGAACCACAATTCGATCTCAATCTCGATGGCCAAGTCGACCTTAAGGACAAAAACTTTCTGATTCAGGATGTGTTACGGACGAACTTCGGGGACGCCAATCTGGATGGTCGATTCAATTCGGCGGATCTGGTTCTCATCTTTCAACGTGGCGCCTACGAAGACGATCTCGCCTTGAATTCAGGCTGGGCCGACGGCGACTGGAACGGCGACGGTGAGTTTGATTCTAGCGACTTAGTGTGGGCGTTCAGAAGCGGCGCCTATACGACAAACATCGCTGCTGCCATCGATGCCGTTTTCGTCGACCATCGACGTGGACGGTGAGGTCCAGTGCGTATTGGATTTCCATGTTTTCCTGACCGGTCATGATACCGGATGCCCGATGTGCCCCCGAAAGAATCATCATTACGCCGGGTAATAGGTCGGAGCGCCTGGCCCGACAGGCAACCCCAGCAAGAACACCCACACATAGAACAAGATCACCCAAGCGATCAAAAAACAGATCGAATAGGGAATCATTGTCGCGACGAGTGTGCCGATG
>Ga0163179_10001335_pt1 | contig 17567 bp, 15 predicted proteins | sample AtlANTMetagenome_FD_109643 | JGI IMG/M metagenome (GOLD analysis project Ga0163179, IMG submission 109643) | Marine eukaryotic phytoplankton communities from the Atlantic Ocean - Atlantic ANT 2 Metagenome | ecosystem: Environmental > Aquatic > Marine > Oceanic | place: North Atlantic Ocean... | reverse complement strand
ATTGGGATAAAGCAGCAATTGAAATGATGGATAGCCGTTGGGCTGTACAAGTAGGACCTAGAGCTAATAGACTCCGTGATAGAGTTCAATCGCTTTAAGTAAATCTTCTGTCATTGTATCTGTGAATGGTACTATCATTGTTTCTAATTCCAGGACTTCCTACAACACCAATTCTTGCATCATCTGATTTTGGTGCTGGTGCTGTTGTTGAATTGTTTGCTACTACTACAGGTTGACTATCTAAAGCATCTTGTGCCTCACCACTAACACGATTCATATTTTCTACTGCAGCTGCTGTTTGATTTCCTTCAGCATCAATACCCGCCTCATTTAATGATGTTTGTTCTAATGTACCAGCTTCTAACTTAGCCATAGTCTCTGCTTTAGCTGTTCTTTTCTCTTCCAATTTATCCTGAACAAGTTTCATATCCTTCTCAGATAAATCGTCATCGTCTATAATAGCTTTTAATTGATCTATTGAAGCCTCATCTAATTTACTAGCATCTAAAGTAGATGCTCCAAATAATTTTTCATCATATAAACCACTCTCTTTTGCTTGGTCCATACCAGCTTCTAAATTTGTGGTTGTCATTGCATCTTTAACAGCACCATAACCACCTAGTGTAGCAACATTAAGAGCGTTTTCTCCTAACTTACTAAAGAAGCCTCTGTCGTCTACACCTGCTTCTTTTATATTGGCCTGTTCGTCATTAATAACATCATCTAAATTTTCTCCTGCTGCAACTCTTTGTTCTATACTAGCTGCTAGTTCAGGATCTTTTTCTTTTAATTCGTCTAAGGTTTGATTGCCTGTTTTACCATATATGCCTTGAGATATTTTATCAGCGTCTGCCATTCCAAATGTTAGTGCTGATAAAGCGCCACCTGCTGCACTAGCAGATTTCATACCTAATGATGCTTCTTCACCTTCTTTAAGATCAAATTCATCTGTTTTATTGAACTGATTAAATGCACCTATACCTGCAGTTACACCTGCTACTGCTAAGCCTACACCAGGTATAAATCTTGCTGCGCCTCCTAATCCTCTAGCTGCTGCACCCAATCCTTTAGATGCTCCTTTTAATAAACCTTTACCGCCTTTAGCAAGTCTTGCTAATTTGCCTTTAGGTTTACGGCCTCCTTTTTTACCGCCTTTTTTACCGCCTTTTTTCTTACCGCGATTCATAAGCATATCCATCATGCCACCGCCACCGCCTTCATCTCCTCCAGCGCCAGCATTGCCTTCTTGTATGGCTTGTAATATCTCTTGTAATACTTCTAATTGTTTTTGTGCTACAGGCTCTGTGGCTTGTCCTGTTCTTTTATCTTCTTTCTTAGAAGAAGTAGTTCTTTCTGCTTTTGTTTTTGTTTGAGATTCTTCTGTTTTCTTTTCTGCTTTTTCAGTTGCTTCTTTTACATTATCTGCTGATTGTCCTTGTGCAGTTTCCACATCTGCTGATTGTGGTTGAGCCCCACCGGCAGGTACATTATATCTTTCTCTCCATTCCTGTTCCTTCTTCGCTTTATTAAATGTTGTAGAGCCTCCTTGAGCTGCTATTTCACCTTCAATTACACCTAAGCCTTCACCGCCCACCATTCTTGCTTGAGCTTCCATTTGGCTTTGCTCTTCTAATTCTCTTTGAGCAGCTTCTTTGAATTGGTTTGTTCCTTGTAATGCACCTACATTAGATAATTTTCCTGTCCCTGCCTTACCAAATATACGGTCCATTGTAAATGCTTGACTTAACGCACCTTTTGCTGCACCTGTAGCTCTTACGCCTTGATTAAGTGTTTTATTAAAGAACCCTGCTATCTTTCCTTCGCCTTTAACAAATTTTCTATCACCCAACCCAGGATCTAATACTGCTCCTTGGTTGATTCCAGAAAAGGATTTAAATAGACTGCCTGCTTTATTTCCAAAACCTTTGTTTGCTGCTTTGTCTTGTACATTTTGGAGGCCTAAGTTTTTAGCTAAATCTTCACCACCAGATACTTTTAATTTTTCTACTTTGGTCTGGACTGCCGCTAACATTTCATTTTGTTTACTAGGATCAGCATTGGCCTGTAAACCTGCTATAGCATTTACAACATCTGTTAAATCTGATTTAGCTGCATCGTTGTTATCTAATGCTTTTTGTATTTCACCTGCATTAGCTCCTATGTTTTTGTTTAATTCAGCAGCTGCTTGTGATCCCTGGAATTGTCGTCTATTTCTTGTTGTGCCTATAACACCTTGTGATATTCTAACATCTTCTGCTAGTGCTTTAATAGGGTCTGTAGCTGTAAAAGACGATGTAGCTTTTCCATCTACGCCTATTCCTTTTTCAATAAATTTAGCAGTGCCTGTTTTATATTGTCCTGCTCTAACAATTCTTTTACCACCTATTTTTAATTCTTCATCTTCTCCAAATCCAAGAGCGCCTTCTTGTCCAAATTCATCGGCTGATATCTTTCTTTTATTTAAACTTTTTCCTGTTGTTTCTACTTGGTTAGAAAGAGCACCCACATCTCTTACACGGCTTTCTCTTTTTAAAGCTGCTTGATCTCTATCATATTGTGCTGCGTAGTCGGCGTCTGACATACCATAACCACGACGCTTTTTCTCAGTATCTAATTTTCTTCCTGATCCTGCCTTTCCTCCGCCTTGGCCTATGGTTGTTTTGTCTGCTTTTTCTTTGATTGAGGCGTCTTTAGCATTCTTTGCTGCCTCGGAGATATCTTTATCTACTTGACTTGGGCCACCGCCTCCGCCAGTACCTCCACCGCCGGTACCACCTCTACCTGGGCCACCGCCTTTACCTAATATATTTTCTATTCTTTCTAGAGATTGTAAAGCTAATTTATTTTGTTCTAATATTAATTCTCGAGCTAACTTACCACCTTGGTTTTGTTTTTGATTTATTTCAAATTGTTCGGCGCGTTTCTTGTCACCGGCACGACGCTTAAATTCTTCTAAGGCTATTTGAAATAAGTTTAATTTTTCGTTTTTATCGTTTTGCTTTCTGTTGTATGCCGACTCTGCTTTTAACTCATCTGTTTCTGCTTTAATAGCATCTTCAAGATTTCTAAGTTCTTTAGAGGTAGCCATGTCTCCGCCGCTATCGCCGACAGCTTTTACCTCATCTATGAGTTTCTTTAAATCTTTTTCATCCATTGGCATTTTTTTCTAGCTCCAAGTTTGTTTTCCTGCCTTCTCTTTAGCCTTTTCGGCTTTGTTTTTAAGATGAACAATTAACATACCTACATAAACTTCCCTTTCCCAGGGCATCATATTTTCTAACTCTGTTAAACTATAATGATGTTCTTGCATTAACAAAAAGTTGGTCCTGTAATAATTATCAAGACTCTCCTGAGAAAGGCTTAGGCGAAAAAATGTTCGTATCCATTAATATTAACTACTTGGTCCTCATCACAATGTGGACACTTGTAATCTATATTATGCTGTAATACTGGCATTGCCTGTATAAACTTTCTCATCTCTTCAAAAACATCTATAGGAAGATCCTCTACAAATTCTATAAGTTCTTCCTGTTTAACATCTTTAATCAACTGTTCCTCTTCTTCTGTAACAATTGAATGAATACAATGTTTAATAATATCTACATCTGTTTGTTCATCATCTAGTGCAACTTTCAATGCACTTGGAAATTTCATGTTAATAATAAAATCATCATTAACTTTTATTTCTCCATTTGGAAGATCTCCTAAACCTTTAACTTTCATATCTTCTAAGTTAAGAGTATATTTAATCGTTCCCTCGCAATTTCCACAAGTAAGATTAAACTCTTGTTCTTCTCCAACAGAAACCATTCTGATTTTAACGAACAAGTCTTGCAGTGCAAACAATGGTAGTCCTTCTACATCTAGTTTTCCAAATGTACAATTATCTACTACTTGAGCACATGCCTGTAACATCTCATTGTAGTCATCACCTTCACTTGCCAACATTAGAATCTTTTCTTCTTTAACTAGAAACGGTCTATACTTAACTGTTTCTCCGTTCATAAAAGTAGTTTCATATATTGGCGCATCTACTTTAGGTAACATAATTTATTTCTCCATATTAATATTATAAACCAAAGAAAGAGAATAGGCCTCTGCCGCTTCCTCTTTCTGATCTTTCTTCTAAAGTATGTAATCCGTCTGATTGTACCTTTTTACCATGATCGGATTCTATACTTAGTCCTCCTCTAGACTTACTAGGTTGCATAGGCCCACTAGCAAGCATATTGTCGTCGTGTTGTAATGGTAAATCTTTAGCACCACTACCTGCTACATTTTTACCATGTTTTGATTGTATTTGTAAACTTCCTGCTCCTGCTCCTGGCGCTGGTGGTCCTGAAACAGGCTTATTGTCGTCATGTTGTAATGGTAAAGTACTTACACCTGTGCTTACAACATCTTGACCGTGTTCTGATTGAATACCCTTCATATCAGTAAGAACTGAATTGGGGTGATTTTCGTTCTTTAATTGTGACGCCGGCCATTGTTTGCCTGGACCGTCTCCTAACTGTCCATTTTTAGAATATAATTCTAATAATCTTTGAGCGTTAACATCTTTCAACGGAATTTGAACATTTCTTAAAGCTGCCTTATCATCATACTCTCCAGCAATATTGGATTGAGAATCTTGTTGTGGTTGGAATGTAGACAGTCCATTACTTCTTTCTGAATCAGTAGATTCCCAATATGCAGATGAGACAATTAATGTATTTCTCACAGGTGCTGTAGTACTACTAGATAAAGGAACAAGGTTAAGAACTTTAGGCATAGCTTCATATAATCTCCAGCCCTTTGTAACATTATCCTGTACATCCAATGCTTTAATATCTATTGTACACATTACATCTTCTGGAAATCCTATTTCTTGGCCGTTAGTATCTACACAAAGTTTCATCCATTGTTCAAAAAATCCTCTTAACTCCCAATCGTTTGTTGTAAGGAATGTAAAGTTTATTTCGTTTCCTAAAAATCCTACTTTTGTATTTCTATAAAATGTCCATGCACCTATATTAAATTCTTTATTACTTAATATCATACCAGGGATTTGTACTTCTTCACAATATAATTGAATTGTTTCTTCAGTACTACCACCCATTGGTGCAATATTAGCGGACATGGCTCTCCCTAGATTTCCTATATTAAATGTTACTTCAAACCTATCTGCTCTGGCAAAGGTTCTTTCTTTAATATCTGCTAAATAATTTGTTAATTTTTGATTTGCTGGCATTATCGTGTTCCTGATGTACTAACTGACATTCTTCTTTTTCTCTCTGGTTTTTCCATTGTGTTTCTATATACAGTTCTATCTGATGCTCCTACAAAACTTTGTACCGGCAAAAATATAGCTGCTTTCCAATTTTCAGGATCTACTTCTATCATCTTTCCTGTTATATGAGGAGTTAAATATTTTTTAACAGATCCTCTTGCTTCTGGAAATCTAGAAAAGTTTCTTAAAAAACTCCATGTAGCTCTTAATACACTTTTATCTGTAAGTGCACTCCTGTCTGTTGGCATTATTTTATCCAATAAGTTGGCTCTAAATGTTGGGGCTAAATAATGTAAGTTAATACCACTGAAACCACCAGGTAAAGGTTCTGTAATTACAACTAAAGGTACAGTATCATAGTAAGGCAAATCTGCTTTTGTTTTAGGATCATAAGAAAATAAGTACATTTTACCTACTTCTAATTGTGTTGCTTCTTTACCTAAGTCAGATTGTCTTGCTTCTTGAAATGTATTAATACCTCTAGCATAGTTTCTAACAGCACGAACATACCATTGAACTGATTTGTCCTGGTGCCTGTTGCCCGCTGCGTTAGCAATATCTCTAAATGGTGTAGCCATGTAAGTATTTATACTAGATACCTAGTTCTTTTTCAGTAACTATCTTAAATTCCATGCCTTGCGCTTTACAAAAATCCTTTGCAGATTTCCATTTGGCCTCGTTAACTCCGTATTGCGCTATCTCTTGTAAGTATCTTTTAGTTTTTCTTTTGCCAGGAGGTGGTGCTTTTGTAAATCTTTCTGGTTTTACCTCTATTAAATACTTCTTTATACTCTTTTCTTCTTGTACTTCTATATAGAAATCAACCATATATCTGTGTACTTTATTATCTAAAGGGTTACGATAGGGTATTGCTATTTCCTCAGATACCCAGCCTACAATAGAATTACTACGATCACACCAGTTCATAAACTTCAATTCATAACTTGATCTATAGATTATAGAGTTGAAGTCGCCAAGATACTTCGTAGGATTTTTAGGAATAAACTTTCCTTTATATATTTCTTTAGCATAAACCATATAAATAAGACTATAATGTTAACTAAGTATTTATAGAGGGTAAACAATGGGTATGGAAGAAGCTAGAATAGGAGGTCCCGGAGCCACTTCATCTGCTAATAATAAAAGTATAGGAAAGTTTCACTATCCACAAGAACTAGGAGATGCTAGATTTCCTAACATGGTAAACTTCTATATTTATGCTAAAAAAATAACTGCACAAAAAACAGCAGGCTCTGCTCGAGAACTCACTACAACAGAAAAAGAATCTCGTGCAAATGAAAATAGATCCAAAACTGAGAACTATGAAAAGATTACTAAAAGAGCATCTGCTATAGCAGGAGCTGTAGGTGGTTATTATCTTGGTAAAGCAACATCTGGAGATGGTGTTTCACAACTAATGGAACTAGGAAAAGGAATAGTAACAGGTACAGTTTCAGCAGCAGTTATGGCAGCTGTAGATGAAAACCAAGAAACACAAATATTAAAAGATCATATTTCTTTATATGTACCACAGTCTATTATATCAGCATACACAGCTAATTGGGACGAAACAGACTTAGGACCTTTTGGAGGCCAAGTGGGCGCAGGAACAGGTGCACTATCAGATCTAGCAAATAGTGATGCTTTAGAATTAGGAGGTAGAGGAGCCATAGCAGCAGCGGCAAATATTCCTTCAGCAGTCGGCATAGGAGATTTAGATTTAAATGCTGTATTTGAAGCTACAAGTAAGAAAGTAGGAAACCCATACAAAGAACAATTATTTAAGTCTATGGGTTTTAGGCAGTTTTCATTTCAATATCAGTTCTCACCTAGAAATACACAAGAAGCAAGAGATGTTCAAAAGATATGTAATTTATTTAAAGAACATATGCACCCAGATGTTACAGAAGCAGGTATGATGCTTATATATCCTTCAGAATTTAAAATAGAATTTCATTATAGTGATGGAACTTCTAGTAAAAGAAATAAAAACTTACCTAAAATATCATCAGCTGCTTTAAAAAATTGTAAAATAACATATGGTCCTGATGGTATGTTTAATACATTCCAAAACTCAGGTGGTATGCCAACAGAAACAACTTTAGAATTACAATTTGTAGAACTAGAAACTCTTACAAGTAAACGAATTAGAGAAGAGGCAGAAGATGGAGGCGTTGGACTATAATGTATTTTAAAGCTTTACCCAAAATTGCATATCCCTGGCAGGATAAAAACGGAACATTTCGTGCAGCACAAGTTCCAGATATTTTTAGACGAGTACAATTAGATAAGTTTTTTAAAAATAGACAGGTGTTAGTTGAGTTCTGGGTTCCTGATGGAGATCAACCAGAACATGTAGCATATAATTATTATGGCTCTATGCAATATCATTGGTTAGTATTGTTAGCAAATAATATTGTAGACACTAAAAGAGAATGGCCACTATCCCATAGAGATTTGGTAAGTTATGTAGATGACAAATATGGAGCAGGCAACGCAACATCAGTACACCACTATGTAGATTCTACAAAAACAGAATTGATTGTAGATTGGGACGCAGCAAAATTAGCAGGTGGTACTATTAAAGAGATAACAAATTTTGATTATGAAAACGATATCAATGATAAGAAAAAACAAATAACATTATTAGACAAAAAATATCTAAAGGACATCGTAACACAATACAAAAAATTGGTGAGATAATATTATGGCTGAAGAAGCATTAATCAAACCTGGTGATGTTACAATAGACGAACTATCTATTGTAGCACATGACGGAACAGAATATTCATTACAAAGCGAGGGTATGCTCGCAGAAATAAACATATATGAAGATATATGGAATAAATTTATGACTGGTGATATTGTAATAAAAGACGCAGCAGATTTTGTAGCAAATGCACCTATTATGGGTGGTGAGATTATAAATGTAAAGTTAAGAACTAACACTTTTGAAGACACACCAGACGCCATTATTAGTAGATCATTTCAAGTTTATGCCATTAAAAATAGAAGTTTAAATAATGATAGAGAACAGATTTATGTTTTAAACTTTTGTTCTGTTGAAATGATGTCAGATCAACAAGTAACCTTACACAGAAGATATAAAGGTAATACTGAAGAAATAATTCAAGATATATGGGATCATTTTGTAATAGAAGCAAGACATCCTCTAGAAAAAGATGCTCCTACAGGTATAGTAATAGGAGATACACCCCACGCATCTAGTGTAAGTTTTATTACACATGGTTGGACAGCCATACAAGCATTTGATTATATGTCAAAATATATTAGAGGCAACAAATATATAGGAGCAGATTTTATATTTTATGAATCTAATAAAAGACAATGGTTTACATCACTACAAGAAAGAATAGCTAGTGGTAAGGAGGCACCGTTTGAAGAATATATATTCTCTCCAGGCGGAACAAAAATAGAACCAAGAAGTTCTGGAGAAAATTTTACAGGCCTACAACTACCTGTTGGTTGGTGTAAAATAGAAAGTATGAAAATACCTAGAACGATAGACATTTTAGACGGCCAAGATTCAGGACAATACGCACAGTCTGTTAGAGCATATGATATTTTCACAAAAGAAAGAGTGGAGATGGATATAGATGTTAGAAGAGATTTTAAAAAATTTGTTCATACAGGAGATGGTGTACCAATACCAGAAGGTATAAAAAGAAATCCTTATTCTATGACAACAATAAAACCTTTAAATAGTGTAAACAACTTAACACAAACAGCAGGTATTCCAGGTTCTAAATCAGGCAACTCAGACAATGAGAACATAATCGGAGCAACTCTATATAGAAATAATTATTTTAGTTCTTTTAAAGATTACACATTTGAAATAGATGTTCCTGGAAGAACAGATATAGAAGTGGGTATGATGATATACATACAATATCCTTCGCCTAGAACAAAAACAGAAGACTTAACCTTTGATGACATATATGATAAACAGTTATCAGGTAAATATTTAATAACAGCAATAAGACATAAAGTAGATAATGTTGGCCATGTAATGAAAATGGAAATTGTTAGAAATGGACTTGAGGAATCAATGGGTCCTCCTGAGGAAGAAAAATAATGGATAATTTAAAAAATTATAAAAAACTAAATACACCAGATTTTATTTGGTGGATAGGTATTATTGAGTCAAGAGCCGATATAACTAAAACAGGAAGATACAGAGTTAGAGTTATGGGCTGGGATACAGCCGACACAGAAGAATTGCCTGTTAAAGATTTATGTTACGCACCTGTTCTTAATCCTCCTACAAACGCAGGAACATCTGGTATAGGAGAGACACCTAATTTATTACCAGGCTCAACAGTAATAGGATTTTATTTGGATGGAGACGAAGGACAGTTTCCAGTAATACTAGGATCTATAGCAGGACTACCAGCAGCAAAGAATGAAGACTTAACAATAGAAGATGGTTTTAATGATCCTAATAAAAAATATCCTAGGGGAGGTTTTGATGAACCTAAACCTGAAGGCTTTGCAGGAGTGGGCGAACCAGATTTATCTAGACTAGCAAGAGACGCAGCAGCAGAGGAACATTTCTCATTACAAAGAAAAAGAGCAGAAAGAGAAATAGATATAAGAACAGCAGCAGCACCTTCAGTACAAACAGATGAAATATTAGATGATAAAGAAGGCATAGACTACGAAGGACAAAAATGGGAAGAACCATATGCAAGAGGTAAAGGTCCTTACGACACATTTAAAATGGAAGAGTTTACACCTAAGTATTGGGACGCAAAAGCAGATATGGAATCTGGAGGAGATGGAATTCCTAAAGAACCTGGTACATATACATCTATGTATCCTTTTAATCTAGTTAGAGAAACAGAAACAGGCTTCACAACAGAAACAGACAACACAGCAGGAAACGAAAGATATGCTTGGTATCACCCTGTAGGAAATTATGAGGAAGTACAAGCAGATGGAACAAGAGTAAATAGAATAAAAGGCTCTGACTATGAGATTGTAGCAAAGGATAAAAATGTTCTTATAAGAGGCTCATGTAATATTACAGTATTGGGTGATGCTAAAATGTTAGTTACAGGAAACAAATATGAGGAAGTAGAAGGAGATTATTTCTTAACTATATTTGGAGACAGAGTTACAAAAATTAATGGTAATGATGTTAAGTCTGTTATAACAGATGAAAATACAACTATAAAAGGCATGAGAACTGTTCGTGTGGCATTAGATGATAATGAAACAATTATAGGTTCTCAAACAGAATCTGTAGGTAAATTTAAAACAGAAACAGTCGTAGGTAATGTAACAGAAACATTTAATGCTAATCATAATACTTATGTTACACAACAAAGTTATCTTAGAGCAGGTACAACATACGCTCACCAAGCTGGTGGTATTATGACACTAGCCTCAGGTGGTAATCAAACTTTTGTAACATCAAAGAATCAAAAATTAGAAGTAGGACAGGCACAAGATATGGTAGTTGCACAAGCACAAACAATAACTGCCACAGGACATTCTACATTTAATAACAATGTAACAATAACAGGTACAACACATTCAGTTGGAGATGTATCAACAGATGCAGGCAATTCACCTACATTGGCGACACATAAACATAAACAGACAGGTGGTACGGCGCCTGATGGTGATGGACCTGATAACAAAGACACATCTGTACCAAATGCATAGGAGAAATAAATGAGTTGCGGATTAAGTAAAGCAATGATGGGAGCAGCAGAACAAGTAGATGCTTTGAATGAGGCAATCGATGCCTCTATAATGAATATACCAGGCATGGCTGAATTAGATAATTTAGCAGCAACTGCTCAGGAAGCAGCGCAAGGTGTAATGGATAAATTAAATGATGCTATACCTTCAATTAAATTACCTGATGTTCCTTTTGGGCAGTTAGGATTACAAGATCAAATGAAAGAGTTGGCAGCACTAACAGCATTAGGGTACTTACAAGCTCCAAAAATAGCAGCTAAACTTGCTGAAATGAAAGCAAAATATAGTGGCACAGATGTTGATATAGACAACTTAGCACAACTATTAAGAAGCGGAGCATTAGATATAGATGAGATATGTAAGTTAGTTCCTAATGTAAACACAGATGGCATCAATGTAGAAGTAAAAGGAATACCTACAACCTTCCCTGACGTAGACCCTATAGCATTAGTAAGGAAAGGTAAACTGCCAGACTCACCTTTATTTGATAAAGATTTTGTTGATCTAGATGTTAATGTTGTAAGTAGAAAACAAGCAGATGATTTTTTAGATATAGAACTGCCGTCTTTTAACTTCTAGCGTATAAATACTATTATGGCCATACAAAGACAGAAATTAGGAAGAATATATTCAGACTTTGATCTTGCTTTTAGCAAGAATGCTTTAACAGGCGACATCAATAAAAAGTTAGATGTTAATGCTGTAAAACAGTCTATGAAAAATTTAATCTTAACTGATATTATGGAAAGGCCATTTCAACCAGACCTAGGCTCCCGATTAGGAGGTTTGTTGTTTGAGAATGCAGACATATTTACTACTGATGCTATTAGAGCAACCATAGAAAATTTATTGGAAAATTATGAGAGAAGAGCAAAAATTAATAGCGTCGATGTAGAGCCTGATATCGATAGAAATACTTATGAGGTTACAATCAACTTTTTTGTAATAGGGATAAATGAACCTCAAGAATTAGAAGTTAAACTAGAGAGATTACGATAATGGCACAATTAAATGTAACAGAACTAGACTTTGAAGATATAAAACTAAACTTAAAAAATTATCTAAAGTCTCAAACAGAATTTTCAGACTACAACTTTGAAGGCTCAGGCCTTGCTGTGTTGGTAGATATGTTAGCATATAATACACATTACAATGGTATGTTAGCACACATGCTTGCTAACGAAAACTTTATAGATACAGCAATAAAAAGAGAATCAGTAGTATCTATTGCAAAGGCACTAGGATATACCCCGAGATCATATCTAGGAGCAACAGCAACAGTAACGGTTACAGTTACACCACCCACATCATTTACATCAACAACATTAGAGCTAAGTAGAAATACAACATTCACAAGTTCTATTAATGGAGCGTCATATAACTTTTATCCATTAGAAAGTATAACAGCCTCAGCACAAGTTATAGATGGCGTAACAAAATTTATTTTTACAGACTTACTACTAAAAGAAGGCACAAGAACATCTAATCAGTTTACAGTAGAAGCAGCCAATCCTCAAGGACCTTATATTATTCCTAATGAAAGTATTGACGCTTCTACAATAAGAGCGAGAGTACAAACATCTTTAGCAGACACATCTCTTACAACTTGGAATAAGCATACAACATTATTAGATGTTAAAAATGATTCTAGAGCTTATTGGGTAGAAGAAGGTATTGACGGACTTACACAATTAAGATTTGGAGATGGTGTTATAGGACAAAAATTAGAAGTTGATAATGTAGTAATAATAGACTATATTGCAAGTTCAGGCGCAACACCTAATGGTGCCAAAACATTTACATCAGCAGGTACAATTTCATCAGGCGGAGAAACTGTTTCTGTAACAACATCAAGTTCTGCATCGGGCGGTAACATACAGGAAACAGTAGATGAGATTAGATTTAACGCACCAAGATTAAATGCCACAAGAGATAGAGCAGTTACAGAACAAGATTACAAATCATTAATATTACAAAGCAACTCTAATATACAATCTGTTGCAGTATGGGGCGGAGAGAAAAACGATCCTCCTATGTATGGTAAAGTGTTTATATCTCTCAATCCGGTTCCAGGCCAGATTATTACAGAACAAGATAAAGACAATATTAAAAACAGTATTATTGATCCCAAAACACCTGTAGCGATTATACCTGAATTTGTAGATCCAGAGTACACATATTTACAACTTGAGATTGATACAACATACGATCCCAAGGTTACATCACTAACAAAAGGTGAAATAGAAACAGCGGTTAAATTACAAGTAGATAACTACTTCAATAATTATCTTAATAAGTTAAATAAAAGTTTTTATTACAGCAGATTGCATGACTTAATTAATGCACAAACACCTGCTATTATATCTACAAATATAAGATTAGGCTTACAAAAAAGAGAAAAAGCAACACTAAATAAAGATCATAATTATACGGTTAAGTTTAATCAAAAATTACAACCAAGAGAATTAAGTAGCACATACTTTGATATTGAAGTATCAGGAGCTACTCATAAGGTTTTATTACAAGACACACCAGGAGTAGGAGTAACTGCGCCTTCATATAGTGGCACAGGTACAGTTAAAGCAATGGGAACAGATGGCTTCCTACAAGCAGAGGTGGGTACAATAGATTATGATTCAGGTACAGTATCACTTCCTGGATTAAGAATTAAAAAATTATACGGAACAGAGAAAAATTTAAGAATTAATGTTACACCTCATGATAGTATTAAAGACATTACTACACAAGCTCTTATTAGAACTTCCGATACAAGCACAGCAGCAGTCGTTGCTAAACCTTCTAGGAATACAGTTTTAATACAAGACGATAGTGTTTTGAATGCCACAATTAATACTGTATCAGGTATAAAGATTACAGCTAATAAAGAAGTCGAAGAGATATAATGGCAGATTATATTCCATCATTTTATAGATATGTATCATCTATAACGAATACAGCCGGAGGTACAGGGTACTTTAATGTTCCTACTGTTACTATTTCTGGCGGTAACGGAACAGGTGCTACAGCGACAGCGTCTGTAAGTGGTGGAGTAATAACAGGCTATACAGTTACAAATAAAGGCACAGGATATACGAGTGCTCCTACAATCACAATAACACCTCATGCTAGTGATACATCAGCAACAGGGGCAACGGCTACAGCAGTTTTAGATGCTGCACAAAGTAATTCAAGCCTAGAAATAAGAAATACAAGTTATCAATTAAAAGAACAAGTACCTCAATATTTAAGAACAGAGTATCCTACATTCGTTACATTCCTAGAAAAGTATTATGCTTTTATGGATTCAAACTATGCAGATCCTAATAACTATACATCTGATATTGATTATGCAAGTGAGACATTCCTAGATAAATGGAGAGGAGCATTAGTATCAGACTTTCCTAAACTATTAAGCGTAGACAAATCATTCTTTTATAAAAGGGCTAAAGATTTTTATGAAGCAAAAGGAAGTAAAAGATCTATAGAGGCCTGGTTTAGAGTATTGTTTGATGAGAATGTTGATGTAAACTATCCATATCAATATGTATTAAAACCTTCTGATGGAGTTTATAGTGTTGAAAGGGCTATAAAAATACAAGAAGCAGTACATGGCGGAGGCAGTTTAGAGCCATTAGATTTAGATGGTAGAAATATTGATGTTCGATATAAAGAAACTACAGGTACAGTTACAGTTACAAAACATACAAACGCTCAAGTAAAAAGAGTAGAAAAGAATACATATCAAACAAATGGTTTGACATTACAAAGATTTGAGCTTATACTAGGTTTTGACGAAGAAGAAGTTACAACAATTAATGGTCCAGGAGCAGGAGCAACATTTACAGCAGCAGTAGGCGGAGGCAAAGTAACAGGAATAACAGTAAACAATGGTGGTTCAGGTTATGTTGGTGCACCTCCTATACAAATTTTTGCTAATGGCGGAGATAACATTACAACAACTGCCACAGCACATGCACTTGTTTCCAATGGAGTAATAACAAGTGTTGTAATAGACAATGAAGGAGCAGGTTATACTAATGTTCCAACAATAGAATTAAATTTAGATCCAGTTAGATCTTATGTTGTAGATGACGGCGCAGGTAACTCAGACAATGACATATATGGTTATCTTGTTAGAGTATTAACAGGCGTATCATTTAAAACATATACAGGTTCAGCAGCTAACGCAGGATTTAAAGTAGGACAAATATACGCAATTAACGAAACAGGAGATGACGGTAAAGCATACGCTGTGTCAGGTTATTTTGCTGAGGATTATACTTTTATAGGTGGATCAAACGATGCCTTTATAAGGGTAACAGCAGTAACATCAGCAGGCCTTCCATCAGCATTCGTTGTTGTTAATCCAGGTTCTACTTTCTTAAAAGACACAGCAGATATACAAATTACTTCTCCCGCAGGAGAGACATGTACTATTACATTAACAACAGGATATCTATTCGAATACGAAGGTAAATATAAAAACGACCAAGGCAAATTATCCGATGTTAATGTACTAGCAGACAACAAAAGATACCAACCATATTCGTATGTAATTAAATCGGGTATTGCACAACCTACTTGGAATAGAGCTTTACGAGATACAGTTCACCCTTCAGGTATGGAAGTGTTTGGAGATTTGATTGTTAAGAGTGAAATTAACTTTAACATAGACTTTAGTGTTGAATCTACAGGATACACATTCTATATATTTGACGCAGACGATGAAGCAGTTACTATTGAAACAGTAGTATTTAATCTAAGTCTTGCTAAAGCAGATACTGGAACACTATCAGAAAATCATGCTATACACTTTGTCCCGGCAGGCAAAACAGATTCAGCACTTGCAACAGATCAAGGATCAAGTCCTTATTGTGTGGCTGGGTATTGGAATGATGACAATGATGGAGTCTCAGCAGACAATTATAATATAGGCGATGAACAATTTGTTATTGCACTCACCAAAGTGTTTACAGAAGCACTTACAGCTTCTAGTAGCGTAGCAGAAGATGCTATAGATATTAGCTTTGTTAGAGCATTTAATGATAGCACATCTAATACAGATACTCAAGCAAAACACTTCTACAAAAACTTCTTGGAGAGTTTTACAAATGTTTACTGGACACCAGCAAATGGTACTGGAGCCTATACAAACGATCAAGCAGATACGGGTGAATACCAATATTATGTGGCAACAAGCTTAGGATCAGTAACAGCCACAGATTCTATAAATGTAGAAAGAATACTAAGTATCCCTGATCCAAGCGATACAATATCAGTAGCAGAGGTTGCTCAAATATCAATATCATTTACTAGAGCATTTAGTGATACAGGAAATCAAAACGATACTGCTGTTATAGCATTGAATGTAGTGTACGCAGATAGTACATCTAATACAGATTCCACAGTATTAAGTGTATCTAAAGTGTTAGCTGATAGTAAAACAGCAACAGAGGCTAGTGTGCTTGCAGTAGCGATGGCAGAAACAGATTCTGCAACTGTAAGTGATACAGACATATTCGCATTAAATAAACCAGTTTCCGAAACAATAACCAATTCGGAAGCGATAAACAGTATAAATACAAGTAAAGGAATAACTGAAACGCCAAGTGCGGCAGAATCCTTAGCAAATGCACTAAACAAACCAGCAGTAGCTGATAGTGCAGGGGCTACAGACACAGGTATAGGTTCAATGCAAGACTATGCAGATCCTAGTTACTTGTCAGAGGACTATGTAGGTACCGGTTGGAACTTTACATAACGATAAACATATTAGGAGAATAAAATGTTTAAAAATGATAAATCAAAAGCTACAGGTAAGCTTATTGTTGAAATCAAAAACGACAAAGGTGTCGTTGTAGAAACACGCGAGGTAAAAAACCTTGTTGTTGACGACGGCCTAGAATTTATTGCGTCCAGAATGAAGGACACAACAGCCACAGCTATGTCTCATATGGCTATTGGAACAGGATCAACAGCAGCAGCTGCTGGGAATACTGCTCTAGGTACAGAGGCAGCTAGACAGGCACTTACTTCTACCACAGTTACAGCTAATGCTGTTGCTTATGTTGCATCTTTTGCAGCAGGTACAGGTACAGGTGCTATCACAGAAGCAGGTATTTTAAATGCCAACTCTGGTGGTACTCTACTTTGTAGGACTGTTTTTTCAGTCGTAAACAAAGGTGCGTCAGATTCAATGACGATTACTTGGACAGTAACAATTTCGTAAGGTAAATAGATGGCGCTAGTACTTAGAAGACTAGGTAGAGTAGAATTAGCAAGGACATTCCACAGAGATGTTCGTAACAGTAATGACTATTTCCACTTTGCCGTAGGAAGAACAACAGCATGGACTGATGATACAAGTCCAGAACTTCCTATCGATAATGATTCGTATGTTTCTAAGTTTAGGCGTAGCATGATGTTTACCCAAAGAATTGACTCGGCAGATGTTTGTTTACTAGCTAAACGAACAAATTGGCAAACCGGCACCGTATATGATGAGTATGATGATGCTTATACATCAACTAACCAATCATATTCTGGTGCCTCCAATTTAGCAGATGCT